>Ga0079037_100001282_pt1 | contig 12919 bp, 9 predicted proteins | sample Mud3Dept4metaG_FD_71479 | JGI IMG/M metagenome (GOLD analysis project Ga0079037, IMG submission 71479) | Freshwater wetland microbial communities from Ohio, USA, analyzing the effect of biotic and abiotic controls - Mud 3 Core 4 Depth 4 metaG | ecosystem: Environmental > Aquatic > Freshwater >... | reverse complement strand
GCGAGCTTCGAGATGCGCTGCGGCGACGCCACGCCGTAGCCCTGCGCGTAATCCACGCCCAGGTTGCGCAGCATGTTGATGATCTCGTCGTTCTCGGCAAACTCCGCGATGGTGAGCTTGCCGGTGAGGTGGCCGATCTCGTTGATCGAGCGCACCATCTCGCGGTCGATCGGGTCGTGCAGGATCTCCTTGACGAAGCTGCCGTCGATCTTGAGGAAGTCGACCGGGAAGTGCTTCAGGTAGCCGAACGACGACAGGCCCGTGCCGAAGTCGTCGAGCGCGAAGCGGCAGCCGAGTTCCTTGAGCGCCTGGATGAAGCGGTTGGCCTGAGAGAAGCTCGCGATCGCCGCGGTCTCGGTGATCTCGAAGCAGATCTTCGAGGCGTCGATGCCGCTGCGATGGAACTGGTCGATCACGAACGGCAGGAACTTGTCGTCGCCGAGACTCTGCCCCGACAGGTTGATCGAGCACATCGAGAGGCGCTCGCGCTCGTCCGCCTCCGAGACCAGCCAGCGCAGCGCGTTCTCGATCACCCAGCGGTCGATCGCCGGCGTCAGGCCGTAGCGCTCCGCCGCCGCGATGAAGTTGTCGGGGGAGACGATCTTGCCCTGCTCGTCCTTCATGCGCAGCAACAGCTCGTAGTGCGCGCCCGGGTCGGGCTTCTGCAGCGGCAGGATCGTCATCCGATACAGCTCGAAGCGCGACTCCTCGAGCGCGTTGTTGATGCGCGCCGCCCACTGCATCTCGCGGCGGCGGCGCATCAGGTCGATGTCGTTTTCCTGGAAGCTGTAGACGCGGTTGCGGCCGGCCTCCTTGGCTGCCGCGCAGGCACTGTCGGCGGCCGACAGCAGCGCCGCCACGTCCTCGCTGTCGCCGGTGATCGGCACCACGCCGACGCTGCAGCTCAAGCGGAAGGTGCGCTCCTCCCAGACGAACTTGTAGCTGCGGATCGTCTCGCGCAGCTGGTCGGCCATTCGCAGCGCATCATCGAGCGAGCAGCTCTCGAGCAGCACCGCGAACTCGTCGCCGCCGAGGCGGGCGAGCGTGTCGCGCCAGCGGATCTTGGTCTTGAGCAGCGCGCCGACCTGGCCGAGCAACGCGTCGCCCGCGCTGTGGCCGCAGGTATCGTTGATGATCTTGAACTGGTCCACGTCGAGGTGGCAGAGCGCATATGAGGTCTCGCGCGCCCGCGCGCTCCGCAACGAGCGCTCCAGCCGCGCCTCGAACTCGCGCCGGTTGACGAGGCCGGTGAGGATGTCGTGACTCGCATGGTAGGAGAGCTTGCGGTTCAACTCGCGGCTCTCGCTCACGTCGTGGAACACCAGCACGCCCCCGGACACCGCACCCGAGCCGTCGCGGATCGGCGAGGCGGTGCTCTCGATGTACATCTCGTTGCCATCGCGCTTGATCAGCAGCGTCGGCCGCACCGACTTGATGGCTCGGCTGCGGCGGATCGCTACCGACAGCGGGTTCTCGAGCGGCTCGCAGGTCTCCTCGTGGAAACCGCGAAAGATGTCGTCGATGTGCCGGCCTGCGGCCTCCTCGAAACGCCAGCCGGTCAGTTCCTCGGCGACCGGGTTCAGGTACTCGATGAGCAGGTGCCCGTCGGTGGTGATCACGCCGTCCCCGATCGACTGCAGCGTGATCTGCGCGCTCTCCTTCTCCTTGAACAGCGCGTCCTCGTAGAGCTTGCGCTCGGTGATGTCGAGCTCGACGCCCACCAGGCGCCGCAGCCGGCCGGTCGAGTCCACGCGCGCCTTGGCGCGGCTCACCACCCAGCGCCACTCGCCGTTCGTGTGGCGCATGCGGTGCACGCTTTCGAACATCGGCGTCTTGCCCGCGATGTGGTCGCGGATCGCGGCCTGGACGCGCGCCATGTCGTCGCGGTGCACCAGTCGGCGCCAGTCGGGCGAAACGTGCGGATCGTGCTCGTCGTAACCGAGCATCTGGCGCCAGCGCGGCGAGAACCAGACGGTGTTGTTCTCGACGTCGAAGTCCCACATGCCGTCGTTGGCGCCGGGCAGCGACAGATCGTTGCGCTCCTCGAGTCGCGCCAGGTGGCGCTGCACGCGCAGCCGCTCGAGGCCGGTGGCAAAGCTCGCGCCGACCAGCTTCAGCAGCAGGTGCAGGTTGGCGTCCCAGCCCGACTGAGGCTGGGAAGAGCACAGCGCCAGGAAGCCACAGGCGCGACCGTTCAGCGCGAAGCCGCAGGCAAGCACCGAGCGGATGCCGAGCTCGGCGAACCGGGCGGCGTCGATCGCCAGGTCGCGTCGCGGCGCGAGCGTGTCTCGGATCTCGACGATGCGCAGGTGCTCGAGGCCGCCCGCCAGCACCGGCAGGCGCTCGAGCGAGTCGCCCTTCATCACCTGCGGGTCGAACGGCGTAAACAGCGCGGTGGCGCTCGCCACGCGCTCGACGATCTTCTTGTCCAGGTCGAACAGCGCGATGCAGAGGGCATCCACGCCGGTGGCCTCGCGCAGCGCGTCGAGGTTGCGCTTGATGCAGCCGTCCCCGCCTTCGCTGCTGAGACCCTGGAAATCGACGGCCACCTTGGTGGCCAGCACGTCGAGTCCCACCTGCGGCCGGTTGCCGTTGCCAAAGACGACCTGGGTGGAAAGGAAGTCCGTCCTGTCCTGCTCGTCGCCGCCCTCGGGTGGGGAGATGGCCATCGCGTTCGTGGGGACCCTTCCGGTTTGTCTCAGTGTGTCAGTCCCGCCAGTCCGGTCGCGGAACTGCGCCACAGTTCAGTCTTGCTTCTCGTCGAAGTCGGCTGCGCGGCATTCTGGCACAGAATCCGAGGATATCAACTTAACTGCCTGTATTTAAAGAAGCATTTGGCGGCAGGTACAGTCGGGCCCGAGCGCGGTCGCCGCGCCTGACGCAGTGCGGGTCCGGCAAGCCGGAGACCAGGAACCAGTGGTAGCGCGGGTCGCCGCCGAGGTCGATCGCGTCCGACTGCGAAAAGCACGCGTCACGCATGCGCCGCTCGACCAGCAGCGCACGGCCGGCACGGTCAGCAAGCCAGGCAGCTGCGTCCGCGGCCTCGGCCTCCGCTTCGCGCCAGCGTGCATGCCCGAAATTGACGCTAGGCCGCCGCAAGTGCAGCAGGAACTGCTCCCGCCAACCCACCAGGCCCAGTTCCGCAAAACCGGCACTGGCCTCTTCCACCCGCTCGATGAGCGCCCGCCCGGACCGGACCGCATCACTGCGCGGACCGACCACGAGGCCGATCGTGACCAGGATGGCAGCCAGCACGCCCGCGTAGGCCAGCCAACCGTCCCTCACCCGCAGCAGCACGAGCGCAACGGAGCCTGCCAGCGCGGCAATGGCCAGCGGCAGCACCGGCGGCGAGCCCAGCTTGACGCCAACCTGCGCGGCCGCCGACGCGTTTAGCGCGAAGTAGATGGCGGCCACGGCAGCGGACGCGACGAGTGCGGTCGCCAGTCCGAACGCCAGGCGTCTCGGCCCGCGCGCGCGCAACAGGTCCGGCAGCCAGGGTGCGGTCGCCATGACCAGCGCCGGCAGCGCCGGCAGCAGGTACACCCCGCGCTTGCCGGGACTCACACTGAAAAACACGATGACGATGACGACCCAGGACAGCAGCAGCGCGACCAGCGTATCGCGCTCCCGCAGCGCCACGCGCCAGCGCGGCCACAGCCACGGTACGAGCGCGATCACCGGCAGCCACAGCAGCGGGATCACCCGAACGAGGTAGTACCAGAACGGCTCGTGGTGATGCCAGGCGTCGGCGTAGCGCGTCACTGTCTGCTGGAACAGGATCTCGTTGCGATATGCGAGCAGTTCGCCGCCTGCCGAGGTGACGAGCATCATCGGCACGAACCACGCGCCGAGGGTGACCAGCATCGCCGCGGCACCGACCAGCGACAGACCGCCGATGTCCGGGGCCGTCGTCGGCCAACCGCGCCTGGCAAGGGCCGCGAACGGAATGAGGGCCAGCAGTGGCAGGAACCCGACGCCCTTCGTGATCACGCCGAGCCCCGCCACGACCCAGCCGACGACGAACCACTTCGGCGCCGGTCCCAGCACGACGTGCCGCAGCAGTCCGTACAGGCTCAGCGTCGTGAGCAGGCAGAGCACGGCGTCGATCTGCGCCTGGCGTGCCTGCCAGGTGAACTGGAACGTGAGCAGCAGCAGGAAGGCACCCGTCAGCGCCACGTCGCGCCCGCGAGCGCGGCGCAGCAGGTCGTACACCAGCAGCGTGGTGCCGATTCCGGCCAGCAGCGACGGCAGCAGGAAGCCGGCACGCATCGAGCCGGTGAGTGCCATGGCCATTGCCATGAGCCAGAAGGAGAACGGCGGCTTGTCGGCGTACAGGTCGCCACCGACGCGCGGCAGCAGCCATTCGCCGCTGCGCAGGATGTCCTGGGCCACGAGCGCGAAGCGGGGCTCGTCGGCGGGCCAGGGGTCGCGCAGCCCGAAGCCGGCCGCCATCAGCAGCAGCGCGAAGGCCACGAGTCCGCATACGTCGAGCAGCACATCGCGGGACGACGCCCGTCCCGGGCGCAGCAACCGCTCGAGCAGGGTGGTCCGCGGAACACCGCGCGTGACGCTCACTCAGGCGTCCTCGTCGATCCGGGTGCGGGGCGAGGCGCGGCGGATGAGCCACATCACCCCGAACAGGTCCACGATGCCGACCCAGAGCCGGTTGTGCAGGCCGTACTTCGACGTGCCGCGGGTGCGCTCGCGGTGGTTCACCGGCACCGAGATCACTTCGTAGCCCTCGCGCTGGAACAACGCCGGCATGAAGCGGTGCATGTGGTTGAAGCGCGGCATGTCGAGGAATACCGCCCGGTCGAACACCTTGATGCCGCAACCCGTGTCAGGCGTGCCGTCGCGCAGCAGGCGGCCGCGCACGGCGTTGGCGACACGCGAGGACACGCGCCGGAGCCAGGCATCACGCCGGGTAATGCGGTTGCCCATCACGAGCCGCAGGCGCGGTGACGCCGCTCCGCGCAGCGCATCGAGCAGCCTCGGGATGTCGGCCGGATCGTTCTGGCCGTCGCCGTCCAGGGTGGCGATCCGGGGCGCCCGGGCCTCGCGCACCCCCGTGGCGATCGCGGCACTCTGACCGGAGCGCACTGCATGGCGGACCAGGCGGATCTCCGGCAGTCCGTCCGCGCGCGCTGCGCGCACGGCGGCCGCCGTACCGTCGGTGCTCCCGTCGTCCACGAAAACCGTCTCGTACCGGCAGCGCCCGCCGAGCGCGGCACGAATCTCTCGCGCCAGCGGCAGGACGTTGTCCTGCTCGTTGCAGACGGGAATGACGACCGAGAGCTCGAGGGGCAGGGCCAGCGCGCTGTGGTGAGACGAAGTCAAGATGAGGACCCCGCTGCGAGGGCGCTAGTATAGACGGGGGAGACGCCGGCGGCAGACCGCTGCCCGGCCACCGAGTCCCGTCCACCGCCGGAGTGCCATTGACAGACCGTCTCGCCCTGCCGCACCCGCACGACACCGACGTCCATCGTCTCGGCTGGGCGCTGGTCATCACCGGCACGTTCATGATCGTCGAGGTGATCGGGGGCCTGCTGTCCGGGTCGCTGGCACTGCTCGCAGACGCCGGTCACATGCTCACCGACACCGCTGCCCTCGCCCTGGCCTGGGTCGCGGCGCATCTGACGCGACGGCCCAGCGACGCGCGGCGCACGTATGGATATCACCGCGCGCAGGTGCTCGCGGCGTTCGTGAACGCCCTCGCTCTGCTGGCCGTCGTGGCGTGGATCCTCTGGGAAGCCGTCGAACGACTGCTGCAACCGCGGGCGATCGCCGGCGAAGCCATGCTGGCCGTTGCGCTGCTTGGATTGCTGGCCAATGTCGCCGTGCTGCGCGTGCTGAGGAACGATCACGACGCGAGCCTGAACGTCGCGGCGGCACGCCTGCACGTGATTGGCGACCTGCTGGGATCAGTGGCAGCCGCCATCGCGGCCGTGGTGATCCTCACCACCGGCTGGACCCCCATCGACCCGCTGCTGTCCGTACTTGTCGCGCTGCTGATCGTGCGCAGCGCGTGGGCACTGCTCGTCAAGTCCACGCGCATCCTGATGGAAGACGCGCCCGAGACCGTGAATCCTGAGGCGCTGCGCGGCAGCCTGCTGTCCAGCGTGCCCGGCATCCGCGACGTGCACGACATCCACTGCTGGTCGCTGTCGGGTGGCCAGACCATGCTGACCCTGCATCTCGCGCTCGGCCCCGGCGCGGAGGCGGCGCGCGTGCTGCGTGACGCCAAGCGCGTGCTCGCGGAGCAGTTCGATGTGGCGCACTCGGCTCTGCAGATCGAGCACGCAGAGTGCCCGGACGACGTGTGATGAGCGAAGAGCCGGTCGCGCCCGAGCAGCAGGAACTGCGCAACACGCTGTACCGCAAGGTCACGCGCGGCAAGCGTCGCCTGACCCGTGGCCGCATGCTCTTGTACCGGTTCGCCGTCGTTGTCGCGTGGCAGCTGGTGCGGTTCTTCTGGGCCACCTGCCGCGTGCACGGAACTCCGGGACTCGAGCGAGCGCGCGCGGCGGTCCGGGAGTCGCGTTCGGTGATTCCGGTGTACTGGCACCAGCACCTGCTCTTCGGCGTGCGCGCGCTGCTCGACCTGAGGCAGGACGGCCTCAAGATCGGTTTCCTGATCAGCCCGTCGGTAGACGGCACCGCACCTGCAATGCTGGTCGGTCGCATCGGCGGCCACGTGATCCGCGGGTCGTCCACGCACACTGGCGCGCGCGCGTTGCGCGACTACTACGAGACCATCGTCAAGCACGAGATCTCGCCGGCCCTGACGCCGGACGGCCCGCGCGGTCCCGTGCACGAGTTCAAGCCGGGGGCGGTGATGCTCTCGCAGCTCACCGGCAAGCCGATACTGCCGGTCAGCATCGCCGCCTCGCACACTTGGCGCTTCAGGACGTGGGACAAATTCGAGCTGCCGCTGCCGTTCAGCCGGGTCGTGATCGCCTATGGCGAACCTGTGCGCATGCCGCGCGGGCTCGACGCCGAGGCGCTGGCGCGGATGCAGGCCGAAATGGGCCAGCGGCTGCAGCAACTGCAGGCGGAGGCCAGGCAGGCGCTGCAAGGGGACAGGGGATAGGGGACAGGGGACAGTCGGAGGCGCGGCAGCTGCTCCCTGCTGGCGCGGAACAACTGTTTGCGGGGCAGTCAGCGCACGTCGAATCTGCAGCGCTTCACTATCCCCTGTCCCCGGTCCCCCATCCCCTTTCCTCCACCACCACGGTCCCCACGGGCTCACGCGTCGCGATCCGCGCCACGCAATCGGACTCCAGCGCTATGCCGCGCGTGTGCACGACCACGCCGCCGAGCTCGGCGGTGGAAAGATCCACGGTGAACCGTACCTCGTAAGCCTGTCGCAGGCCGGCACCGAGCGCCTTGAGCGTCGCCTCGATCGCCGTCCAGCGCTCGAGTGCCTCGCGGTCTGCGTGGCCGGGCCCGAGATCCTCCACGTCGATTCCGACCTCGCAGCGCTCGCTCAGCGCGACCGCCAGACGCGTCCTGGAATGCGAGACGCTGAACCATGGCCCGCCCTCGAGAAACGGCTTGCCGCCGTCGGGAAAGCGCAGCGATTTCATGTCGAGCGACCCGCCACGCAGGCGGGCGACGCCATCCGCCAGCAGCTCGAGCGCGAACAGGCTGGACGTGCGCGCCGCATCGTCACGCCGCTCCAGTTCGAGCCTGCGCCCGTACGGCAATCCCGCGAGCAGGCGGCGTTGACCCCCGGCCGCCAAATGACCGGGCAGCGCGGCGTGTAGTACCATGACGTCGCTCATTCGTCGCGATTCTCCGCTCGCGCGTCGCATCACGCCAGCCGGCACGACATGCCCCATTCCCAACGCCGCACGACCGCCGGCGACCCGCCCGCCGTGTCCGAGGCGCACGACCTCGGGGCCACGGACGAGTCCATACACCTGATGCTGCGGTGGTTCCGCGAGCACGGCGACACCTATCGCGTGTTCGCACCCGGGCGCGGGTCGTGGACTTGGGTCATCCACGCTCCCGACGACATCAAGCGGGTGCTGGTGACCAACCACCGCAATTACACCAAAGGCGTCGGCATCGACCGTGTCCGCATGCTGCTCGGCAACGGCATCATGACGAGCGAGGGAGAATTCTGGCGCCGGCAGCGGCGGATGATGCAGCCTGCATTTCATCGCCGGGTCATCGAGCGTTTCGCCGGCGTGATCCGCAACCGCAGTGCTGCCCTGGCAGAGCGCTGGGCGGTCGCCTCCGAGCGCCGCAAGGCCATCAACCTGACGCAGACCACGAGCGAGCTCGCGCTCGAGGTCGCCCTGCAGGCGATCTTCAGCGAGGACCTCGGCCGCCTGGTCACCGACCTCGCCGACAATCCGTTCATGATGGTGACGCGCGAGTCGAAACGGGACCCGCGCTTCGCCTACGAGTTCCGCCAGCTCGGCAAGGTGGTGCAGAAGATCATCCGCCAGCGGCGTGCGAGCGGTCGGCGCCACTTCGACTTCACGCAGATGCTGATGGAGTCGACCGACCCGGACACGGGCCAGGGCATGAGCGAGCGCGAGCTGCTCGACGAAGTGCTGACGCTGGTCGTCGCCGGGCACGAAACCACTGCGAGCGCACTCAACTGGACGTGGTGGCTGCTCTCGCAGCACCCCGAGGCCGAGCGCCGCTTGCACGAGGAGCTGGACGACGTCGGCGAGCTCGACAGCCCGGCCTATGCCGACCTCGACCGACTGCCCTACTCACTTGCGGTGCTGCGCGAAGCATTGCGGCTCTACCCGCCCGGCTGGCTCCTCACGCGCCGCTCCATCGGCCCGGACCGGATCGGGGGCCGCCTGCTGCCGCCCGGCACCGACGTCTTCCTCAGTCCGTTCGTGGTGCACCGCCACCCGGCAATCTGGGACAATGCGGAGTCGTTCGAGCCCGAACGGTTCGGGCCCGGAGGCACGGAGGACCGGCACAAGTTCGCCTATCTCCCCTTCGCGGCGGGGCCGCGGCACTGCATAGGCGAGAATTTCGCGATATTCGAGATGATGCTGCACCTCAATGGCGCCGCGCGGCGCTTCCGCCTGCGGCCCGTGTCGCCCGGGCCGGTGGCACTCGAAGCGCGCATCAACCTGCGCCCGGCGCAGGACATCTACATGCGAGTCGAAAAACGATGATCCAGTACCAGACGCTCCCGGAAATGCTCGATCACCGCAGCCGCGGGACCGGCGCGATCGGCTACCTCGAGGGTGAAGGGGCGGAGAAGGCCCTGCCGCTCGCCCAGCTGCGCCAGCGCGCCCTCGGCATCCTCCATCACCTGCAGCGGATCGGCGCCAGTCCGGGCGACATGCTGATCCTGCACGTGTCGAGCAACGAGCAGTTCATCGACGCCTTCTGGGCCTGCATCTACGGTGGCATCGTGCCCGTGCCGGTGGCCGTGGGGATCAGTGACGAGCACAAGCAGAAGCTGCTGCGCATCGCCCGGCAGCTCGGCAACCCGTTCCTCTACACCGACCGCAAGCTGCGCGAGCGGCTTGCCACCTTCGCCGCGACGCAGGGCGAGCCCGAGGCTTGGACGGCGCTCAAGCCCCGCACCTTCCTCGTCGACCTGCTCGATGACATCTCGCGCGAGGGCGCGCCGGCACGACTGACGGGCGACCATACGGCGTTCATCCAGTTCTCGTCGGGCTCGACCAGCGAGCCCAAGGGCGTGGTGCTGACCCACGCCAACCTGCTCGCCAATCTCGAGGGTGCGCGGCAGGCCGCCGGGTTCAACGAGCAGGACGTGTCGCTCAGCTGGATGCCGCTCACCCACGACATGGGGCTCATCGGCTTCCACCTGATGATGATGTACGCCGGCGTGCGCCAGTACCTCATGCCGACCGACCTGTTCGTGCGCCGCGCTCTGTTGTGGATGAAGTTCGCGTCCGACAAGCGCGTCACCCTCACCTGCTCGCCCAATTTCGGCTACCGGCACTTCCTGCGCGCACTGGGTGACAAGACCCTGGAGGGCATGGACCTCTCGCCGATCCGCCTCATCTTCAACGGCGCCGAGCCGATTTCCGTGGATCTCGCCGATGACTTCATGGCGCGCCTGGCGCCCTGCGGCCTGCGCCGCACCGCGATGTTCCCGGTCTACGGCCTCGCCGAAGCATCGCTCGCGGCGATCTTCCCCGAACCGGGCTCGACCTACAGTCACATCACGGTGGATCGCCGCTCGCTCGGCATCGGCGCGACCGCGCGATTCGTCGAGCCGGGCGATCCGTCTGCGCTCAAGCTGATGTGCGAAGGCCGGCCGATCCCCTACACGAGCGTCCGGCTGGTCGACGACGAGGGCAGCGAGGTCGGGCCCGATCGAGTCGGGCACCTGCAGATCCGCGGCGAGAACGTCACGCGCGGCTATTTCCGCAATCCGGAGGCGAACGCTGCGGCGATCACCCCGGACGGCTGGCTGAACACCGGCGACCTCGCGCTGCTGCACGACGGCCAGTACTACATCACGGGCCGCTCGAAGGAGATCATCTTCGTCAACGGGCAGAACTATTATCCGTATGACATCGAGTCGGTGATCCAGCACGAGCCCGGGCTCGAGCACGGCAAGGTGATCGCGACCGGTGTACAGACCGCGGATTCGCCCTCGGACGAGCTCGTGCTATTCGTGCTGCACCGCGGCTCGATGGCGGACTTCATCACGCTGGCGACGCGCGCGGCCCACCTGGTGAACGAGCATGCGGGCGTCGAGGTGGCGCGCGTGGTGCCGGTGAAGCGCATCCCGAAGACCACCAGCGGCAAGCTGCAGCGCACCACGCTCGCGAAGGCCTACGAGGACGGCGAGTTCGCCGCCGAGATCGCCGAGTTCGACCTGGCATGGCAGGCAGTGCACGGCCCGGGCCGCGCGGCCGCCGGCCAGATCGAGCGGCAGCTCAAGGCGATCGTGGACGACGCGCTGCCCGGCAAGCACGTGGACGTGGACGACAACCTGTTCGACGTCGGCGCGAGCTCGCTCACGCTGATCCAGATCCACGAGAGGATCGACGAGCTCTACCCCGGGCAGGTCGACCTGACGGAACTGTTCGATTTTCCCACGGTGAGCCAACTGGCGAAGCACCTGGAGCAGAAACTCAGGGCCTAGGACGACCGCTTCAGCTTCCATCGGCGGTGCGTCCACCACCACCCGGCGGGGTCCTCGCGGATCCACGCCTCCAGCGCGCGCGCGTAGCGGGTGGTGACTTCACCGTGCGGCAGCTTCTCGCCCTGGGCATTGAGCGGCTCGAACGTCAGTTCATAGCGGCCACGCGCGATGCGACGCATCCGCACCAGGCAGACCTGCGCCCGCAGCGCCCGGCCGAGCAGCTCCGGGCCCATGTAGAAGGCCGTATCCTGCCCGAGGAACTCGAGCCAGTGCTTCTCCGGACTGGTGCGCGGCACCTGGTCGGCCAGCAGACCGATCGCGCCCACGTCGCGCATCCTGGAAAGTTCCTGCAGCACCGACTTCGCGGCCACGAGACGCGCGCCGAACCGCGAACGCAGGTTGCGCAGCCAGCGATCCGTGCGGGGATTGCGCAGCGGCTTGTACAGTCCGACCAGCCGCGCGCCGAGTTCCAGCGAGACCCGCTGCAGCATCCACTCCGCATTGCAGTGATGGGCGCCCACCAGGATCAGAGGTCGCGGGGAACCGGCCGCGGCCAGCACCGCGGGATTCGTGAGCGTGACGCGCTCGCGCAGCTCGTCGGCACCGATGCGGTTCGAGTACAGCACCTCGGCCGCGGCCTCGCCCTGGCGCCGCGCGAACTCGCGCTCGACGGCCCGCAACTCGGCGGGCGACCAGTCCGGGAACGAGCGACGCAGGTTCTCGCGCACCACGCGCCGGCGCAGCCCGAATACCCGCAGCGCAAACCACGCGCCGAACCCGAGCACGGCGTAGCCGAGGCGCAGGCTCAGGCGATCACTCATACAGCCGCCGGGCGCGCTTCCACCGGTTGTAGGACCAGAAGTACTGCGCTGGATGCGCGCGCACCTGCCGTTCGAGTTCATTCACGTAGGCACGCAGGATCTGGTCGGGATCGGCGCGCTCGCCCGGCGCCGTCAGCGGCACGAAGCGCACCACATAGTGGCCGCGCCCGTCGGGCCGCATCGCGAGGAACACGGGGTCAAAACCCAGCTTGGCGCCGATCCAGCCGGGACCCTGGAAGAACGACGTGTCGTCGCCGAAAAACGGCAGCCAGACCTGCTTGTCGTTCTTCTTCGAGGGCGACTGGTCGGCCAGCATCGCCATCAGCTTCACCTGGCCGCGCTGGGTGATCAGGTGCTGGACAATGTCCCGGGCCGGCACCATGGTGGCACCGAAGCGGCTGCGCATCTCGCGGATCCAGCGGTCGCCACCCGACCAGGACAACGGCTTGTAGGCTGCGACCAGTGGCGCCCCGAGGCGTCGCGAGCACTCGAGCAGCAGCCACTCCCAGTTGCAGTGATGCGCGGCCAACAGCAGCACGCGCCGACCACCCATGAGTGCGTTGCGCACCACGGCATCGTCCTCAAAACGTACCCGCTGCTCGAGTTGCCCGGGCTCGATCCGGGCACCGCGCAGCGCTTCCGCAAACAGCCGGCCGAGACCGGCGTAGAAGTCGCGGGCCACACGATCGCGCTCTGCTGCGCCACGCTCCGGCAGGCAGCGTGCGAGGCCAGCGTCGACGAATCTGCGCCGCCAGCCGGCGACGCGCAGCACCCATGCGACCAAGCCGAAGATCGCGTAGAGCAACGGCAGCGGAAGGCGTGAAATGAGGCTCAGCAGCATCCGTTCGAGCCGATGGCTGGTGCCTGGGGCCCCGTGGCTGGGCGAGGAAGACTGGTGCCGGAGGAGGGACTCGAACCCCCGACCCGCGCATTACGAATGCGCTGCTCTACCAGCTGAGCTACTCCGGCGGATGAGGGGCGCGCAGTATACGGA
>Ga0079037_100001281_pt1 | contig 12924 bp, 14 predicted proteins | sample Mud3Dept4metaG_FD_71479 | JGI IMG/M metagenome (GOLD analysis project Ga0079037, IMG submission 71479) | Freshwater wetland microbial communities from Ohio, USA, analyzing the effect of biotic and abiotic controls - Mud 3 Core 4 Depth 4 metaG | ecosystem: Environmental > Aquatic > Freshwater >... | reverse complement strand
TCATCCGTGGTGTAAGGCAGGTTAATGTCAAACCGCCTATACACGTAGTGGACAAGACCGCTGCAATCGAATGCGTCGGGCCCCTTGGCAGCACTCTTATACGGCCGTCCGAGGAGCGTGAGCCCGTATTCCGCGATCGCATCTCCCCTGGTTGGCGGTACCCCTTCGTAGACCCTGACTTTCTTGGGGGCGCATGCCGGCACTGCGATGATCATGCAGGCGATCAAGAGCAGGGAAATGGCGAATCTCACATCCTCACCCGTGCTCCGTCAATATTTCAGCCGCGCGCAGAAGAGACCCGTTGTGGAGGGCATGATCGAGTATGGGAAGAATCTTCTCTTGCGGGCGAAACCCGATGGCGAGGCCGACCGATTCAAACATGCCTCTGTCTCCCTCGCCGTCACCCACGGCCGCCGCTTCGTCGCGACTGATCCCCAGTTCGCGCAAGATTTTTTCCACCCAGTATCCCTTGTTATCATGCTCAACGTGTATCTTGATTTCGCCCGTGAGGAAACCGTCTTGTGAGAGGAGTTCGTTGGAAAGGGCGCGACCGATACCCAGTTCCTGTCTCACCTTGTCCACCAGCGCGGAGAGTCCCGTGGAGAGAATCACCGTGGCGACACCCTTTTCTCGAAGCCAGTCAACGAGTTCGCGAGCACCGTCGTGGTATGGGATCTCATCGATAACCGCCCTGACGCGATCGAGCGGGAGCCCCTTCCAGAGCAACGCGTCCCGCCTGCAGAATTCGTGGTAATCGATCCTCCCTTCCCTGAAGAGACTCTGGTACTCATCCGCGTGGTTGTCCCAGAGACCCAGCCTGCGGTGCAGATACTCCCAGCTGCTTTTGACTGTGGTGAGCGTGCCGTCGCAGTCGAAGAATACAATCTTGACCGGCATGGTCTACTTTATATATCATCAATAAGCTGAAAAATCTATTGATGGGGCTCACGTCGCCCCCTCCACCAGCAGAGCTAGCGGAGCCTCCCCTTCTCGCGAGCCGTGCTCGCTAGATAGATTTCCACCCGGTCATGTGTGGAAATCTATTTCTAAACCGCGCCGGAGACCGTATAATAAAGGCGTATGCCTGTGATCGATGCACACACTCATGTGTTTCCGCCCGACGTTATTGCCCGCCGGGAGACGATTGCGAAAATCGATGCGCGCTTCGCGCTCCTGTACGCAAATCCGCGGGCCCGCATGGTAGACGCAACGGGAATCAATGAGTACCTCGAGACGCAAGGGATCGAGCAGGCGGTTGTCACATCTTTTCCGTTCACTGACGCAAGCCTCGTGCGTGCCTGCAATGACTACGTGCTGGAGCTCGCCCGCACGGATACGCGGGTGATTCCGTTCGTGACGGTCGACATGGAGGATGAGACGTCAGCCCGCGATGAGGCTGAAAGATGCGTCCGTTTCGGCGCGCGGGGCATTGGTGAGATCGCGTTTTATGATACCGGGTACGGGAAGAGAGAACGCGAGAAGCTGCTCGTAGTCGGGGCATACGCGGCGCAGCAGGGCATACCGGTCATGATCCACGTGAACGAACAGGTGGGCCACGCCTACCAAGGAAAGACGATAATGGACCTCCAGGAGATTCTCTCCTTCATCGAAGCCCATCCTGATCTCACCGTGATCCTCTCTCATCTGGGCGGCGGTCTCTGCTTCTATGAGTTCATGCCGGAGGTCAGAAAGATATTCAGCAGAGTCTACTATGACCTTGCGGCGGTTCCCCTGCTTTACTCGAGCGAGGTCTACGATTTCGTGGCGAGATATATTCCTGACAGGACGCTTTTCGGCTCTGATTTTCCACTCCTTTCATACAGGAAGTACGCGGAGGACCTCGGCTCGCTCGACGACGAGGCGAGGGATAAGTTGCTCTTTCGCAATGCCCGACGAATGCTTGGAAATGGCTGACTGGAATAAACGGTATCGAGAGGGCTTTTACTCCGGGCCACTCAAGACGCACTCCCTGGTGACGCGTTTCTGGAGGCTTGTGCCCGGGGGCAGCCCGGTTATCGATATTGCCATGGGCACAGGGCGCGACCTGTTTCATTTTGCCGAACAGGGTTTCTTCTGCTGCGGCCTCGACAGTTCGGAGGAAGCCATAAAGGTCGCCAGGAAAGGCGCTGATGAACGGGGTCTCAGTATCTCCCCCGTGCTTGGGGACGCGTTCCGGCTGCCCTTCCGGAACAGTTCGGTCGGTGCCCTGCTCATCTTCTACTTTCTGGTGAGAGAGGTCATGTCGGATCTCGTGTCAATCCTCAGACCCGGCGGCATTCTGATGTACGAGACATTTTTGAAAACGCAGAACACATTTGACCGACCACGTAACCCGGACTTTCTTCTGGACCATGGAGAACTTCTCGGCTACTTCAGACAACTCGACCTGATATTCTACGAAGAGGGCACATTCCTTTTTGATGGGAAAAAGCGTGCCGTGGCCCGCTACGTAGGGAGGAAGCCATGATTCTCGAATGGAACCCCGCAAGGCCCAAGAAAAGGGCAACGGAACTGATCACCAATGCGTTGCGTAACGGGGAGATCATCGCCTACCCCACGGACACCTTCTACGGCCTTGGCTGCGATCTCTTCAACGTCAAGTCGATCAAACGACTCTACGAGATTCGCGGCTTGAACGATACACGGCCGCTCAGCGTCATCTTCAAGGACTTCAAGGAGATCAGCACGTATGCGGTGATGAGCGACTTTGCCTTTCGCGTGCTCAAGGCCTCCTTTCCGGGACCCTACACATTCATATTGCGGGCGAGGAGGATCATCCCCAGGCTTCTGCAAAGCGACAAGAAGGAGGTCGGGGTGAGGATGCCGGACCATCCCGTGCCCCTGGCGCTTACCCGCCTTCTGGAACGGCCCCTCATCAACACGAGCGCAAAGATGCTGACGATAGGTCTCCTCACCGATCCCAAGGAGATTGAGCGTTACCTGAAGGGGAGCGTCTCCCTGGTGATCGACGGAGGGTTGATCCCGGGCGCGCCGTCAACAGTCATCAGTCTCGTTGATGACGCGGTGAACGTGTTGCGGGAAGGTAAGGGGCCGATCAAAGATCTTCTTGCGGGCTAGAACCCGTCTCGGAAAGGGCCTGCTCCATCTCCTGCTCAAAGCCCTCCCCCAGTTCATCGCCCATCTCGCGCCCCATGCGCCGCATGACCCGCTCAACACTTCCCGGATCATGTGCGTCCAGGTCAGAGAACTTGCTCGGGTCGAGGAGGCTTTCCATGCGCTGCTCTTCACTCTTGAGCACCGACACGCGGGAGAGGATCCTGCGCACCTCTCGTGAGTTACAGTTCTTGCAATACGGTTCAATCTCCTCACTCACCCGGAGCAGCAGGAACGAGCTTACTTTTCTGCAATTGTCGCAGTAATACTCATAGATGGGCATACGTTAAATCTTATGTTTTTCAGATTGAATTGTAAAGGCGGCGGGTATATCTTAGAACAGTGGCCAAGAGCCAGTGATCAGTTATCAGTCATCGGTGATCGGTGATACCAAGCAAGGGACTTCGCAGACGGACAAGATGGCCGGTTCAGTATGTATTGAGCCCTGACGTCTCGCTATTAATGGCATGAAGATACGGGAACACTGTTATGATTGTCTTGTGGGGCTGGCGCGGCAGGTCGTTTCTCTGTCCGGCGGCAACGGGGCGGTACTCCAAAACTGTCGCCGTATCATCGACGACCTGTATGCTACCGACAGGAGCCCCCCGGAGGTTGCCAACCGGTTCCTGCGACACATCAGGGAGACTACCGGCGTCACTGATCCCTTTGCCGTAATGAAGGCTCAGGAGTTCGAGCGCGCCCGGCTGACAGCTGAACGCTTCAGGACGCTCTTCACTTTCTCGCTGGAAGGCGTTATCAAATTCACGGCTCTGGGGAATTCCCTTGATTTTTTTGTAGACACTGGCTACGAAGTGAACAACTTTCGCTTTGTCGCCGACCTCGCCGCTATTGAAGAGGAAGTCGATCGCAGCAACGGGAACGTGCTCGTACTGGCTGACAATGTGGGGGAATTCTTCTTTGACCTCTCACTCATCCGCTTGCTCGAAGACAGGGGAAAGCGCGTCTATTACGCGGTCAAGGAACGGCCTGTCCAGAACGACCTCTCGATGCCCGATGTGGAGCAGTGGAACCTGCGTTCTTTGTTTGGTAATATCGTCTCCACCGGTACGGATGAGGTGGGTATGCGCCGCGAACAACTCCAGGGTCTCGTGCGAGACCTCTGGGAGAGTGACGCACTGGTCATTGCGAAAGGCATGGGTAATTACGAGACCATTTCCGAGTTTGACGGCGGCAGGCGGCTTGTCCATATATTAAAGGTGAAGTGCGAGTCTGTTGCTGAAGCGCTGGGCCGCAAGGTCGGCGAACACACTGCGTTCATAGGTGGTGACTATGGCAGCTAAGAAGGATTATTACGAGATTTTGGGCGTTCAAAAAAGCTCATCGGAAGATGATATCAAGAAGGCGTATAGGAAACTGGCGCTCAAGTACCACCCGGACCGGAACCCCGGCAACAAGCAGGCAGAGGAACATTTCAAGGAGATCAACGAAGCATATGCTGTGCTCAGCGACAAAGAGAAGCGGCAGCAGTACGATCAGTTCGGCATGAGCGGCTTCCAGCAGCGGTATTCCCAGGAAGACATTTACCGGGGGTTCAATATCGGCGATCTTTTCAAGGACCTGGGGTTTGGCACGGGGGACATATTCAGCATCATCTTTGGTGGACCGGGTGGGCAGGGCGGACAGGCCGGAGCACGTGGCGGCAGACACGCGGGCAGAGAAGCAGGCAGGCCAGGCGGCAGACGCGGATTCGATTTCGGCGACTTTGCCGCACGGGAGCAGAAGACCCCGGGCGAGCTCGATCTCCATTATGAGTTGGAGATTCCATTCATGGACGCGATCAGGGGCACCGAGAAAAAACTTTCATTCCGCACAGCCCACGGAGCAGAGGAAATAAAGGTCAAGATTCCCAAAGGGGTCAGCACAGGTCAGCGGCTCAGGCTCCAGGGAAAGGGAAGCAAGGATCCGTACAGCGGCAGGACCGGCGACCTCTACGTGACGGTCAAGGTGGGCGAGCATCCCGTGTTTCGAAGAGAAGGCAATGACCTGTACGTTACCACGGAGATTAAAATTACGGACGCCTGCCTGGGCGGCACCGTTGAAGTCCCGACCATAGACGGACCCAAGCAGGTGAAGATACCACCCGGGGTCAAGGCCCCGACCAGGATCAGGATGAAGGGGCTCGGCGTGCCCGAGACAGGCAAGGCAGGGCCAGGGGACCAGTACCTGGAAGTTACGGTCGATGTGCCCAAGCGGCTTACGGACAGGCAGAAGCATCTGCTGGAAGAGTTACAAAAAGAAGGCCTCTGATACCAATCCGCCTTCATTCATATACCTTCCGGGTACCCGCGTGCGGGTGGGGCTCCTCGCTGCCGCCTCGGTCTACTTTTGAATCCGAATTGGTATAAGATCAGGCCCCTCGGTCCGCGGCCAAGACTAAGAGTTCATTGTATGTAAGGGTCTTGACGCCGAGGGAGCGCGCCTTTTCAAGTTTTGATCCTGCTTCTTCTCCAACAACAACGTAGCTCGTACTCTTGGAGACGGACGAAGCGCACCGGCCGCCCCGCTTCTCGATGAGTTCTTCCACTTCTTTTCTGGGCACGGGCAAGGTGCCGGTGATGACGAACGTGCGCCCGTCGAACGGCTGTGCCTCCTCTTTGACCGTTTCGAAATCAGGGTTGGTGAGGCGCAAGCCCAACGCCTCAAGGGCTTTCAGCGCAGCGAGATTATCGGGGTTGCCGAAGAAGTCTGAGACTGAGCCTGCGATCTTCTCCCCCATCTGTTTGATTTCTATGACGCGCTCCGTCTTCACGTGATAGAGGGAATGAAGCGTGGGGAAGTTCTTCGCCAATAGCTTCGCCGCATACTCACCCACGTGCATAATGCCAAGAGCAAACAGGAAGCGGGCAAGGGTCGTCTCTTTGCTCCTCTCGATAGCATTGATCAAGTTCTGTGCTGACTTCTCGGCAAAGCGCGGCAGCTTGAGCAGGTCTTCCTTGGTGATCTTGAAGAGATCAAGAAAGCTTGCGATAAGCCCCTTCGTATAGAGGAGCTCCACGTTTTTTTCGCCGAGGCCCTCGATGTCGAGTGCGCCCCGCGATGCAAAGTGGATGATGCGCTCCACCACCTGCGCAGGACAGTTGAGGTTGATGCAGCGGACAGCCACCTCGCCTTCCTCGCGTGCAACAAGGCTCCCGCAGGCCGGGCATGTGTCGGGAATGGGAAAGTGTTTCTCTTTTCCTGTTCGTTTCTCCCTCACGACATCGATCACGTGAGGGATCACGTCTCCTGCCCTTTCAATGAGCACCGCATCCCCGATCCTGATATCCTTGCGCTCGATCTCGTCCCAGTTGTGGAGCGTGCTTCGTGAAACCGTAACACCGCCGATCCTGACCGGCTCGAAAACAGCGTACGGCGTGAGCACGCCGGTCCTTCCCACGCTTGCGGCGATCTCAACAATCCTGGTCGTAGCCTGATGGGCGGGGAATTTGTACGCGGTAGCCCAGCGGGGCTCCCTTGTTTTTACCCCGAGGGTGCGCTGCAGCTCGAAGTCGTTCACCTTAATGACTGCGCCGTCTGTCTCAAAGGGGAAACCGTCCCTCTTCTCCTCTATCTTCTTGATCACCTCTATCGCTCCCTGGATGCCCGACACCTTTTCGACTATGGCAGGGACCGGGAACTTAGCCTCTCGTAGCCACTCGATGAATTCGTGCTGTGAAGCGAATACGGTCCCCCTCACATGGCCGATACCGTAGCAGGCGAGGTGCAGCTTGCGCCCCGCAGTGATCGACGGGTCGAGCTGCCGCACCGATCCTGCAGCCGCATTCCTGGGATTGGCAAAGAGGGCCTCGCCCTTCTGCTCCCTTTCCTTGTTCAATTTCTCGAACTCATCTATGTCCATGTAAACTTCGCCCCTGATATCGATCTCAGAAGGGACGGGTCCGGGCAGATCGATCTTGAGTGGAAGCGCTTTTATCGTGCGGATATTATGCGTGACGTTCTCGCCTTCGTATCCATCGCCTCTCGTTGATGCCCGGTCGAGGAGGCCGTTCTTGTACGTGAGCTCTATGGCAAGGCCGTCATATTTCGGCTCCACCGTGTACTCGATCTCGCGGCCCGTATCAAGAAAACGCTTAACCCGCGTATCGAACTCGGCTACCTCGTCGTGCGTGAACGCATTGTCGAGTGAGAGCATGGGCTCTGTATGGCGCACCTTTTCGAATTTCTCCAGGGGCGCTCCACCGACCCGCTGCGTGGGTGAGTCGGGCAATACATAGCCGTACTCTTCCTCCAACTCCTTGAGTCTCCGGTAGAGCCGGTCATACTCCTGGTCTGCTATGACCGGCGCATCAAGCACGTAGTAGCGGTGCCCATGGTAGGCGAGTTCCTTGACAAGCCTTTCTATCTCTTGCCGCGCGTCCTCAGGTATTGTTGGGGGAGCCTTGTGCGTCGTCACTCACACCTCTTTCCAGGTAAGGACGTTTTCTGAAAGATATACCCAAACCAGTCCAACTTGCAACAGCCAACTAGCAGGTAATCCCTCGTAAGTCCTTCCTGTGGTCGCATTTCTTGGCACATGAGGAATCTATACCAGATTTCAGTTGGCAGCCGTGAAGTGCACAGGGCCGCCAGCATAGCCAAGCGGCTGAGAAGAACTTCTCAGACATTAAGGATATGTCCACAACGATGATTTACACTCATGTCTTGAACAGGCCGGGAATGGATCTGGGGAGTCCTTTGGATCCATGAAGTTATTGACAGTGCAGCGTTCCAGAGGCATTCTGTAAAAGTAGCCTGTATTGGCTGTTATACAGAATTTTTTCTGCAATTATCCTAAGTACTCAGAATTATTTCTGTATACTTAATTGTTGGTAATTGAGATTTTGTAGATTGAGAGCGTGTAAACCATGGGAGGTGTTTTTAATGGCGTATCGTGAAATCTGGCATGAAATTATAATCAAAGCTTCCCCAGGCGAGATCTATCAAGCGTTGACCGACGTGAAAAAGCTGGCGCATTGGTGGACCACCGAGACGCAGGGCGAATCTGCCGTCGGGAAGAAATTGGAATTCTGGTTTTACGGAAAGTTTCTAAAGGAGCTGGTTGTAACCACTCTGAAGGTTGATGAACTTGTGCGGTGGCGTGCAACTGAGCGGAGCGATCCTGAGTGGGTCAACACGGAAATTGAGTGGAAAATCTTCCGCGAAGGTGACAGAACGCTTCTTCACCTTCGCCACTCAAAATGGCGCGAGGATGCCAAAATATTCCCACAATCCTCGTTCCACTGGGCGCTTTTTCTGCTTAGCCTCAAGGAATTTGTCGAGACGGGCAAAGGCCGTCCGCATCCTTACGACATGCCGGTGGGCTTATGAATCCTTTTGAAGGAGAAATAGCAGGGTCAGCCCTTTGACAGAGGACAAGAAGACGAGGGAGAAGACGTTGCCCAACAAAGCAATCCAGCGGACGTCTTACAGCCGCCGCTGATTTTTGTGTTAGGCGCAGGGGAACCTAATTGTTTTCATAAGAAGGAGTGATGTGACATGACAGCTCATTCAAAAGACACGAATGTCCCAGACGATCCCAGTCTCGCGGAATTAGAGAGTGAGGCTAAGAAAAGCGCTCAGGCGCTTGCGAAGGTCAGTGAAGCTGCAAAGGCGGCCACCGACATCCTTCTGCGGTCCACCAAGAAGAAGGACCTCGAATATAAGATCCAAAAAGCCGCTACCGAGGTGACTATGCTTGAGCGAGACGCGTCGGTACTCCGCGACACGACGGAAGCGCAGCGGCGCTTGGACGACAGACAACGAGAACTGGCAGAACTTCGGGCACAGCTCAAACGCGAGTTTCCTGAGACTGACAGGCGATGGTGGCGCGCCTTGCTTTTCTGGCGGAAGTCCTAGCCGTTGCCCAAAGGATACGATTGTGAGCGACCGACGTCTAACGACTTGATGGAGCCGACTCCCTACAGTCGCGGCTCATCATGGCGTTATCCTCAAAATGAATGAGCAACCTATGGTTGCATTGTGCGACATAATGATATACAATATGGCATATTGCAACATAAACTCTTGGAGGAATGATTATGGCCACAGCAGTAAGAATATCTGAAGAACTTGTAGATGAAGCAAAAAGATTTGGACGGATCGACCACCGATCCTTGGCTGGCCAGATCGAACATTGGGCACGCACGGGGAAATGCGCCGAAGAGAATCCCGATCTACCATACTCCCTGATAAAGGAAATCTTGATCGGGCTAGATGAGTTGAATCACAACGAGAAGACGGAATACAAGTTCGGATAGTCCGTTATGAAAATCTATCAGTCAGGGTCCTTTGAGAAAAAGGTGAAGAAGATGTCGAAGCCCGAAAAGGAGGCTTTGGATCGAGAAGTAAAAAAGATTGCGGAAGATCCGGCTATCGGGGAGGAAAAGAAAGGTGACCTGCGAGGCGTGTTCGTTCATAAGTTCAAGCTTAGGGCAACTCAGTACTTGCTTGCCTATCGAAAGATTGGCAGTGACTTGGAACTTGTTACGATTGGGCCTCATGAGAATTACTACCGAGACCTGAAGCAGTATTTGAAGAACCGATGATGCGCACCAGACCGGGATAACGACTTGATGGCGCCGACTCCCTACAGTCGCGGCTCATCATGGCGTTCTCCTCACAAATTAGGCACCACCCTGAACGGAACGACAACAGTCACTCCTGAGTCAATCCTACTTGAGTGGGCAGCGGGGTTCTGATATCCTTAAACTGCAGAACTGATCAGGACATATCAGGACATTTATAGTCCAGGTCACACTCAAGACTTCGGGGGCTGCCAGCATGTCTCTATTATCAGCCATAGGCAATACGCCGCTCATTGAGCTTCCCAATGTGAGTCCGAATCCGGCTGTGAAAATATTCGGAAAGCTGGAAGGATGTAATCCCGGGGGCTCTGTGAAAGACCGTCCCGCATATTACATGATAAAGAGGGCCGAGGAGTCAGGTCAGTTGACCCGCGACAAAATCATCCTCGAGCCGACATCGGGTAACACGGGCATCGCCCTTGCCATGATAGGGGCGGCAAAAGGATACTCCGTCAAGCTCTTCATGCCGGAATGTGTCAGTTCCGAGCGGAGACTCATCCTGGAGGCCCTGGGAGCCGATGTGCTTCTCACGCCCGCCAAAGAAGGGACCGATGGCGCAATACGCAGGGCCCATGCACTCTTCGAGGCAGAGCCTGACAAGTATTTCATGCCCAACCAGTACGATAATGAAAGCAACGTGCTTGCGCATTACGAAACGACCGGCCCGGAGATCTTTCGCCAGACGCACGGCGGTATCGATGTGCTCGTTGCAGGCATGGGTACGGGTGGAACCCTCATGGGGCTCTCACGTTATCTGCGGGAGAAGAAACCGAAAGTAAAGATCGTTGGCGTGGAACCGACGCTGGGCCATGCGATCCAGGGCCTCAAGAACATGCACGAGTCGATTGTCCCCAAGATCTATCGCGAAGAGAACCTCGATGAGAAAATCGTCATCGAGGACGGGGAAGCCTTCGAGGTAACCAGGGTGCTTGCACAGAAAGAAGGCGTGTTCGTTGGCATGTCGAGCGGCGCAGCAATGGCAGGCGCGCTGCGCGTGGCAAGCTGGCTGAAGCGGGGAACGATAGTGGTGATCCTGCCTGACCGGGGCGACCGGTACCTGAGCGTGACCCAGTTCAGGTCGATCTGCGCTAAATGCCCGCCGTAAAGAGCGGGGTCCTGGGGCCAGGGTCCGGGGGCCGGAACGACACGGACAGGTGGCTCACGACGATCGGGGCATGGGTCATGGGGCAAGGGGCCGGGGTCCAGAACAACAGGGGCAAAAGGTGCGAGGAAGAACAACGGCCTTACTCAAGCCTCGATCCCCACTCCTCGGACCTCGTACCCGATAAGAGGTGTTGATGAGACACACGTTTCTGTTTGAGGAAGGAATCTGGCGGGCGGAGGGGACATATATTGACGGGGCGAATACGTCACTGCAGGCCGAAGGCTTCATCACCATAACCCACACACCAGAACGCTGGATCAATGAAGGGGCCCTCAAGCTTCTACTGGCGAAACCAGTAGAGTTTCAGAACCGGTACGAGATCGTCCCATTTGAAGAGGGGCGTGACTACACGACCTGGAAATCCTTCAACCCCGTGATAGGACAACTCGCCGGCCGCATCGTCATTGTCGACGACTCGTTGATTTCCGTCTACACGTCTGAGGATGGTCAGTACAGCGGGTCAGAGTATCTCTTGCAGGTGAGCGAGACAGTCTACGCCAACCGCGGCTTTGCCTTCAAAGACAACGAAAAGATTTCCTCCTGGGCAGTCAGCCTGACAAGGGTTTGAAACACAAAGACCGTTTGATTGGTTTGATTGGTTTTATTGGTTTCAAAGCTCCCATACTTCAACCAATAAGACTAATGGAACTAATTGAACCAACTAACTCTTGCTTTTGAAGATTTCTCGTATGAGGCTCTTGGCTTCGTTCAACTGCGCGCTGCTCAGCTTGAGTCCTTCACTCGTGTTTTCGGGTTCGGCTGCAATCGAGTAGATCCGCTCTTTCATCTGGGCCTGTTTCTTCATGCCGGACGGAAGTTCCGGAACAATGCCGATGGCCTTCTCGACATCCTCAGGGAATTTTCCGGGATCTGCCGTCTCGTAAATGACGGCGAGCGAGTCGTGGCGGCCTGAGAGGTAGAGATCGAGCGTCCGCCAGCCAACGGCACCATGAGGATCAAGCACGATGCCATAGGTATCGTACACCTCTTTCATCGTGGCATAGTGCTGCTGGTTATTGACCCCCATCGATACGATGTCCCGCCTCATAGCATCCATATCAGGCATCTTGCCGAGCGCCCCGGGTGAGGTCACGTTGCCCGTTGCCGGGTCCCGCTCGTCATACATCCAACCACCGTAAAAATCGATGAGGCGCGCGAGATTGCTGGGATGGGAAACGATCATGGCGGATGACGGTGATTTCACGGACGGTCTCACCTGGTATGTACCGCTTTCAAGGAACTCTGGGAACTCGGTATTCTCATTCACACCCGCAATGATGCGCGACACCGGAAGCCCCATGCCTTTTGCAAGCACGGTCCCCATCATGTCTCCGAAGTTTCCTGAGGGGATGCTCGCGATAAGCGGCTCAGGATATTCAGCCAGCCTGGAGTAAGCATAGAAGGGATAGACAGCCTGGGGCAGAAGCCTGCCCACGCTGATCGAGTTGGCCGACGTGAACCGCTCAGGATCTCCGTATGTCTCCTGAGCAAACTCCTTGTTGCCCAGAAGCGCTTTTGCCAGGGCCTGGCACACGTCGAAATCGCCCTTCACCTCAAATGCATATATGTTCTGCCCGAGCGTCGTCATCTGGCGCCTCTGGCCTTCGCTGATGGAACCCTTGGGGAAGAAAACGATGTTGTCCACGTTGTCGAGGCCCCACAAGGCGTCGGCTACTGCACCGCCCGTGTCACCGCTTGTAGCCACCACAACAACCCTGCGCAGCCCTTTGCGTCCCAGAAAAAAATTGAGCACCCTGCCGAAGAAGCGCGCGGCGTAATCCTTGAATGAGTAGGTCGGCCCTTTGGTCAACCACATGATATGCGTCTTGCCGGTAACGTGCTGAAAGTCGGTCGGTATCCTGTCTTCTTGATACGCATCCTGGAGCAGGGCCCGGAGCTTCTCTTCCGGGATTTCACTGGCAAGGTAGGGCGCAAGTATTCGGAACGCGATCTCCGCGTACGACTTCCCTTTCAAGCCCGCTATCTCGGAAGGCGCAAGCACCGGGATATCTTCCCGCGCAACGGTGTAGAGCCCGTAGTCCGGTGCAAGCCCTCTGAGCA
>Ga0079037_100001277_pt1 | contig 12938 bp, 12 predicted proteins | sample Mud3Dept4metaG_FD_71479 | JGI IMG/M metagenome (GOLD analysis project Ga0079037, IMG submission 71479) | Freshwater wetland microbial communities from Ohio, USA, analyzing the effect of biotic and abiotic controls - Mud 3 Core 4 Depth 4 metaG | ecosystem: Environmental > Aquatic > Freshwater >... | reverse complement strand
ATAAAATGATATTTCCCGGAATTCAGGGGGGGCCGTTAGTCCATGTCATAGCAGCAAAGGCAGTAGCGCTCAAGGAAGCCTTAAGCCCTTCATTCAGAGACTATCAGTCCTCGGTTATAAGAAATGCGAAAAGCCTTGCAGAAGAACTCCTCAAAAAAGGCTTTCAGATTATTTCCGGCGGTACAGACAACCATATGATGCTAATTGATCTGAACAACAAAGGTATTACCGGGAAGGATGCTGAAGAAACACTGGGGAGAGCGGGGATAACCGTTAACAAGAATGTTATTCCCTATGATGAAAGGCCGCCCACCATAACCAGTGGCATAAGGCTCGGCACGCCTTGTGTTACAACAAGGAACATGACAGAGACAGAAATGGTTGAGATTGCCGATATCATAGCTTCAGTCATAGAGCAAAGTAAGGACACGGAGGCACTGAGTGCTTTGTCGAAGAGGGTTCAGTCGCTTTGCGACAGATTCCCAATATACTGAATATCCACTTGCTTCACATAAGGTCTTCAAGATTTGTGTCATGCTTTAGCAGTCATTCCGTTTTGTCCGGAATCTTTCTTTGCTCTCATCTATTGTTCTGTAAAAAGCATATTCCAGATAGATTCCCGACAAGCGGGAATGACAAAGAACAGCATTATGAGCTTTAAGACTATGCTTCCGGCAACCATGTTCAATAAAGGATATCCCCTATGAAGTGTCCATTCTGTGGAAATGTTGAAGATAAGGTCATTGACTCCCGGTCGAGCAGGGAAGGAAACGCCATACGTCGCAGGCGCGAATGCCTCAAGTGTGCGAAACGTTTTACTTCATATGAACGCGTCGAAGATATCATCCCGATGGTCGTCAAGAAAGACGGCAGAAGAGAACCTTTTGAGAGGGAAAAGGTCCTTACAGGGTTAAAAAAAGCATGCGAAAAAAGGCCGATTGCCATGGAGACGCTTGAGGGCATTGCAGATTCGCTCGAGAAGAAACTTATCGGACTTGGTGTTAAGGAAATCCAAAGCACGTGGGTTGGTGAAGAGGTGATGTCTTCATTAAAGGAACTCGATAAAGTTGCCTATGTGCGTTTTGCCTCTGTATACCGTCAGTTCAAGGATATCAACGAATTGATGAATGAGGTAAAAACCCTATTTGAGCATAAATGAATTTCCTCATAGAAGCCTCCGTGTATTTTAAATCTTTGCCCTTTTCAGCAATGCCGAATTCGTCACAACACTCAGCGAGCTGATCGACATTGCTGCTGCTGCGATAATGGGATTCAGAAGACCAAAGGCAGCCAAGGGTATCGCTGCAGTGTTATAAAAAAATGCCCAGAAGAGGTTTTGTTTTATCTTCCTCATCGTGGCCTTCGAGAGCTTGATGCTCGTGATGACGTCTCTCAGATCGTCCTTGACGAGAATGATCCCGCCGGTCTCTTTCGCCACATCAGAACCGCTTCCGATGGCAATACCGATGTCGGACTGGGCAAGGGCAGGAGAATCGTTGATGCCGTCTCCAACCATCGCAACCACCTTCCCTTCCGACTGGAGTTCCTTTATAATCTTCGCCTTATCACCGGGAAGAACGTTGGCAATAATCCTGTCAATGCCTACCTGCGCACCTATTGCCCTGGCTGTTTTCTCGTTGTCTCCCGTAAGCATAATCACCTGAACACCTTCTGACTTCAGTCCCTTGACAACTTCTTCAGCGTTTTCCTTTAAGGTATCCGCCACTGCGATCATTCCCCTGAGTTGTCCGTCTTCTGCAACAAGCATCACCGTGTTTCCCTTTTCTTCAAGCACTGAAATAATCTTTTCTTTCTCCTCGATCCGCACTCCTTTGTCTTTCATAAGCCTTCGGTTTCCTATCAAGACTTCTTTCCCGTTGATGCTCACTCTGACGCCGTGACCCGGTATGGCTTCGAATGCTTCTGCATCGGGGATTGAAAGCCCTGCCATCTCCGCCTTTCTGAGGATGGCTTCTGCGAGAGGATGTTCGGAGCCCTTCTCAGCAGTCGCTGCGAAAAGAAGGAGATCTTCTTCTCTCAAATCAAAGGTGATTATCCCTGTCACTTCCGGCTCCCCTTTCGTGAGCGTCCCGGTCTTGTCGAACACTACTGCATTCAGTTTTTCAGCCCTTTCGAGGTACTCCGCACCCCGGATCAGTATCCCGAGTTCGGCGCCTTTACCGACCCCAACCATCAGTGCTGCAGGTGTTGCAATGCCAAGGGCACAGGGGCAGGCAATAATCAGGACTGCAACAAACGACAGGAGAGCAGATGTATAATGTCCGTAAAGAGACCAACCTGCGGCAGAGAAAAAAGCAACACTGATGACTGCGGGGACGAAATAGGATGCAACCTTATCGGCAATTCGTTGTATATTTGCGGTCGATGCTTGTGCCTCTTCCACCATTTTAATGATCTGGTTTAAGGTAGTATCCGATCCGACTCTCGTTGCCTTGAATTTGAATGTACCTACTTTATTAATTGTTCCCCCGATTACCTCATCACCTGATTTTTTTTCGACAGGCAGACTTTCACCGGTAAGCAGTTTTTCATCAACTGAAGAATGGCCTTCGGTTACGGACCCGTCGGTCGGAATTTTCTCACCCGGCCTGACAACTATCGACTCGTCCAGCATAATCTGCTCCGCAGGTATCTCTGTTTCAACTCCATCTCTGATCACCCTCGCTGTCTGCGGTCTAAGATCGAGGAGCTTTCGGATGGCAGCAGAACTTCTTTTCTTGATAATCTCTTCCATGTACTTCCCGAGGAGGACAAATGCGATGATGATTGCCGACACATCAAAATACACATCAGATTCTTTCACCGGCAGCACCCCGGGGAAAAATATCACAAAGGCACTGTAAAGATAGGCGGTTGATGTTCCGAGCGCGATAAGAAGGTCCATGTTGGCAACACGCTGCCTGATTGCTTGATACGCGCCGACAAAGAACCCCTTGCCACCGAAGACCATGATGGGTGTGGTAATAATAAACAGCCACACGCCTGCATTGAACCAGGGAAGCCAGGGGAACGGGATCCATGTGAGAACAGTGGCGCCTGCTGCAAGCCCGAGGAACAGCGCAGCCCGCAGGACTGCCAGCGCAAGAACACCGGTAAGGGCAATAGTCACCCTTCTTTTCATATCCTTCAACTCCCTCTCAGGGGCCTCGAAGGTCTTCACGCAGCTCTCACTACAGAAATAATATTCCCTTCCGCCCACGACCCGCTTGATCGAACGGTCCTTCGGGATAACCATCCCGCATATCGGGTCTTTCCCCATATCACCACTGACTATTGCGGTCATTGATACCGGAGCAGGCATCGGGTAGGATTCAGGGTTCCTGTCGAAATCTTCTTTGCAGGGCATCGAGCAGAAATAATATGTTTTTCCTTTATAGAGGGAAGTAGCAACTGCATCCTTGTCTTCTATGACCATCTTGCAGACGGGGTCAGTAACTTCCATTTTGCCTCCCTTTAAAAGAAAAGGTCTCAAAATATCTCTGATTTTGAGACCCTCTGTATACCCTGATTGTCAGGGCAATTTAATCTCTTAGTGTTTGTGTGGATCAGCCTTGGGGGTAGTTTCCTTTTCAGTCTCTTTACTTTCTGGTTCTTTCGATGGCGCCGGAGCTGGTTGTTCCATCATGCCGTGCATCATCATTCCTCTCATGTCGGACATCATTTTTTCCAGTCTTTCGATCATCTTATCTGCGTCCTTCAACATCTCCTTTTTCTCGACAGGACTCAAGCCTCTGATCATCTTCTGCTGCATCTTGATCATATCCATCATCATCTGCATCATATCCCGTGCCATCATACCGTGCCCCATCTTTGGACACATCTTTGGACACATCTGCATCATGCCCTGTCCCTGCATCTGCTGCCCGCCTGGCATCATCCCTTGCCCTTGCATCTGCATCATAGGACACTTCATCTGCATCTGCTGCCCGCCGGGAGAAGCAGCTTCCCCTGTCTGTTGCTGAGGGGCAGCCGTCTCAGCATACAACGGAACTGTAACTACAAATATTGCCAGTAAACAAATAACCCACTTTTTCATCGTTCCTCCTTGTTTTCTTCCCGTGTTTATTGTTGCCTCTTACTTCTTCTCTTGTGCAACAAACTTCTCAGGATCCTTATCAAACTTCTCCTTGCAGATTTTTGCGCAAAAATAATACGTTGTACCCTTGTACATGCTGGTAGCTGCAGCTTTCTGCTCATCCACGGTCATATTACATACGGGGTCCTTCGCCATACACATCACCTCCACTCAATATTGTTGGGAACTTACGACTATGAAAGAAGGCTAACAAAAAATTGTAGGAACCGTCAAATTTATTCTCTGCTGTCCTGTGTCTGAAGCCCGCGGAGGGCCTCCTGGGCAGCGTTGGTTTCTGCCTCTTTTTTACTTTTCCCACACCCGGCACCAAGCTTTGTTCCTGCTATATACACCTCAACCGTAAAGGTTTTGTTATGCTCTTTACCTTCCTGCTTTATCATTCGGTATTCAGGAATACTGTTAAAAAGAAGCTGGGTTTTTTCCTGGAGCTCAGTCTTGAAATCATGAAATTTACCGGACTTCAGTACAGAACCTATCTTGTCTTGAAAGAGCCCCAATATGAGACGCCGTGCCTCCTCATATCCACCATCGAGGTAGACTGCGCCAAGAACAGCTTCAACAGCATCTGCAAGCAGCGACCTTTTTGTCCTGCCCCCGGTAGATTCTTCGCCTTTTCCCAATCTGAGATATTTCCCGAGAGAGAGACAAGCAGCAATCTCGGAGAGTACGGATTCTTTCACGAGGTATGATTTAGCCTTTGCCATGATTGATTCTGTAAGGCTGCCGTCGGTTAAATACAAGTATTCAACAATCACAAATCCAAGAACAGAGTCGCCCAGGAATTCGAGTCGTTCGTTATAATCCTGAACCTTGTCAGGATTCTCATGAAAAAATGACCTGTGTGTGAGGGCATTCATGAGAATCTGCTTGTTTTTGAACGAGTAGCCCAGGATATCTTCCAATTCTTTTATTGTGGGCTCAATCATTGGACAAAACGAGCAAAATAAGATTTGTTACGGGGAATATTTCTTAAAGACAAGACAGGCATTAGTTCCACCGAACCCGAAAGAATTCGTCAAGGCATAATTCACTGACATGTTTCTCGCCTGATGGGGGACATAGTCAAGATCACATTCAGGATCCGGTTTATCGAGGTTTATTGTTGGCGGAACAGTGTCATGGTACATACAAAGGACGGTAATGACTCCTTCAACCCCTCCTGCAGCGCCAAGCAGGTGACCGGTCATCGATTTCGTTGAACTGACACAGAGTTTGTATGCGTGTTCTCTGAACACGGTTTTTATTGCATTTGTCTCGAGTTCATCACCATACTTTGTTGAGGTGCCATGAGCATTGATATAATCAATATCTGAAGGATTGATACCGGCATCTTTGAGTGCAAGCTCCATACATCGTGCTGCCCCCTCGCCACCCGGGGAAGGGGATGTAATATGATATGCATCCGCAGTCATGCCATAACCAACCACTTCTGCATAGATTCTTGCGCCCCTGACAGCAGCGCTTTCAAGGCTCTCGAGGACTACAATCCCGGATCCTTCCCCCATGATAAAACCATCTCTGTCAATATCAAAAGGTCTACTTGCCTTGTCAGGCTCGTGATTTCTCGTGGATAGTGCCTTCATGGCATTAAATCCCCCGACTCCCAGAGGCGTGATGACAGCCTCTGTCCCCCCGGCTATCATGGCATCTGCATCACCCCTTTGGATGATTTTGAAGGCATCCCCGATCGAATGGCTTCCTGTTGCACATGCGGTAGCAGGGGCAGAGTTTGGGCCTTTTGCCCCAAATCTGATCGAAATCTGTCCGGAAGCCAGATTGACGATTAACATGGGGATAAAAAAAGGGCTGATTCTTCTCGGCCCTTTTTCAAGATACACTGAATGGTAATGCTCAATAGCATGTAAACCGCCCATACCGGAACCGACAATAACACCTGTTCTCCCCGCATTCTCAGCAGTAATCTTCAGACCGGAATCCTTCATTGCCAGCGTAGCGGCAGCAAGCGCAAAATGGATAAAGCGGTCCATTTTCTTTATTTCTTTCAGTTCAATAAAGTCTTCAGGGTTAAAGCCAACAACTTCGCCGGCAATCTGTGTCGGGAAAGCAGAGGCATCGAACTGGGTGATTTTTTTAATGCCCGGCCTCCCCGCTATGAGACCGTCCCAGCTTTCATCGGTACCGACACCCAAAGGAGTAATCATTCCTACTCCTGTTATGACAACTCTGCTTTTCGTCATCAGAATTTTCCGCGTTCCTCAGGCTGATTTTTTCTTATTGATATACTCTATCGCGTCTTTAACTTTTGCAATCTTTTCGGCATCCTCATCCGGTATCTCAATGCCAAAAGCCTCCTCAAAAGCCATGACAAGTTCAACCGTATCCAGCGAATCCGCACCGAGGTCTTCAACAAAAGACGCCTCTGGTACAACCTCTGTTGCATTCACCCCAAGCTGCTTTGCAATAATCTCCTTCACCTTTTCTTCAATCATTCAGTCACCTCCACAATTCGTATTTTACGCTTTACGATACATGATGCATGATTCAGATGATAATAAATGCAATCCTGTATCTTGTTACATGTACATTCCGCCATTCACGTGAATCACCTGGCCAGTGATATACCCGGCATCCGGTGATGCAAGAAAAACAACTGCCTGCGCCACATCATCAACGGTACCAAACCTTCCCAATGGGATCATTTTTTTCATATCATCCTTAATATTCGCCGGAAGAACATCCGTCATAGCAGTTTCTATAAAACCGGGAGCAACCGCATTGACAGTAATCCCTCTGACCGCATACTCACGAGCAACTGTTTTGGTAAAGCCAACGATTCCTGCCTTTGAAGCACTGTAATTTGCCTGCCCCGGATTTCCCATAAATGCGGCAACAGAGGTAATATTGATAATTCTGCCATACCGCTGCTTAGTCATGTCCTTGACAGCCTCCCTCGAGCACAGGAAGACGCCTTTAAGGTTGATGTCCATAACAGCGTCCCACGCATCCTCCCGCATCCTCATCAACAGCCCGTCTTTCGTTATCCCTGCATTATTCACCAGGATATCGATCCTACCGAACTCCTTCCGGGTTTCTTCGAATACCTTTTCTACCTCTTCTGCATTCGATACATCGAGTTTCATCCCGAGCACCTTAACACCGTGATTTGACAGTGATGCGGCAACTTCATGAGCCGCTTCACGCGTGCGGGCTGCGACTACGAGATTTACTCCCCTTTGAGCAAGCTTTGCTGCGATCGCATTTCCAATACCGCGCGTACCGCCGGTTACAATTCCAACCTGTCCCCTGAAGTCCATTATCCTCCTTCGATATGCCTTAAAACTGGCATTCATTTTAACAAAGAGCGGCCCTCTTTTCCAGTTTTTATTGATGCATCTTATGATGAGAGCTCGGTAATTCTTGTAAAATTCAGCTATTTATGGTAATAATAACTGTTGTGTATATGCCAACGATTTTTCAATAATCGTAATCTGATACGAAGTTCTGTTGAAATCCATATCCCTCTTTTATTATGCGGGATAAAGTTTTTTAAGAAAGAGACATAATAACATGAAAGGCAAAGTATATCTGATTGACGTGACAAACAGGGATGGAGTGCAGACGTCGAGAATTCTCCTCCCAAAACTTTCAAAGACGATGCTCAATATCTATCTCGATGAGATGGGTCTGTTCCAGAGCGAGATCGGCTTCCCAACCTTAAAACATGAGATCAACTATATCAATGCGAATCTCGAACTGGTGAAACTTGGTGCCATAAAGAGGACTCACCTCGAAGGTTGGTGCAGGGCAATTCCCGAAGATGTCAGATTGAGTTTTAAAAACTGTCCTGAACTCAAGCACCTCAATATTTCAATGTCTACCTCGGAAATTATGATTAAGGGCAAGTTTCAGGGGAAACGGTCGTTTAAAGACATCATCAAATCCCTCGTTGAGGCTGCTAAAACGGCAAGAGAACTGGGCGCAGAAACCGTAGGTATCAATGCAGAGGACGCTTCGAGAACAGAGCTTGACAGACTCATAGAATTTACCCTTGCAGGAAAAGAGGCAGGCGCAGACCGCTTCAGATATTGTGATACGCTTGGTACCGATGACCCGATAACAATTTACGAACGTGCAAAGGCCTTGGCGCTTGCGACAAAATTCCCCCTGGAAATGCACTGCCATAATGACCTCGGCATGGCTGAGGCTGTATCCATTGCAGGGGCACAGGGAGCGGGAGAAGTGGGAGTCGACTCGTATATTAATACCACGATCAACGGTTACGGTGAGCGCTGCGGCAACTGTGATCTGGTATCAACAATTCTCGCGCTGAAATTCTCGCACGGCCTGAAAGATAAACTCCCTCTGGATGAGCATGTTGACCTGAGTAAAGCGTGGAAAATCGGCAGATATGCCTCCTATGCGTTCAATATACCCATTCCGATTAATCAGCCCGGCATAGGGGCAAATGCCTTTGCACATGAATCAGGGATCCACGCAGACGGTGCTCTGAAAGACAGGCGAAATTACGAACTGTATGACCCTGAAGATGTCGGAAGAGGTGAGCCTGAACTTGCGGAAACCGGGCGGATCATAACAACCGGAGAATACGGAGGGATCAAAGGATTCAGGTATGTGTATGACAAGCTCGGTATCCATTTCCATGATGACAATGAGGCTAGGAAAGTGCTTGAACTTGTACAATATGCAAACCTCCATACCCAAAAACCATTGACGGATGACGAACTGAGATTAGCCGCAACCTATCCGGACTTGGTACAAAAAATACTCACGGTGAATATGTAGATGTATACCATTACCTTAATCCCTGGAGACGGCACCGGACCGGAGATATCCGAGGCAACAAGAAAAGTTCTTGAGGCGACCGGGGTACCTATCCAATGGGATATCCAGGAAGCAGGCCTCGATGTTTTCGAAAAAGAAGGTACACCCTTGCCCACGAGGGTGATTGATTCTATAAAAAAGAACAAGGTCGCAATTAAAGGTCCGGTTACCACTCCCGTTGGGACTGGGTTCAGGAGTGTCAATGTTACCTTGCGGCAGGTTTTGGATCTCTATTGTTGCCTGAGACCATCCAGGACCTTTCGTGGTGTCAGGACGCGATTCCAGGACATTGATCTTGTCATTATTCGCGAAAATACAGAAGACCTTTATGCCGGTATCGAATTCGAAAAAGGCACTCAAGATGCTCAAAGAGTCATCCAGCTCATTCAGGAATTAACAGGAAAAGCCATCAGGTCAGACTCAGGAATCAGCATCAAACCGATATCTGTTTATGGGACGGAACGGATTGTGCGGTATGCATTCGAATATGCGAGGGGCAATAAACGGAAAAAGGTTACTGCTGTCCATAAGGCAAATATTATGAAATACTCAGACGGGCTTTTTCTTGAGACCTCACGCAATGTGGCATCAAAGTATCCCGATATAGAATTCGAAGATCGTATTGTCGACAACATGTGCATGCAGCTTGTCCAGAAACCTGAACTCTATGATGTGATCGTCCTTCCCAATCTTTACGGAGATATTATTTCAGATCTGGCAGCAGGGCTTATCGGCGGGCTGGGTGTTGCACCCGGTGCAAATCTCGGAGAACACTATGCTGTATTCGAGCCGGTTCATGGAAGCGCCCCGAAATACAAAGGGTTGAACAAAGTCAATCCTCTTGCTATGATACTTTCAGGTGTCATGATGCTTAGACATTTGGCTGAGTTCAAAGCTGCAGATCGATTGGAACAGGCTGTTGCTTCCGTCATTGAGGAGGGCAAAGACGTCACCTATGACCTCAAACCCAAGCCTGATGACACCTCTGCTGCAACCACATCGGGGATGGCCGATGCAATCATCGCCCGAATGAAGTAACCCATACTATGGAAAGCGACAGTTCATCAATAGCAGAACCTCCGCATACCAGATTAAATTCCGAATCCAACATTCGAAATCCAAAACAAATCCACAGAGTGAACATTCAAAAACTGCTGATAAATCTAAAAAAAGCAATTGGTATTGCACCATGTCATTCCGGCTTGGCCGGAATCTTTCTTCGTGTTTTCTCTGCATATTCTTGTATCCAGAAGGGTTCCCGACAAGCCGGAATGATTTCTGAAATAAGTATCAGACGGATTTGCCTCCGCAAGGAAGCCTTTTCACAGTTTAAGAGAAAACTCCAACCTTTTACTTTTGAACATGTGGCCTGACTTTATTCTCATCATCATTTTCATCATCATAAACGGCTTCTTTGCTGCCGCTGAAATTGCGGTCGTCGCGACACGGAGAATCAGGATCCGGCAGCTCGTCGAAGAGGGCAACAAAAACGCCCTCATCCTGCAGAAATTCAAAGAAGATCCCGACAGGTTTCTTGCAACGATTCAGATCGGCATAACCTTCGCCGGAGTAATTGCTGCCGCCATTGGAGGTGCAACCGCGGTGCAGGTCATCAAACCGGCAATCCAGGAGATTCCCATAGAACCTATCGCTGCTTCTGCTGAAGGGATATCCATTGCACTCATAACGCTGGTTATCACCTACTTTCTTCTTATCTTCGGAGAACTGATTCCTAAATCCATTGCTTTGACCAACCCTGAGCGAATCGGGATGAAAACCGCAAAAGTGGTCCAGGTTTTTTCAAAGGCAGCATTCATTCTCGTGAAGTCCCTGACGTTCAGTACCAATATACTTCTCAAACCTTTCGGTAAAAAAACTCATGCAGGAAGAGCCATCACGGAAGAAGAGGTACGGATGCTCATCAAAGAGGGGGGTGAGCAGGGGATATTCGAACCGACTGAAGAGGCGCTCATTCATAGTGTCTTTGAATTTACGGATATGTCAGCCAAAGAGGTCATGGTACCATCCACACAGATGGTAACCATTAGTGTAAACATGCCCGTCGATGCAATAAAAACAGTTATTACCGAGGAACAATTCTCCCGCTATCCTGTCATTGGGAAAGACCTGAATGACATCAGGGGAATCTTGTACGTCAAGGACTTCCTGAATGCCCTGGCAAAAGGATCTGTTGATATAAGAAAACTCATGAAACCGCCTTTTTTTATTCCTGAGACCTTGAAAATTAGCAACCTCCTCAGGGAAATGCAGCGGAAGCGCGTGCACATGGCTTTGGTCATCGATGAATATGGCGGTGTTTCGGGGATTGTAACCATGGAGGATCTCCTCGAAGAGATTGTTGGAGAGATCAGGGATGAATACGATGTTGAGAGTCCCGTCGTTCAGCTTGGGGGAGGCATATTACTTGTTGATGCGTCAATCAGCATACGCGATCTAAAGGAGGATCACCATATAGATATTCCCGAATCCACCGAATACGAAACCCTCAGTGGCTTTTTGCTCACAACCCTTCAAAAAATTCCCAAAGTCGGTGACGTTGTCGATATCGAGGGGAAGAGGATAACGATATCAGAGATGGTGGGGCAGAGGATTTCCAAGATTAAACTCGAAATACTCCCCGAAGAAGTTGCCGCAGAATAGTATCAACTGCCGTTTTCTTGCTATTCTTTTCAGCTATCTTATATAATTTTAGTCCGCCATGAAGAAAAAAATATCAGTGATAGGAGCAGGCAATGTCGGTGCTACAACAGCGCAACTGATTGTGCAGTCGGGGATAGCCGACGTTGTGCTTTTTGATATCGTCGAGGGTATGCCCCAGGGGAAGGCCCTGGACATGGCAGAAGCGTGTCCGCTCTGGAATTCATCGGCTATGATCAGAGGGACAAACAGATACTCTGATACAGCAGGTTCTGATCTTGTTGTCATCACTGCAGGGCTTGCCAGAAAGCCCGGGATGTCACGGAGCGATCTGCTTCATGCAAATGCCGATATCGTAAGAGCGGCATGCATTGAGATTGCAAAACATTCTCCGAACTCGATCATCATTGTCGTGACAAATCCCATGGATGTTATGGCTCAACTCGCGTGGAAAACCACAGAGTTTTCCTGCCGGCGGGTTATGGGAATGGGAGGTATTCTTGACGCTTCGAGGCTGGCGGCATTCCTTGCGTGGGAGTTGCACGTATCACCTGAAGATATTGAAGCTACAGTACTTGGGGGCCATGGCGATGACATGCTCCCGCTTCCCAGATTTACGACCGTGAAAGGAATACCATTACCTGAAATCCTTCCAAAAAAGAAAATCGCAGCGCTGATAGAGCGCACAAGAAATGGCGGCGCGGAAATAGTTTCCTTTCTGAAATCAGGGAGCGCTTATTATGCACCGGCTGCATCAACGTTCCAGATGGTAAAATCTATTATGCTTGATGAGCAACGGGTACTTCCCTGCGCTGCGTTTCTGAACGGAGAGTATGGGATAAAGGACATTTACATGGGTGTGCCCGTTATACTTGGAGAAAAGGGTGTTGAAAAGATCGTTGAGGTAAAACTAACAAAGGAAGAAAAGGCTCAGTTCAGAAAATCCAGCGCAACTGTCAGAAAATTGGTTGAGAAACTTTCAATATAGCGGAGGACACATGGAGAGAACTTTATCAATCGTAAAACCAGACGGAGTAAAGAAAAACCTCATCGGTGAAGTGATAAAAAGGTTTGAACAGCAGGGACTCAGGATTGCTGCAATACGGATGCTCAGGATGTCCTTGGATGAAGCAAAAGGTTTCTATATCATTCACAAGGAGAGGCCTTTTTATAACAGCCTTACCGACTTCATGTCAGAGGGGCCCGTTGTAGTGATGGTGGTTGAGGGAGAAAACGCAATCAATACAGTGCGGCAGATCATGGGGGCAACAAATCCAAAGGATGCGGCATCCGGTACAATTAGGGCAGATTTTGCTTCGGACATTGAGCATAATATCGTGCACGGTTCTGATTCGAAGGA
>Ga0079037_100001276_pt1 | contig 12938 bp, 13 predicted proteins | sample Mud3Dept4metaG_FD_71479 | JGI IMG/M metagenome (GOLD analysis project Ga0079037, IMG submission 71479) | Freshwater wetland microbial communities from Ohio, USA, analyzing the effect of biotic and abiotic controls - Mud 3 Core 4 Depth 4 metaG | ecosystem: Environmental > Aquatic > Freshwater >... | reverse complement strand
GGTCGTCCGCGCTGCGAAGCGAGAACGCGGTAGGCTGAGGCCAACCCATGGCAAATCGAATCCGGTCCGCGATCGCAGTCACCGCACTCGCCATGTGGATGGCCTGCGATCCAGGCTCGCACTCCGGCCCTGCTTTGGCGCGCTGCGAGGAAGCGGGCGTTCAGTGCCAGCTTCCGGAGGGTCCCCTCGGCGTCTGCGAACGCACCACCTGTGCAACCGGCGCAACGCCGCCGTGTTTTCTCTGCGTCCCCCAGCACTAGCAGGGAACCTCGTCCCGAGGGATGCCGGGCTCTTCGCGTCGTGAACTTCGTTGCGGGTGAGGTGGAATCATGAATCGCGCGCGAGCGCTCTTCTTCACATCGGTGCTGGTTGCATGCGTCGGTTGCGACCACGCGAGCAAGTACGCAGCGACGGTGCTGATGGATCCGACGCAGACGATCTCGCTCGCGTCGGGCGCGCTGCGCTTCGAGGTGGTCTACAACGAGGGGGCGTTCCTCGGTCTCGGCGTAAACCTTCCCGCAGCACTGCGCCTGGTGATGCTCGGCGCAGCCGTGCCGCTGGGCCTCTTCCTGGTCGTCGCGTGGCTGCTGCGAGCGACCACCGTGACGACCGCCCAGCTCGCCGCGCTGGGTCTGATCGTGGGCGGCGGCCTCGGGAACTGGATCGACCGCGTCTTCCATGATGGCCGCGTGACGGACTTCGTGAGTCTCGGCCTCGGCCCGCTGCGCACGGGCATCTTCAACTTCGCGGACGTCGCAGTCCTCGCCGGCATGCTCGTGCTGCTCGTCGGGAGCCGCTCGACGGGATCTCGCGTGAGTCGCCGATGAAGCCGAAGAAATCAGCAAGCACCGGCGGACTGGTCTACTCGACGCAACACGGCCGGATCTGCCCCGGCTGCCGGATGCCCGTCGCGAACTGCCAGTGCCGGCGCACGGCCAGTGCGCCGGATGCGCGCGGCGCGATCGTGCGCGTCGGTCGCGAGACGAAGGGACGCAAGGGCAAGGGCGTGACGGTGGTGACCGGCGTGCCGCTCGCCGCCGGCGCGCTCGACGAGCTGGCCTCGAAACTGAAACGCGTCTGTGGATCGGGCGGCACCGTCAAGGATGGCGTGATCGAAATCCAGGGCGACCGCCGCGACGTGTTGGTGGCAGAACTCGCAAAACTGGGCTGGACGGTGAAACGCTCGGGTGGTTAGCTGCAGTGCAGAGCGCAACGCTGCTAGGTTCGGCGCACCGTGCCCCGCGTGCTGATCCCCCTCCCCGACCGCGACTTCGACGTGACCGAAGTCGCGGTGCCGTGGCGAGTGCTGACGCACGCTGGGAATCGCGTCGAGTTCTGCACCGAGAAGGGCGGCGCGGCGCCCGTGGCGGATCGCGTGCTGCTCTCCGGCGTGCTGTTCGGGCAACTCGGCGCGGACCCCGAGCCGTGCGCGTTCTACCGCGAACTCGAAGCCGATCCGGCTTTTCGCGCGCCGCGCGCGTGGGATGCGACGGAATTCGCCGACTACGACGGACTGCTGCTCGCCGGCGGTCATGCGCCGGGCATGCGCCAGTATCTCGACTCCGACGCGCTACAGCGTCGCGTCGCCGCGTTCTTTGCGAGCGGGCGACCCGTCGGCGCGATCTGCCACGGCGTGCTGGTGCTCGCGCGCAGCATCGATCCAGCCACCGGGAGGAGCGTCCTGTACGAGCGCCGCACGACCTGCCTGGCGAAATACCAGGAACGCACCGCCTTCTGGCTCACCTCGTGGAAGCTCGGTCGCTACTACCGAACCCATCCGGCGTACGTCGAGGACGCGGTGAAGGCCGCGCTGTGCGATCCGGCAAGGCAGTTCGAGCGCGGGCCGATCTCGATGATCCGGCGCGACACGGCCAGCGACGCGGGTCCCGCGTTCGTGGTCGTCGATGGCAACTACGTCTCCGCACGCTGGCCCGGCGACGCCTACAGCTTCGCGCGCGCGTTCGAGCGGTTGCTCGCGGTCGCCGCGCGGTAGTTCGCTACTCGACGACGATCTCGCCCTTCACTTGCGGGTGCTGCTCGATGTGGAACCCGACGGTCCCGCTCTGCTCGAAGCGCTTGGTGAACTTCCCGTCCAGCGCGAGCGGGGGGCTCTTCCAGGAGCCGTCGTCGGCCACGACGGTATGACCGCCGGGCATCTCCTGGACGTTGTGGAAGATCACGGACGCGCCCTTCTCGATCTTCACCTTGGCGGGATCGAAGCTGCCGTGGCCAATTGCAATCATCACGTCTGCGCCGGCCGGAGCGCTCGCGACCAGCAGGGCGAACGCGAAGGCGGCGGCGAAACCGGATGCACGCGACATGGTCTTCTCCTCGGCTGAAATGGACCGGGGCGCAGCATAGCGACCGGCCGTCTAGAATCGCCCCGATGAGCGACGCGCCGATCCGCATCTACCTCGACTACCTGTCCTCGAACGTCTATCTCGCGTGGACCCAGTTGCCCGCGCTCGCGCAGCGCTTCGCCCGCGCGATCGAGCCGGTGCCGGTGCTCTTCGCGGGGCTCCTCGAAGCGCACGGCCAGATGGGACCCGCCGAGGTGCTGCCCAAGGCGTGGTGGATGGCGAAGAACAACCTGCGCAAGGCGGCACTGCTCGGTGTGCCGCTGCATCCGCCGGCCTTCCATCCCTTCAACCCATTGCTCGCGCTGCGCGTGACGTCGCTCCCGATGGACGCCGCTTCACGCGCGCGGCTGGTCGGCGGATTGTTGCGCGGCGTGTGGGCGGAACGCCGGCACGTGAGCGATCCGAACGTCGTCGCGCAGATCGCAAGCGAGGCGGGACTCGACGGCGCCGCACTCGTCGCGGCCGCGCAGCAACCGGAAGCGAAGGCGGCGCTGCGAAAACAGACCGACGACGCGATCGGCCTGGGCGTGTTCGGCGTGCCGACCGTCCTGGTGGACGGTGAGCTGTTCTTCGGCTTCGACGACTTCCCGTTCCTCGAGCGATTTCTCGCCGGCAGCGATCCGCTCGATCGCAGCGTCCTCGCCGAATGGGCGCGCCCCCAGCGTCCCTCGGCGATGCGGCGCCAACACCGCGAGCATCCACCGCTGCGCCTCGCCCACCTCAATCTTCCGGCGCGCGATCCCGAAGCGCTCGCGCGCTGGTACGCGGACCGCTTCGGCCTCGAGGCGCGAGGCGCGTTCGTCGTCGGGCCCGGCACGCTGCTCGCGTTCGAGCCCGGCGATCCGCTGCTGGCCCGCGGCAACGCCCACTTCGGCTTCGAGGTGCAGTCGGCGCGAGAGGTCGCGATCTGGGCGCAGCGCTTCGGCAGCGCGCTCGACGAAGCGCCGCGCGCCGCGTCGACGCGCGTGCGCGATCCCGAAGGCAACGGCATCGAGATCTACTGGGAGCCGGACGGTCCCGTGCCCGCCGGTGGGGCCGGAGCCCGGTAGGGGGCAAGGCGCTCGTCGCGTGCTGCTTCGGTCGGCGAGTCGGCCGACCGCTAGACGTTCGTCCCCGCCACGCGCAGGGGACTCTTCTCGGCCTGCTTTGCCCAGCGCGCCGGCCCCGCGAGTTCCGTGCGGTGCTCCGGCTCGAGGCTCGGCGGATCCTGCGCGGGATCGGCGAAGACGCGCAGGATCTCGTACTTCGTGCTGCGCTCGGCGGGCGTGCGCCCCATCTCGCGGATCAGCCGGCGGAATGCTTCGGGCGGCAGGTTCTCGCCGTGCTGCGAGCCCGACTCGCGCGAGATCGACTCTTCCATCAGCGTGCCGCCGAAGTCGTTGGCGCCGGAGAGCAGCGCGAACTGCGCGAGCTTGGTCCCCATCTTCACCCACGACATCTGGATGTTGGGGATCCACGGGCGCAGGAACAGGCGCGCCACTGCGACGACGCGCATGTCTTCGGGTGCCGACGAACCGGGGCGCGCGTGCAGGTGCTGGAAGAGCCGGTTCTTCTCGTGGATGAAACCGAGCGGCACGAACTCGGTGAAGCCGCCCGTGCGCTTCTGGATCGCGCGGATCGTGCCCAGGTGCGCCGCGACGTGACGCGGCTGCTCGACGTGCCCGTACATCACGGTCGCCGTCGAGCGCAGGCCGACGTGGTGCGCGGCCTCGATGATCTCGACCCAGCGCGCGGTGCCGAGCTTGCGCGGCTCGATCACCTGGCGGATCTCGTCGTCGAGGATCTCGGCGGCCGTGCCCGGGATCGTCCCGAGTCCGGCGTCCTTCAGCCACGTCAGATAGTCGGCGAGCGCCATCCCGCTCTGCTTGTGGCCGTGGTCGATCTCCTCGGGCGAGAAGGCGTGGATGTGCACCTGCGGGAAGGCAGCCTTCAGCGCCGTGAGGATCTCGTGATAGTGGGTGTGATCCTTGTTGGGATGGATGCCGCCCTGGATGCAGAACTCGGTGGCGCCGCGCGCCACCGCGTCGCGACCTTTCGCGATGAGCACCTCCATCGGGTGGTCATAGGCGTCGGCGTCCTCCTTGTGCCGCGAGAAGCCGCAGTAGGAGCAGCCCACGTAACAGATGTTCGTGAAGTTCATGTTCCGGCAGACGACGTAGGTGACGAGGTCGCCCTTGTCCTCGCGCCGCGCGACGTCGGCGGCCTGCATCAGCGCGAGCAGGTCGGCGCCCGACGCGCCGAGCAGCAGCGTCGCGTCGTCGACCGACAGCTCGCGGCCCGCGAGCGCGCGCTCGAGCACGTCGCCGACCGGCTTGCTGATTCCACCGTGCAGTTTCTCGAGACTCATGCGGCCTCCTCGCGCTCGCTCTGCGAGCGCCGCCTGGCGAAGCCCGTCGCGTCGGCGAGCGCCAGGCAGCGCTCGCGCATCGACGGTTCGAAGTAGTCCGGCTTGGCCGTCAGCCAGTCGGGATACACCGGCAGTCGCTCGCGCAGTGTCTGGCCGGCGGCTTCGGTGTGGCGGCGCAGCGCGTCGAGCTTCGGCCAGGGCGCTTCGGGGTTGATGAAGTCGATCGTCATCGGCGAGACCCCGCCGAAGTCGTCGGCGCCCGCGCGCAGCAGGCGGTCGAGCAGTCGCTCGCCGGACAGGTTCGCGAGATTCGGCGGCGCCTGGACGCCCACCGCCGGCCCGAGCACGAGACGCGCCAGCGCGACCCAGCCGACCACGTCGTCCTCCGCGGGCGACGGCCGCTCGCGCATCTTGGTGTCGGTCTTGGGGTGGAACGGCTGGATGATGGCTTCCTGGATGTGGCCGTAGCGGTCGGAGAGTTCGCGAATCGCGAGCAGCGTGTCGACGCGTTCGTCGGTCGTCTCGCCGATGCCCATCAGCATCCCGGTCGTAAACGGGATGCACAGCTCGCCGGCTTCGCGGTGCATGCGCAGGCGCAGGGCGGGCTTCTTGTCGGGCGCGGCGTGGTGCGCCCCGCCCTTTTCGCAGAGTCGCTCGCTGGTCGTCTCCAGCATCAGGCCCATCGACGCGTTCCACGGCCGCAGCGCGGCCATCTGCTGCTGCGTGAGCAGCCCCGCGTTGGTGTGCGGCAGCATGCCATGCTCGACCGCCACGCGACACGCCTCGACGAGGTACGCCGCCGTGCTCGGGTGGCCCTGTGCGGCGAGCCAATCGCGATAGCTGTCGAACGCCAGCTCGGGCTTGTCGCCCAGACAGAAGAGCGCCTCGCTGCAGCCGGCGCTCGCCGCGTTGCGCGAAACCTCGGCGACTTCCGCGAGCGTGTACGACCTCGCGCCGGGATCGCCGGGCCGCTTCGCGAACGTGCAGTAGGTGCAGCGGTCGCGGCACAGGTTGGTGAGTGGAATGAAGACGTTGCGCGCGACGCTGACCACCGGGCCGCGCCAGCGCTGCTTCGCGTCGGCCGCGGCCGCGGCGACCGCTTCGAGAATCCGCACGTCGGCGAGGATCTGCCGGCCGATCCGCTCGGCCGGCGCGCGATCGAGGCGTCCCGAATCGACCGCGCCACGCGCGATCGACTCGGCCTCGCGGACCGAGAGCGGAGCATCGCTCGACGGCAGGCTCAAACGGATTCCTCGAAGATGGCGCGCCCCCCGGACCTTAGCATTGCGAATCGGGGACGTTCCCGAAGGCAACCAAGGCAACGGGGCAGGAACGTCCCCAAAGCAACGCCGGGCTAGGCGAGGGCGAGCCCGATCCAGGTGCGGAGCTGTTCGAAGGAGGTGGCGGCGATCCAGTCGCCGGGCGGCGTGCCGGCGGGGCAGCGTTCCTTGACGACGCGGAAGAGGCCGACCAGCGCGGGCACCATCTGCTCCTCGGAGATGCGCTCGTAGAGCACCGACGCGAGGCGCGTGCCGCAGCGCGAGCCGCCCGCCAGGATCACGTGGTCGTTCTTGCCGTAGCCGAAGATGCCGATCTCCGCGGTGGGCGGGCGGACGCACTGGTTCGGGCAGCCGGTCATGCGAATCTCGAGGTCGACGTCGCCGAGGCCCGCGGCTTCGAGTGCATCGAAGTAGTGCGGCAGCGCGTTCTCGGCTTCGGTCATCGCCAGGCCGCAGGTGGGTTTCGCAGGACACGCCATGCCGAGGCTGCGCGCGCGCGACACCGCCTCGGAGCGCGCGACACCGTGGGCGTCGAGGATCGCGAGCAGCGCGGCGCGGTCGCGCACGCCGGTCAGCACCACGTCCTGGTGCGGCGTCATGCGTACACCGAGATCGAGCGTCGTCGCGGCCACGCGGATTCCCGTGCGCACGTTGGGTCGGATCCGGCCGTTCTCGATCGAGATGCCGTAGTAGCTGGTGCCGTCCGTCGCGTCGCCGAAGCCGAGATGGGTGCGACCCGGCGCGAGCGGCTGCGGCGCGGCGTCTTGCAGCCGGAGCGCGAAACGCTCGCGCAGCTCGCGCTTCACGCGCTCGAGACCGAGGCGGCGGATCGTGTACTTCCAGCGCGCCAGCCGGCGGTCGCGGCGTTCGCCGTGCTCTTTCTGCAGCGTCGCGATCGCGCGCACCGTGTCGATCACCTGCTCGCGCGCGATGCGGCCGAGGTAGACACCGAGCAGCGGCGCGGTTTGCGGGTTGTTGTGAGTCTGCCCCAGGCCGCCGCCGGAATGGAGGTCCCAGAGCGAGCCGTCGCAGCTTCCATCCACCAGGATCGGAACGAGCCCGACGTCCTGTGTCAGCACGTCCACCGAGTTGTCGTCCGGGTGCGCGATGCCGATCTTGAACTTGCGCGGCAGGTACTGCGGGCCGTAGAGCGGCTCGTCGCTGTGCATCGGCTTGACGCTGCGGCCCTCGTCATCCGACAGGAACACCTGGAAGTAGGACGACGTGCGCGGCGCGAGCGCCTCGGCGAGCGCCACCGCCAGCTCGCGACCGCGCGGATCGCCCGGCCCCGCGAGACCGTCCACCGGCGACGCCATCACGTTGCGGTTCACGTCACCGCAGGCGCTGAGCGTCGCCTCGTCGCGGTAGTGGCGGTTCAGGTGCCGCACCATCTTGGCCAGCTTCGTCCCGCGCACGTAGTGATATTGAATGCCCTGGCGCGACGTCACGCGGATCGTGCCATCCGCGAACTGTTCGGACGCGGCGTCGAGCGCAGCCCACTGCTTCGCGGAGAGCTCGCCGCCCGCCGGGCACTTGATGCGCACCATGAAGACGTGCTCGCCGGTCTTGCGACCGCGCTCGCCGCGGATCTGCTGCCGGTAGATCCCGAAGAACTTCGAGAGTTCCTTGGCCTCGCCGCCGATCGTCTCGGCCTCGCCGCGCGTCATCGCGTCGATTTCGTCCGCGAAGGTGTGGATGGTCTTGCCGTCGGAAACGAAGAAGAGCCCCTCGCTCGCCGCCTTGATCCGCTCGTTCTTCGACATCTCCTCGAGCGGCGAATCGGCGAGCGTCACGGCGGTCTTGTCGGACGGGATCCAGGTCATCGAGGCTCCGGCGGGCGCGGGGCGATTCAGAGTAGCGGGAACGCCCGCGGCTTCGCGAGCTGGCCCCGATGCGTTCGTGCGACCTAGACTGCCGCAAGTTCAGGAGAGCAGCCCTGTCTCAGGTTCCGAACGGCGCCCTCGCGACGATCCAGAGCCGCCTCGCGGCCGAACCCACCGTGCTGTTCGCCATGCTGTTCGGGTCTCGCGCAGGCGGGTCGCCGCGCGCGGATTCGGATTGGGACCTGGCCGTCTTCCTGGATCCGTCGCTCGACGGGAGAGGCCGCGCCTCGAAGCGCACGCACCTGATCGCAGGCCTCGAACCCGAGTACCGAGTCGATATCGTCGTATTGAACGACGCGCCCCCGCTCGTCGCGCACCGCGCGCTCTGCGGCGAGCGCCTGTTCGTGCGCGATCAACCTGCCTACGTACGATTCTTCGTACACACGCTCGCGCTCGCTTTCGACGAGTCGCACTGGAACGAGATCCACGCGCAAGCGCGACGTCGCCGACTGGCGGAGGGCACCTTTGGTCGATCGTGACGCCTTCGACCGGCGCCTCGCCAAGCTCGAAGAGCTGGTCGGCGACCTGCGCCGGATTACTCCGAAGCGTCCCGGCGATCGCAACGCCTTCCTCGCCGATCGCGGCGTCCAGGCGCAGGCCGAGCGCTGGCTCCAGCTCGCAGCCGAATGCTGTATCGACCTTGCGCATCACTTGATCGCCGATCGCGGTTGGCGCTCGCCGCGCACCTACCGCGAGACGTTCGAGATCCTGCGAGACCAGGGCGTTCTGGACGCCGAGCTGGCCGTGGCGATGCAGGGATGGGCCGGACTGCGCAACGTGCTTGCGCATCTCTACATGGATATCGATCACGCGCGGATCTGCGATGTGCTCGAACGCGAGCTGGATCAGCTCGATCGCTTCGCTGCCGCGGTTGCGCGCGCCAGCGCTGAATGAACTCGCGGTCGCTCACGAGCGGATCGACTCCCCATCGCCTCGCTCGCAAACGTCACTGGGCAGAGCAGGCAGTGGGCATCCCAGCGGCCGCGCCGGCTACTCGTAGTTCTATGTGGAACGATGTTCGGAGAGAGGAAGGGTGGAGCGGCGCCACATTCTAGGCTGGCGCTCCTGACAACAGGATTCCGTCCTGACGCCCCGGGGCTGAACCTACACCCGGTACTTGGACCCGTGGTCGCCGCTCCGGTCGCCATCGTGCGCGGACCGATCCCACATTTCAAGGAAATTCCGTCGATCTACTCGCCGCCGAGGAGCCCCTGCTGGGAACGCGCCTTCGGCTCTCGGCCGGGACGCTCCTCGGCGTCGGCCGGGTCCCCGTGGATGGCCTGCGCGATGACCCGGCTGGTCACGGACTCGAGATGAGCGCGAAGCGTGGCGTTCAGCTCCTGGAACTCGGGCCACAGCACCTCGTCTGCGAAGGTGCGCGTGACGCGCGCCATGACCGTGGTGCGCCGCTGGCCGCGGTAGCGATACGGCTCGATGCCGTACCGCCGGAGCAATGCAATGAAGAGCGACTTCGACCAGCCGTCCGGCAGCGCGAAACGGTACTCGATCGCGCGTTCCGACTTCTCGAGCTGCTCGAGCCGCCCCCGGATGCGATCGCGCGCGTTCTCCGCCGCGGCCCCCGCTCGCCTGCACTCGTGGCGCGCGCGAAGAGCGCTTCGATCTTTCGAAGCTTCGCGATGAGCCGTTCTTCTTCCTCATCCTGCATCTGGACCTGGTCCTCTCTCGTCCGGCTCCATACCGTACGAAGATGGCCGCTGCGCTGCGACCGCGCGCGGCACTGCCACGACTCGCGTCAGCCGAAGCCACCCGCGTTCCCAAGCGAAAATCCGAAGGCGAGTGCAACCAAACACCAGGCCCTGACGAACGACGGCGGGCTCGTCGGAGGGGATCCAGGCCGTCGCGGCTCCGCGGGCACAGAGAAGACCCGAGTGGCGGGATTCGCCCGAGGCATCACGCAGCGGCCACGCGGGGCTCGCATGGCGCCGACCGCTCGCCGCGCGAGGCAACCGCCTTCGTCCAACGGCTGCCGCCTGACGGGCTCTAGAAAGCGACCTCGAAGCGCGCGCCGAGCGCGAGGGCGTCTTCGACGCCGGGGTCGAAGCTCGGGTTCACGATGTACTGCAAGTCCGGCTGGAGGGCGAGCCACGGCGTGAGCCGTGCGCGATAGGTGAGTTCGATCGTCACCTCGGCGCCGTCGACGGCCACCCCGGTCTCTTCGCCCTCCCGCTCGAACTCGTGTCCTGCGAACGCTGCGGCGACTCCCAGCCCGAGCCGGTCGTCCGGACGCCCACGTATCAATCCGGTGTAGACCGCGCCCGCTCCCGCGTAGAAGCCGACCGGGTTGACGTCCGAGTCCGCGAAGCCCACGCGCGCGAACGCCGCGAGCCCGCGCTCCGGTGCCTGCGGCTCGCGGTAGACGGTACGCTCACCGAGCAGGTAGACGCCGAAGTTCCCTGTCTGTCGCCTCGCAGTCCCATCGGCGCCGACGTTGCCGATGCAGTCGAAGTCGGCAGAGTAGTACCAGCCTCCGAGACCTATTTTCGTGTATTTCTCGTCGCTCCCCTCCTCGCTTCCAGCGATATAGCCTGCCTCGGCGACGCCGAGGACGCCTTCGTCGCTGTCGAAGTCGAAGAAATCGGGGATCGTGTCCGAATCGCTGGAATCACTCGGCACTCCGTCGAGGACGGCGGCGCGTACGTAGCCGTTCGCCACGGGCTGCGCGGCGATGCGCACGCCCAGGGACGTAGACGGGAAGATGCTCGGCCCATTCTCGCCGCTCTGCGAGAAGTCCTTACCGACTCCGAAGGAACTGTTGATGAGAAGCGTCGCGGTTTCGAGAACATCGAATTCTTCGTTGACGTCGTAGAGCCCTGCGAGCAGCGACAGCCGGCCGCCGAACATCTCCTGCTCGAGCCAGGCCTCGTAGAGCTTCCATTCGTCCGGAGCGTCGATGTTGTCGAGCGTCTGGATGTCGCCGGCGTTCTCGCTCGGGCTGCCCGTGCTCCACAGGCCGAGGCCGTAGAGGAACAGCTTCCCGCCGCGCCAACCGAGCAGCGGCTCGGTCTCGGCCGTGAGGGTCAGATCCCAGTCGTTGAGCCATTCCGCGCGACGGTGAAGGCCGCCTGAGGCGATTCCGATCACGTCCGCGGTATGGATCAGCCCGAGGGTCAAGCCCTGCTCAGCGAGTGACGTACGCAGACCGCCCCAGTCACCGGTCAGTGTCGCGCGCGTCAATAGGCTCTCGGAGTCCGTCTCTGGCGGCTTCTCGCGCCGCGGGTCGCCGGACGCCGCTTCTCCCGCCGCCTCGCGCCCCGGCTCGGCTGCGGCGGCCGACCAGACGGCGGTCAGCGCCGCACCGGACAGCAGGACTCCGACCGGCAGCGCGAACCGCGCTCGGCTAGCGCCCATCGGTGTCGTCAACGGACGCCATGCGCTGTCGGCCCGCCCAACCGAAGCTCCCGAGCACGATCGCGACGCCGGCCGCCTGCGCCGCGATCGTCTGCGCGGTCGGGAAGATGCCCAGCTCCGGCACGCGGAAGAATGCGATGCTGCTCGTGCCGACGGCACCTGCCTCTTGCAGCGCTGCAACGCCCTGCCCGAGGAAGATCACGGCGAGAACCGCGAGCATCACCGCCGTCGCCTTGAAGAATCGGTCGATCGGCAGGCGCAGGCCGTACCGGAACACGCCCCAGCCGATGAGCGCCAGCATCGCGGCGGCCGTGCCCACGCCCGCGAGCAGGGGCGCACCGCCGACGTCGCCGGCCTGCGCCCACAGCGCCTGGTAGAAGAGCACGATCTCGAACAGCTCGCGGTACACGGCGAGGAACGACACGCTCGCCAGCGCCCACAGCGTCTTGCGGCCCAGTGCGCCGCCGACCTGCTCGTGGAGGAAGCGCTGCCAGGCGCGCGCGTTCGCCTTGGAGTGGAGCCACACGCCGATGTAGAGCAGCATCACCGCTGCACACAGCGCGCTCACGGCTTCCGTCATCTCGCGGCTCGCGCCGGAAATCGACACGATATACGTCGCGACGAACCAGGTCGCGGCGCCCGCGACGAGCGCGGTCACCCAGCCGAAATGAACCCAAGGCATGGCGTCGCGCCGCCCGCTCTTGACGAGGAACGCGATGATCGCCGCCAACACGAGGATCGCTTCGAGCCCCTCGCGCAGCAGGATCAGCAGGGACGAGCCGAACAGTGCGCCCGCATCGAGGCGGTCGGTCTCGAGCTTCTGCTCGGCGAGCTGCAGCAGATCGATGGTTCCAGCGAGCTGTCGCTCGGCATCCTCGGCCGACGCGCCCGACGCGATCTGGCTGCGATACGCCATCAGCTCGCGCTCGACCCGGGTGCGCAGCTCCGCGTCGACGCTGTCGAGGCTCGCCTCGATCAGCTCGAAGCCCTCGAGATAGGCGGTCAGCGCGAGCTGCATCGCGGCCGCGCTGTCGCCGCTGCGATGCGCGGCCAGGCTCTCGCGCAGCGTCTTCACGGTGAAGTCGATCGGCGACACGGCGACCGCTCCGAGCGCCTCGGGATGCGCGCGCAGCCACCGCTGCGCCTGCGCGGCGTCTGGGCCGAAGCGCGCGGTGACCTCGTCCGTGGAGAGCGTCGCGACGTTCTCGAGGTTCGCGAAGGTTTCCGCGTGGAGGCCCGAGTTCCAGGCGGCCTCGCCGCCGGCGAGCTGCTGCGGCGTAAGCGCGAGCTGCGACACGAAGAAGGCGAGCGCCCAGCGGTCGTCGTCCGTGAGTTGCCGGTACGCCACCATGCCGGTTCCGGCGACCCCGAGCGTGATGGTGTTGTAGAGCCCGTAGGCGCTGCGCTGGGCGATTCTCAGCGCATCGGTGAAGTCGGCCGGCGCCGGATCCAGGCCCTTGCCCGCCGGGCCGTCGCCCTTCCCCTCGGCGCCGTGACAGCTCACGCAGTTGTCGCGAAAGAGCTGCGCCCCGTGCGCGAGGTCGGGGACCTGCTTGGGCGCCACCACCAGCGCGTACGCGCCGATCAGCGACCAGCGCAGATCGGCGCTCGATGTGGCGACCTGCGGACCCGGACCCTTCGCCTTCACCAGCGACAGCAGGGCCTCGGCGTCGGCGACGAGTTGCGCGCGGTCCGCTCG
>Ga0079037_100001274_pt1 | contig 12940 bp, 9 predicted proteins | sample Mud3Dept4metaG_FD_71479 | JGI IMG/M metagenome (GOLD analysis project Ga0079037, IMG submission 71479) | Freshwater wetland microbial communities from Ohio, USA, analyzing the effect of biotic and abiotic controls - Mud 3 Core 4 Depth 4 metaG | ecosystem: Environmental > Aquatic > Freshwater >... | reverse complement strand
GTGCTGCGCGGCCACAGCCTGATGCTGATGCTCCTGCTGGGCGCCATCGTCGGCCTCAGTCTCTTTGGCGCCACCGCGAGCGGCCTCTCGCTGACGGTCGCGCTCGTGTGCGCCCTGGTTGCCGCGATCCTGCTGGGACTGGTGTTCGCCATCCGCATCGGCGGCGCGGACATGCCGGTGCTCATCTCCTTCCTGAACGCCACCGCCGGGCTTGCCGCGGCCTTCTGCGGCGTCGCGATTCAAAACCGGCTGCTCATCGCCTGCGGTGCGACCGTCGCCGCGTCCGGCTCGATCCTCACGGCCGTGATGTGCAAGGCGATGAACCGGAGCTTCGTCAAGGTCCTCGCCGGGGGCAAGATGGCGGGCCCGCCGAAGGCCGAGGGAGAGACGGCCGCCGCTCCGCCGACGCAGGCTCGGGTGGCAAGGACCCCCGCCGACGCCATGGTCGAGGCCAAGGCCGTGCTTCGCGACGCGAAGAAGGTCATCATCGTCCCGGGATATGGGATGGCGCTGGCGCGCGCGCAGTTCCAGGTCGCGGATCTGGCCAAGCGCCTGGAGCAACTCGGCAAGACGGTGGACTTCGCCATTCACCCCGTGGCGGGCCGCATGCCCGGGCACATGAACGTGCTCCTGGCCGAGGCTGATGTCGACTACGACAAGCTCAAGGAGATGGATGACGTGAATCCGTCGTTCGCGCAGACCGACGCCGTGCTCGTGGTCGGCGCATGCGACGTGGTCAATCCGGCGGCGATCAGGATCGCAGACACACCGATCTCCGGTATGCCGATCCTGAACGCGCACGAGGCGCGGCACGTGCTGATCTGCAACCTCGACGAGCGCCCTGGATATTCCGGCGTGCCCAACCCCCTGTACGACGAGGCCTCGACTCTCCTGCTGTTCGGTGACGCGAACGCGACGGTAACCGAACTCCTGGAGAGCCTCCCGGCCATGGCCGCCGAGCGGCGAGCGAAGGCATCATGATCACGACCACCCAACTCAACGACAACCTGCTCCAGGCGGAGTACGCGGTTCGCGGGCCGATCGTGCAGCGTGCACAGGAGCTGGAGGCCCAGGGCCGGAAGGTCATTTACTGCAACATCGGGAACCCCCAGGCGCTGAAGCAGCGGCCGCTGACCTACATCAGGCAGCTCCTCTGCCTGCTTGAGTACCCGGAGCTCCTGAACCACGGCGACGTCCTCGGCCATTTTCCCAAGGACATCGTCGAGCGGGCGAGGTTCGTCCTGGCGGCACACCCGCACGGCACGGGCGCCTACACGCAGAGCGCCGGCATTCCCTTCATCCGCCAGGCGGTCGCCGACTTCATCGCGCGCCGCGACGGAATCCCGGCGGACCAGGCGAAGATTATCCTGACGGACGGCGCCAGCAAGGGTGCGCAGGCCGTGCTCACCGCGCTCCTGAGCTCGCCGCGGGACGGTTTCATGGTGCCGATCCCGCAGTACCCGCTCTACAGTGCCAGCCTCACGCTCTACGGCGGACAGCGGATTGGCTACTTCCTCGATGAGCGGAACCACTGGCAGCTCAGCGAGGCGATCCTTGCGGAGAGCCTCGAGCACGCACGGACGTCCGGGATTCGTCCCGTCGGCATCGTGGTCATCAATCCTGGCAATCCCACCGGGGCGGTGCTGTCCCGCCAGAACATCGAGATGATCCTCGCCTTTGCCCGGCGGCATGAGCTCGCGGTGATCGCCGACGAGGTCTACCAGGAGAACGTCTACGCGCCGGGGTCCGCGTTTCACTCGTTCGCCAAGGTCATGCACGCCCTCGGGGACACGCACACCCCGCTCTTCAGCCTGCACTCGGTCTCCAAGGGCTTCCTTGGTGAGTGCGGACACCGCGGCGGCTACCTCGAGTTGCGCAACGTCCCCGAGGACGTCCTCGGGGAGTTCATCAAGTTGCAGTCGATCAGCTTGTGCGCAAACGTTCCCGGACAGCTCGTCACCTATCTCATGGTGGCGCCGCCGCGGGCCGGCGAGGAGAGCTACGCCGTCTACGTCCGAGAGAGAGACGCCATCCTCAGAGATCTACGAGAAAAAGCTACGGTCCTTGGTGAGGGCGTCAGCAAAGTCCCCGGGATGTCGGTGGACGTGCCCCAGGGGGCCATGTACGCGTTCGTGCGTTTCGAGCTTCCGGCGGACCCTGACGTCGACGTCGACGCGATGTCCGACACGGAGCGCGAGGCCTACGCTTCGAAGCGAGACACGGCGTACTGCCTGGCCTTGCTCGAGGAGACGGGGATTTGTGTCGTGCCGGGCTCCGGCTTCGGCCAGCGTCCGGGCACGCTGCACTTCCGCACGACCTTTCTGCCGCCGCGGGACGAGATCCGGGAACTGGTCGCGGGGCTCGGGAATTTTCATCGGCGCTACGTGCGGACGTTGACAGTCGCCGAGCAGGTTGCGTGACGTGGACGGGAGGCCTAGAACGTGGTGAGGGACCTGAGCGCGCGATCGATGTCACTCGGCTTCAGGTAGACGATGTAGCTGAATCCACCGCGACCATCGGTCATGCCCTGAATCGAGTACACGTCGACGTTGGCTGCCGCGAGCGTCGAGAGCACGCCGGCGAACGCGCCAACGTGGTCGATTCCCTGTACGAGGAGCGAGAAATGCGGGCCGTCGAGGGCGATCTTCTCGGCCCTGGCCGCTTCGATCAGGCTCGACGGGATGGTCGGGAACATCGTGAACTGCGCCTTGTCGGGACCGAACGGGACAGCGGTCAACGCCATCAGGTCGACGTTGCGGGCCGCAAGTCGCGAGAGGAAACGAGAGCCGTCCGCCGACTTGTCCCTGGTGCTCGTATAGAAGTACTCGACCTTGCGGACCACGATGCGCCTTCGATGAAACGCAAGAACCTGCGAGCCAGGCTTCGGGGCTCTCACGGTGTCCTCGCCCTCGTCGCTCACGGAATCCCTCCCTCTGCGGCGAGCCAGCCCTCGACCGGATCGCCGCCGCACCAAACCCGGGACACCCGGTACGTCCCCGCAGCCAGCCGGTCTACCGGCCGGGCCTGTCGGACGGCACGTCGAGGGACGTGAGGCCTTCGCGAACGGCGAACTTCGTGAGCTCCGCGACGCTGTGGAGCTCCAGCTTGATCATGATGTTCTTCCGGTGGGTTTCGACGGTCTTGCGGCTGACGTGCAGCCTCGCCGCGATGGCCGCCGTGGCGTGCCCCTCGGCCATGAGCTGGAGCACCTCGCGTTCCCTCTCCGAGAGCTTCCCGAGCGCGGAGCCGGGTGCGGGAGTGAGGCGCTCCACGTAGTCGTCCACCACGATGCCGACGATCTCCGGGCTGAGATAACGACCGCCATGCATGACGACCTGGACCGCCTGGGCGAGCTCCGCGAAGGCGCTGTCCTTGACGACGTACCCGGAGGCGCCGGCTGACAACATCCCCGCAACATATTGCCGGTCGGAGTGCATCGAGACCGCCAGCACCTTGATGCCGGGCAGTTCCGAGCGGATCTGGCGGGTGGCGTCCATGCCGTTCAGCTCCGGCATGCCGATGTCCATGACCACGAGATCCGGCGACAGCTCGCGAGCGAGGCGCACAGCCATGCGACCGTTGCTGGCCTCTCCGACGATCTCGACCCCTGGCTGGTGCGCGAAGAGGGTTCGCAGCCCCTCACAGAAGAGCCTGTGATTGTCGGCGAGAAGGATCTTCATACGTTCCCTCTCTCAGTCGGCCGCGTCGGCATCGGCGCCTGGCACGGAGATTCGAATCCGCGTGCCCTTTCCGGGCCTGGACTCGATCGTCATGTGACCACCCAGGTGACCGATGCGCTCACGGATGCTGAAAAGACCGAAACCGCCGGCGGCGGACGGATAGACACTCCGGGATGCGGCATCGAAGCCGACGCCATCATCTTCCACGAGCACGGATACCTCGCCACCGTCGTTCAGCAGAACGACCGTGGCGCGCGAGGCTCGAGCGTGCTTGACCGCGTTGTTCAGCAGCTCCTGGATTGAACGAAACAGCATCACGCGCGAGCCGTCGGTCAAGTCGAGCAGCTCCTGGCCACACCGTACTTCCACCCGGAGACCCGACTGCTGGGTGACGTGCTCGCCGAGCCAGATGACGGCCTGCCCGAGGCCGAGCTCGTAGAGAATCGGCGGGCTGATCTCGAACGTCAGAGACCGCGTGTCGGCGACGATCTGCTTGATGAGCGCCGAGAGGTCGTCGAGCCGCGATTGATGCTCGGCCGGAAGCAGATGCTTCATCGTCTCGATCTTGAGCCTGGCAACGGCGAGCCCCTGGCCGATGCGATCGTGGAGGCTGAGCGCCAGGTTGCGCCGCTCGCGTTCCTCGGCCAGCGTCAACTCCGAGGCGAGCGACTGCAGGTGTTCCTGGTGGGTCGACAGCTGATTCTGGGTTTCCTTCAGCGCGACGATCTCCGAGATCCGGGCGGCCACGGTGGACAGCAGGGTGTGCTCCTCTTGGAGAAACACGGGCTCCTGCCCGTTGGCGAGGGGCGCGGCATAGCCGACCTCAAGGAGGCCGACCTTCTCCCCGCTCACCCGCAATTCCGCCTCCTGGCGCCACCTCGGGTCCTGGTAGCCCCGCGACTGGTAGCTGCGGCGCTGCAGCGTGATGGAGGCGCAGGCCAGCTCCGGGTACTGCCAGGCAGCCGGCAGGAGGTCGACGACCTTCTGCAGGATGTCCCCCAGCTCGTGGCGCCCCTTCAGGAGGCTCGAGATGGAGTAGATGCACTTCAGCTCCTTCACGCGCTCGGCGAGGGCAGCCGAACGGGCGCTCAACTCGTCGGTTGCGGGGCTGTCGGCGCCTGTTATCTCTTCCAGTTCCTTGACTCGCCGCCTCAGGAACTCCACCTCGTGCCGCAGGGACGCCGCCGACGTCCTTCCGCCAGCACGGCGAGGAGCCCTGGTAGCGGTAGCCACGGCCGGAGACAACGGCTCGGTCATCCTTGCCCCTCGTTGCACGTTCATTCCCACCCGTCGCAGCGTACTCCATTAAAAGAGACCTTACAATTGGACCGTCACCTGCTTGGGGAATACCCGAGCGGACTTCGCTGATTGCCCATCCAGACCCACCCGAATGCGAGCTGGTTTTCAGGGAAACCGCGCCCACAATTCCGGTTTCGCCCGATACCGCCTTCCGGACACGGCGGGTATCCTCAATCGACAAGAGACTCAGGTGGTCGTGTGGCCGCGTGAGACGAAAACCGAGAGAGGTGCCATGCAACGCCCCGACATCGTCATTACGCGCACGGACTTCGAGCGCCTGCTCAAGGTGCTCGAGGAGCATGAAGCCGACGAGAACCAGTGTGCCGTGGAGCTGCTCGACAAGGAACTGGCCAGGGCGACGGTTGTGCCCCCGTCCGAGATGCCGCCGAATGTGGTCACGATGAACTCGCGCGTGCGCTACATCGACCGCGACATGGGGGAATCCCGCACCGTCACGCTGGTGTACCCGACCGACGCCGGCTCTGAGGCGAGCCGTCTGTCCGTGCTCGCCCCGGTCGGCTGCGCACTCCTCGGGCTCACCGTAGGGCAGATGATCAAGTGGCCCCTGCCCGATGGGCGGGTGCGTTCTTTCGAGCTGTCCGAGATCCTGTACCAGCCCGAAGCCGCGGGTGACGCCAGGCTCTGATGGCCCGGCCTGCCCAGCGCCCATTGCCGGCGCCTCGCGGGCGCGCCGACCGGTGGCAGCACCTGGTCACGTGTGCGTTCCTGCTTGAAGAGACTCCTGCCGAGCGTACGGATGTGGCCGCGAGAGCGTACCTGCGCAGCGTGCTCGAGGTCTTCGAGAGAGACATCGACCCGGTCGCCGATTTCGAAGGGTACGCGGTCCGGCGGCTGGCGACGTCCCTGCTCCGTGCCCTGGACGCGGCGAGGCCCGACTGAGGGGCCCGAGATCTCGAGAATCTCTAGCGGACGCGCGCTGGGCGTCACCGTATCCACGCCGAACCCGGCAACCGGCATGCCGACCTGCCGGCGGTCCTGACCGCCGTTGCCTTCAATCCAGGTACTTCACAAACACGACCTCGTTCCGCTTCTCGTTGTAGACGAGCTCGTCGACGAGCGTCCGCGTGATCGCGAGCCCGAGTCCGCCTGGGCGCAGGCCTTTCTCCTCGCGCACCAGGGCATGCTGGAGCGGATTGTCGTCCGGATTGCTGATGGCCGCGTGCGAGAGCCGGCCGATGTCGAAGCCCTCGCCTGGGTCCGCGATCCTGTAGAGCAGCATGCGCCGCGTACGGATGCACGAGATCCGCACCTTGCGCGTGGGATCCAGCTTGCCGCCCCACTCGACGCCGTTGAAGAGCAGCTCGTGGAACGCAGACCCGACCGATTCCCGCACGTGCTCGGGCAGTCCGGCCTCCAGCGTCATCATGAAGCCCTGGATGCGGTTCGCCGCGTCGAGCGAGCATGGCGCCAGGATCTCCACCCACTCGGGCCGCGCCGAGACGACCTCGATCGGCAGCGCCGCCGCCGGCGGTTTTGCCAGCACGTCGCTGATCACGTCGACGATCCCCCCGGGCGCAAAGGGCTTCCTCACGTAGCCATCCACCTGGCCGCGGATGGCTTCGAGCAGCGTCTCCGGCGTGTCGTCGGCGGTGACGACCACCACGCGCGGCGGCGAGGCGAGCGCGCGCACGCGCGCGAGCACCTCCATGCCCCCCATGCCTGGCAGCCCGAGGTCGAGCAGCATCAGGTCCGTCGGTCCGCCGGCCAGCCTGGCCAGCGCCTCGGGCCCGTCGCCCGCCTGGCTCACGATGTGCCCCGCCCCCTCCAGCAGCGTGCTCAACGCGTGCCGGAGCGCGCGGTCGTCGTCGACGACGAGAATCCGACGCGGGGCGTCGGTCAACGGGCTCATGGACCACCTCCACCGCCGGGACGACGGGTGACGGGACCTGAGGGTACGAAACCGGTGGGATCGGAGGTAGTGTAATACCAATCTCACGACTCAGAGGAGGTGCGATCGATGGGCGCGCCGCCGGAAGGCCCTGGCACGAACCACGCCGGGGCGCAGCAACTGCGGCTCGTATACGAGACCGCGCGCGCGCTGGCCGAGTCGTCGACGCTCGCCGACGCCGGCCCGCGAATGCTGGAGTCCATCTGCCGCGCCCTCGGGTGGGAGCACGGCGCCCTGTGGACCGTGGACAGGGCCGGGATGGTTCTCCGCTGCGACGCGACCTGGCATCAGTCGACGCCACAGTTCGACGAGTTTGCCTCCGTCAGCCGGGAGAGCGAGTTCGCTCCCGGCGTCGGTTTGCCCGGGCGGGTCTGGGCCTCCCGCCAGTCGGCGTGGATTCCCGACGTCGTGCACGACTTGAACTTCCCTCGGGCATCCGTCGCCGACCGGGCGGGCCTCCACGTCGCGCTCGGCTTCCCGATCCTTCGCGATGGCGAGGTGATCGGCGTCATGGAGTTCTTCAGCCGCGAGATTCGCCAGCCGGACGAGGAACTGCTCGCCACACTGACGACGGTCGGCAGCCAGGTCGGTCTGTTCGTCGCCCGGAAGCGGGTCGAAGAGGAGATGGACCGTTTCTTCACCCTGTCGCTGGACCTCTTCTGCATCGCGAGGCTGGACGGCTACTTCGTCCGGTTGAACCCCGCCTGGGAACGCGTCCTCGGCATTCCGCGCGACGAGCTCCTCGCGCGGCCCTGGCTGGACTTCGTGCATCCGGACGACCTCGACGCCACACGTCACGCGGGATCGACGCTCGTCGACGGGGTGGAGGTGATTGCGTTCGAGAACCGGTACCGCTGCGCGGACGGCTCGTACAAGTGGCTGCAGTGGGTCTCGGCGCCGGTCAGGTCGTTGGGGCTCATTTATGCGGTCGCGCGGGACATCACGGACAACAAGCGGGCCGAGGAAGAGCTGAGGCACTACGCCCGGCAGATGGCGGAGGCGAAGCGCGAGCAGGAGGAGAACGCGGAACGGCTCGCGCAACTCGTCAAGGAACTGGAGATCGCGAAACGGCGCGCCGAGGAGGCGACGGTCGCGAAAAGCGAGTTCCTCGCCAACATGAGCCACGAGATTCGCACGCCGATGAACGCGATCATCGGCATGACCGAGCTGGCGCTCCGGACGCAGCTCACCAGCGAGCAGCTGGACTACCTCCGGTCGGTGAAGGAATCGGGCGAGGCGCTGCTGGCCCTCGTCAACGACATCCTCGACTTCTCGAAGATCGAGGCCCGCAAGCTGTCGCTCGATCGCGTGCCCTTCGGTCTTTACGACGCGGTGGAAGACGCCGTGCGGCTGCTGGCCCCGCGCGCCCACGAGAAGGCCCTCGAACTCGGATGCCGGATCCTGCCCGACGTGCCGCGGACGGTCATCGGCGATCCGGGGCGGCTCCGCCAGGTCCTCGTGAACCTCGTGGGCAACGCCATCAAGTTCACCGACCGCGGCGAGGTGATCGTCGACGTCGCGCTCGACCGGCAGGATGGCGACGCGGTGGTGCTGAAGTTCACCGTTTCCGACACCGGCATCGGCATTCCCGCCGAGAAGCAGTGGCAGATCTTCGGTCCGTTCGTCCAGGCCGACGCGTCCACGACGCGGAGATTCGGCGGCACCGGCCTGGGGCTTGCCATCTCGTCCCAGCTCGTCGAGCTGATGGGCGGGCGTATCTGGATCGAGAGCGAGGTCGGCCGGGGCAGCCGGTTCCATTTCGCCGCCTGCTTCGCGCTGCCGCCCGGATCGTCCGACTCGCCGCACCCGGAGGGGTCGTTGAGCCTCGAAGGGCTGCGGGTGCTGGTCGTGGACGACAACGCCACCAACCGGCGCATCCTCGAGGAGATGCTGAGAAGCTGGCGCATGGACCCTGCCACGGCCGAGGCCGCCGCGCCCGCCCTCGCCCTTCTTCGATCCGCCGACGCCGCCGGGGACCCGTTCAGGCTCGTGCTGATCGATGCCCTCATGCCCGATGTCGACGGCCTCATGCTCGCGCGGGAGATCAGGGGCGACGCGCGATTTTCCGCCGCACACCTCGTCATGCTGACGTCGGCGCCCCTGCCCGAGATGCGGCAGCGCGCCCGCCAGGCGGGGTTCGCCGCGTGCCTCAGCAAGCCGATCAAGCAGTCCGACCTCTTCGACCTGATCCTCACGACGCTCGGCTCGCCGGCGCAGGCGGAGCGAGAGCCCGCCGAGGGTTCCCCGCGTCGTGCCGCCGGCCGGCCGAAGACCCGTCACATCCTCGTGGCGGAAGACAATCCGACCAACCAGAAACTGGTCGTGGCGCTGCTCGAGCAGCAGGGCCACCGTGTGACGCTGGCGTCGGACGGGAAGCAGGCACTGGCCCGGGCGGCCGAAGAGGACTTCGACCTCATCCTCATGGACGTCCAGATGCCCGAGATGAGCGGCCTGGAAGCGTCGGCCGCGATCCGCGAACGCGAGACGGGAACCCGGGCGCACGTCCCGATTGTGGCGTTGACGGCCCACGCCATGACAGGCGACCGGGAGCGGTGCCTGGCGGCTGGCATGGACGGGTACGTCTCGAAACCGCTGAGGCCGGATGAACTGTTCGCGGCGATCGAGACCGCGCTGGCGCCGTCCGCCGGGCAGGATCCGGCGGGCAGCGCGGCGGCGGCCGAAAGGCCCGATCCGCCGCCGCTCGACGCCGGCACGCTGCTGGCGGGCTTCGGCGGCAACCGCAAGCTGCTCGGCGAAGTCATCGAGCTCTTCCTCGCCGATACGCCGAGGATCCTCGACGAGGCTCGGCGAGCGCTCGCGCGGCGTGATGCCGCGGCGCTGGCATCGTCCGCTCACGCGCTCAAGGGGTCGATGGGCCTGTTCGCGCAGACGGGCGCATACGAAGCGGCCCGGCGCCTCGAACTTGCGGCAAGGACCGGCGAGCTGGCCGGCATCGAAGAGACCTTCGCCGAACTTGACGTCGAGGCGAAGCAACTGGCGGAGGATTTGCGGTCCGTGAGCCAGTCGCTGCGCCCCCTCTGAAGGGCCGGGACGCGCGCGAATCCGGCTCGAGCCTTGGGCCGGCCAACCCGGCCATCGGAGTGACACCATGCCCACACGGCAGCCTGCGCCGGCCAGCCCGGCACCGGAGTCCCGCACCGAAACCGACTCGATGGGAGCCGTCGAGATCCCCGCGGACAAGTACTGGGGCCCGCAGACGCAGCGGTCGCTGGAGAACTTCAGGATCGGGACCGAGAGGATGCCGCTGCCGGTCGTCCGTGCGCTGGGGGTTCAGAAGATGGCGTCGGCGCTGGCGAACATGGAACTCGGCCTTCTCGACGCCAGGCTTGGGGCCGCCATTGTCGACGCCGCGCGCGAGGTCGCCGATGGCGCGCTCGACGATCATTTCCCGCTGGTGGTCTGGCAAACGGGCTCCGGCACCCAGACCAACATGAATGCCAATGAAGTGATCGCCAACCGCGCCATCGAGATGCTGGGCGGGAAGGTCGGCTCGAAGACGCCTGTTCATCCCATCGACCACGTGAACATGGGCCAGTCCTCGAACGACACCTTTCCCACGGTGATGCACATCGCCGCGGTGGAGCAGTTGCACCAGCGACTAATCCCGGCGCTCGACCACCTTGCGGGCGCACTGCGTGACAGGGCCTCCGCCTTCGCGGGCATCATCAAGATCGGGCGGACGCACCTGCAGGACGCCACGCCGATCGCCCTCGGCCAGGAGTTCTCCGGATACGTGACCCAGGTCGCGTACGGCGCCGACCGCGTCGGTTCCTGCCTGCCGCGCCTCTCCCGGCTCGCGCAGGGAGGAACCGCCGTCGGCACGGGCCTGAACTGCAAACGGGGATTCGCGGAGCTCTTCGCGGGACATGTCTCCAGGATCACGGGCATCCCCTTCACGACGGCAGAGAACAAGTTCGAAGCCATGGCTGCTCACGACGCAATCGTGGAAACCTCCGGCGCCCTGAACACCGTCGCCTGCTCGCTCATGAAGATTGCGAACGATCTCCGGCTGCTGGGATCGGGGCCTCGCTGCGGGATCGGCGAGATCCGCCTGCCGGAGAACGAGCCGGGATCGTCCATCATGCCGGGCAAGGTCAACCCGACTCAGTGCGAAGCCATGACGATGGTGTGCGCGCAGGTCATGGGCAACCACGTCACGATCTCAGTGGCCGGCAGCAGCGGCCATCTGGAGCTCAACGTGTTCAAGCCCGTGATGATTCACGGTCTGCTCCAGTCGATCCGCCTTCTGACGGATGCCTGCCGCAGCTTCACCGACAACTGCGTCGCAGGGATTGAGGCCCGCGAAGCGCGCATCAGCGAACTGCTGCGCGGCAGTCTCATGCTCGTGACGGCCCTCAACCCCGTCGTCGGGTATGACAACGCTGCCAGAATCGCCCAGAAGGCCCACCGGGACGGCACGTCCCTGCGGGAAGCGGCGACCGGGCTGAAGCTGCTCACGGGAGAGGAATTCGACAGGCTCGTCCGCCCGGAGCGGATGATCGGGCCGGGCGACTGATGGCCTCGGGCCAGCATCCCGGCCACGGGCTGCGAGCCCGCGCGAGGCGTGACGCCAGGCGCCGCCCCGCTCTCGCGCCGAAATACTTCGGCGGAGTTCTTGACAGGTCTCACCTCCGCCCCTATCCTTCACGCATCTGCGAAAGAAGGGGGTGGAAGATGAAGAAGGCTCTCGGCCTGACCCTGGTTCTTCTCACCATGACCGGCGCTGTGACGGTCGCCCAGCAGCCTGACCGGGCCCTGACCGTGCCGGGCCAGTACATCGTTGTGTTCAGAGACTCGGTGGCCGATGTTCCGGGCCTGGCGTACGGGCTGGCAGCCGCTCACGGAAGGGCGCCGCGCTTCATCTATGAGCATGCGCTGAAGGGATTTGCGGCGGACCTGCCCGAGCAGGCTGTTGAGGCGCTGAGCCGGAATCCCAACGTGGCGTTTATCGAGCCAGACGCTGTCGTCTGGGCCTTCGGCAGCCAGCCGAACCCCACCTGGGGGCTCGACCGCATCGACCAGCGGTCTCTTCCCCTCGACAAGACCTACAACTACGACTACATGGGGAGCGGCGTCAGGGCCTACATCATCGATACCGGCATCCGCATCTATCACGACGACCTCGGCGGCCGCGCCAGCTACGGGTGGGATTTCATCGACAACGACGCCGTTGCCGAGGACTGCAACGGCCACGGCACGCACGTGGCCGGAACCGTGGGAGGGGCGACCTACGGCGTCGCCAAAGGCGTATCGCTCGTGGCGGTCAGGGTCCTTAACTGCCGGGGCTCCGGCACGACGAGCGGCGTCATCGCCGGCATCGACTGGGTGACGAATCACGCCACCGGGCCTGCCGTGGCCAATATGAGCCTGGGTGGTGGGGCCAGCGAGGCTCTCGACACGGCAGTCGCCAACTCTATCGCCGAGGGGATCAGCTATGCCGTGGCGGCCGGCAATAACGGCCAGAACGCCTGCAACTACTCGCCGTCTAGGGTTCCGTCAGCCATGACCATCGGGGCGAGCGACAGCACCGACACGAAAGCCTCCTGGTCGAACTACGGCAGCTGTGTCGACTGGTTTGCCCCAGGCGTCGGTATCACGTCAGCCTGGTACACAAACGATGGGGCGACGAACACCATCAGCGGCACCTCAATGGCCGCGCCGCACACCGCCGGCGTCGCGGCGCTCTACCTGCAGGCCTACCCAGGCGCCTCGCCGTCAGCGGTCCGCAACGCGTTGTATGAGGCGACGACCAAGGGGGTCGTGAGCAGCTCGAACACGGCCAACAACCACCTGCTGTTCAACCTGTACAGCGGGTCCCCGTCCCCGAACCAGCCGCCCGCAGCAGGTTTCACATTCACCGCTACCGGACTGACCGCGAACTTCACGGACACGAGTACGGACTCTGACGGCGCCGTGTCAAGCTGGAACTGGGATTTCGGTGACAACAGTACTCGGGCCACGACGCAGAATCCAGTTCATGACTATGCCTCGTCAGGGACGTACGTCGTGACACTGGTGGTGACGGACAATG
>Ga0079037_100001272_pt1 | contig 12947 bp, 6 predicted proteins | sample Mud3Dept4metaG_FD_71479 | JGI IMG/M metagenome (GOLD analysis project Ga0079037, IMG submission 71479) | Freshwater wetland microbial communities from Ohio, USA, analyzing the effect of biotic and abiotic controls - Mud 3 Core 4 Depth 4 metaG | ecosystem: Environmental > Aquatic > Freshwater >... | reverse complement strand
CAAGACGAAATATTCATTTGTTGTTGATATTGACATTTGTATTGACAACAACTTCCCTACTGGCTCAGAAAGCAAAACATACATTCAGGTTTGGTGAAACAGAATTTTTGCTTGACGATCAGCCATTTCAAATAATCAGTGGCGAGCTGCATCCAGCCAGGATCCCTGCCGAATACTGGCAGCACAGGATCAGGATGGCTAAAGCCATGGGCTGTAATACTATTTCCGTTTATATTTTCTGGAATTTCCATGAATCCGAAGAAGGAATCTTTGACTTTTCAACAGGAAGCCATAATCTGGGGGAATTCATTAAAACAGCGGAGGACGAGGATATGTGGATCATATTACGGCCAGGTCCCTATGTCTGTGCAGAATGGGAACTGGGCGGGATCCCGCCCTACCTGCTGCGTATTCCTGACATCAGGCTGAGATGCATGGATACACGCTATATGGCTGCAGCTGAACGTTATATTACACGCCTGGCAGAAGAGATCAGACCTTATCTGATCACCAGGGGAGGCCCGATACTGATGATCCAGATCGAAAATGAATATGGAAGCTTTGCCAATGACCGGAATTATTTGTCAAGGCTGAAGGAAACCTGGAAAGCTAACGGTATTGATGTTCCGACATTTACCGGAGACGGCCCGACAACCCATATGCTGGAAGCAGGGACTCTTCCCGGAAGTGCCGTCGGCCTTGATTCAGGAAGATCTCCTGAGGACTTTGATCTTGCTTCAAAAATTAATCCGGGTGTACCTGTTTTCAGCAGTGAAACCTATCCGGGCTGGCTGACTCACTGGGGAGAGGAGTGGGCCAGACCCGATACATCAAGGCTTCTGAAAGAGGTTAAGTTCCTGATGGATAACAGGAAATCCTTTAACTTTTATATGATTCATGGCGGGACCAACTTCGGTTTTACCGCCGGAGCCAATTCAGGAGGCAGGGGTTATGAGCCTGATGTAACAAGCTATGACTACGATGCACCGATCAATGAGCAGGGAGTAGCCACACCAAAATATATTGCACTCAGGAAGCTTATAGGATCATATCTTCCGAAAGGGAAAAAGCTGCCGCCTGTTCCCGAGCCTGTTCAGGCTATCGAAATACCTTTGATATTTCCAACCCGGTTCACTTCAATCTGGGATAACCTTCCGCAACCTGTAATTTCGGTAACACCAAATTCTTTTGAAGCCTATGGCCAGGATTATGGTTTTATTTTGTACCAGACAGAACTTATCGGACATAAAAAAGGGAAGCTTACTGTAACAGATATACACGATTATGCCACGGTTTTTCTGAATGGAAAATATATCGGGCGTCTTGACAGGAGGGAAGGAATCAACACCATAGAACTGCCGGAAAGCAACGTCGCAAATCCGTTACTGGAAATTCTTGTTGAGGCCATGGGGCGGATAAACTTTTCCGAGTATCTTATTGACAGAAAGGGTATTACAGATAGAGTTACACTAAATGGCATGACTCTGATGAACTGGAAGATATACAAGCTCCCGATGAATGAAAAATTCATATATGATCTGCGTTCATCCGGCAGGGTCCTCAATAAGGAAGGCATCTTCTATAAAGGGAATTTCTCGCTTGCAGTATTGGGAGACACTTATTTTGATTTATCGAACTATAAAAAGGGAATTGTCTGGGTGAACGGGCATAACCTGGGCCGGTTCTGGGATATAGGACCGCAGAAGAGAATCTTTTGCCCCAGACCATTTCTCAGGTCCGGGCTGAACGAAATAATAATATTTGATCTCCATCAGACCGATCCGAAGCCTTTGACCGGAGTTCCGACGATGGAATAAAAGGCACAATGGTGCAAATGAGCAATGGTGCAATGGCGCATGATCCGATCTTTGATCCATGGGAAACACTATTTTGCACATTGGTAAACTGTATTAAATGGAGCATGTAGATCAGCAACTTATTAATGGACTCCAAAAAGGTGATCTTAATGCTTTTGAAGAGCTTTACAGGCAATACTATGTTTTCCTGTGCCTGATCGCCGAAAATATGGTCAGGGATCCGGCCGATGCCAAAGAAATTGTCTCAGATGTATTTGTCAGGCTATGGAACATCAGGGAGAAGATTGAGATCAACACTTCAGTTAAAGGATACCTGATCAGGGCTGTACGGAATACATCACTTAATTACCTTGGGCAAAAAAGGCAAAATGGTATATTGACTGACAGACTTGACGATTCAGATTATCAGTTATATGCCTGGAGCAGTGATTATCCCCTTGGCCGTTTATTTGAAGAGGAAGTCAGGAAGATCCTTGATCAAGGCATTGAATCTCTTCCCGATGCATGCCGCGAGATCTTCCTGCTCAGCCGAAATGAAGAATTAAAGTATTGTGAAATAGCCGAAAAGCTTGGTATCTCAGTTAATACAGTCAAGACACAGCTTAAAATTGCACTTTCACGCCTTCGTGAAGCTCTCAGGGATTACCTCCTGATTCTTATTTTCATTGTGTTCTTGTGAAGAAATAAGCGATTCCTTTTCACCCTCTGATCTCTGTTTCTTGTCTTTAATTTCAGAACAATATATTATGTCCCCAAACAAAAACTATCTGTCACCCGAATACCTGATACCGGGTTATTTAAGCGGAGAGCTTACTCCTGAAGAAAAAAGCGAGCTTCTGATCTGGATAAAATCAAATCCTGAAAACAAGCGTCTGTTTGACGAATACTGTGAGATATGGATTACGGCCCGGAGTAGTATTAACCATCCGGAATATAATTTCCATGAGGGATTCTGGAAATTCAAGCAAAAGATAAGGACAGAAGCCGGAATTCCTGAAGGTTTCAAAAGAAAAAGTCTTACCAGGGAACTTCTCAAATATGCGGCAATCATTATTATTACCGCATTGTTGAGCGGTCTTTCATTCTATTATTTTGGAAGGAGCCAGGTAATCAACCGGGATCAGAGCATGAATGAGCTCGTTGTTCCGCTGGGATCAAGTGCCAGGTTCTGTCTGTCAGATGGGACAACTGCCATTTTAAATGCAGGAAGCAGACTAAAGTACGATAACTCCTTTGGTATCAGTGAAAGGGTTGTAAGTCTCGAGGGAGAAGGTTTTTTTAATGTTGCAAAAGTAAGTGATAAGCCCTTTACGGTCAAAACTTCCCACATAAATGTAATAGCTATGGGAACAGCATTTAATGTGAAAGCGTATTCGAATGACAAAACAATTGAGACAACCCTGGTGGAGGGTTCCCTGAAAGTTGAAGGAATTGCTGCAAAAGGGACTGCAGAAGTAACAGTGCTTAAACCCAATCAGAAGCTTACCTTCTTTAAGGAAGACTCAACAATAGTTGGCGAAATACCCGGAGTTGAAAAGAAAAGAGTAATAACGGCTCAACCGGCAGAGGTACAAAAACCGGTATCCATAGCCAGGGCTGTGACTGAAAATGTTGATGTAAAGCCTGTCATTTCCTGGAAGGAAAACAAATGGATCTTTGAGAAGAAAAGCCTGGCGCAGATTGCAGTCGAACTTGAACGCAAATTTGATGTCAGGATAGAATTCGAATCAGAGCGTCTTAAAACCTACAGGTTCACGGGAACCCTGCTTGCTGAGCCAATCGAACAGGTGCTTGAATTAATGAGCATTTCAGCCCCGATAAATTTCGATCTGAAAGGGAAAGTCGTAACCCTGTCGGAAAATAAAAATTTCGGGGAGCTTAACAAGCGGCTTTACAATCAGTAGTAATAAAACCACAGTAAGGATAACCTAATAACAAATATGCTTATGACAGATAAACAGGAAATGTAAAAAAAGCGCAGGATGCTGTAACATCCCGCGCAAAGTTTTAAAATCTCCCAAATGTATTTTCCACCTGAAAACATTGGTTTGTTCAACTTTAAAACATACAAAACTATGAAAAAAAAACTACCAAACCTTATTCCTCTCTCCGGACCTGGAATAAAAAAAATTCTACTGAAAATGAAACTAACTCTGATTCTCGTATTTCTAAGCATCCTCCAGATCAGTGCGAATGTATACTCACAGACTACTGTCACACTGGATGTTCAGGATAAGACCATTCGGGAAGTGCTTAAAACAATTGAGCAGCAAAGTCAGGTAAGGTTCTTTTACAGCGATGACCTGCTTGTAATGAATGATATGGTAAATATAAAAGCCGAAAATAAAAATATTATTGGCGTTCTTGACGAGATATTTTCGGATTCTCCCCTTACCTATAAATCCTACGAAAATAACCTGATTGTAATTGTCCCGCGTGATCTCGTGCAGCAGATAATGATAACAGGAATTGTTTACGACGGAGCCACGGGACAAGTAATGCCGGGTGTTAATGTAACTGTCAGGGGTACGCTTACCGGAAGTGTGACCGATATGAACGGCAAATATACAATTGAGGTAAACACACCAGACGCCGTACTTACCTTTTCATTTATCGGGTATACAACTATTGAAATTCCTGTTGCAGGAAAGACCAGCATTGATGTCAGGCTTGTACAGGAAGTAAAACCTCTTGACGAAGTGGTTGTAATTGGTTACGGTACTGTGAGGAAGAAAGATCTCACAGGCTCGGTTGCATCCCTGAAATCAAATGAGATAACAAAGACTTCCACCAACAATCCATTGCAGTCCATGCAGGGTAAGGTCGCTGGTCTGGATATAACCAAATCCAGCGGTGAATCGGGAAGCGGCATAGATATAAGCCTGAGAGGCAACCGTTCAGTAAATGCATCCAATAAACCTCTTTTCCTTGTTGATGGGATAGAATATGGTTCGACCCTTGATATCAACGCATCCGATATTGCTTCAATTGAGATTCTTAAAGATGCTTCTTCTACGGCAATCTATGGCACCAGGGGTGCCAATGGTGTTATCATCGTTACAACAAAAAAAGGAGTCACCGGTGGAGTAAGTGACAGGTCAAGAATTTCTGTCAACTCCTACCTGTCATTCAATTCCCCGACAAATCTTCCAAAACTGATGACGGTTGAGCAGGATTACCTTTTGATGGCTGAACGCGAGCGCTATAAAGTAGAGAAGGTGACTAGTGCCTGGGGTTCGACAAGCTTAAGCAGTTATCCTCCGAATAATATTCTATCCAACGTAGTAAGTGCACCTTATGAAAAATCGGTCTATGAATTATATCAGCAAGGGGGGGTTGACTGGTTCGGTATGATCCTTCAAAACAGTGTGACGCAGAACCATGAGATCTCATTATCAGCCGGTACTGCCAAAACCTCTTTCATTGTCTCGCTCGGGTATATGAATGAACAGGGACTTCTGAGAAACGATGCATTAAGAAGATATAACGGAAGAATTAATATTGACCATAAGATCCTGAAAAACCTTTCGGCGGGAGCAAACATCCAGTACACCTACAGAAACTGGGACAGGCGGGATGATGGTATTTATTCTCAGCTGATCAAGATGCATGCCATGGCCCAGCCATATTTATCAGACGGGACTATCCTCGATAAACCCTCGGAGCTTGCAACAAGTCATACCAATCCTCTCCTGAATGAAGTCGAAGGCTACTATAAGAATAATACTCTTGATGGCAGGTTATTTGGCAACCTGTACCTTGACTGGGAAATCATCAGAGGGCTGAGGTTTAAATCAGTATTGGGTATTGATAATCAATCAATACGCACCGGGAAATATGAAGATTACATGTGTACTGCCAATTACCAGTTTGGCAGGGGTTCATCATTTTCAGCACTTAACAGTGAATCATTTAAATTTACCTTTGAAAACACTCTCAATTATACATTCACTTTAGCAGGCGCCAATGAATTTCAGCTGCTTGCCGGACAGAGTGCAAAGCAGGACCTGTTTGAGTCGCATGGTTTGTCAGGAATAGGAACATTTGACCATTATATTGTCAATTCGTTCTATGATCTCTCATTCATCCCTCCTTCAGGACGGACTGTTACCAATAATTTCACAAAAAGCAATCTGCTGTCATTTTTCGGCAGGGTGAATTATAAGCTTCTGAATAAGTATCTTTTAACAGCAACGTTACGGGCGGATGGGTCATCAGTTCTGGCAGAAGGGAACAAATGGGGTTATTTCCCCTCTGTTGCTGCTGCCTGGATCATCTCTGAAGAATCATTTCTCAAGTCGGCGGATCTGATAAATAACCTGAAGCTCAGATTGAGCTGGGGTATAGCCGGGAATGCTGCTATTAATCCATATCAGACACTTACTCTGCTCGGACAGGAGAAGATACCATATACATTCGGATCAACTCTGGTACTGGGACAGGTTCCTGCGAATCTTGGAAATCCCGACCTCACATGGGAAACCACAGCAACATATGATCTGGGATTGGATCTCACCCTGCTTAAGGAAAGGATAACCGCAACTCTCGATTTCTATTATTCGCAGACCAGTGACCTTCTGTTATATAAAGGACTTCCTGCTTCCTCAGTATATCCCCAGGTCATTGAAAATGTTGGTGAGACTGAGAACAGGGGAATGGAAGCCTCCTTTAACCTGAGAGTTATTGAAAAGAGGGACTTCGTATGGTCGACTGACATTACATTCTCAATGAACCGGGACAAGATTGTATCTCTTGCCAGCGGTGAGAGCCAGGATGTGTCGCGACCTGATGAAGCTCTGGTGGTGGGAGAACCGGTAAGGGCCTTTTACAATTTTGAAGCTGATGGCTGCTGGAAAATTGAAGAGGCAGACAAAGCTTTGACATTCGGGAAAGTACCTGGCGATATTAAGATCGTCGATCAGAATAATGACGGCGTTATAAATGAATTTGACAAGCGGCTTTACAATAAAAGTCCACAATTTGTTGCAGGATGGAATAATTCATTGTCGTATAAGGGAATAACTCTTTCCGCTCTTATGCATACCCGTATCGGACAATGGATCAAGTATGATTATAACCTGGCATATAAACCAACAGAACAGGATGGCTCTCCGGGAATCGATTTCTGGACACCGGAGAATCAGGATGCCAAATTCCCGCGTCCGGGGATCGTTTCACAGAATGAGATGCCTGCAGTCGGGTTCGAGAATGCTTCTTTCTTCAAGATCAGGGAAGTAACCCTGGGTTACAATCTGCCTAAAAACTTGATTTCAAAGGAAAGTGCCGTTAGCCTGAGGATCTATGGATCCCTTCAGAATTATTTCACATTCAGTAACCTGGATAATTATGATCCTGAAAGAGGTGGTGCAATTTCAAATCCTCTGGCAAAACAGATGGTCTTTGGCATTAATCTCGAATTTTAAAAACCTTAAATCGCTTTCTATGAAAACTATATTAAAATATTTCATTATACTGTTTGCCATGCTGATAATAACGAACATGGCCTGTACCGATTATCTTATTGAGGAGAATAAAACCGGGGCTACTGAGGATGTGATCTACTCTACCAAGTCAGGCCTCGACGGATTGCTTGCAGCAGGATATTCATACCTGCGGGGATGGTATGGAAAAGAAGCTGCTACAGGATTGAGCGAAGGTGGAACAGACATCTGGCTGACCGGTTTCGACAACCGGCAAAAAGTACTGATTGATTATTCCGGTATAACGCCTGAGGTTGCTACAAGTACCAAGGAAAATATGAATGCCTGTTTTGACGAATACTGGGAGATGTTTTTTACAGCTGTCAACACCGTAAATACCGGATTAAAGAATGTTCCTCTTGTACCTGATAATATCCTGAGTGCGGCAGATAAAAACACGTATATCGGAGAACTGAAGGCGCTGCGGGCATTTTATTACTGGCATCTGGTTGAGACATGGGGTCCGGTCCAGATCAACAGGGAAGCAGTCAATAATGTCTCAACTGTAGCCAAACGTGATTCAGAGGAGGATATCTATTCCTTTATGCTTGAGGATATTGAAGATGCTATTACCAGGCTTAACGGAAAAACCACTAAAACAGGTCATATAAATCTTTGGGCAGCCAAAGCAATAAAAGCCCGCATTCTTCTTTACAAGGGCAGCAAATTCAATAATAACCAGGCTTATATCGATGCAGCGGCAACTGCGGAAGAAATAATTGCCGGAAGCGGCCTTTCTTTCTATGCAAACTATGCCGATTGCTGGAATGCTGCCAATCTAAACGGAACATCCAATAAGGAAGTCATCTGGTGGATTGATTATTCAGATGTACTCGAGAATAATATCCTTCCGAAGCGACTGAAGCTTGATAACGAAGGCAAACAAATGACCTGGGCACAGATGATAATGAGAAACTCGGCTAATGCCCTGGGTGGAAATGCTTCTCATCTTATGTTTGTGGGAGTATGGAATATGGTTCCCGGCCTCACAACAGTTCTTAAACGGACGGATACCGAGGCAAACAAAATCCTTACATATTCCGGCGTTAAATATAACCTGGGAACAGCTTACCAGCCATACAGCAAGGGATTTACCAGGTATGTTCCGTCTGGTTATCTGCTTGATCTTTATAATGATGCGACTGATCAGAGGTATCAGGCTTCATTCAGGGACGTATATTACCTTGCCCCGGTCATGCAAACTGCTTTTACAGGTGGGATTGCTCCGCCATCCGGATATGCAAATATGAGGGATACAGCTATATATCTTTCTAAAAAGACTGTCACTTCTCAACAAATTTCCAGGGCGGCCGGCAGGTATGTTCTCTTCTCAAGGACAGATGTGGGGAATACAGCGGTCAAACCTTTATATCAGGATGCCTCAGGAACTTTGCCTACAATCGCAACCGGAACAGCCGGGAACGAGAACTTCAAGGGAAACCGGATGTTCATCCAGCTTAAGAAATTTGACGACCTGGCAGGTGCAATAATAAGAGACCTTGGTGACCGTGATTATTTTGTATTCCGCCTTGCAGAAATGTACCTTATTGCAGCTGAAGGATATATGATGGGTGGACAGCCGGCTGCTGCAGTGCAAAAGCTGAATGAACTGAGAACAGCCCGTGCAATCTCCGGTCAGTCGAACGTTCTCACTCCATCGGAAGAAGCACTCGTGACTGCAAAGGATATAGATATTATCCTGGATGAAAGGGCAAGAGAGCTATGCGGAGAGCAGCAGAGGTGGTTTGATCTTAAGCGTACGGGAAAGTTGCTGGAACGTGTGCAGTTATTTAACGGCAGTGCTAAAAACAATATCAAGTCCATTCATACCCTGCGTCCGATTCCGCAACCTCAGATGGACGCAGTCACGAACAGGACAAGTGGTCCTGATCCTGATGGCTTCTGGCAGAATACGGGCTATTAAGCCATAACAGGGCAGGTAAATACAGGTTTACGGGTTAGTAGGGGCGTTGCATGCAACGCCCCTGCTTTTATGATATAGAACAGTAAAAAAGACAACAGAATATAATATCACATAGTAAAACCTAGTAAATTAGTATCTGATAATCGTGTAAAATCATCTGAAATGAAAAGTCAATATATTATCATTCTAGTTCTCTTCGTTTTATTATCAGGTTGCAGGAGCCAGGCTCCCGGCATAGCCCAGCCGGCAAATGAAAAATGGTCTGTCAGGATGGCAAATACCGTTATGACCCGGGCTGACAGCCTGATTCACTATGTAAGCGGCAAACCTAAATGGGCGTATGACGTTGCTTTCCTGGGAATGGCAATCGACAGGCTTGGCAATATAGACCCCGCGTACTCCAGGTATATGGAAGACTGGATCAACTATTTCGTGCAACCGGATGGTTCAGTCATTGATTACAGGCTGTCGGAATATAATCTTGACAGGATCTTTCCCGGACGCAATGTCATGACAGTCTATAAAAGGAATCCTGACCCGAAATATAAGATCGCACTCGATAATTTTATTGAACAGCTGAAAACACATCCGAGGACGCACACCGGAGGTTACTGGCACAAAAATATCTATCCCTGGCAGATGTGGCTCGACGGGATCTTCATGGGATCGACGTACATGGTGCAATATGCCAGTGAATTCAATGCTCCTGAATGGTACGATGTTGCAGCATCCCAGACAAAGATGATATATGAGAAAACCCTCGATCCCTCTACGGGTTTGCTTATGCATGCGTGGGATGAAAGCCGCCAGCAGAAATGGTGCAACCCGGCAACGGGACAATCCCATTACCCGTGGAGCCGCGCAATGGGCTGGTATACAATGGCAATACTGGACATACTTGACTATCTGCCCGCTGATCATCCTGACCGCGATGACCTGATATCAATACTTCAGAAAACCTGCGATGCTCTTCTCAGGGTGCGTGATCCTAAATCGGGAATATGGTTCCAGGTGCTGAATCACGGCGGGAGGGAGGGTAACTATCTCGAGGGCTCGGGATCGGCAATGTTTACCTATGTATTTGCCAGGGGAGCCCGGCTGGGATATCTTAAAAAGAAATACAGGAAGATTGCCGGAAACTCCTTCGACGGGATACTGAATGAGCTTGTGACTGTCGATGAAAATGGTCTTGTTACAATCCGCAACATTTGCGGGGGATGCGGTCTTGGAGGAAATCCTTACCGGGACGGATCCTATGAGTATTACGTGAACGAAAAGCGCTTTGATAACGACACAAAAGGCGTGGCACCGTTTATACTCGCGGCTATTGAACTTGATCGATGACCCCCCATCCCCCCTAAAGGGGGGCTAATACACAGGTATTAAGGAAATTATCTTACATCCTGAATTTAGACCCCCTTCAGGGGGTGGGACCCGCCAGATGGCGGGGACCGGGGGTAAAAATTCGTGTATGTTCTTAAAAATTAAATTAAACCATAATGAAAAAAAATTGTGTTTTATTCTTTCTGGCAATAATCGTAACCTTTACAAGCTGTAACCAAATCCGCTTCTCTGAAGTTCTCTTGCAAGACGATTTCTCAGGCCTCGATACCGGTCTCTTTTCCGCACCTGTAGGCCCTCATACGGAGTACCATTATCTGCCGGAAGCCGGAACCAAAGGAAACTGGGTTGTTTCGAGCTTTGCATCCGGCGGAGGATGGGGAACCGCATGGATAATTAAAAATGAAGGTGGCGGCAATATCATGTGCCAGACAATGCTTAACAAGTCGAACAGGTCAACTCATCCGATGATCGTTGCAGGTGACTCATTGTGGAGAGATTATAGGATAACAGTGAAGTTCCGTCCCGAAGATGATTCCCAGTATTCAGGGATTGCATTCAGGTACAGGAACGATCGGTGTTTTTACTTTTTCGGTATCAGGGATTCATCAGCATATATTTCAATATTCAATCATGGAATCAGCTTCGATAAACTGAATGAAAAGGTCCTTGCATCCGGGCCTTTTGCTTTTAGACCAGGACAGGATCTGACAGCTACGGTGACCGTAAAGGGAAATTCAATTACAGCCGGATTAAATGGTGATATTATTTTGAAAGTTAATGATGATACTTTTCATTCAGGAAAGATCGGACTGGTATCGAATGCAAAGGCAGAGTACAGATTCGTTGAGGTCTTATCCTCAAAGGAAGAGATCAGTGATCTTGAGAGCAAAAGAGCCTTTTATGAGCTTGAATCTCAAAGACTCCAGGATTCGAATCCTGAAATGGTGGTGTGGAAGAAAATAAAAACCTCAGGTTTCGGAGTAGGCCGTAACCTGAGGTTTGGCGATCTTGACTGTGACGGGCAGACTGACGTGCTGATAGGACAGGTGGTGCATCACGCATGGCCCCGGGACAGCCACAGCGAACTGAGCTGCCTTACCGCAATGACATTTGACGGGAAGATCCTGTGGCAAACAGGTGAACCTGATCCGGAAAAGAACCATCTGACAAATGATGTTGGTTTCCAGATAATTGACCTTGACAACGATGGCAGGAATGAAGTCGTTTACTGCAGGAATTTCCAGATAATGGTTGCAGATGCTGCCACCGGTAAAACGAAATATATGGCCCCGACACCAAAGTCAAAAATCGAAAATGACAGGTTCAGTCAGATCCTCGGAGATTGTCTTTTCTTTTTCGATGCAGAAGGAAAGGGATGGGATTCGGACATACTGATAAAGGACCGCTATACGAATTTCTGGGTGATGGACAGCCGGCTCAGGCCATTATGGGAAGGCAGCTGTAAGACAGGGCATTATCCGTATGCCTCTGATATAGACAACGATGGAAAAGATGAGCTGGCAATTGGTTATTCGTTATATGACAATGATGGCAAGCTCCTCTGGAACCTTGATAATAAGATCGATGATCATGCCGACGGAGTGGCAATAGCCGATTTTGATCAGAATACCGGAACTGAGCCTGTTATATTGTATTCAGCCAGCAATGCCGGTTATCTGAGAGTCGATCTTAAAGGAAACATACTTGATCATTACTTTAACGGACATGTCCAGAATCCTGCAGTTGCAAATTTCAGAACCGACTTGCCCGGACTTGAAACCGTTACAATTAATTTCTGGGGTAACCAGGGGATTGTTCATTTCTATGATAAGGACGGGAAGATATACCACGATTTCGAGCCCAACCAGTTTGGAAGCATGTGCCTGCCCCTGAATTGGACAGGAAACGGAGAAGAATATTTCATTCATAATCCGAATGTCAGGGAAGGAGGAATATTTGACGGGTGGGGGAGGAAAGTGCTTCAGTTCCCTGATGACGGACATCCGGATATGTGCAATGCGGTGCTTGATTTCACCGGCGATTGCCGTGATGAGATAGTGGTCTGGAATCCGGATGAAATATGGATCTATACACAAAGTGATAATCCAAAAGCAGGCAGGTTGTATAAGCCGGAAAGGAATCCGCTCTATAACTATTCGAACTACCAGGCGACGGTCTCATTGCCGGGGTGGAGTAAGCAGGAAATTTATTAAAGTATTTATTTCAGCAGTACTTCTTTATCACCGTATTATAATACGTATTATACTACGTATTATACTACGTATTATAATGGCGCATTTATGAAATATGTCACATTGCTCATATATATTAACCACATACATAGATTATTGTACAGGGTGTTTAGACCCCCATCCCAGCCTT
>Ga0079037_100001271_pt1 | contig 12962 bp, 8 predicted proteins | sample Mud3Dept4metaG_FD_71479 | JGI IMG/M metagenome (GOLD analysis project Ga0079037, IMG submission 71479) | Freshwater wetland microbial communities from Ohio, USA, analyzing the effect of biotic and abiotic controls - Mud 3 Core 4 Depth 4 metaG | ecosystem: Environmental > Aquatic > Freshwater >... | reverse complement strand
CCCGAGACCCAGCGACACCACGGCTACGATGGTGAACAGAGGGTTTCTGAAGAGCAGCCGGACTCCATAGCGCCAATCCTGCAGCAGGTTTTGCATAAGGCTCCCTCGCACGCCGCGGCCTGGAGCGTGTCGGGCTTCAACCGCGCCGTCGACTGGAGAGACGAGACCGCTGCCCGGGAAGTTCCCTGTTTTTAGCTTATTCTGCGCAGATGGTGCAACAGGTTTCAGGGATTCAAACGCCGCAAATCTGCAACGTCAAATCGTGCCCCACTAAAACAACCAGGCCATACAGAGCCGCGACCGTGAGAGAACGGGTGGTGCCGAATGTCCGGCGCAGCACCCGCTTGCTGGCGCGCGCGGCACTGAATTCTGTGCCCGGGCTCCGGTCGGACAATCCTCTCCGCTGCTGTCTGAGTCGCAGCGACAGTCTTATCCCAATCACTCCGCGATCTGGTCCGGTTCCGGCGAAAAATCAAAAGGGCCCGAACCAATCACTCGGTACGGGCCCCTCAGGTGGAAAATCGCGCTGGTGCCTATTTCAGCCGCATGGTCTGAAGGTCACTGGGCTTCTTAGCATTGCGTTTTGAGCGAATCGTGGCCAAAATCACGGCGCCGCCGACCAATCCACCGATCACTGCGAGTGCTGCCATTTCTTCCGTTCTCCTTACATGAGTCTTGAGTTGGTGCCGGCCGTAGCGCGGCGCCAGCTCAGCGTGCCCCACGATACGCTTCACGCGACGCGACTGCAAATTATTTTTAGTTAAATTAATTTAATAATCGACTCTCTTTACCGCCCTCCCTTACTTCTTCACGGGTTCGAGCAGGCCGCGCCGTTGCAATAGCGGCTCGATTTTCGGGCCGGCGCCGCGGAAGGCGATGTACTGGGCCATGAGGTCGAGGGCTCCGTATTTCTCGAGGACGTTTTTCCGGAACGACTGTGCCGTTGCCCGGTCGAACAGCCCCTTCTCCTTGAAGGCCTCGAAGGCGTCGGCGTCAAGCTGCTCGGCCCAGATATAGACGTAGTATCCGGCGGAGTATCCGCCGTTGAAGATGTGATTAAAATATGCAGTCCGGTAGCGGGGCAGGATTTCGGGAATCAGGCCGATCGAGCCCATGGCCCGGCTTTCGAACCGATTCACGTCCAGGGCGGGCTGCGGCTCGGTAATCTCGTGCCATTTCATGTCGAGGATCGACGCTGCCAGATACTCGACGGTCTCGAAGCCCTGGTTGAAGAGGCTGCTGTTGCGGATTTTCTTGACCAGTTCCGCGGGGATCACGGCGCCGGTCTGATAATGCCGCGCGTAGTCGGTCAGCAGTTCCGGTTCGAGCGCCCAGTTTTCCATGATCTGCGACGGGAGTTCCACGGCGTCCCGAGGCACGGAGCGCCCGCGAAAGGTGCTGTTGGAGAGGAGGGTGGCCAGCGAATGGCCGAACTCATGGAAAAACGTTTTCACCTCGTCCACGCTGAGCAGGGAGGGTGCGTCGGATGTGGGCCGGGTAAAATTGCAGGTGATGGTGGACAGGGGTGCCACGCGCTTGCCGTTGTCGTAATGCTGGCGCCGGAAGGAACCCGACCATGCGCCGCCGCGCTTTCCGGGGCGCGGGTGGAAGTCCATGTACAGGACGCCCAGGTATCCCCCGTCCACGTCCCGGACTTCGAAGGCCGTCACCTCCGGGTTGTACACGGGGATGTCGCGCCTCTCGGTGAATTTCAACCCATACAGCCGCTCGCAGAGGGTGAAGATCCCCTGACGTACATTGTCCAGCTTGAAATAGGGGCGGAGGGCGGCATCGTCGAGGGCGTACTTTTCCTGACGCAGTTTTTCGGCATAGTGCCACCAGTCCCAGGAGGCCAGCTTGAAGTTGCCGCCCTCGCGGTCGATGATCGCCTGCATATCGGCCGCCTCCTGCCTGGACCGTGAAAGGGCAGGGTCCCAGAGCCGTTTCAGAAACGAATCGACGGCGTCGGGAGTCCGTGCCATGTTGGTCTCGAGCACGAAGGCGGCGTGGCTGGCGTAGCCCAGCAGTCTTGCCTTTTCGCAGCGCAAGTTGACGATCTGGCGGACAATGTCCTTGTTGTCGCGGTCGTTTCCCCTGTCGCCGCGCATGGTGTAACCCTGATAGAGCTTTTCGCGGAGATCACGCCTCGTCGAATATTGCAGAAACGGGATCATGCTCGGCACCTGCACCGTGAAGACCCACTTGCCGGGCAGCTTCTGTTGCCGCGCGGTTTCCTCGGCCATTGCCACAACCGCGGGGGGCAGCCCGGCGAGGTCCTCCCGGTTTTCGATCACCAGCTTGAAATCATTGGTTTCGGCGAGCAGGTTGTCGCCGAAGCGGAGCGACAGGACTGCCAGCTGTTGGTTCAATTCGCGGAGCCGGGCCTTCTGCATGTCGTCCAGCAGCGCGCCGCCGCGCACGAAGTCGCGGTAGGTATTCTCGAGCAGGAATCGCTGCTCGGGATTCAAATTGAGGGATGCGCGCCGGTCGTATACGTTCCGGATGCGGGCGAACAGGCCGGCGTTCAGCCGGATGTTGTCGCTGTGCGCCGCCGTCAGTGGGGCGAGCTCCCGGGCGATCTGCTGTATTGTCGGATTTGTCTCAGCGCTCTGAAGCGCCCCGAAAATGGAATTCACCTCGGAGAGAAGCGCGCCGCTGGCGTCCAGGGCTCCCACTGCATTGCCAAAATCAGGAGCGGCCGGATTGTTCACGATCGCATCGATCTCCGCCTGTTGCCGGCGGATGCCTTCCTTGACGGCGGGCAGAAAATGATCCGTCTTGATGAGGTGGAAGGGCGGCGTGTTCAGCGGAGTGGGGAAAGGCGCCAACAGCGGATTGCCGGCATCTTCCGAAGCGCGTTGCCGCGCCGCTCCGGAATTCATGCCGATGACGGCGACGAGCAACAACAAGAGTGCGACTCTGCAATAACCCATAGCTTGCTTCCTCCTTATTCGTTTAAAGATTGTATGGCGGAAAAAGCCTAAGATACACAGAGAATTGAAAGCTGTCAGCAAGTGCGACCGGAAGGTCGCCCGCTTCTCCATTCATCGGATTTGGATTGTCCGATGTCTGGTTTGTCGAAATCCGGGCGACCGGCAGGTCGCCCCTACGTTGTTTTGCGAGTTACGCGACAGAAACTGGACGGCAGGAGATGAGGGCAATCCGTTTCGTGAACTTCGTGGTTACAGGTGGTTGTGGCCCGCGCCCGCGCGGTGACTCTCGCACCAAATCGTGGATTTTTCAATGGAATGTCACTAAAGTCGCTTGTCGGATCATATCCATGTATCAGGAGGATGGATATGCCAAATGCAAGCGTAATGATCGGTACTCAATCGACCCGCCCGGCGGGCCTTGTTTCCGTGGACGGCCGCAGCTACCCTTTGCAGTCCGCCCGGGTCGAAGCCCGCGCCGAAGGTGGAGTTGCAGCCACAACCTTTACACAGATTTACGGCAATCCTTATCAGGAGCCGCTCGAGGTTCTCTACACGCTGCCGCTTCCTGCCGGTGGCGCCGTCATCGGCTACACGGTCCGGCTTGGGAACCGGGTGATCCGTGGTGAGGTCCAGCGGCGCGAAGCGGCGCGCGAGGAATATCGAAAGGCGCTCCTCGAAGGACGGACGGCCGCCCTGCTGGAGCAGGACCGCGCGGACGCATTCACTCAGAAGCTCGGGTGCCTTCCGCCGGGAGAGTCCGCCGAGGTGGAGATCCTTGTAGTGCAATCTCTCGACTTTCGCCCGGGAGATGTGCAGGTGCCGGCGCAGTGGGAATACCGGTTCCCTACCGTAGCCGGCGTCCGCTATGAAGGCGCGCCGGGCCGGGTTCCGGACGCCGCCCGGCTGGATGTCGATCGGGCCGGCGGCGAGGGGACTCCCGTTCGCCTGGAGGCGGCGTTGTTGATTGCCGACGGCTCCAGCAGCGCCATTCGTCCTGTTTCTCCGGGCCGTCAGATACGCTGCGAGGAATGCGAAGGCGGAGTGCGCGTCGTCCTGGACGATGCCATGAGACTGGACCGCGACCTGGTTTTCCGCTGGTTGGCGGTTCAGGAGGACGTCGCTGTTCGCGCCGTGGAGGGCAAGGGGGTTGCCGGCGACGACGGCCGTTACCTCCTCGTGACGTTGACGCCGCCTGCCGGAGCTCGCCAGGCGATCGCGCGGGACCTCACGATCCTCATCGACGCCAGCGGATCCATGTCGGGAAAGCCGATCGAACGCGCCAAGCTGGTAGCGCAGGAACTGCTGCGCACCCTCGACAGCGGCGACCGATTCGAGATCCTGGCGTTTTCCGAAAGAGTGGAAGCGCTCACACGCCGCCAGATGGAAGCCACGCCGAAAAACATCGAAAAAAGCCTGGCCAAGCTGGCCGCACTGCAGGCGGGGGGAGCGACGGAAATGGTGCAGGCCATGGTGGAAGCGCTCTCGCCCCTGCGGCCGGGATCGCAGCGCCAGGTGATTCTCATTACGGACGGGTATATCGGATTTGAAAGCGAAGTGATCGGCCAGGTGCTGCGCCGGATGATTCCGGGAGTACGGCTTCACGCGGTCGGGATCGGCGCGGCTCCGAACCGGACGCTGACCCGCGGCGTCGCGCGCGCCGGGCGGGGAGTGGAGATCCTGGTGGGGGATGACGACGACGCCCGGACGGCGTCCCGGCGGCTCCTCCAGGCGACTGTGCGGCCCGTATTGACCGACATAGAAGTGAGCGGCACAGCTCTGACCGCCCTCGCGCCACGGCACCCGCAGGACGTCCTGGAAGGCAGCCCGCTGATCCTGATGGCCGAAGTGACTGCCGCCGGCGGCGAGCTGCAGATTGCCGGCCGGATGGCGGGGATCTCCAATGCCTGGTCCCATAAGTTATCGATCCCGGGCCATTCCCATCATGAGCCGGGCGTTTCGATGCGATCAACAACGGCGGGCGCCACAACCCTCCCACTCGGCGCCTTGTATGGTCGCGAGGCCGTCGAAGACCGTGAACTACTCCTGGCAGCGGCGTCGAGTTCGCCGGAGCGCTCACGGATCGAGAAAGAAATCGAGGAATTGGGATTGCGGCACCGCATCGCCAGCCGCAGGACCAGCCTGATTGCGATCTCGGAAGACCCGACCGTGGATCCGAAAGACCCTCGCCGCCGCGAACGTCTGGCTGTGGAACTCCCCGCCGAGGTATCGGCGGAAGGAGTGGGTTTGACGACAGGTTCCATGGCTTTGAGTATGGCTGCTCTGCCGGCAGCCTTGATGAGGAGCCGGCTGCCTCGGGTATTGCATGAAATGGCGGACTTCGCCAGGGGCGTACGCGACCAGGCGGATACGCTCGATCGGGATGCCGGGCCGGTCTTTGAGGAGTGGTCGGCGTCTGCTGACGCAGCCGAGGAAGAAACCGTGGCTCCGCTCTCTGCACCACCCCCGGGGGTCTGCGAAGGGCGTATTCTATGGGTGGAAGGGCAGTTGCTCATTTTTGAATTCGAGGTGCCGGTGGATGGCTTCCTTCTGCCCGGCGACGGCGAAAAAGTGCAGATCCACTTCGATGACGGCAATCCCGGCCAGGCCACGGTCTTGGGCGCCGAGAGCAGCTACCCCGGGCCGCATTCAGAAGGCCTCACAGTGCGCCTGGCGATTCAACTGGAGGACTGGCTGGAGTGGAATTACAGCGAGGTGTGGGTCAGCTGGCCGGAGGCGGAGAATGCCGGTGTGCAGTTTCACATCTGGATCGGGAAGTAATGCCGGGCAGCGGAGACTTGCCATGACTGACAGTGACGCAGCGGAACGCATGGAAGCGGCGTTCCGCAGCGCCCGGCTGGGCGACCGGGATGAGTTTGCGCTCTGGATGGCGATGGTCGAGATCCCGCTGCGCCGGAATCTCTCGCGCAGCGCCCGCGAGGTCGATGTGGAGGTGGTCGTGCAGGAGACGTTCCTGCGCATGTGGCTGATTGCGCAGGACCGGCAGCGAATCCTGGAAGGGGACCGCGCCTCGCTCAAGTATGCCTTCCGCGTCGCCCGGAACGTCGCGCTCGAGGAGATGCGCCGGAACCGGCGCGACCGGTTTGTCGACCTGGATTTGCTGGAAGCACTTCCGGAGGGTCGCGTCGAGCCTGACCCGCCGGATCCCGCGCTGCGGAGGGCGATCCGGGAGTGCATGGATCGCCTCCCGGCGAAGCCGCGCAGCGCGATTTCGGCCCGCGTGCGCGATGGAATGCTGCCTGACCGCGACCTGGCGTCGGGTCTGCGCATGAAGGTGAATACATTTCTGCAGAACATCGTCCGCGCCCGCCGGTTGCTGCGCGATTGCCTCCGGCGGCGCGGCGTCCCCCTCGAGGAGATCCGCACATGACCCGCGACCGGGAAGACATATTGATCGAACAGGCGGCCTCCGCCTTCCGGGAGCGCAATGCCTCAGGCCGCATTCAGCCTTCCCCGGCCTGGTGGGATCTCGCCCCGGCCGACCGGGACGCACTCTTCAAGGTTCAGCTGGAGAGCCGGATCATCGAAAGCGCACTCCATCCCCGCGGGTTCAGCGCCACGATCCAAGCGGTTCTCGCGCGCATCATGTAACCGCAGATTGCGCAGGATGGTCCGCGACCATCCGCATGCATCACTTCATCTTCACCGTGTCGTATTGGGGAAAAGGTGTTCAACCTCGAAAATCATCAGCCGCCGACCGGGTATCGCACTGTGGCCAGTAATTTCGAGGCTGAGCCTGTCCCATAAGGCCGCCCTGTGCCCATGATTTCCACCGGGCGGGGCGAGATCCAGGGTCCCACCGTCGGCGCTTCCAGATAACTGATTTTACGGCAATTTGAGCGCTGAAGGCGCGACGCCATACACTATACCGCAGTGTGCCCGAAATCCACTTTCTTGCATCATCATTTTGATTTATGATGGCATCAAAACCCAGGAAATCTGATCGGAGGACACAAATGCAGATGACCCAGCGACTCGTCAAAACCGCCCCGCGATTCCAGCAGACAGTCCTGCGCCGTGCTCCGAATCATGCTCTTTGCAGCATGAACAGCATGGGCAGCCAGTTGTTCGGTTTTCAGACAACCATGCATTGCGTGTACTACTTCCTATCCAAGAATTACTGGGTGTATACCTTCAAGTCACCCTATCAGCCGCACGTGTTTGTCTGTCCGCCTTCCCTGAACAGCAACTTCGGTTCGACGATGAATCGAGATTATGTCTCGGGATATATTTACATCGACATGCGGGCATTGCCGCCTCTTCTCGTCGATCTGGTTGGCTACAGTGTTCAGAATGTCTTGAACTCGCTCTTCCACGGTAACTTGACGCGAAGGTGGGCGCTGGCTATTCCTTATGCGGAGGCTAGGGAGAGGGCACTTGGCTGCGTTCTGGTACGAAATGAGAGCTCCTTCTCCGTCGAATCACCATTCCTGTGGCATTTCACGGTTAGTAGTTCTTTTCTGCGATCTATGTTTGCCTGGACCCGCGGCTCGATCGGGTATTAACTGCTTCGCGTTACGTTTTCAACTGATAGGTGCGGACATCTTCCGGTCCCAGCAGTTCCGGCGACTTGCCGAAATACTGTGCAAACTTGGCGACTCGGTCCACATAGAGTCTCTGGGTGTTGGAGGATAGGTCCGCACCCTCATGTCTTCGATCATTCGTCGACGTAAGGGTGTCATGGAAGGCTCCTTTCGAGGGAAAATCTGGTTTGGTCACCAATATTTTGCCCTCTGAGGGAGCCTTCGCAAATCATCCATGCCGGCGCAGGCGTCAATGTTCAATGGTCATTTGTCATTTGAGGCTGCGGGCCTTCGGCTTATGCGGTCCTGATCGAGGTGCTGAGAAAACGCGCAGGCTCGCGATTCTCTGTGACGAGGCTCCGGACTGATTCGAACAAACTGACAATTGATAATTGACAAATGACGTTTGACAAATTCTCTCCGTTGCCTCCCACATCAGATTGCACCCCGCGGTTTCGGCCTGCTTGATGCGAATACACGATGTGATGCATTATGCATCACATGAAAATTTCCACTGTGAGAGACTTGAGATATTCTTTCTCGCGCATCGCCAAATGGCTGAAAGCCGGTGAGACCATCGAAATCACGTACCGGGGCAAGAGGCTGGCCCGGCTTATGCACGCCGGACTTGCCTCGGCGGCTTCGCCTGAGCGCCCGGATTTCGAGTCCCGGCTTGAGAGGCTGTTCCCGCAGGGGCTCAAAGGCACGCCCGCAAGCCTGTTCATTATAGAAGACCGGGACCGCACTTGACGATCTATCTTGATTCATCCGTTCTCGTCGAAGGGAGCCTCCACCGCAGGCAGCCCTTTTGGACCTTGGCATGTGGAATTGAGATCTATCTGGAAGGCACGCCACGGCCCATGGGGGTCAGGAACCGCCCTCCTGTGATCGCAGGGTCGCCCGAATAGCCCAAAGCCTCGAAGTCGAACCGCTTCTTGATCTCCGGGTAGACTGCCCGGCGGTTGGCAGGGAGATCCATTCCCCGGGCATTCTTGTGACAGCGCTGGCAGGAAACTGCCTCGGTGCTGTGGCAATCGGAGCATCCCAGGGCCTTGCTGGCCGTGACCACTCCGTGGTGGATGGCGGAATACATTTTCGTCTCCACAAAGCCGAATTTCCCTGAGTACGGCAGCCCCACCCTTTTCATCCCGTCCATGATTGCTTTGGCCCAGTCGAAGTTGACCCAATAATCCTCGAGGAAATTGGGCATGGCCAGGGTGTTGTTCTCGATGTCGTATGGCTGAACGGCGGTATGCACCTTGAAAGGGAAGATGCGTGCCGCCGGGTTGCGTCTTTCGCCGACGGGAGCATTCAACACAACGGGTGCAGCCGGGTTGATCTGGTCACCGAGGAGGGCGGCGTTGCGCGTGCCGTCAAACCAAAGGTACGTCGGTATCACGTCCTTGCCCCAGGTCAGCGTCCCGAATTTCTTGCTGTATTCCGGCATGCCGTACTTGTCGCTGCCTTCGGGACGGTCCTTCCCTGCATCGGAGTAGTCACGGCGCAGAAGGGTTGGCGCCACACGGGCGAAGGCGGGAATGTGACAGGACTCGCACGCGACATTCCGGATGTGGTCATCCAGATGCCTGCTGAGCGGGCCCGCCACCCCGTGAGGGGTCATCCCGTGGCACTTTTCGCACGCGACGCGGCCTTCCACGGCGGGGGCGGTCAGCGACATCCCGGCGATCCGGTGCTCGATCGTGGTATGACAATCCTGGCAGCGCTGGTTCAGCGCTCCCATGTGGATGTCGATCGGGGAATTGGATTCGGCCAGGGCCGGCTCCAGATCCCCGTGCTTGGCGTTGGTGGCTCCACCGCTGTAGAAATGGCAGGCGCCGCACGCCTGCCGGGTTGGCCTGCCCACCTTTTGCGCAATCGCGACCAGGTCCAGCGACGGGTCCGGAAACCCTGCCTTGCTCGGATCTTTCCGGTATTTGCCGGTCGTGTCATGGCATACGAGGCAGTCGATGTTAGCCGGATTGGAGAAATCGAAGCTTTCGCTGACGCCGCCGTGGCCGATGTGGCAGGACATGCATTGCTGGTAGTTGGAGCCGATGGCAACGCAGTAGTTGTTTACCATGAGGCTGAGACTGATATCCGTCCGGTGCTCGTAGCCCACAAGAGTCGGGGAGTATCCCTTCCAGTTCCAGTGGGCTGTTTTCAGCAGGTCCTGTCCCACCTTCGGGTGGCAACTCAGGCACGTGCGAGTGACCTCCTGCGGATTTGGCTTGCCCTCGAAAGCCACCAGAATCGAGTGGTCCGGGGTCCACGGGTGATGGCAGGCCGCGCATTCCGTGGGAGCGGAAGCCGGCTTCAGCTGGCGTTCGTGGCATCCGATGCACTGGCGGTGGTAGGCCCCCTTCAGACCGATACGCGTGGGGTCGTCCGGCTCATTGGGCAGGCCGTGGCAGCGGCTGCAGCTCTGGGGCGGATTCGCCGCCATGTCGTCATGGCAGGCCGAGCAGGGGCCGCCCAGCTTGATCTCCATGGCATTGTGCAGCATCTTGATATCGGTCCCGACGCGGTCTGACTCGTCGGCCGAATACTTGTGATGGCACATCCCGCAATCCCCGCCTGTCAACTCATCGTGAATCCGGTGCGAGAAGGCCACCGGTTCGTAATCATCCGCTTTTGACTTGAGCAACGCGCTGTCCAGCAGATAGAAGTTCCTGTATGCCGACGGGCGCAGCGCGTAAACCGACTCTGCCGGAGCCCGGGGAGCGGGTTCCTGGGCCTGAATCCGCCGCACCTCTTCGACGGTCCTCACCGAAGCCTGGATGGCTTCGATATGGACCACGCTGTAGAGCCCGATGAAGGCGAGGAGGCAGGCGATGGCAGCTCCGCGGATCACCCAGGTCCAGAATGGGCTGACTGTCCGCGCGCGCTCCTCGCGCATTCTGGCAAGCTGGACCTCTGTGGTAGGCACGTATCCCGGGAGCACGGGGAAGAAGGTCACGAAGATCCTGTAGCAGAACAGGATGCTGGAGACAATCGCAATCGTCATGGCGATCTCCCCGATGGACGGGAAGTACGCTTTGGTCGAGTACGGGGGATTGTAACCCACGAGAAATACGTTGATGCGGTTCAGGATCACGCCGAAGATGATCAGGGATACGGTGAAGAAGAGCCAGCCCATGGAACGGCGGACTGCCTTGTTGAGAAAGAGCAGGAAGGGGGCCACGATACCGAGCAGGATCTCGATCACCAGGGAAATCGTCGCGGTGGGATGTTCGAGGAGATTGAGTTGATTATGCCGGACGATGAGGTCTCCGATTTTCACGGCGCCATAGGCTCCGATAAACCAGGGGATGATGCGGGCCATGGGCGTCAGAAGATCCATCTCCGGGTTACGGCCGAAACTGATGTTGGCGTAAATCGATTCCAGGATGACCATCGGAAATCCCACCATGATTGCCGACAGCAGGAACAGGATGGGCAAGACCGGGGTGTTCCACAGCGCGCTCAGCTTGGTGGGGGCAATCAGCATCAGGGTTCCCAGCGAAGACTGGTGCATGAAGGAAAGCACCACGCCGGCCACAATGAACATCGGCAGGATGATCTTGATGGCTGCATACAGCGAGAGGATGGGCATCTCCACTTTTTTCAGCAGCGAGGCCCCCCAACTCTTCTCATTGAGCCGGGCCATCAGCCCTTCCAGAATGGCCGGGCTCATCTCGATGCTCAGCACGATCAGGTAGGCTGTGACGCACATGCCCACCTCGAAGAGCACCGAGTTTCCCTGCCAGTGGAAGATCGGCCGCCAGATATTCCAGTAACGGCCAAGGTCAAAGCTCAGCGCGATCGCCACCCAAAGGTAACCCAGGAAAGCTGTGAGGATGGCGGGGCGCAGCAGTGCGTGATACTTTTTCCGCCCGAAGATGTCCACCAGGGCGGCGGTAGTGAAACCGCCGGCAGCCAGAGCCACGCCGCAAGCCACGTCGAAGGAGATCCAGATGCCCCAGGGATTGTGATTGTCCAGGTTGGTTACTGTGCCCAGACCCAAAAGCATACGCGTGATGCCGAATGCGAATCCGACGCCCATGAAAATCAGCAGGGTCAGGGTGCCGAATGTAAAGAAAGGTTTCGTGACCCGGTGCGGGTTATCGTCGTGCATTGAAGTGCTCATTCGGCACCTCCCTTGGCGTCAGGTTTCGGAGATGCGTCCCGGGCTTCAGCCTCGCCTGAGAATTCCTCTCGCTGGGGGTTGTTGCGCCACATGAGGTACGACAGCAACCCGTAGAATGCTATGGGGATCATGCCGTACTTGAAAATGCCGTGCTGGATCGCCTCGGTTCTTTGCGCCGGGGGTGTGCCGGGAAGGTTCAGCAGGCCGATTTCCTGCACGGGCCTTCCGGTCAGGTACAGCCAGGACGTGCCCCCTACCTCCGTTTCCCCGTAGACCCTGTCGAGGTAACGGTCAGGACGTTGCTTGAGACGGCTTTTGGCCATGTCGAGCAATTCTGCCCGGCGGCCGAAGACCAGCGCTTCCGTGGGACAGGAGGCGGCGCATGCCGGATTGGCTCCTGTGCCCTGCGCCCGGTCCGTGCAGAACTCGCACTTCCGCACTCGCGGCGTCAGGGGTTCGTGGAACTCGTAGGCGGGAATCTCGAAGGGACAGGCAATCTGGCAATACCGGCAACCGATGCAAATGGTCGGATTGTATACGACTGCCCCGTCGGAGGCCTTGGTCAGCGCTCCTACAATGCAGGCGGAGACGCAGGAGGGATAGAGACAATGCATGCATTGGACCTTGACATAGGTCTGCGGCAAACCGGGCTGATCCGTTGAAGGACTCCCTGGAAACTGGTTGACTACTGTGAATGCGCTCTCGGTGGGACGGCGGAAAGATCGAAGGATGTCCCGGTCAGAAAATGATTCGGCAGTGCGTGGCAGATGATTCCTGCGATTGCAGGCCTCCTCACACTTCCGGCATCCAATGCAGAGCGTCGTGTCCACAAGAACACCCATCGTGGTATCCGGGGGCGCCGGCATTGCCTCCGGCGCAGCGGATGCTCCGGCCACAAGGGAAGCGCCTGCCGTGCCGGCACTTGCCGCCAGGCCCAGTTTCAGGAGAGTTCGTCGATGTACCTTCCGGTTCATGCATTTCACCTATGACAGCTGAGAAGAGTTACAAAACGGAGCAGAGGCCATAAATAAGGCAGTCGTGAAGATCGGGGATTCACAGAACAGCAGGATGAGAAGAAGGATGCGGGAAGCGACCACCAAAACCTGTAAATCTTCGACTGCACTCTGATGTACCCACCCGGGAATCTCTAAAGCGCAACAGGTGCGATTCCCACCTGTCGCCGGTTGAAGCGGCCATGCCAAGGCACCGGATCGGACCCGGGCTCACCATCGCACGCCGAGGGCCAGACCCTGGATGGCGGTGTACAAAAACCGGGCCACAGGCGTCCAACAATCGACAGATTATGACGGCCGACTAGAGGGGCTACTCTACCAGCAAATACGTTTGATTTCAACGCCTATG
>Ga0079037_100001270_pt1 | contig 12963 bp, 10 predicted proteins | sample Mud3Dept4metaG_FD_71479 | JGI IMG/M metagenome (GOLD analysis project Ga0079037, IMG submission 71479) | Freshwater wetland microbial communities from Ohio, USA, analyzing the effect of biotic and abiotic controls - Mud 3 Core 4 Depth 4 metaG | ecosystem: Environmental > Aquatic > Freshwater >... | reverse complement strand
ATGATCGGATATGGCTTATGGCTTTCTTACACGACCCGGCTGAGAGCCTTTCAGGGGATCCCGGGGTTCAGTTATACGTGGGTCACGCTGAGCGTGCCGTTGGGTTGCGCTCTGATGTTGATCACCGCGATTTTGAAAATCAAGACCTATTTGCGGGCGATATCGACGGGTGAATCGATCGAGAAGCGTGAAGGTGTGAGTGGTGAAATCATCTGAAAAGAGTCTCGGGATAACGGACAGCCGGGAGGCTATGACATGACATTAGTGTTGATCCTGTTCTTTCTGTTCATGTTGATGGGGATGCCGGTTCCTTTTGCCTTTGGCATCTCCGGAGTCACCTTCTTTCTACAACAGCCCACGTTGCCATTGACCATGCCTGTTCAACAAGTGCTTTCCCAAACACAAAACTTCCTTCTGCTTGCAATTCCATTGTTCATTCTAGCCGGCAACTTACTCAACGAGACCGGTATTACCGAACGAGTCATGAAACTGGCGTCGGTTCTCACGGGACATATGCGTGCCGGGACGGCACAGAGCAACATGGTGATCGCTGCATCGCTGGGCGGGATTACGAGTTCGGCGATTGGTGACGCCGCTATGCTCTCGCGCGTGTTAGGACCGAGCATGACAAAAAAGGGCTATTCCGGAGGATTCTCGGCAGCCGTCATTGGTTGCAGCGCATTAATCACGACGATGATCCCCCCCGGCATCGGGCTGGTCTTATATGGCAGTATCGCCGAAGTTTCCATCGGACGGTTATTTGCAGCGGGGATGATTCCCGGCATTTTAATGACGATATTTTTGATGATTGCAGTGGGTTTTAGCGCCAGGCAAAAAGGTTATCTTCCCGAAAGAGAAAAACGGGCACCTCTCAAAGAGATTGCGAAAACGTTTGTCGAGTGCATCTGGGCTTTTCTTTTCCCGGTCATTCTGATAGCCGGATTAAGGTTCGGCCTGTTTACCCCGTCCGAAGCAGGTGCTTTCGCATGTGTCTATGCCGTTGTTGTCGGAGCGGTCGCCTACAATCGGTTCTCGTGGAAAGGAATGCTTCAAACCCTGGAGAGCACGGTAGTCGATGTAGGAATGGTGATGTTACTTATCGCTCTGTCGGCGCCCTTCAGTTACGGTATTGTCTGGGATCAAATCCCACAAAAAATGGCCGAGTTCATGCTGGGAATTTCTAATATCCCCTGGATGGTCATGTTGATTATCATTGTATTTTTACTCATTGCCGGGACAGCCATGGACTCGACAGTGTTAATCCTGATGTTGACTTCGATTCTGACTCCCATCGCCGAGCAGGTCAATGTGGATCTGGTACACTTTGGGATCATCATGGTGCTGACGCTTACCATGGGGTTATTGACGCCCCCGGAGGGAGCGGTCCTTTATATTGTCTGCACTATCTTCAAATGCTCGCTCTGGGATTTTGTTAAGGAAGGTTGGCTGTTTATGTTGTCTGTTGTCGTGGTGGTCATACTGATTATTTTCTGGCCGGATTTGGCCTTATGGCTTCCGAATCTGACATTCGGAATTGAGTAAGACGATCATCTTAGATTTTTATCATTCTTCTGAGCTTAGCTTTCGGGGCAAATACAATGAAACTAAAGGATCGTGTGGCTATTGTCACAGGTGCAGCCAGGGGAATCGGCAAGGCCATTGCGTGGGCTTTCGTAAGAGAAGGTGCAAGCGTCGCGTTGGTCGATGTCGAAAAGACAGGCTTAGAAACTCTTCAGATGGAGATTGGAAGAAAGGGGGGGCAAGCCGTTGCCATCCCGTGTGACGTTTCGAAGGCCTCTGAAGTGAAGCAGATGGTCGACCATGTGCAGAGGACTTTGGGTCGCATCGATATCCTGGTCAACAATGCGGGGATCATCCGAAGAGGGACGATCGAGACGGTCACGGAGGAGGATTGGGATCGTGTGATGGAGGTTAATCTGAAAGGGCCCTTCAATTGCAGCAAGGCCGTAGTGGAGATCATGAAAAGGCAAGGCTACGGAAAGATCGTCAATGTCTCCTCCATAGCGGGAAAGATGGGAGATATTACCTCTGCGCCGGGGTATGGCCCTTCAAAGGCCGGGATGGATGCCCTGACAAAAAGCCTCGCCCGCCAGCTGGCCGCTTACGGCATCCATGTTAATGGAGTGGCTCCTCATGCCATTGAAACGGAGATGAGTGCGGAATGGTCTCCAGAAAAACGGAAAGCCATTGTTGATGCGATTCCTCTCAAGCGCCTGGGAAAACCGGAGGATGTGGCTGAGGCGGTTCTGTTTCTCGCCTCTGACACGGCAGCATTCATCACAGGAGAGATCATTGATGTGAACGGCGGCTTCCTCATGGACTGAGGGCCCCTGTCGCCCGACCCCCTCCTGAGCGCTACTAGACTTTTATATCCGAATATTTCACACCAAAAGCTTGGGCCACAGGCTCGCAGGTCACTTTCCCCTCGCAGACATTCAGTCCTTTCCTGAGAGCAAGGTCTTCGGCAATTGCTCTTTTCCAGCCCTTTTCAGCCAGTGCCAGAACATAAGCAAAGGTCGCATTGGTCAGGGCGATGGTGGAAGTCCGTGGCACTGCACCGGGCATGTTGGCCACGCAGTAGTGCACCACTCCTTCTTCGATGTAGATGGGGTCCTCGTGGGTTGTGGGCCGCGAGGTCTCGGTGCATCCTCCTTGGTCTATGGAGATATCCACAATGGCGGATCCTTTTTTCATTCCCCGCACCAGATTGCGGGAAATCAGCTTGGGTGCCTTGGCTCCTGGGATCAGGACCGTGCAGATCACCAGATCACTGTTGAGACATTCCTCTTCAATATTGGCCGGGTTGGAATTGACGGTCACGACCCGGCCTTGCATGACGTCACGGATATAGGAGAGCCTCACCGGGTTAATATCTAGGATCGAGACCCGCGCTCCAATCCCTGATGCGACGGTCGCAGCGGCCAGTCCTGCAACACCGGCGCCGATGACCGTGACCCTCGCAGGTCTCACGCCGGGAACTCCTGAAAGAAGAATCCCCATGCCGCCGTTTTTGGCTTCGAGGCAAAAGGCTCCCATTTGGACGGAAAGCGCTCCGGCCACTTCACTCATGGGCGCAAGAAGAGGCAGACTGCCGTCCTGGAGCTGAACCGTTTCGTAGCCGATGCCCACGATTCTTTTTGCCAGAATGAGTTCCGTCAACTCTCTGCTGGCTGCAAGATGAAGGTAAGTAAAAAGCACCTGCCCGGGCTTCATATAGTCAAACTCAGGGCCAATCGGCTCCTTGACCTTGAGGATCATGTCTGCTCTGTCCCAGACATTTTCAGCCTTCTTGAGGAGCTTGGCCCCGGCTTGCGCATAGGCCTCATCTTGAAAACCGGACCCAATGCCTGCGGTGGCTTCCACATAAACCTGGTGGCCGTGGGCTGTGAGCGCCTTGACCCCCGCAGGGGTTGCAGCGACTCGTTTTTCAGCAGGCTTGATCTCTTTTGGAATGCCGATTTTCATGATGCCCCTCCTTTGAGTGTCCTGTAGAAAACGCAGGCCAATTTCTCTATATTCGATCATGAAGATGCCGCTTATTACCATGGAGAGAGAAAACCGGTCAAGGCGTTTCGCGCAGAATGACCTTGAAACAACCTCCTCCTCATGCTAGGTTTTTGCACAGCCAAAGTGCTTTTCTTTGTCTTAGATTCTTTTGTTTAACAAAAAGAGATAAAGCGAGGAGTGCTCTGTATGCCGGACCCAACAACCAGCTTCAGGATCGCCCTGGTGGGCGGCGAGGAGTTCTGTAAGGATGTCCTCGAAAAATACCTGGTGGCTCGACAGCTAAACGATTTCGCTGCAAGGATTGTGGCTGTCGCGGACCCGGACCCCCAGAGCCCGGGAATCCTTCTTGCGAAAAAGCTGGGCTTGGTCACGGTTCACGATTACCACGAACTCTATGAACCGCAGTACCAGGTCAAAGCCCTGGTTCTCATGACTCCCGATGAAGCGATTCTGGAGGATCTGCTCAAGACAAAGCCTGCCAATATCCGATTGGTAGCGTATCAACTGTCGCGGCTTTTCTGGAAGGCCATCGATGCAGAGCATCAAAAGCTTCGCCTAAGGAATGAGGAAATCGAGACGATTCTCAACAGCATTCAGGACTTCATTGCTGTTATTTCGCCGACTATGGAAATCGAGGAGGCGAATCAAGCCTTTCTGGAGCAGATAGGTTACTCCAAAGAGGAGGTGATCGGGAGGAAATGCCATGACATTTTTCAGAAACTCAACTCGCCGTGCGATTCTAACTTAATAAGTTGTCCTCTGAACAACGCCATCCAGAGCAGAAGGCCGAGTCAGCAGGTGCTTACGCGGGTGGACCGGGAAGGCCGGCAGTATCATGTGGATGTGAAAATTTTTCCTGTGTGGGGGAATGAAGGAAAGATCTCAAAGTTCATTGAAGTGAGCCGGGACATTTCGGATTCAAAGAAACAAGAAGAGGAGATGACCAGGCGATTGGAAAAAATGGTTGAGGATCGAACGAGGGAGCTCAAAGAAACCCATTCCAAATTCCTCCATCAGGACAAGATGGCCTCCCTCGGCAAACTCTCCGCCTCCGTCGTCCACGAGATCAACAATCCCATTTCAGGCATTCTGAACCTTGTCATGCTTATGAATCGGATGATGGAAGGGGGAACATTGCAGCAGAAAGAGATGGATCAGTTCAGCCAGTACCTACGTCTCATGGAAGCCGAGACCAGAAGGATCAGTCGTATCGTATCCAATCTGCTCGCTTTCTCGCGCCACTCCAAAATGGAATTCGGAACGGTCCATCTCAACCAGCTCATAGAGAAGACCCTCTTTCTCAACGCCAATCTCCTGAAACTCCATTCTATCAAAGTGGAGGAAAATCTGGATCCGGAGCTTCCTCCTCTCATGGGATCGGAAGATCGGCTCCAGCAGGTCTTTATGAATCTGATCTCCAATGCCGCCGAAGCCGTTGAAGCAGGCCATGGCGAGCGTAGGCTGAGCATCGTAACCAAGCATTTACGTGAAAAGGAGTCCGTCTCGGTCTCTTTTGCGGACACCGGGGTGGGCATCCCTCAGGAGAACCTCTCCAAGCTCTTTGAACCTTTTTTCAGCACCAAGAAAAAGGGAAAAGGGGTGGGCCTGGGTCTTTCCGTGGCTTACGGGATTATCCAGGAGCATGGGGGCTCCATTCAGGTGCAATCCGAAGAGGGAAGGGGGACTACTTTTACCGTCGAACTCCCTCTGAAAACGAATCCAAAGGTCTTTAATCCATAGGGAGGTGCCATGAGCGGGGCCAAAATCCTTATCGTTGATGATGAGTTGATTGTGAGGGAGTCCCTGGGAGGCTGGCTGGAGCGGGACGGTCACACGGTGGACAAAGCCGCTAGCGGGGAAGAGGCTCTGGAAAAATGCGCGAACACTCGTTACGACATTCTTCTGCTGGATATCAAAATGGAAGGCATGAGCGGTCTCGATGTCCTGAAGAAGGTCAAAGAAAACGATCCCGATGTGTCCGTGGTCATGATCACAGCGTATGGTTCCATTCCCAGCGCCATTGAAGCCATGAAAAGCGGGGCCCATGAGTACCTGCTCAAGCCGTTTGATCCCGACGAACTCATCGTCCTGATCGAAAGGATCAGGAAGTATCAGGCCGAGACACGGGAGACTCAGTTCTTAAGAGAGCAATACAAGGAAAGAACCCGTTTTGAAAGCATGATCGGCCAGTCCAGATCGCTTCAGGAGGTCTTTGATCTCATTGAGAGGATTGCGCCCACGGATTCCACCGTGCTGATCAAAGGCGAGACGGGAACCGGCAAAGGGCTGGCGGCCAGAGCGATCCATACGAAAAGCCGGCGCGGCGAGGGACCGTTTGTGGTGGTCAACTGCGGTGCCTTTCCGGAGCACCTCCTTGAAAGCGAACTCTTCGGATATCAAAAGGGTGCTTTCACGGATGCGAAAACCACGAAGAAAGGCCGGCTGGAGATGGCGCACGGGGGAACCCTGCTGCTGGACGAGGTTGGAGAGATCAGCATGAGGATGCAAATCGATCTCCTCCGGGTCCTGGAAGACCATCTCTTCTACCGTGTGGGCGGAACGCAACCCATCGAAGCGGACTTTCGTATCATTGCTGCGACGAACAAGGACCTGGAAAAAACGATCAAAGAGGGAACGTTCCGTGAAGATCTCTATTATCGTCTCAACGTAATCTCCTTTGTTATGCCTCCTCTCCGGGAGCACAAGCAGGATATTCCTCTTCTCGCCAACCACTTCCTGCAACGCTTTGCCCAGGAAACGAACAAGCCTGTGGATCAGATCAGCCGGGAGGCCTTGGATGAAATGATGCTCTATGACTGGCCGGGGAATGTGCGGGAGCTAGGGAATGCCGTGGAGAGGGCAGTCGTGGTCGGACGGGGCAGGAGGATTCTCCCCCAGGATCTTCCCATCTTTCGGCCTGAGTATGTGACCTCTCCAGGAGGCAGGACGCTTAGAGAAGTCGAAATGAACCACCTGAACGGCGTGCTCAATGAAACACAATGGAATATTTCGAAGAGCGCTGAGATCCTGGGGATCGATCGCTCGACCCTTTATGACAAAATAAAGCGATATGACCTTCGCAAACCAGCTTGATGAGCTCCAAGGAACATACCCTTGTGATTTCTCCCATCGGTGACTTCGGTGAGGATGGAGAACTCCTTGAACACGTCGGGAAGGAGCTTCGTGAGTTCTTCGGTTACGATACGGTCATCCTGCCCCTTATCGAGGAAAAAGACCTGTGGTTAGATCCGATCCGGAAGCAATTTCATTCCACCCCCATTCTCGAAACCCTTGCCATTATCAGCCCGCCCGAGGCGATCAAAGTCCTGGCAATCACCAAGGTCGATCTTTTTATCCCGATTTTAACCCACGTCTACGGGGAAGCCCAGCTGGGAGGAAAAGCATGCATCCTCTCCACGTGCCGCTTCAGGGAGGGGCTCGCTCTCGGAACAGAGACCTTTCGTTATCGTGTCGTCAAGGAGGCTGTCCATGAGCTGGGCCACACCTTCAATCTCCGCCACTGCAGGGACGGCGCCTGTGTCATGCACTATTGCAGAAGTATGAAGGAGGTGGACCGAAAATCCAATCAATTCTGCCGCTACTGCGCTGTGCTTCTGGAGGATGAAATGAAAAGGCTGGCAAAGGGAGCGCTCCGCCAGCCTTAAAATGTGGGCTCGAAGATCCTTCGATTGTGGTTTCAGGTCCGGAGGAACAATCGGGTCAGCCTTTCCCACCCTAGGTTCGGCATGGCACCGAACAAGTCCTTGCCGAAATACCCGCCATCGGCTGCCAGGGGTGCAGACTGCTCCTCAATAAGAAGATGGAGTCGGTCCACTTCCTGCTCCAGAAATTGGGCGCTTTGCTCTGCGATCATCAGGTCTTTGATCTCTTTTCGCAGGTTTTGAGGGTGAAGGGTCATGACCCAACCTTCGGTGTAAGGGTCCTGATTGGCAAGGGTTCCCTGTTCCCTCAGTCGTGGGTTGACGGCAGTGACCACCCCGCTCAAAGGCGAGAGCAGGCTTGCCTGGTGCTCCCCTCGGCTCAGCGCCATATGAGGCTCGCCTTGCTTTACGATCTTGCCCATCAGAGGTGCCTCCACGCGATTGAGAGGCCCCAGGAGCCTGAGAGCAAAATCATCAATGCCTATCCTGACCGAGGATCCCTCTTCAATCTTGGCCCAGGCGTGTCCACTGTGCAGATAGTAACCCTGTGGAACCCTGAAACCCTCCACCTCCAGGACCTCCACGGGTCTTACCACCGCGTGGACCGTGTATTCGTCATAGAAGTATTGATCAAATTCGCATTTACGGCAAAGGTAGTCGTTGGTGCATGGCTTGAATGGAATCCTCCCCTCCAAGTGGTGACGACATGGCCTTTGGGAAGGGGACAGGGCTTTCATTGCCTGAATATGAGGTGTTGAGTTTGTCATGGGTTTAGGCACTCCTTATTCATCCCACAGGTTTACTGTCAGTGTCAGCGGTTCCTATTCCGTCTTGAGGAAAGTCCTGGTCAAATTCTTCCAGCCCAGGGCCGGGAGATTTCCGTATACGTCCTCGGCGATGGTGCCACCGTCTGCTGCGAGAGGACCGGCAACCGAGTCGATCATGCCCTCGAGTTTTCCAATTTCGGCTGCCAACCAGTCTAAACTGACCGTGTCGTCCATCAGCTCCTTGAATACCCCTTTGGTGTCATGATTTCGAATCACAAAAAGCCAGCCTTCGCCATAAGGTTCCTGGTTGGCCAGTACGGGCTGTTCCCTGAGCCGCCCATTGACCTCAACAATCACGCCACCCACAGGGGACAGCACATCCGCGAGGTTCGCGTCACGCTTCAAACCCCAGCCGACCTGGCCCTGAGAGAGCTCTTTGCCCATGAGGGGCAGATCAAAAGCCTCCGCTTTGCCCAGAAGCTTGAGGCTAAAGTCATCCATCCCAACGCGGATCGCACCACCGCTCTCCATGCGAGCCCAGGTATGTCCATTGTGAAAGTAAGACCCTGAGGGAAGGTGAAAGCCCTTGATGTTATGCATGTCATAGGGTTGCGATCCTGTTTTCGCAGTCCACACTTCTTCGAAGAACTGGTCGAAATCGCAGGTGGAGCATTCATAGTTGTAGGCGCAAGCTCGCTTTTCGATCCGGCGAGTCAGAGTATGGCGGCAGATCCTCTCGAGACCCGGCCTTTTCCTCATCGCTTCCTGCCAGCTCAGCTGGTTGCCTTTCTCTACCTGCTTTCGCATACCCTGGTCATACTTGCAGGTGGTGCAATCATAGAAATTGTTGCAGGTCTTGGACTCCACGACGCCCGCCTGCATCCAGAGGCAAGGGTTGGTGCTGGATCGCTTCTTGTTCTCTTTCATTGCGCTGCTCCTCCCGTGTGAATTTAATCTGCCCAGTGTTAAGAGCAAAGGAAGTGCCAAACCGCGAACTAGAGGATGGTTGTTTCATAACGGTTCGATATCCCAGCGAATATTCCTTCCGCGGTTTTGCAATTGAAAAGAGAGCTTGAGCGCTATCTCTGAGAAGAATGTAGAGATACGCTACATTGGAGAATTTGGAGGGCAGGGAAATTCAAAACGTAACGACCTGTTTATGAATCATTTTAGATTGTTATGGGGTGTTGGCATTCGCTACACTGGGACGTCGTGATTCCCGACACCATCCGAATGTCAAGCAATTTTGATGGGAAATAAAAAACCGGCCCCCTGAGAAATCAGGGGGCCGGTCGCTAGAAAAGCCAAGTTCAGAGAATCAGCCCTTGATAATCCGTGGGAGCATCAGATGATGGTGCGGGCAAAGGGATGTTGGGTTCTGGTACACGCATCCCACAAAGGCTGCGATGTACTTCCTCAGGTTGGGGAAGAAAACGATTTCATCCACAAAGCCCCGGTTCGCACAATAAACCGGTCTGGATTTTCTGTAGTATTCCTCTGCCAGTTCGTTCATCTTGTCAATGATCGGCTGGAGCGGTTTGCCGCTGTCTTTCTCTTTCACAAGGCGCCGGGCAAAGGAAGCGACAGACGCTGTTTCCCCGTGCATCACGTAGATCTCCGTCGTGGGGGTGCCCAGGGTGAAGGCATTGTGGTTGTTGGCGGTGGGGCCGCCCATGATGTAATGAGCCGCCGCAGTCCCTTTTCTGAGGATGATACACATCTGCGGCACGTCCGTCTGTTCGATGGAGTAGATCAGGGACTGGCCGAGTCCGAGGAGTTCCGCCTTTTCAGCGATATCGCCGACGTCAATGCCTGACGTATCCTGGAACCAGACGATGGGGACCCGATCGCGGCCGCACAGGGTCACGAACTCGTTCATCTTGATCAAACCCTGGCGATAAAGCTTTCCACCAATGGCCGGGTAAGGAGCGTACTCAGGATAATTCTTTCCCAGGAATCCGTGGATATTGCCGATGAATCCCGTCAGAAAGCCATTGATTTTCGCAAGGCCCGTGTACACTTCCGGCCCATAGCCTGGCCTGAATTCCATGTGTTCGCTGCCGTCGAAAATCCTGGCGAGCACGTCAGGGAAGCTATAGCTTCGCTTCTGATTGAAGGCCACGATGGAGTTGAGATCCTCTCCCGGGTAAAGGGGCTCTTTGGGTTCAGCCACCTGGAAAAACTTGGGATCATAGGCAGGAGCCATGTCCACGTACTTCTTCACCGCATCAAGCACCTGGAACTCCGTGTCATAGACTTCTTTGAAGAAGCCTGTTTCTTTGTAGTGAATGCCCACGCTGCCCGGAGGGACTTCTTTGAAATGCCGCGTTGCATCGATAACCGCCTCTGCACCCTCCTCGTCGAAAAATCCCTTGGGGCTCATGCCGCTCACGATGCCGCCGCCGCCCACGGCAATATTTGCGTCTTTGTGGGCAAGGAGGATCGTGGGGCTGATGCCCTGATACCCGCCGCCTGCCGGGTTGGTGCCGTAAATGCCGGCAATGACCGGAACGCCCAGTTTCTCGAGTTCCGCATGACGGAAGAAGGTGGTGCCGTTTCCACGGCGGTTGGCGTACACTTCTTCCTGCTGGGTGAGCTTGACGCCGCTGCAGTTGACCAGCCACACCAGAGGCACGTGAAGCCTCTTGGCAATGTCCGTCACCCGCAGCTGGTTGTCCGCCTGGCCAGCGATCCACGCTCCGGCCATGACCTTGTTGTCAAAACCGATCACCACGCACCACTTGCCTTTGATCTTGGCCAGGCCGTCGATCACGCCTGTGGTGCCTTCCTCGTTGAACAGAGGATTGTACAGAGTATGAAGGGGGCACCAGGTTCCCGGGTCCACAAGGTACTCGATTCTTTCCCAGATCGTGGTCTGCCCTCTCTTCTTGATGGTCGCAGCGGGGATACCCGCATTCTTCACCGCCTCAACAGCCTTGAGCACATCCTCTTCAACCTTCTTGATGTCCTCTACATTCGGTTTTCCGCTCTGCTTTTGCGCATCGGTCAAAGGTTTTCCGATGAGTGGCATTTTTTCAAAATAGGGTCTCATTCTTCCCTCCTCAGTCGTCTAAGTTAGAGCCCGACACACCTCCAAAGCGCACAGGGCGCGTCCGGAGAATGTCGGACCCGGTCAATGATTATTTGTTTGCTTTCCGGATATCCAGTTGATCGAGCGCCGTGATCCACTTGCAGATGTTGGAGGATCCTTCCACGATCTGGTAGGTTGGTGCGTCTCGATAGTATCTCGCCACAGGATACTCGGTCGAGTATCCGTAAGCGCCCAGGATCTTCAGGGCCACATGGGACGCCTTCACGGCGATCTCACCCGCGAGGTACTTGGCCTGGGCCACTTCCAGGGTATTCCCCAGATTCCCCTGATCCTTTTGCACCGCGGCCTTGTAGACCATCAGCCGTGCTGCTTCCAGCTCGCAGGTGACCTGAGCGATCAGGTCCTGGTTCATCTGGAACTCGCCGATCGGTTTGCCGAACTGCACCCTTTCCTTGCAGTAGGCGGTCGCTGCATCCAGAGAGGCCTGGGCCACGCCGATACCGCCGGCCGCGGCCGAGAGCCGGGTCTGGTTTAGAGATCCGAACACGATCTTGGTTCCGTCTCCGGGTTTCCCGAGGATGTTGCCTTTGGGGACCTTGGTGTCCTCGAGAATGACTTCGCCGGTGGGGGAGGAGCGGGAACCCATCTTGTCAAGATTGTTGGTGGTGATGCCGTTGTAATTCTTGGGCTCGATCACAAAGGCGCTCAGGGTTTTTCCGCCGCCCGGTTTGTCCGTGTAGGCATAGAAGATCAGGACATCAGCAACCGCGGCATTGGAGATCCACGTTTTCGTACCGTTCACCAGCCAGTGGTCGCCTTTGTCTGCGGCCGTTGCCTTCATGGCCATGACGTCCGAGCCGGCATTGGGTTCCGTGATCGCAAACCCGCCGCAGTACTCTGCGCTCACCAGTTTGGCTACATACTTCTTTTTCAGCTCGTCGGTGCCATACCGGTAGATCGTGTAAGCGCACCCAAGGGCCTGCATGTTGATCTGAACCCTCAGGGAGCTGGAAGCTCTTGCGATTTCCTCGGTCACGATCATGGCAGCGAGCCAACCCATCCCGTTTCCGCCGTATTCTTCGGGGATGCATGTTCCGAAAAGGCCGAGTTCACCCATGGGCTTTAGCGCTTCTTCGTAGGGAAAGTAGTGCTCTTCGTCCCATTTGTCTGCAAAAGGCGCAATCTTTTCTTTGGCGAAATCGCGCACCATGTCTCGCAGCATCGTCAGTTCTTCGTTCAACGTAAAATCCATAACTGTTCCTCCTGTTCGTGAGTGTAACTACCGGGTTGTCCCGGTATATTCATCCTGGGTCCCGGCCACATAACACCGGGGTATTGACCGTTCAACAAAAATCATGGCCTTTATAACGGAATGATCCGGGAATGGCAATAAAAATGTTTATAATGTAGCTACAATTTAATTACAGCCGAAAAAGCGAAGGTTTCTATCGAGAGCTTCTCCCTGCGACGCAGAGAACTTGCCGACAAGATTCTAACCATCCAAAGGGCTTATTTTCATTGACATATCCACATGAGCAAGGTAGAAGTTTCGTTCAATTTTCACGGATGAAGGAGGAATTGGATGGAACCTGCCGCAATCAACCCAAAACAGAGCAAACTCCGGGTCGCTCCGGAGTGGGCCGACGTGTGCTTCACCTGCGGCACCTGTGCCGGCGGGTGTCCGGTCACCGGGGTGGACGGCCTGGACCCGAGAAAAGCGGTCCGAATGGCCGCCCTTGGACTTGACCAGGAACTCATTGACTCCCGCTTCCCGTGGGTATGCACCCTGTGTGGTCGCTGCGAATACGCCTGCCCCCAGGGCGTGGAGATCCTCAAAATGATGCGAAAGGCGAGGGGCCTGCGAGAGCGAGACAAGGTGCCTGGACCCATCCACAAGGGTGTGCTCATGGATCTGAACAGGGGGAACAATCTCGGGATTCCAAAGCCGGATTTT
>Ga0079037_100001268_pt1 | contig 12973 bp, 10 predicted proteins | sample Mud3Dept4metaG_FD_71479 | JGI IMG/M metagenome (GOLD analysis project Ga0079037, IMG submission 71479) | Freshwater wetland microbial communities from Ohio, USA, analyzing the effect of biotic and abiotic controls - Mud 3 Core 4 Depth 4 metaG | ecosystem: Environmental > Aquatic > Freshwater >... | reverse complement strand
GATTCGGCAAAAACTGCAAATTTCCTGAATTCCCTCAGCGTTATTGACGGACAGGATTTCAGGGATGGATTCAAACCTGCCTCATCTCCTGAATACCTGATGGTAATCGAGGGGAATAATCTGCTGAACATTACTGTTAAATGTTTTAAGAGTGAAGCAGGCGATGAGTATTTTCTTAATTCTAGTCTTAATCCTGAGGTATATTTTACAAGCAGGAGGGACGGGATCTTTGAACAGGTATTCAAACCGTTAAGCTATTTTATTAAGGGCACCAGTTCTTAACTGTTTCAATCATAGTAATAATATTTTCTACAGGGGTCCCTGCCTGAATGCTGTATAACTTTTCAACGCATCTTCCACCTCGGGTGTATGCCATATATCCACGGGGATCCGGTCAACTGCCTTTCGCTGAAGTATATTTACAACTCGTTCCCTTGAATTCATTTCTGTCTGGTAATCAGGATTAATAACATCCTTCATTTGATTCATTCTAAAATTAAATATTTTTTGTAAATTGTAAATCAAATTATCCGGGTATAGACATGCTATTTATTTGGTATCTTGTATTCAGTTTAGTATCACAAAATATATTAAGAATTTCAGGTATTTCTTTTAAAGTAAGGAGGAACAAAAATGGCAACTTATTTTTTATTCGGGAAGTATACTGCCGAGGCAGTCAAGAACATCAGTCCTGACCGGACCAAAAAAGCCGGCACACTGATAAAGAAGTTCGGGGGTAAAATCGAATCGATCTATGCACTAACAGGAGAAAAGGATCTGGTCATCATTGCCGGATTCCCTGGCACCGAAAAGGCAATGATGTTTTCCATTGCGCTATGCAAGCTGACAGGAATTGCTTTCACTACATCTGAAGCTATCGCGGTTGCAGATTTTGACAAGATGACCGCAGGTCTCTGAACGGCCCGAATTTTTTGAGCGATTATTTTACAGAAATACAGTGATATTGTCAAACTTTAAATGATTGATTGATGATAAAAAAATCATGGTTTTATCAACCTGGCTTTATTATTATCATTCTTGCAGGATTGCTATGCCTTAAAGGCAGAGAGTCCTCTGTAATAGATGAGAATAAGCCAACCGATTTAAATTACCTTTTAGGTAATAAAGATCTGCAGTTACTCGGTGAAAAGCTCTTCTTTGATACTGACCTGTCGGAGCCTGAAGGTCAGTCATGCGCTGTCTGTCATGGTCCGGAAGTTGGATGGACCGGCCCTGACGAATTGCTTAATAAGACCAGGGGAGGTATTTATGAGGGAGCTGTGAGCAAACGGTTTGGCAACAGAAAGCCAAACAGTGCTGCTTATGCGACATTAAGTCCTGTGTTTCATGCGATTAAGGAAGGGGGACAGATTGTTTTCGTCGGAGGTAATTTCTGGGATGGCAGAGCCACCGGCTATGTTCTTGGGAATCCTGCTGCAGATCAGGCACAGGGGCCATTTCTCAATCCTGTGGAACAGAATATGCCTGATGCGGCGGCTGTCGTTGCAAAAGTCTGTAAATCCGACTATTCATCCCTGTTCAAAAAGACAGGGAAAGAGGTCTGGGGGATAGAGGATATCTGTAAAATAAAGGATACTAATCTTCAGTATGGCATAATCGGCATTGCAATAGCTGCTTTTGAAAACTCTGAAAAAGTAAACCAGTTCTCATCTAAGTATGATTTTTATCTTAAGGGTAAAGTCAAACTGACTGATGAGGAAAAGAGAGGTTTGGAACTTTTTAATGGTAAGGGAAAATGCAACCTGTGTCACAAAAGTGAGGCTAACTCTGACGGCAAACCACCTCTATTTACCGATTTTACATATGACAACCTCGGTATACCAGGAAATCCTGACAATCCGTGGTACTCAGTTGATCCCTCCTTTAATCCTGAAGGAAAGAACTGGGTCGATCCCGGCCTGGCAGACTTCCTGAAAAAAGTACCTCAATATGCCATGTTTGCAGGTGACAATTTCGGCAAGCACCAGGTACCGACACTCCGGAACGTTGACAAGCGGCCACAAAAGGGATTTGTAAAAACATACTGTCATAACGGGTATTTCAAAAGCCTTGAAGAATTAGTTCATTTTTATAATACTCGCGATGTCCTGCCATCAGCAAGGAAAGTAGCAAACCCGAAACCCGGAGTCAATTGCTGGCCTGAACCGGAAGTTATTACGAATATGAATAATGATGAACTGGGGGATCTGGGACTCACCCCTGAGGAAGAATCTGCAATTACTGCATTTCTCAGGACACTTTCAGACGGGTATGCACTGAAATAGGAAGGCGGGTAACTTCCAGAATTAAATGATCTTGAATAACACTGAATGTATGTAACAGCTGCAATATAACCTGATAACCTGTAAACCTTCCTGTGGGAAATGAACAAATTACAGAGAACTTTTATACATTTATGCGTTAATCTGTAAAAACACTTATCATGAAGAAACTATTAATGACCCTGACACTGGCTTTTTGTTTTATTGCTTTTGCAAATGGAGCCGATTATAGAACGGGAATTGGTTTAAGAGCAGGTCCTTACTATGGTCTGACCATCAAGCATTTTACCGGGAGCAAAACTGCTCTGGAAGGACTTCTTACAAGATGGGGCGGTACTGATATCACAATTTTATATGAAGTACACAATCAGGCCTTGGATATAAACAGGCTAAACTGGTATATCGGTTTGGGGGGACATATAGGTTTCTGGGATGGTGACCATCTGCATGATGCTACACCCGGGAATCATACAATTTTTGGCCTTGACGGAATATTGGGGCTTGAATATAACTTTCCCGGAGCCCCCATAAACATCAGTGTCGACTGGAAACCAGCATTCAATATAATAGGATACACTGAATTCTGGCCATATGGCGGGGCTTTCTCGATCAGGTATATCTTTTAATAACTGTTAATATATCTTAAACAGGTAATGGCAGGGGTATTGCACGCAATGCCCATACGGGTTTATTATTATTTTTAGATCGAATTACGATACTCAATTTTATAATTGATAATATGAAGAAGAATCTGAAACTCATGCTTTTATTCTGCTTTCTGCCCATTACAGCCTTGCCCCAGAATAAATTCAACGGGCTGGACATGAATATGGGTAACCTCTACAGGTTATCAGATGCCAAAACAAGGTCAATCAGTCCGGAAAACTTTACCGGTGAAAAGGGGAAAGCCGGTATGGCTGATCCTGCAAATAAGGATAAGCCCAATGTTGCCAACGCCTTCAATGCGGCCCGCGACCTTGGACAAGGATGGAAAGTGAATCCTTATGTCAGGATCAAACCAGGCGAAACATTCACCATGGCTGAGATTGACGGTCCCGGTGCCATACAGCATATCTGGATGACTCCCACAGGCAAATGGCGGTTTTCAATCCTCAGGATCTACTGGGATAATGAAACTGAACCTTCCGTGGAGTGTCCGGTTGGCGATTTCTTTGCCATGGGCTGGGGAAGCTTTGCCCACCTTTCATCCCTGGCAATCTGCGTGAATCCGGGGAGCGCTTTTAACTGCTACTGGGCAATGCCTTTCCGGAAAAAATGCAAAATAACGATGGAGAATATCAGCGATGCTGACCAGATGACTCTCTATTACCAGATTGACTATACACTTACTGATGTCCCCTCCGATGCTGCATATTTCCACGCTCAGTTCCGGAGGCTTAATCCGAATGTTACGTCCGATTATACAATTGTTGATGGTATAAAAGGCAAAGGCCACTATGTTGGGGTATATATGGCCTGGGGTGTAAATAACAACGGATGGTGGGGTGAAGGTGAAATTAAGTTTTTCATGGATGGCGATACCAAATTCCCTACAATTTGTGGTACCGGAACTGAGGACTATTTCTGCGGATCGTATAACTTTGAAACGGTAAGAAAAAATCCGGCAGGTGTTGCAGAAAGGGACTATACTGAATTTTGCACGCCATATTCCGGTTTGCATCAGGTGATCCGCGGCGATGGCCACGACCAGGTAAAGAAGCGTTTTGGATTATACCGCTGGCACATAATGGATCCTGTCAGGTTCGAAAAGGACCTGAAAGTCACTATCCAGGATCTTGGCTGGAGGCAGGGAGGAAGATACCTTGCCCAGAAATCTGATATCGCATCTGTATGCTACTGGTACCAGGCTGAACCGCATGCCAAATATCCTCTGCTGCCGGCATGGAGGGAACTTGAGGTCTATTAGTTTATTGCTTAATGGATCATTCTTAATCACAATAAAATACATAAAATTATCAATCAAGTTATTTAACCAATTTATTAAACTATGAAAAATATCGGTCGTCGTAAATTCATTTCCAATACAACCCTGGCAGCTGCCGGGACTATTGGAACTTTTGGGATCATAACTTCCTGCAAGCGGAAAGCGGAAGAAAAACTCCCTGAATTGCTGCCCAGTGCACCTGATGGCAATGTGATCAAAGCCGGACTTATAGGCTGCGGGGGAAGAGGTACAGGTGCTGCCAATAATTTTCTTGATGCAGGGCCAAATCTTCAGATAGTTGCCCTTGGTGATTTTTTCCAGGACCGGCTCGATCAATGCCGTGCGCAGCTAAAGAAAAGAAGGGACATTGATGTTGCTGATGATAAATGTTTTACAGGAGTCGATGCTTACCAGAAGGTGATAGATTCGGGCGTTGACCTTGTTCTGCTCTGTACACCGCCACATTTTCGTCCGGCACATATCGAAGCCGCCGTAAATGCAGGCAAGCATATATTCCTTGAAAAACCCTGTGCCGTTGATCCTGTTGGTGCCAGGTCAGTACTGGTCTCTGTCGAAAAGGCAAAACAGAAGGGGTTGTGCATGAAAAGCGGTACGCAAATGAGGGTTACGAAAAATTATCTGGAAACAAGACGAAGGGTTGTGAATGGCGAAATAGGCGAAATAGTAAGCGCTCATGTCATCCGTAACGGGGGTTCTCTCTGGTATGTACCAAGAAAACCCGAATGGACAGATATGGAGTATATGCTCAGGAACTGGGGGAATTTCACCTGGTTATCGGGCGATCATATTGTTGAACAGTTCATCCATCAGATAGATACAATGACATGGTTTTTAGGTAAAAATCCTGTCAAAGCGATCGGCTGGGGCGGGCGTCAGAGGAGAATAAACGGAGATCAGTATGATTTTTTCAGCATTGAATATATTTATGACAACGGGATGCATACCCATTGTGCGGCACGGCAGATATCAGGATGTGACAATCTGACCGAAGTAGTCATTGTCGGTACAGAAGGATATGCTGAAGCCAATGGTACTATCCATAATCTGAAAGGAGAGGAGATATGGAAATATCCACGCCCTGAGAAGGATGACCCTGATCAGACGTGGGCAGTGAATGATGGTACAGTCCAGGAACATATCAATCTTGTAACAGCAATACGCAGAGGGGAAGTTTTAAATGATGCCGAAGCTCAGGTACATTCAACCCTTATAACAATTATGGGCAGAGAGTCAGCCTATACCGGCAAGGATGTCACATGGGAGCAGATGATGAATTCAGACATGCGTCTTGGACCGACAACCTATGAATTTGGTCCCGTACCGAATATTCCCGAGACCGTTCCGGTAATCGGTGTTGAGCCCACACCACGGGGTTGAGTGATTATTACTGAAAAGTTCTAAAATTATTAAGAAAATGGACAGACGTCAGTTTACAAAACAAACAGCTATGGCATCAGCCATGGTTTCCGTTACTGCAATCCCCGGATTTTCCGGGATACTGATACCGCCTGCCAGGGATATCAAAAAAGGCATTATGTGGGGAAGCATCGGAGTGGGGAAAACAATAGCCGAGAAGTTCCAGGCAGCAAAAGCTGCAGGCTTCGACGGTGTTGAAGTGAATAGTCATCTTGACAGGAATGAAGTCCTTAAAGCCATGAGTGCGACCGGACTTCCCGTTCCCAGCGTTTGCGGTGCATTGCACTGGAAGTACCTTCTCACCGACCCCGATCCTAAAATAAGGGAAAGCGGCATTGAAGCTCTTAAGGTGACACTTGAGGACGCCAAAGCTTTCGGATCGGATACGGTTTTGCTCGTTCCGGGACGCGTTACCGAAACAGTGAGCTATGATGTTTGCTGGAAACGGTCAGTTGAAGAAATAAAGAAAGTTATCCCCCTGGCTAAAAAGCTTAATGTAAAAATTGCTGTCGAGAATGTCGGGAACAATTTTCTGTTCAGCCCAATGGAGGCTGCAGATTATGTTGACCAGTTCCGCGACAAGATAATCGCATTTTACTTTGACTGCGGTAATATTCTTACATACGGCTGGCCGGAACAATGGATCAGGATCCTTGGAAAAAGGATCGCCAAGATCCATATCAAGGATAACAGACGGAAGCGGGTCGAAGGTGAAAGAGTTAAATTGGGTGAAGGTGATGTCAACTGGCCGGCAGTAATGAAGGCTATGGATGATATCGGGTACAGAAACTGGGCAACCATCGAACACCCGGGCGGCGATACACCGGAGGGACTGAAAGACCTCTGCGACAGACTGGTACGAATACTCGGAAGCTAAGTACCTAAAGTTTTAAAGAACTTACACAGAGAACCACAGAGAAGTCACAGAGAGCCACAGAGATTTACCCCCCATCCCCCCTAAAGGGGGGTTAAAACACGGTTTTATAGCATACGTGTCTATATATCTGAGAATTAGGCCCCCTTTAGGGGGCAGTCCCGCGAAGCGGGACGGGGGTTGTCCCAGGCTGATATAAAGCCTTTGGGGGGCAATCCATCCTGTGTCTTCTCCTGCCTGCACTACGACCTCCGCCAAGGCTTTGGTCAAAGTAAGCTACGGATGGCAAAGCCTGATTTCCTCTGTGAAAGTTCTTCATAGAGTTCTTTATGACTTCCAGACGTCCAACTATAGAATTTTAAATAGGTTTTAAATGAAAAAACTCGTATTTAACCTCCTGGCATCACTTGTTATTGGAAGTATATTTTTGCTTTCATGCTCTGAAAAAAAGAGTTCTGATACCGCTCAGGAACATGAATTTAATGGGACCTATTCGGGCGAATATCTTAGCCGGATTGCTTTTCCGGTTGGAGGGATCGGTGCAGGGATGTTCTGTCTTGAAGGCACCGGAGCGATATCTCACATGTCGGTGAGGAACCGGCCGGAAGTATTCAATGAACCCTGCATGTTCGCGGCGATCTCGGTAAAGGGGATTGAAAAAGGAATAAAGGTGATTGAAGGACAGGTTCCCGTATGGAAACATTTCGGACAGCCTGGTTCAGGCAACGGATCCTCAGGGGCAACCTATGGACTTCCCAGGTTTCAGAACGCAAGATTCCACGCAAGATTCCCGTTCGCCGGAATTGAACTGAGTGATGAAGACATCCCTCTGGAAGTCATGATTAAAGGCTGGAGCCCTTTTATACCTTCCGATGAAGATAATTCAAGCCTCCCTGTCGGAGCTCTGGAATATTCATTCAGGAATACAGGCAATTCAGAACTTGAGGCAGTATTCTCCTATAACTCAAAGAACTTCATGAGACAATCAGGCGGAAAAGCCTCAGTAAAGCCAATTGCCGGAGGTTTTGTCCTTCATGAAGAGGGTACCAGGGAAAATCCCGAGAAACAGGGGAGCTTCGCAATTTTCACAAATGAAACGGCTGCGGTTGTTGACCATTGCTGGTTCAGGGGAGGATGGTGGGATCCCCTGACTATGACGTGGAATACAATCATGGAAGGTGAAACCAGGAGCACGCCGCCAGCAGAAACAGATGCTCCCGGCGCATCGCTCTTTGTTCCGTTCACAATAAAGCCGGGAGAGACAAGAGTCATCAGGGTATTAATGGCATGGTATGTCCCTGACACAAACCTGAAGTACGGACAGGATTCAAAGGAACCTGATGATGAAGAATGCACCGATCCTGAATGTACCTGCAAGGATCCGTTCTATAAACCATGGTATGCAGGAAAATTTTCAGGAATAAATGAAGTGGCAAATCACTGGAAAACGAATTACAGTGATCTTCTTAAAAAATCCGAGTTGTTCTGCAACGCATTTTATAACACTACGCTTCCTCCTGAGGTTATTGAAGCAATATCTGCCAATCTCACTATCCTTAAATCACCGACTGTTTTACGGCAGAGGGATGGAAAGCTCTGGAGCTTTGAGGGATGCAGTGACAATTCAGGTTGTTGTGCAGGTTCCTGCACACACGTATGGAATTATGCCCAGGCAATACCCCATTTGTTCCCGAAGCTTGAACGTACCCTGCGGGAAACCGAATTCTTCCCCAGCCAGGATAAGGAAGGACACCAGACCTTCAGGTCGGCCTTGCCGATCAGGCCTGTTGCCACGACATTTCATTCAGCAGCTGACGGACAGCTGGGGGGGATTATGAAAATATACCGCGACTGGCATATAAGCGGTGACACGGATTGGCTGAAAAAGATCTTCCCGAAAGTGACCGAAAGCATGGATTATGCGATAAGAACCTGGGATCCGCGCCTGACAGGAACGCTTGAGGAACCGCATCATAATACCTACGATATTGAGTTCTGGGGTCCGGATGGCATGTGTACAAGCTTCTACCTTGGCGCTCTGAAGGCTTTTTGTGAAATGGGTAAATACCTTGGTCAGGATATTTCAAAATATGAAACACTCTATTCAAAGGGGCGGAAGGCTATTGAATCGGATCTTTTTGACGGAGAATATTTTTTCCAGAAGATCAGATGGGAAGGATTGAATGCGCCCGATCCGGTTACAGCATCAGCAGGATCATGGAGCTCCGAATATTCAGATGAAGCTAGGGAGCTCTTGCAGAAGGAAGGACCCAAATATCAGTACGGCAAAGGATGCCTTTCGGATGGTATTCTCGGAGCCTGGATAGGTGCGGTATGCGGACTGAAAGACATTGTTGATTCTGCAAAAGTCACCAGCCATCTTAATTCGGTTTTCAAATATAATTTCAGAAAAGATCTGACAGATCATCCAAATCCACAACGTCCTTCATATGCTCTTGGAAATGAAGGCGGATTACTGCTGTGTACCTGGCCTAAAGGCGGACGGCTCTCCCTCCCGTTCGTTTACTGCGATGAAGTCTGGACCGGTTTTGAATATCAGGTTGCATCACACCTGATGATGATGGGTGAGGTGGATAAAGGACTGGAGATAGTCAAAACATGCCGCAAAAGGTATGACGGGAAGACCAGAAATCCATTTGATGAATATGAATGCGGGCACTGGTATGCAAGAGCTATGTCGAGTTATGCAATGCTTCAGGCACTGACAGGGGTGCGGTATGATGCACTTACACAAGCTATGTACATTGACTCGCGGATCGGTGATTTTACATCCTTCATATCAACCGCAACCGGGTTCGGAAATATTAAACTCGAGAATGGAAAGCCTTCCCTGGAAGTTGCTTATGGGGAGATTACTGTGAAGGAGTATGTAATTAATTAAAATATAAAAACTTACACAGAGTTCCACAGAGAAGTCACAGAGATCCACAGAGTTAATTTCTGCATATAGATTTATGTCTCTGTGTCTCTGTGTCTTCTCCGGATTTCCTCTGTGTAAGTTCTTATTAATAACTTAGATTAATGTGATTGGAACTTCAGATCCTCTCTTCTCTGCAGAGAGGTATCCGGCATAAATTGTGGCAATGGTATCTGCTGCAAGCACGCTGTCGCTTTCGATGGGATCTCCGAAAGCAGCTGAGCGGTAAAATGCTTCCATCTCGTGCTGGTAACCCAGGAACCATCCTTCATCAGGTGAAACAGAAGACCAGCCCTGTTTTGTTTCAGTCTTCTCAACAATATATACATCCTTGAAATGCTTCTCGTCAGGAGTATAGGTCTGCATTGAATCATTCGGACTTATGTTGCAGATTGTACGGTGATTATTGGTATTCACCTCTATCCAGTTGTGAACGCCTCCGAGTACCAGCTCGCTGGCAAAAATATCGGCAAATGTCCCGTCTTCAAAAACAATATGCATCAATGCGAAATCCTCAATATCGGTATAAGTTGTCCTGAGATGGCCTTCGTTAATATAACCCGGCATACGGGTAATCGCATGTGTACGGGCAGTTATTGTAACCGGCCTTATCGGTTTTCCCAGACGCACTTTCCCCTCTACCTGTTTAAGATACAGAGCACCGCCAAGGGGATGGCACCCTTTACCCATCATGGACCCGCCACCGGAGAATTTCCATTGTCCATAAGTCATTGAATGCGAGCCCGAATGAGATTCCTCGGCATGCATCCAGGTGATCTGGGCCTTTGTTTTCTGCAGAATATCACGTTCCTTCATTATTGCGGGGGCATAGATCCAGTTTTCGGCATACATGATCCTGCCCTTGCTCTTCTTTTCGGCGTCGATCATTCTTTTCACACTTGCAAGAGCCTGTTCAAGTCCCTTTTCGCGGGAGAATTCATCGCCGTTAAACCCGGTGCTCCCATCTCCGAAATAGCCTGTGAAAGGTTTTTCAACAATCACGTGCCTGTTCTTTTCAAGGGCAGAAATTATAATTGGTTCATGAGTTGAAGGAGGGGTGCACACGTGTACAACATCAACATCATTAATCAGATCTTCAATGCTCTTATAAGCTTTCATATTGCGTGGTCCGGTGAATTGTTCCAGCTTTTCCCGGGTGGGGGAGTAAGCACCTGAAATATCTAACTTAACACTGAATACCCTCAGCAGGGCATCGTAATGGAATTTTGCAGCATAGCCCGATCCTGCAATCCCTGTTCGAAGTAAAGTTCTTTCCATAATTCTTAAGATTGGATTATTTATTCATATTCTGTCTGAAGGTTCCTGCCCCATGACAGGATTGATTATTACACAGCAAACTGCTATTAAAAAGTTTTTCATAAGGAAGTAAAGCTTTTAACAATAAAAATAGTTATTTTGATACGAGATTATTAATGTTAGTTGCAGGTTGGTGGATTCCGGATGCTAGTTGTTTGAAAATGAGCGATATAATTATTTTATTATTAAATTAATTATTTGTAATATTACACGCATTGTGCAGTCAAGAACATAATATATTGACTTAGTGAAACTTAGTGACTTTGTGCCTTAGTGGCATTTTTTTTTGCCACCAAGACACCAAGACACAAAGTTACACAAAGAGTTATTATTAAATTGTTATTCAATTTATTAAGGACATTATTAAGATTGTAATGGATGCATTAGTTAGTTCAATTAATTTCAACCGCACAACGCGTTAAGATGACATAATATTCTATTAATCAACAAGCTAATAACCAATAACTAATAACAATTAACCAGTATCCAGCAACCACTTTGTCCACCGTAGCTTTCTTTGTCCTCCGAATTCACCTATGGCGGAGAAGGAGGAAGCGAAGGTGGAGTAACCAGCAACTTGAATCGATTTATAAACTATATTTGATACCTGATATACATAAATGTAAGTTTCTTTAATCCGGATAAACCATGAATGAAATTTTAAGTCAACTTTCACATTGTGTCGAGGTCGGCAAGATAGACAAAGCATCACCATATCCGCCTGATATGAAAGGGCAGGATGGTGCTGACGAACTGGCAAAAAGTGCTCTCGATAATGGCGTTAAGCCTGATGAAATTCTGGAAAATGCCCTTATTCCTGCAATGGCAGCGGTAGGCAACAAATTCAGCAGGAAAGAGATATATGTACCTCAGATGCTGATGTCAGCAAAGGCCATGAACAGCGCAATGAAGCATCTTAAACCTTTTTTCCAGTCAGGTGAGACAAAACGGAGAGGTAAATTTATTATTGGTACGGTAGCAGGCGATCTGCACGATATCGGGAAGAATCTTGTGGCAATGATGATCGAGGGCGGAGGATGGGAAGTGATCGACCTGGGTGTCGATGTGAGCAGTGAAAAATTCCTGAAGGCACTTGATGAAAACCCGGGTGCGGTAATAGGCATGTCAGCTCTGCTTACCACGACAATGGAAAATATGAAGAAAACCGTTTCCACCATCAGGGAAAAACACTCCGGCTCAAAGATACTTGTCGGAGGAGCTCCCGTAACCATGGAATATTGTCAGAAAATCGGTGCCGACTATTATTCTCCCGATCCCCAGGGAGCTGTGAATTATCTGAATCAGCTGGTGGGTTAGTGGGATGATTATTTTACGTTTTGAAGTTTAATTTTTGTTTTGAAAACCCCCTTCCTTACCTTCCCCCAGGGGGGAAGGAATCTTTTCCCCCCTGCTTTGCTTCGCTGAAGCTTCGCGAAAGCTAAGGGGGAAATAAGAAAGGGGGTAAATGGAATAATTATGAAGACAGTTCTTAAAGGACGGACCCGGGAAGTGACAATAAACACCGAAGGTCCGGTGGTGATCATTGGCGAATCCATAAATCCCACCCGAAGAAAAAAACTGGTAACCACCCTTCAGGAAGGGAGTTTTAATTATGTGCTTGAGCTTGCTGAGAACCAGATAAAAGCAGGGGCCGATGTGCTTGACGTAAATGTTGGCTTTCCCGGTGTGGATGATGTGAAGCTGCTGCCTGAAACAGTTAAGATTCTTCAGGAAAGGTTCGACATTCCATTATGCCTCGATTCTCCAAATCCCAAAGCAATCGAGGCAGCGCTTAAAGCAGCTGCCGGCAAATGCCTGATCAATTCAGTGAACGGGGAGGAGGCTTCATTGAGAGCTCTTCTTCCGGTTGCGAAGGAATACGGTGCGGCCATAATCGGTTTATGCATGGACGATGATGGTATTACTCACGATCCTGAGAAAAGGCTGGCTATTGCTGAAAAGATAATTGAAAGAGCCGTCCGTGCAGGAATAATAGCTGAAGATGTGATTGTAGATCCTCTGGCTATGGCTGTAAGCGCTGATCCGCAGGCTTGTCTCGTTACTCTGGAAACTATCAGGCTTGTTCATCAGAAGCTGGGTCATAATATTACCCAGGGAGCCAGCAATATCTCATTCGGTTTACCCGACAGGGAATCCCTGAATACTGCCTATATGGCTTT
>Ga0079037_100001267_pt1 | contig 12978 bp, 11 predicted proteins | sample Mud3Dept4metaG_FD_71479 | JGI IMG/M metagenome (GOLD analysis project Ga0079037, IMG submission 71479) | Freshwater wetland microbial communities from Ohio, USA, analyzing the effect of biotic and abiotic controls - Mud 3 Core 4 Depth 4 metaG | ecosystem: Environmental > Aquatic > Freshwater >... | reverse complement strand
AGGTTCGCGCCTGGGAGGTTCTCGACCTGAAGGTGCTGGATGCCCTGCAGCAGGTGCCGCGTGAGGAGTTCGCGCCGGCGGCCTACCGTGACCTGGCCTTTGCTGACACCTGCGTGCCTATCGGCCACGGCCAGGTCATGCTCGCGCCGAAGGTCGAAGGGCGCATCCTGCAGGCCCTCGAAATCCAGCCGGATGACCACGCGCTGGAAATCGGCACGGGCACCGGCTTCTTCGCCGCATGCATCGGACGCCTGGCGCGCAGCGTGCGGACCATCGACATCTTCCCCGACTTCGTCGCCGGCGCCGTCGACAACCTGCGCCGCACCGGCGTGAACAACGTCGTTGCCGCGACGGCCGACGCCATGCAGCTGGCTGAGCGGGACGCGTACGACGTCATCGCGGTCACAGGCTCGCTGCCTGTCTACGATGCGCGTTTCGAGCAGGCCCTCAAGGTCGGCGGAAGGCTCTTCGTGACCGTCGGAACCGGACCGGTTCTCGAGGCACAAAAGGTGACGCGCGTCGGCGCCAGCGAGTGGGTCCGGGAAAGCCTGTTCGAAACCGGCATGGCGCCCCTGATCCACGCGGCGGAGCCCCCAAGGTTCGTCTTCTGAGCCAACGCCGGCTGGGGCTAGCCATGCAGCCGGCAGGTGATATAGTCTAGTACAACACTAGTTGACCAAACGCGCAGCCCCCGCTGCCACGGTGGACTCATGACAAGAAAATCATTCCTTCTTGCCTGCGGCGTCGCGGCAGCCTTGTTCGGCAATGTCGCGGCGCGCGCCGAGAACCTGATCGAGGTTTACCAGGACGCGGTGAGGAGCGACCCGATCGTGCGCGAGGCCGAGGCCCGGCGCGCGGCCGCACTCGAGGTCAAGCCCCAGGCGCGCGCCCTGCTGTTGCCGCAGGTCGACATCCAGGGCCAGTACGCCACTCGCGATTCCGATGGCGAAACCATCTTCAACCAGCGTTTCGATCCGGACAACGATCCCACGACCGACAACTCCGTCGTGCTGCCGGTGCCGAACAAGCAGTCCAGCGAATCGGACTTCTGGAACTACACCGCGGGGATCACGCAGTCGCTCTTCCGGTGGGACCAGTGGCAGGCGCTCAAGCGCGCCGATGCCGAAGTGGCCGTGGCCGAGGCCAACTATCGTGCCGCGCAGCAGAACCTGCTCGTGCGCGTGAGCCGCGCCTACTTCGACGTGCTCGCCGCCGAGGACACCCTGGCCGCCGCCGAAGCAACCTTCGAAGCCCTGACGCGGCAACTCGAACAGGCTGAGAAGCGCTTCGAGGTGGGCTTGATCGCGGTGACGGACGTGCAGGAATCACGCGCCGCCCACGACAACGCGACGGCGGGCGTCATCGCCGCCAAACGCGCGCTCGCCACTGCGCAGGAAGCGCTGCGCGAGCTGACCGGCGAAAATTACCAAGCGCTCGTCAAGCCGGCCGAAGACATGCCGCTCGACCAGCCGAAACCGGCGATCGAGCAGGAGTGGGTGGACCTGGCGCTGCAGAACAATCTCGACGTGGTCGCGGCGCGGCTCGGCACCGAGGTTGCGAGCGGCAACGTGAAGGTCGCGCGCGCCGGGCACTACCCGACGCTCGAACTGTTCGCCCAGCGCAACGAATTCGACTCCGACGCGACGCAGACCAACAACGGCCTGACGGGCCCGGCCGACGCGAGCCAGACGCAGGACACGATCGGCGTGCAGCTCATCGTGCCGATCTACAGCGGCGGCGCCACGCAGTCGCGCGTGCGCGAGCAGGTCCACCTGCACCGCGCGGCGCGGGAGAAGCTCGAAGGCACGATGCGTTCCGCCGAGCGCGAGACGCGCGACGCCTACCTCGGCGTCATCGCCGAAAAGGCACGCGTCGCGGCGTTGCGGCAGGCCGTGAAGTCGAGCCAGACGGCACTCGAGGCCACGGAGGCCGGGTTCGAGGTCGGCACGCGCACCACCGTCGACGTGCTGGACGCGCGGCGCCGGCTGTTCGAGGCGCAGCGCGATTACGCCCGCAGCCGCTACGATTACCTGATCAACATCGTGCGGCTCGAGTCCGCCGCGGGCGGCCTCAAGCAGGAAGACCTCGCCGCGATCAACGGCTACCTCACCGACCCGACGACGCTGCCGACGGTGCGACCGAAGACCTGAGCAGGGGCTCCACCATCGAGACCAGGCGGTCGACCGCGCCCCGGTTGGCCGCGACCGCCCTGCGCCCCTTCTCGCCTTGTGTGCGGCCCTGGGCGGGATCGTCGATCCATGCCAGCAATCGCTGCGCGAGTTCGTGCCCGTCGCGCACGATGTGCAGCGCTCCGCACTGTTGCAGCAGCTCCGCGATGTCCTGGCCGTTGTGCGTGTGCGGCCCCGACAGCACGGGCAGGCCGAGCACCGCCGGCTCCAGCAGGTTGTGGCCGCCGATCGGCACGAGGCTGCCGCCGACGAACGCGACGTCCACCGCGGCGTAGAACATCTGCAGTTCGCCGAGCGTGTCGACCAGGAATACCGCATCGCCCGCGCGCGGCACCTGCCCCGAGCTTCTCTGCGCGAACCGTACGCCGCGCTTGCGCAGCAGGCTCCGCACCGCTTCGAAGCGCTGCGGATGCCGGGGCACCAGCACCAGCAAGGCGTCGGGGTGCCGCTCGAGCACGGCCGCGTGGGCAGCGAGCGCAGCTTCTTCCTCTCCTTCGTGCGTGCTGCCGGCAAGCCACGCCGGCCTCGACTCACCCCAGCCCCGCCGCAGCGACGCTCCGGCCTCGATTGCTGCGGCCGGGATTTCCAGGTCGAACTTGATGTTGCCCGTCGCACGTACCCGCTCGGGCGCTGCGCCGATCGCGAGGAATCGCTCGGCGTCTGCCGGGGTCTGCGCCCCGATCAGGATGCCGTGCGACAGCGTCTCGCGGAACAGGGTCGCCAGCTTGCGATACCGGCCGACCGACTTCGTCGAGACGCGAGCGCTGCCGAGGACGAGCGGGATACGGCGGCGCCCGAGCTCCGAATACAGCGTCGGCCAGATCTCCGTTTCCAGGATGATCGCGACCTGAGGCTGTATGCGCCCGAGAAAGCGCCGGACGGAACCGGGCAGGTCGTACGGCAGGTAGCAGTGCTGGACGGAGTCCTGGAACAACGCGCGCGCGCGTTGCGAGCCGGTCGGGGTGACGGTCGAGACGACGAGCGGCAGGCCTGGATGCCGCCGGCGCAGCTCTTGCACCAGCCCCGCGGAGGCCTGCACTTCTCCCACCGAGACCGCGTGTATCCAGACAGAACCCGGCCGCGGCGCGCGCACCACGAAGCCGAGCCGCTGCCCGAGGCGCCCGCGATACTCGGCGTGCATGAGCGCCTTCCACGCCTCTTGCGCGATGACGACAGGCGCGATCAGGTAGACCAGCAGCTGATAGATGAACCGCATCACGCGCGGACTACTCCCCGGCCCCAAGCAGCAATGCACGCCACTGTTCGTCGCCGAACCGGTCGGCGGGCAATCCTGCCGTCACCTTGAGCAGCGAGCGGCGCAATCGTCGCAGCACCTGCTGCTCCCACGCGCCGCGCGCGCGGATCCGTCCGCGGTCGAAATCAAGCACGTAGACCTCGCCTGACCCGCCGAGCAACAGGTTATGTGCGTTGAGATCCGCGTGCTGGACGCCGCGATGGTGCAAAGCGGCGATGCAGCTGCCGACGGCACCCCATGTCCCACTGGGTAGCGGCGCCTCGCGCAGGGCGGCAGCGAGCGTCAGGCGCGAAGGTAGCTCGGCAGTGAGCAGGTCCGCTCGATAACCCAGGCCTGCGCGACGAAAGCAGGCCGCCACGGGCTGCGGCACCGGCAGGTTCCAGGCGCGCAACTGCCGCAGCAGGCGCCATTCGCGGAACGAGCGTGTCCGCGCTTGCCCGGTCCAGAAATAGAGGTCGTCGCACAGCCTGGCGACGAGGCCGCCGCGCCGGTAATGCCGCAACACCCAGCGTTGCCCGCGCTGCGTAGTGATGAAGACGACGGTGCCGCGACCGCCTCGCGTCGCGTCGACCCCGCCGGCGGCCTGCCAGTAACCCGGCTCGAAGACTGCCGCATCGGGATGGCCGAGGCAGGAGGCATCGTATAGCATCGCGCCGCCTGCAATGCGCGCGAGCACCTCCTCCCCGGCGGCGGCTGCTTGGTTCATCGAGGCGGATTGTTCACGATCCCGACGCCGCTGCCTACCGTCAGAATCCCAACCAGCTTGCAGCCCCTCTTCGAAAAACCGCCTGCGGACGTCTGCATCCTGCGCTTTTCGGCGCTCGGTGACGTCTGCCACGTGCTGCCGGTCGTTCGCACCCTGCAGGATGCCTGGCCCGAGACCCGCATCACCTGGATCATCGGGAAGCTGGAGCACAAGCTGCTCGGGCACGTTCCCGACATCGAATTCATCGTCTTCGACAAGAAGGCCGGCGCCCGGGGTTATCGCGACTTGCGCGCGAGGCTGCGCGGACGTCGTTTCGACGCGTTGCTGCACATGCAGCTCGCATTCAGGGCCAGCATCGCTGCGGCACTGGTGCCGGCCCGGTACAAGGTCGGGTTCGACAACGCCCGGGCCCGCGAAGCCCAGTGGCTCTTCACCAACGTGAAGATCGAACCACGCAGCCGCGAGCACGTCCTCGACAGCCTGTTCGGCTTTGCGGAAAGACTCGGCATCAAGCAGCGGTCGATGCGCTGGGACATCCCGTTGCCGGAGAGTGCACTCGAGTACGCCGCGCGGGCGATCCCGGACGCGTCACGTCCCACCCTGATCATCAGCCCGTGCTCCAGCCACGTCATGCGCAACTGGAGCGCCGAACGCTACGCCGCGCTCGCGGACCACGCAGCCCGGCACCACGGCATGGAAGTGCTGCTGTGCGGCGGCCGCAGCGAGCTGGAACTGCAGTACGGGGCGGACATCGAGCGCCACATGCGGCAGCCATGCCGCAACCTGGTCGGCAAGGACACGCTGCTCGAGATGCTGGCGACGCTCAAGCGCGCGACGGCGCTCGTGTCGCCGGATTCCGGCCCGGCCCACATGGCGACCACCGTCGGCACGCCGGTCGTCGGACTCTATGCCGCCACGAACCCGGAGCGCAGCGGCCCTTACTACAGCCGCCGCTGGTGCGTCGACCGGTACGATCTCGCGGGCATTCGCTTCCGCAACAGCTCCGCTGCGAGGCTGCCCTGGACGGAGAAGATCGAGGAGCCGGGGGTCATGGATCTCATCGCGATCGACGACGCCGTGGAAAAACTCGACGAACTGATGGCCGCGGGCGCCCCGCGCACGCCGGTCCAATGCAGGGCTGACGCTCCCGGGCGGCTGCGCGATAATGCGCGCCCCGGCCAGCGTCCGACAGACACCACCGACGAGGCGCCAACGTGACGGCAGAACGCAGCGAAAAGCTCATCCAGCCGAATGCCCAGCACCAGTACGAGGTGACGCCCGCCGACCTGCCGCTGTCGTGCCCGATGCCCGGCATGCACCTGTGGAACTCGCATCCACGCGTGTTCCTGCCGGTCGAAAAGACCGGCTGGGCGAAGTGCCCTTACTGCAGCGCGGAGTTCACGCTGAAGCGCTGACCGGAAGGGGAAAAGAGATAGGGGATAGGGGTCAGGGGTTAGGGGATAGTCAGACGAAGAGGCCGGCATTCGCCGGCCTTCTTACTATCCCCTGACCCCTGTCCCCTATCCCCTACTTCTTGTATTCCTTATAGCTCTTCTCTTCGACGAGCGCCGATCCCAGCTTGACGTTGATGCGGCGCTTGATCGCCGCACGCTCATCGTTGGTCACGTACACGGCGCGCGCAAGTTCGATGAACTTCGCGTCGAACTGGCCGTCGCGTTCCTTGTCGCGGATCTCGTCTTCGATGTCCCAGAGCTGGCCGTTCACGTCGCGCAGCCCGGTCCACTCCGCGCTGATGTCGACGGCCGAATAGGCGGACGCGCGCCACGTCTCGTTGAGCAGCGCGAGCTCGGTGCGCACGTTGTGCAGCTTGGCCGCGTCGGTCATTCGCGCCGACTTGATCTCGAGGATCGTGATCTTGTCGATGAGTTCGCCAGGGGAAATCGGAACGAGGAGTTCGGCCATGAGAGTGGGCAGTGGGCAGTGGGCAGTGGGCAGATTCTCCCCCAGCCGCTGGCCACTAGCTAGTGGTCAGCGGTCAGGTGCGAGTGGCTGGTGAATACGCGTGAACCGCGCTCTTACTGCCCACTGCCCACTAGCCACTGGCCACTTCCATCACTTCCCGCCACACCCGGCTCACGGCCTCGCGCGTAGGCGCAAACTCCTCGGCCCGCGCGATGTTCTTGCCACCCTCCAGCGACAGGTGGTGCAGGTGCTGGCGGTAGGTACGGTAGGCATTGGTCAGGACGTCCACCGTCTCCTGCGGCACGAGGCAGATCGAGGCGAGGCTCTCGAGCTGGCGAATGTTGTCCGAATACGCCACGAGTTCTGGACGATTTTCCGCCCAGAGCAACGCCCAGTATTGCGCAAGGAATTCGACGTCCGTGATGCCGCCGGCATCCTGCTTGAGGTCGAATTCGCCCGGCTTCGACTTCGAGAGTTCCGTCCGCATGCGCTCCCGCATCGAGCGCACGTCACCGCGCAGGCTGTCGCGCCGGACGGCATGGCGCAGCAACTCGATGCGCAGCGATTCGTAGCGCTGCCGCAGGCCCGCATTGCCAGCCACGGCACGCGACCGCAGCAACGCCTGGTGCTCCCAGGTCCACGCGTCCGTGCGCTGGTAGTCGGCGAAACCCTCGATGCTCTGCACCAGGAGGCCGCCCTTGCCGCTGGGGCGCAGGCGCGTGTCGACTTCGTAGAGCCTCCCCGCCGCCGAATGCACCGTCAGCACGTGGACGAGGCGCTGCACGAGGCGCAGGAAGAATATGCCGTTCTCGACGACCTGCGGTCCGGCGGTGCGCTGGATTTCGCCCGACGAATCGTGCAGGAAGACGAGATCGAGATCGGACCCGTAACCGAGCTCGATGCCGCCGAACTTGCCGTAAGCGACGACGATTACGCCGCAGGGGCGCAACTGGTCCTCGGACGGTCCCGCGAGCGGGGCGCCGTGCTTCGCCGTGATCTGCTGCCACGCCAGGTCGAGCGCTTCCTGCACGATCAGCTCGGCCAGGTCGGTGAGGCGATCGCTCACCTTCATCAGGGGCAGCCGTCCCGTCAGGTCGGGCACCGCGATCCGGAACATGGCCGTGCGCTGGAACTGGCGCAGCGCATCGACCTGTTCCTCGGGATCGTGGCTGCCGGTCCCCGCCATGCGGTTGCGCAGCTCCTGCTCGAGTTCGCCCCGCGTCGGCGTCGTCTCGAACAGGCGCTCGTCGAGCAGCTCGTCGAGCAGCAGCGGGAAAGCCGCGATCTGGTCGGCCAGGAACTTCGAGTGCGCGCAGAGCTCGAGCAGCCGCTCGCGCGCCTTCGGGTTTTCGTTCAGCAGCGCCAGGTACACCGTCCGGCCGCCGATGCGCTCCAGGATGTGCAGCACGCGCGCGAGCGTCGTTGCGACATTCGGCAGCCGCGCGGTTGCGCGCAGCAGCCTCGGCAGCAGCACCTGCAGGCGCCTGCGCCCGGTTGCATCGAGTCGCCGGTAATACGCGCTCTCGCTCAGCTGGGTGATGAGGGGCAGTACCGTATCGACGGCGGCGGGTGCCTGCAGCGACGCCAGCGATTCCCTGCGACGCACTTCATCGAGCTCAGGATCGAGCAGGTGCTCAAGCGCCTGCTCGGCTGCTTCCTCGTCCGCCGACTGCGGCGGATTGAATACCGCGCGACGGAAATGCGCGCTCACTCGATCACGATGTGCCTGCAGCTCGCGCTGTAGCGTCTGCCAGTCGGGCATCTGCATGGCCAGCGCGAGCCGGGCGCGAGCGTGTGGCTCGATCGGCAACTCGTGCGTCTGCTCGTCGTTCCACTCCTGCAGCCGATTCTCGACCCGGCGCAGGAATCGATACGCCTCCTGCAGCTCGGCGACGGCCTCGCTCGTGAGCAGCTTCTGCCCGGCAAGCTGCGGCAGCGCCTCGAACAACCGGCGCGTCTGCAGGCGCGGATTGCTGCCGCCGCGCAGCAGCTGGAACGCCTGCACGATGAACTCGATCTCGCGGATGCCGCCGGGGCCGAGCTTCACGTTCTGCTGCAGTTCGCGGCGCTCGACTTCGCGGGCGATCAACTCCTTCATCGCGCGCAGCGACTCGAAGACGCCGAAGTCGAGATAACGACGGTAAACGAACGGGCGCAGCACGTTGCGGTACAGGTCGTCGAATCCTGGCTCGGCGCCGAACACCGGGCGAGCCTTCACGTAGGCGTACCGCTCCCAGTCGCGGCCGTGCTGCTGCAGGTAGTCCTCGATCGCATCGAAGCTGACAGCGACTGGCCCCGAATCGCCGAACGGGCGCAAGCGCAGGTCCACCCGATAGACGAAGCCGTCGTCGGTCGGGCTGCCGAGCATCTGCGCCACGCGCTTGCCGACGCGGGTAAAGAACTCTTCGTATTCGAGCGGCCGCGGCCCCGTCGTCTCGCCGTGCTCGGCGAACAGGAACACCAGGTCGATGTCGGAAGAGAAATTCAGTTCGCCGCCGCCGAGCTTGCCCATGCCCAGCACGAGGAGTGGCAACTCGGTGCCCGCACGGTCGCGCGGCACGCCATGCCGGGCCCCGAGCGTCCGCATTGCATGCGTGCAGGCCGCATTGATGCAGGCATCCGCGAGCCAGGTCAGTTCCGCGAGGATCGTGTCTATCGGCGCATGGCCCGCGAGGTCACGCCAGGCAATGCGCACGAGGTGCCGCCGGCGGAATCCGCGCAGGGCCGACATGAACCCTGCATCGTCACCACGGCCAGGCTCGGTGACAGCGCCGGCCGCTGCAAGGTAAGCCGCCGCATCCATGTCCTCCAGCAGCCGGCCGGACGTAGCGAGCCACTCGAGCAGGCCCTGGTCGCGCAGGCACGAGTCCGCGCAGAAGGCGCTGCAGGCCCAGACGTACGGCAGGCTCGATCCGATTGCCCTGGCGGACGCCGTATCAGGCAGCGGCGGTCGTTCGCGCAGTCGCCCGAGCTTTTCCTCGATCGCGGCCGCAAGTTCTGCGGGCAAGGTGAAGTCGAGTTCGCTCAAGCAGCCAGCCTCTCGCGCGTCGCACGTCCGGCAATCACCGCGGCGCACACGAGCAATAATCCGGCCAGCATGTAGGCGGAGCCCGGGAGGTGCACGGCAGCTTGCTCGCGGATTGAAAAGGCAAACGTGCTGGCAAACATGATTGGCCCGATCATCGTGGCAATGCCCTGCAGGCTGCCCATTGCTCCCTGCAATTCCCCTTGTGCCGACGGGCCCGTGTGCCGGGTCAGGAGCCCTTGCGCGCTCGGCCCGGCGAGGCCCCACAGCGCAACGAAGGGGATCCCCGCGAGGAAGATGGCACCCGACGGAGCGAGCGCATAGACGAGGAAACCCGCAGCACCTGCGAGCAGCCCCGCGAGCAGCACGCGGCGTTCGCCGAACCGGCGCACGAACGGACCGACCAGGGCACCCTGGACCACCGCCGAGGCCGCACCGACCGCCGCCAGCGACAGCCCCACCGCTTTCTCGTCCCAGCCATAACGATAACCGGCATAGAGCACGAAGACAGCCGGCAACACGGCGTGCGCAAGGTTGCTCAGGAATGCTGCAGCGGCCAGCCCGGTGATCTGCCTGTGCAAACGCAGGAACCTGAACGATCCGGCCGGATTCGCCCGGCGCCATTCGAACGCCCGTCGGCGCTCCGGCGGCAGGGACTCCGGCAGCACGAAGTAGCCATAGGCGACATTGGCGAGACTGAATGCCGCGGCGGCCCAGAACGGCATGCGTGGATCGAGGGACCCCAGCAATCCTCCGATCGCCGGGCCCAGCACGAAGCCGATGCCGAACGCCATGCCGACCAGGCCATAGCTCTGCGCGCGCTTCTCCGCCGGCGTCACGTCGGCGACGTATGCCATCGCCGTGCTGATGCTCGCAGCAGTGATTCCGGAGATCACGCGGCCGACGAACAGCCAGCGCAGGTTGGGCGCCAGCGCCATCAGCACGTAGTCGAGCCCCAGCCCCAGGTTCGACAACAGGATGACTGGCCGGCGGCCGAAGCGATCGGAGAGCCCGCCCATGACTGGCATGAAGATGAACTGCATGACGGCCCAGACCGAGCCGAACACGCCGTAGATGTAGGCGGCCTTCGCCGTATCACCGGCTAGAAAGCTCTCGATCAGGCCGGGCAGGACCGGGACGATCATCCCGAGCGCGAGCATGTCGAGCACGACCGTGACGAAGATGAAGACGAGGGCCGCGCGACGCGGGGCGGCGGCCGGACCGGTGGAGTCGCTCATCTGCGGCGATCCGCGCGGGCTGGCGGCTGCGGCTCCGCTGGCATGCGTCAGCCGTACTGCAGCACGACGCGCGGCAGGTGCTCCTCGCAACGAAAGCCCGGCGCGATGCCGATGTCGATGAGCACGCCGATGCCCTGCACGGCATAGCCCGCCTGGCGGCTCAGCGCGGCCGATGCGAGCAGCGTGCCGCCGGTGGCGAGCACGTCGTCGATCAGCAGCAACCGGCCCTGCCCCGCCTGCATTTCCAGCACGCCGGTGCCGTACTCGAGGTCGTAGGCGATGTCGACGACCGGCGGCGGCAGCTTGCCCTTCTTGCGGATCGGGACGAATCCCTTGTCTCGGCGCTCGGCCAGGGCAGAGGCCAGGATGAAGCCGCGCGACTCGATCCCGGCGACCGCATCGACCTCGCTCCACTCCCGCTCGGTGAAGAGCCCCTCGACCGCCTCGACGGTCTCGCGGAAATGCCTGCGCAGCAGCGGGCTGATGTCCCGGAACAGGATGCCGGGCTTGGGGAAGTCTGCGATCTCGACGACGTATTGTCTCAGGTCGTGCATGCGCACCTCGGTCAGGGCGCGCGCAGGGTAACGAAATTCCCGGTCATGGGCGAGTTGGTCAAGCCGCGGTCCAGACCGGCTGCAGCCGGGACGGCCCGCGTTTCGCGTCGAGCGCCCGGACCAGCACGAGGCAACCCGCCACGGAGATGACGAAGCCGGCCAGGAAGCTCGCGTGGTAGCCGGCCGCATCGCCGATCGCTGCACCCGCGAAGTTCGCCAGTCCCATCGCGACGACCACGGCGCAGGCCAGCAGCGTGTAGTCCGTGCCGGCATGCTCGGGGTCCGATGCATCCATCATGAGCGTGAACAGCGCAACCGTCGCCATGCTGCCGAGCAGGTGTTCGGCGAGCGTTCCGGCCCAGAGCATGCCGACGCCGCCGAAACCCGCCGCGACCGCGAGGTAGAACAGCAGGCTGCAGCTCTGCAGCAACCCGCACGCCAGCAACGTGTTGCGGCGACCCGCGCGGAACGCGAGCCAGCCGCCGAGCGCGGCCCCGGCGAGGCTGGCGATCGAGCCCACCGTGCCTTTCATCAGGGCGATCGTCTCCTTCGTGAGCCCGCAGTCGCGCATGAAGGGTCCTACCAGCGAGGCGACCATCGAGTCGCCGAACTTGTAGAAGCAGACGAGCAGCATGAACGGCAGCATGCCGCGCAGGCGCAGCCTGGCGATCCACCCCTGCGCCAGCACGGCGAAAGACGGAGGCTGCGCCGACGTGTCGGCCGGCGGTTCGCGCAGCGTAAGCACCGGCAGGATGGTCAGTGCGAGCAGCGCGGCCATGAGCAGGAACATGACGGACCAGTTCGTGCGCGCAAACACCCAGAGCAACAGCCCGCCGCCCATGATCATGCCGATGCGGTAAGCGCCCACCTGCAGGCCGTTGGCCAGGCCTCGCTCGTGCCGGTCCAGCATGCGCACCGCGAGACCGTCCGTCGCAATGTCCTGGCAGGCGGCAACCAGGTTGAAGGCGAAAGCTGCCGCGAGGACCAGCAGGTAACCGTCCCCAGGCTCGAGCGCAGCAAGCAGGAACGCGGCAGCCACGGCGGACAGTTGCAGCGGCAACAGCCAGCCCTTGCGCGTGCCCCAGTGGTCGACGAACGGCGCCCAGAGGAACTTGAGCGCCCAGGGCAGGAACAGCAGGCTCGTGGCGCTGATTGCCTTGAGCGAAAACCCGGCGTCGCGCAGCAGGACGGGCAGCGCTTGCGTGAAAAAACCGTAGGGCAAGCCCTGTGCGATGTACAACGCCGCGAGCAGCAGGATCTTCTGGCGCCGGCTCATGCCGGCTGCTTCTTCTGGAGTTGTCGCTTGCACGTAGTCCGCCGCCGCCCGCTGCGCTTCTGGCAGAATCGCCCGCCGCCCGGAGGAACTCAAGTGAACGTCAGTGAAGCCGTTGCCAGCCGCATAAGTTGCCGCGCCTTTCTGGACACGCCGGTGCCGGAAGCCACGGTCCGTGCAATCCTCGACTCCGCGCGGCGCGCGCCGTCCGGCGGCAACCTGCAGCCATGGCGGGTTTACGCACTCGCCGGAGCCCCTCTCGGCGAGCTTGTCGCCCGCGTGCGCAGCAAGCTGCCGACCGAGCCGCGGGGCGAGGGCTCCGAGTACGACGTCTATCCGCCGGGCCTCTGCGAACCTTACCGGTCGAGGCGTTTCAAGTGCGGCGAAGACATGTACGCGACAATCGGCGTGGCGCGCGAGGACAAGTTCGGCAGGCTCCTGCAGTTCGCGCGCAATTACGAGTTCTTCGGCGCGCCCGTGGGATTGTTCTTCTGCGTCGACCGCCGCCTGGGCCCGCCGCAATGGTCCGACGTCGGCATGTACATGCAGACGGTCATGCTGCTTGCCCGCGAGCACGGCCTGCACACGTGTGCGCAGGAAGCCTGGTCGGCGTGGCATCGCACGGTCGGCGAATTCCTCGGGCTGCCGGCAGAGTTGATGTTGTTTTCCGGCATGGCGCTTGGTTTCGCAGACCCGGCGCACCCCATCAATACCCTGCGCACCGAGCGCGCACCGCTCGCCGAGTTCGCAGAGCTCAGGGGTTTCGACGTCGCGTAGCCCAGCGTCGATGTCGGCTTAACTGACAGCATCGGCGC
>Ga0079037_100001265_pt1 | contig 12979 bp, 10 predicted proteins | sample Mud3Dept4metaG_FD_71479 | JGI IMG/M metagenome (GOLD analysis project Ga0079037, IMG submission 71479) | Freshwater wetland microbial communities from Ohio, USA, analyzing the effect of biotic and abiotic controls - Mud 3 Core 4 Depth 4 metaG | ecosystem: Environmental > Aquatic > Freshwater >... | reverse complement strand
CTTGCAGACTGGCTGATCTTTTATAATACCCAGCGGGTCCACAAGGGCCTGCAGAACAAGACACCGGTCGATTATCTCATTGAAGAAGGGGTATTGTCGCAAAAGTGTTGGACTTATACATCCGATTGACAGTGTGGCATCGCCCTGTTATCCTGCTTCGTGGCCGCGGAAGTGCGAATGCTAGATGAATAGAGGAACGTGGTACGCTGTCGGCGCCTACGGATTGTGGGGGCTGTTTCCCATCTACTGGAAATGGCTTATACACGTCCCGGCTACCCAACTGCTGGCCCACCGCATTCTCTGGTCTTTTGTTTCGCTCTTTATCGCGGCGATGTTCTTACACGAATGGCGGTCTTTGAGCAGAGCGGTACTACGCGCGAAAGTGCTCGGTATCTATTCAGTTGCGGCGATGCTCATTTGCATTAACTGGTTCTTGTACGTGTGGGCCGTCAACGCAGGTTTCATCGTCGAGACGAGCCTCGGGTATTTCATCAATCCTCTTATCAGCGTGCTCATGGGCGTGGTTTTCCTGCGTGAGCGTCTGCGTCCCCGGCAATGGGTGCCCGTTGGTCTGGCTGCCGCCGGCGTGTTCTACCTGACATTCACGTACGGTAGCTTGCCCTGGATTGCCCTGGTTCTTGCATTCAGTTGGGCGACTTACGGACTGATCAAGAAGACTTCCCCGCTGGGATCACTCCCGGGCCTGACACTCGAGACAGGTCTCCTTCTACTGCCAATGCTCATATACCTTGGGTACGTGGAGTTGGCAGGCAAAGGTGCATTTCTACACGAGGGGATCCTTTGCGATATTCTTCTCGTGGGCACCGGGCTTATAACCGCTGTCCCGCTGTTAATGTTTGCGTCGGCAGTTAGACGCATACCCCTTTCCCTGATCGGCATCCTCCAGTACATCGCACCGACGCTCCAGTTCCTGATTGGCGTTCTCGTCTACAAGGAGCCTTTCACGGTTAACAAGCTTGTCGGCTTCGGCCTGGTCTGGCTGGCGTTGATTGTTTTTGGCGTCGAAAGTTTCTTGACGCACCGGGCCCACTCTCTGCTTCTTGCTCAACACCGCTCGCGCGGGCTGTCCTCATGAGATGAACTGGTTGTCTGTTAAACGAAAAAGGAAACGCGACAAAATGAAGAACAGAGGGGCCGGTGTATGACCACGGCCCCTCTCTGAAAGACGTGGGGTGCTATTTCGACATCACGTTGATCGTGGTGAGCAGCACGTTGCGCGTGAAGCGGGGGTTGTGCACGCCCTTGCTCCCATCATACCAGACGAGTAGATAATTCCAGAGGGCACGGACAACAGGGTCCGAGGTTGCGAAGACAGGCTTGCCCTTTTCTCCGCACGCATCCTTGACGTTGCCGAGCTGACTGTAAACGGCCTTGCCATCCTGCATGATGAACTTCAAAGAAATCTGCCCGTGGATACCCATGGGAATCTCAACCGCCTTGATCTGCTTGCCGTCGATCGGGACGTTGGGCGTGTCCTTGTCAGTCTTTTCGTCCCATGATGTCACACAGGCGATCGTATCCTTGCTGGCCAGAACCTTCTTCTCGATCAGGGCTGCGAGCTGCTTGAGTAGTTCCTGTGTACCTTTTTCGACGGAGGATTCCTTCATCTTCTCGCCGTGGCACGCGGAGCACTCGCCCGCCGTGAAGGCATGACCCCCCTTGCCAAACTTGTAGTGGCATGAGACGCAGGAGTCTCCTGTAAAAACGGCGTGCGGAGAGGCGTTATCGCCTGTGTCATTGAAGAAGTAGACATTCTTGCCGAGTATCACATCTGTTTGAGCTGCGTCGTGGGGCTGGGTAAAGCTCTTATGATCAGGACTGTCCCACGTGATACGACCGTTCCGGGTGTTGTGGCATGCCATACAAAGCGCTCCCTTGCCGAGCGCGCTTACCGACAGCCCATTCGGGAGCATGGGGATGTTGTTCTCTATGCGCAGGGCAGGTGCAGTCGTGTGGCAGACTGCGCAGGTGATCGGCTGAACCTTGTCTTTGGTGAGCCCAAGGCTCTTTATGTAAGCTTCATCAGCTTTTCCGCCATCCGGTTTCTTAAAAAAGGCCGGATCACCTTTCATGAGTTGTGGTAACCATGCTCTGAACCCTTGTTCGCCATGGCAACGCGCACAATGCGCAGTCATCTCTTTTCTGCCTTCCCACGTGGCTTCATGCACAGCAAGCTCCCTGTTTGCATGCTTGCTCTTCTGCCATTCAGCGGTGGGGTTCTGGGACGCTGCCGCACCGACAAAGACAAGGCAGAGTACCGAAACCAGTAATACAGAAAACATTTTTTTCTTCATGGTGCTTTCCCTCCTGTTTTTGTTCGGATCAAAATACAAAAAAACAGTAGATTTGTCAAGAATCTATTTCGGGTGCTTACGCTTGACACCGGGCCGCGTCTCCTGTAAAACAGAAGCATGTTTAGGCACATGCAGAGGGACCAACTGCGAGGCCAGCAAAAAGAAATGGAATATGCTGGAAGGCAAATAATGGAAAAGGGAGAAGGATCATGAAGGATGGCGTCTACAGGTCGATCTGCGGATTCTGCCATTCCAATTGCGGAGTGAAGCTGCATATACGGGATGGCAAAGTCGCACGCGTAGAGGGGGACCCTGATCACCCAATGAACAAGGGCTATGTGTGCCCCAAAGGATTTGCAATAAAGCCGATGCTCGACGCCGATGATCGGCTGAGATTTCCACGCAAGAAGACAAAGGGAGGATTTGCGAGAATCACGTGGGACGAGGCGCTCGATCTTGCCGCGGATAAACTCACGAAGATCAGAGAAACATACGGACCTGAAAGTCTGGTGCACTGCCATGGCGCTCCGGTCACGTACGGCGCGCGCGATGGGTTTAATCAATTCATGGGCGCATACGGCTCTCCCAACAACACAGGTGCGGCCAACCTCTGCGCTGTCCCGCGGCGGCTCGCGTTCATGGATGCCTTCGGGGGAAGACCGGAACCTGACTTTGAAAACGCCCGGCTGATTATTTTTTGGGCCTCAAACCCGATCAACTCCACCCGCTTCAGCGTCTACGCGTCTTACGACGGATTCCATCAGATTGTTCCCCGCGCGCGCGAACGGGGAGCGAAGGTCATCGTTATCGATCCCGTGAAGGCCGAGATCGTTGGCCTTGCAGATGAGTGGATCAGGCCGAACATTGGCACTGACGTAGCCCTGGGACTTGCCGTGGCCCACACGATCATAAAGGAAGGGTTCTACGACGAGGAGTTTGTGGGCAGATGGGTTGCGGGATTCGACCAGATAAGAAAGCACGTGGAGAGCACGACACCGGAATGGGCGGAAAAGATCACGGCGGTCCCCGCCGATACAATACGAAAACTGGCGCGGCTCTATGCAACGACCGATGGCGCTGTCATCGTTGATGGAAACGGGCTCGATATGCACACCAGTGGCGTCGATATGGTAAGAGTGGTCTGCCTCTTGATCGCTTTGACCGGCAACTTCGATAAGGCTGGCGGAAACGTCCTTTTCTCCATTATTCCGCAAAAGCTTCCTCCTACCATGCGCGCGGAAAAAAAACGCATCGGTTTAGATGAATTCCCTCTTTTTCCCGAGGTTCCTTTTCCTGCAGTCAAGGAGGCTTTGCTGAGTGACTCACCACATCGGCCCAGGTCCATGATCGTGCACCACGCTAACCCGGTGCTCGTACAGGCGAACCAGGAGAGAACCAAGCAGGCATTGCAGAAACTCGACTTCCTGATGGTGCTCGATATTTTCCCGACCGGGACGACCGAAATTGCAGACCTGGTTCTGCCTGTTGCCGCAGATTTCGAGGCGGTTGACTACCGCGCATACGCGAGCAGCAAAGGAGGGTTCCTTGCCCTGCGCGATAAGGCGGTTGAGCCTCTTGGAGAATCCCGGTCCGTCTTTGAAGTTGAGTATGATCTGGCGAAAAGGATGGGTATAGAACAAAGCTACCCATTCCGAAACGCTGAAGAGTGGGTCAACTTCGTGTTACGGCCTGCCCGGGTCACGTTGGATGACCTGAGGACGAATCAGATTGTGTACGCGTCTCCACCCGTGGTTTACCAGAAATACAAGGCAGATGGTTTCAGAACGCCATCGGGAAAAGTTGAGTGCTATTCCGACCGGTTTGCGGCTGCAAGGCAAGGGGCTTTACCAGTCTATGAACCTCCCAAGGAATCTCCGGCGACCAGTCCGGAGTTGTCAAAGGAGTATACTCTCTTGGCTACGACAAGAAGAACCGCCGACTATGTACACACGAAACTGGTCAACCTACCTGCCATGAGAAAGCGGTATCCTGAGCCACTGGTCATGATGCACCCGGTCGATGCTGAAAAGAGAGGAATCCGGCAGGACGATATGGTGGAGGTAACCTCTCCGCGCGGGACAGCCCAGGTGAAGGCCCGGATAACCGAAGACATCGGGCCGGGTCTCGTCTCAATCGATTTCGGCTGGGGAAATCCAACGGACGACAAGGCAAACGTGAACGTCTTTACCAACGATGCAGTGTGGGACAAGGTATCGGGGGGGTATCCCAACAGGCTCTTCATGTGCGAGGTAAGAACCCTCTCCAGGAATTCCTGAGGCGGTCACGCACCCCCTAGGTCAACGATTGCGTCGCGCTTTGAGCAGTGGTTAGAAAAAGCCGGCCTTTTTGCTTGACAGAGGACCTACTTCTCGATTTACATATACCCCAATCTCCCATTTCATGCGGACGGAACGCTCGACAAGGGGGAATAATCTTTTTAAGGCCGTAGACGGAGAATCTCATGGCAAAAGATCTTGCCCAATTCCTGAACATGATCGGTAAGGAGTTTCCGGAGCTTCTTCTGCGAATCAAAGAGGAGGTTGACCCCGGGCGCTTTGAGGTCTCATCTCTCTTGAACCTGCTCGAGAAAAAGGGTCAGGAGAAGATTGTCTTTTTCGAGCATGCACTGAACGTCAACAAAAGCCTCGTTGCGCCGCTTGCGTCAAATCTGTTTGTCTCGCGTGAGGCGTGTGCGCTGGCCCTGGATCTTGCCCCGCAGAACCATGGGATGGGCCTCGTGGAAGAGTTCGCGGCACGGGAAAGGGCCGGGGGAACAATCGAGAGGGTGCCGGCGGCTGACGCTCCCTGCCAGCAGGTAGTGTGGGAAGGCGAATCAGCCGATCTATTGAAGCTGCCCGTTCCGGTAAACCACGAGAAGGACGCGGGTCCTTATCTCACCATGGCCTGCATCATGAAAGGATTGGACCAGGATTTCTACGACATCACCTTCACAAAGAACCTTGTGAAGGATTCGAAGCGGATGAGCGTTTCCGCGCATGCGCACCATCACCTGGAAGCGATCCTTGCGGAGTATGAGGCGAAAAATATGAGAGCGCCGATGATCGTAGTGCTGGGCCACCATCCCGGCTTCTACCTCTCCTCCTGCTGTCTCATGCCATACGGCAATAACGATTACCTGACCGCGTCCTCTTTTCTGCAGGAGCCTCTCAGGGTGACGGGTTCGCGCACCTGGGGTGACGCCTTTCTGGTGCCTGCTGATGCGGAGATCGTTGTGGAGGCAGAGATTCTGCCGGGGGTGCGTGAAAAACAGAACCCTTACGGCGAAATAGCAGGATACTACCAGCCTGAGATGCTTGTGCCTGTCGCGGAAGTGACTGCCATCACGATGAAGAAGGGCGCTATCATGCAGTCCGTTTTTCCCGGTCACAACGAGCATTTTCATCTTGGGGGCATTCCCAAGGAGGGAAGCGTTTATGGCGTGATCAAGCGGAATATTCCGGGGGTGAGGGCGGTGCATCTTCCACCGTCCGCATGCGGCCGTTTTTCCTGTACCATCTCCATGAAGAAAGAGTTCGAAAACGAGCCGAGGAAAGCGGCCATGGCGGCATTCACCGAGATGCCGAACCTGAAACTGGCAGTGGTGGTTGATGAGGATATCGACGTGTATGACGAGCGGGAGGTGCAGTGGGCCGTGGTGACGCGGACTCACTGGGACAAGGACGTAGAAGTTATTCGCAAGGTCCAGAGTTTCCGCGGCTGGCTGGGGGATGCCGTGGCCATCATTGATGCCACGCGCCCCGGTGACGTGAACTTTCCGGAGCGGAACCAGATCCCTGCTGAAGCACTGAGGAAGGCGGAAGAGAGATGGAAACTGTAAGGGCGCTCGCGCGCACAGATGTGCGGCTGAAGGTTGTCCTTGCGTTCTTTTTTGGGCTCTTCTACCTGCTTGCCATTCCCTATCCCGAGAAGAGCAGGCAGTTCCCCCAGCTCGTCGCGCTCTTCAGTTTCATCGTAACGGTTGTCTCGCTCGTGAGAGATTTTGTGCGCGGGGCGCGCGCCGCAGAGATTGCGCAGGTGGACGACACAGAACTGACAAGGACCGGCGAAGAGGACAGGGGGGAAAAGAAAAAAAGATTTTTTCGGGCCTGGGGCATCATCCTCGCTTCTCTTGGTGCCGGCCTACTGGGCGGGTTCCTGTTTGCGACCTTGTTCCTCTTTGCTGGATTCGGCCTGATCTTCGGAAGGAGAGAAGACCTCGTGAGAAACATGCTCGTCGCAGTGGTCATGACGATCTGCGTGTTTTGCGCGTTCCACTGGCTCATGGGAGTTCCACTGCTCTCGGGCCTGTTCTGGTAGGAGCTTCGCATGATTGATCTGTTGGTGCAGGCTGTCACTTTTGCTTTTCAGTGGCAGAACCTCGTGGCCCTTGCGGCCGGAACAGTATCGGGCATCATCATCGGCGTACTTCCCGGACTTGGTCCCTCGGCGGGTATGGCGCTGGCGATCCCGCTCGTATTGAAATGGCCCCCGGCAACCGCCCTCATCTTCATGGGTGCGTTATACAAGTGCAGCAACTACGGCGGCTCTATCACGGCCATCCTGGTCAACACGCCCGGCGACTCATCCAACGCGGCCACGATACTGGACGGTTATCCCATGTGCGAGAAAGGCAGGGGTGGGGTCGCACTTGCGCTGAGCGCCACGGCCGCCATGGTTGGTGGGTCAATCGGCATGATCTGCCTGATCTTTTCCGCACCCGCTCTGGCAAACTTTGCCCTGGAGTTCGGTCCCGCGGAATATTTTCTCACCGCCCTTCTCGCCCTCTCACTGATCGCAGCCGTGGTGCAGGGTGCCACATTGAACGGGCTCATCGCAGCCGGGCTCGGTTTGATGCTTTCCTTCGTCGGCTTCGATGTGATCACGGGCCATCTCCGATACACCTTCGGCTGGAGTGTGATCGAAGACGGCATCCCATTGATCCAGGCCCTGGTCGGTCTTTTTGCGGTGACGCAGGCGTTGGTCCTCGCGGAAAGCGCCGGAGCCATCTCGCGCATCGGTAAACTGGCGGGCGGTTTTCTGGAAGGTGCGAGGATCTACTTCCGGTATCCGTACACGGTCATCCGCTCCTCACTCATCGGTCTCTTTGTGGGTGTCCTGCCTGCTGTCGGGCAGAGCTCCGCGGGTCTTCTCGCGTGGGCTGATGCGAAGCGCGCGAGCGCACACCCTGAGACCTTCGGCACAGGCGACCCGCAAGGCGTGATCGCTTCAGAGACCTCCACGAACGCCTGCATGCCGGGGGACCTCGTCTGCACCATAGCGCTCGGTATCCCGGGCAGTGTGGGGGCTGCGGTCTTCCTGGGCGTGATGATCATATTCGGTGTCATCCCGGGTCCGCTCGTCTTCACGGAGAAGGCGGACGTGATATACAGCCTGTTCGTCGCACTCGTGCTCACATCCTTTGTGCTCTTCTTCGTGGGCATGACCGTGGCGCGACACTTTGCCCTGGTGACCTTGCTGCCCAACGAGATCATCGTGCCCCTGACCCTGGTCATTAGTCTCCTTGGAAGTTTTGCCATCCGGAACCTGATGGCCGATGTGGTGCTGAGCCTCGGCTTCGGAATCCTGGGCTATGTGATGCTGAAGGGAGGGCTGACGCCGGTACCTCTCCTTCTGGGACTGGTGCTCGGGGAGATGGTCGAGACCAACTATCACCGGGCACTCATGCTTTCGGGAGGGTCGTATTCGATCTTCTTCTCGTCCATCATATGCAAGATTCTCGTCATTCTCATTATCCTCTCCTTTGTGGGGCCGTATCTCGCGCCTCTTTGGAAGAGATTGACAGGAAAAATGAAGTGAAAGGGGGAGTAATCATGGAGAAAAAAGTAAACAGGAGATTGACAGTCGTAACCATCTGCGCACTGGCTCTGCTTTTCATCTGCCCGAATGCCTGGAGTGCAGACTTTCCCAAGAAGCCGGTAAAGATGATCGTCTGTTCGGCTGCGGGTGGTGGAGAAGACATGGAAACCCGTGCCATCGCCCCGTTCGTCGAAAAGCATCTGGGGGTGAACGTCACCATCGAGAACCAGCCGGGCGCCGGCGGGAAGATTGCGTTTGAAAAATTCCAGAAGACCGAACCTGACGGGTACAGTCTTATTATGTACACCTTCCCGAAGAGCATTATCATCGAATACATCGACAAGACCAATTTCAGGACGAAAGATTTTACGCCTGTTTTTGCGTGGTCGCGTGGCAACCAGGTGCTGGTTGTCCACGGGGACACGTGGAAGACGTTCGGTGATTTCTTGAAAGCAGCCAAATCAAAGACACTTTCAGGTGGCCTTTCCGGCAGAGGCAGCACGGTCCATCTGGCTGGCCTCGTGGCAGTGGATGAATTGGGCATCAAGGTCAACTGGGTTCCGTACGAGGGCTCTGCGGGCAGCGTGACTGCGTTGGCCGGGAAACATCTTGATTTCACGATCTGCCTGGCCACCTCCGCTGTGTCATTGACCAAGGCCGGCAAGCTACGACCCCTTGTTGTGTTTAGCGACACGCGTGATCCGTATCTGCCGGATGTGCCGATTCCGAAAGAGCTGGGCTTCGAGGCCACATCCATGCCGGGCATTCGCGGTGTCGAAGCGCCTCCGCGCACCCCGGCGCCCATCGTGAAAGTGCTTGAGGATGCGTTCAGCAAAGCCATAAAAGAGCCTGCCTACATCGAGATAGCAAAGAACAGGCAGATCGTGCTTCAGCCTATGAGTTCGAAAGAGTACGCCCAGATGGTAGAGGTCACGTATCCACGGGTTGAAAAATACCGGGAGATGCTGAAAGAGAAATAATAGATTCGACTAAGGAGAGGAATGATGAAGCCGCAATTTTTGTATGATGATCTGCGTGGCTGGATCGAGGAAGCACGAAAGCTCGGAGAGGTGAGAGACGTCGAGGGAGCAACCTGGCAGGAAGAGATCGGTATGGCCACAGAACTCCTTCACCATTCGGACCCCGCGCCTGCGGCGCTCTTTGATAAGATCCCCGGGTATCCCCAGGGCTTCAAAATACTGACGAACTTCTTCGGCGGCAAACGGATGAACATGACCATGGGCTTTCCAGGGGCACTCTCCCGTGTTGAGCTCTCGAACGAGTTCACCAGGGCCTATCAGGAATTGAAACCCATTCCCTATACATTCGTGGAGGATGGTCCCATCCTGGAGAACGTGCGCATGGGAGATGACGTGAATGTGCTTGCCTTCCCGGCGCCGCTCTGGCATGAAAGCGATGGCGGCCGCTATATCGGGACCGGAAGCTATGACATCACGCAGGACCCTGACGAGGGATGGATCAACGTGGGCACCTATCGCGTGATGGTGCACGATGAGAAGAGTGTCGGTTTCTATATCTCACCGGGCAAGCACGGCCGCATTCACCGAGACAAGTACATGTCCCGTAATCAGCCTATGCCTGCAGCAGTGGTTGTGGGCGGCGACCCTTTCCTCTTCCTCATGGCGTGTAACGAAGTGCCATACGGCGTCAATGAATACGAGCTTGTTGGGGCCATGAGGGGGAAACCGTATCCTGTCATAAAGGGCAGGGTAACGGGCCTTCCCATTCCTGCACATGCCGAGATCGTCCTCGAAGGGTTTGTCGATCCGCACAAGAGAAGACGCGAGGGCCCGTTCGGAGAATGGACCGGGTATTACGCCAGCGATATTCGCGATGAACCAGTGCTTGATGTGAAAGCGATCTACTATAGGAACGACCCGATCATCCTGGGCTGCCCTCCGAACCGGACCCCTGATGAACTCGCGCGTTATCGTGCCGTGATCCGATCAGGTCTCCTGAAGGAGCAGCTCGAGCGTGCCGGTCTCTCCGGGATCAAGGCGGTCTGGGCCAACGAGGTGGGAAGCTCGAGGATGCTCCTCTCCATCGCTATTACCCAGCTCTACGGGGGCCATGCTGCGCAAGTGGGCCACGTTGCTTCGCAGTGCCATGTGGGCGCCTATGCCGGGAGGTATGTCGTAGTGGTGGATGACGACATCGATGTTTCAAATCTTGACGAGGTGATCTGGGCCGTTCTGACGCGTTCCGATCCTGCCACGTCGATCGACATCATACACAACGCGTGGTCTACGGCGCTAGATCCGCGCATCCATCCCGACGACAAAGAAAAGGGAAAGCTGACCAACTCAAGGGCGATCATCGATGCGACGCGGCCATACGAATGGCGTGGCCGTTTCCCGAAGGTCAACATGCCGAGTCCCGAAAAGGCGCGCGTGGCGCGAGAGAAGTTCTCGTACCTACTCGAAGGGTTTGTGAAAAAAAGCTAGCCTCGTGTCGTAAAGGGGCTCGTGCGCCCGTCTACTTGATCGCCTGTATGAACTCCTCGGCGGTGCAGATGTCGGCGATGACGCGGAGGCTCTGGATTGCCGCTGCCTGCGCCTGCTCGTTGTGCGTCGTGCAACAATCCTCGATGACGATGTTGCTGTACCCGTAATTCAAAGCTGACCACGCCGTAGCCGTTACCACATAGCTCGTGGCCACACCGGTCAGGGCGATGTCCGTGATGCTATGTTTCTTAAGTACTTCGTCAAGGTTGGATCCCGCAAAAGCGGACATGTGGCGCTTCCCCACCACGGGCTCTCCTTCCTTCGGGGCTACTTCGGGCATTGTCTCGAACCCCCATACTCCGGGCCTCAGTACGTCCGTGCGTCCGTTTTCTGCCGCGATCACCTTGCAGAAATCTCCGCGGGTAGGGTAGTGCGGAAAATGGCCTGCACCGAAGTCTACCCTGACGGTGATGACAGGCATACCAGCAGCCCGCGCAGCGTCCATAACCTTTCTGACGCGCGGCAGGAGCCCTGTCTTCTTGACCATCTCCCCGAATCCAGTGTGCTGCGCGACGGGTGACTGCTCGTCGACCATATGTCTTTGAATGTCCATTACGAGGAGCGCCGTCTTTGTTTTGTCTATTTCTATGGCCATGTTCCCTCCTTTTTTCTTGCCGGTCTTGTTCAATATTATGCAAGAAGACCCAATGCTTGTTCCACCAGCCCCTCTGTTGCCTTCACCTTATACGCATTGTTGCTCAATGGGGCAGCGCCTTCCACAGCCGCTTTGCATGCGGTACCAACTGCATCCTTGAGCTTCTTTCCTTTGCACGCTGCCTCTGCGCGGGTTGAGCGCCATGGGAAGGGTGCGACACCCCCAAGTACAATGTGCGCCTCGGTAACCGTGTCGCCCTTGAGGACCACCGTGGCGGCCACGCTGACGATGGCAAAGTCAAAGGCCTGGCGCTCCTTGAGCTTGAGAAAGACGCCCTTGCTGCCCTGAAGAGGCGCAGGCACTTCCACACCCTTCACCAGCTCTCCGGGAAGAAGTATCGTCTCTTTGAGTATGCTCTTTTCGGGTTTCACATAGAACTGGTCGACGGGCACCATCCGCTTTCCTTTGGCCGCTGCTATCTCTACCTTTGCTCCGAGGGCCGCAAGCGCAACGGCCATATCTGATGGGTAGACCATGCAGCATGTGCCGTTCGCAAAGATGGCGTGGTATTGGTTCTCGCCTGCCTGGGCATAACAGTTGCTGCCCCCTTTGCGCAAACAGTCTCCAAAGAGCCTTCCGCGGAAGTACCAGCAACGCGGCCGCTGACAGAGGTTACCTCCGAGGGTGGCAACATTGCGGATTTGGGGAACCCCTACCTGGCCCGCCGCCTGTGCGATGAGCGGATACTTCCCGCTGATGAGAGAAGAGGAAGCGATCTCGCTCAGGGTTGTGGCTGCGCCGATTATCAAGCTGCCCTTCTCTTCCTTGATGTAGCTCATCTCTTTCACGCCGTTGATATCGAGTACGTGTCGGGGGGATTTTAACTTCGCCCCTTCCACCCGGTCCTTCATGATCGCAAGCATGTCGCTGCCGCCCCCGAGAACAGCCGCTGTTTCCTTGTGGCGCGCGAGGAGTGCAACCGCCTGTGATACCGTGGTCACTTTGTAGTAATCGAAACTTCTCATGGGCTGCTCCTTTCTCCTCTACGCTTTTGCCTTACCGAACGCGTCAAGCATGGACCGTATATTGATCGGGATTTCGTTGAACCGCACGCCGACCGCGTTGTAGATGGCGTTGGCAATGGCCGGCGCTGGAACGCCATACGGGGGTTCGCCGACACCCTTTGCACCAAATGGCCCATACGGGTCTTCCGGTTCGACGATGATCGGTTCGACGATCGGCACGTCAAGGATCGACGGTATCTTGAAATCGACCATGTTGGGATTCACGCAGATGCCGGTTTGGGCGTCCATATACTGCCGCTCCAGCATGCCGTAACCGATACCCATCACGGCCCCGCCCTCGATCTGGTTTTCGCAGCCGAGGCGGTTGATCGCCTGTCCCACGTCATGAGCGGCCACGAGTTTGAGGACGTGCACCTTGCCCGTGCGCGTGTCCACGGACACTTCGGCGAAATGGGCGCCGAAGGTGAAGAGGGTCACGTTTTGCGGCACTCTGCCCGAGCCTCGTCCGATGATCGGGCTTCGGACCCCGGCGAGCACCTCTCTGTAAGGGATGGATTTTCCTTCATCCTTGATGTGGACCTGTCCGTCCTTGATCTCCAGTTCGTCCTTCTTTTTTTTCAACTGATCTGCGGCAGCATCGAGCAACTGGTTCTTGATATCGCGGGCCGCTGCGATCACTGCGAGACCTACGCTTGCAGTGCC
>Ga0079037_100001264_pt1 | contig 12981 bp, 13 predicted proteins | sample Mud3Dept4metaG_FD_71479 | JGI IMG/M metagenome (GOLD analysis project Ga0079037, IMG submission 71479) | Freshwater wetland microbial communities from Ohio, USA, analyzing the effect of biotic and abiotic controls - Mud 3 Core 4 Depth 4 metaG | ecosystem: Environmental > Aquatic > Freshwater >... | reverse complement strand
TGTTCGGCCTTCGGCCTCACCAGCTCGCGCTGCGCGCTCGGTTGCCGCGTCGCTCGCTGCGCTCGCTCCTCGCAATGACCTAGGGCCACGCCCCACGTCGCTTCAGCGACACGCAGGCCGAGAGGCGGCTTCAGCCGCCGCCGCGCGCGAACGAACCGCGCCTCCTCGCCGTCGACGACATCCGACCTTCACCCGACGACCCATGACCGACACCCCAGGCACCATCGCCGAGTTCAACGCGTTCCGCTCCCGGATGAACGACATCATCCTGAACGCGGGCAACCTCACCATCAACCGCTTCTTCCGGCTCGACGGCCAGGCGTACGAGGCCGGCGCGCTCGGGGTGAAGACGAAGGAGATGCTGGGCCTCGTGTCGAGCCTCGTGCTGCGCTGCGACGACTGCATCACCTACCACGTGGTCCGCTGCCACGAGGAGGGGACGACGCGGGAGGAGTTCCTGGAGATCTTCTCGGTGGGGCTGATCGTGGGCGGGAGCATCGTGATCCCGCACCTGCGCCGCGCGATGGCGCGGCTGGAGGAGCTGGAGGCTTCGGCCTAGCGGCCTCAGCCCATGGGCGGCGAAGGCGGGCCGGGCGCCGGCTCAGCCCGCCGCGAGCGCCTTCGCGATGCGGCCGAGGAACTCGCCGTCGGGGAGGTCCTCCCAGCTCTCGGGCACGAAGATCTCGACGCGCGCAGCGCCGGAGTTGCACTCCATGCGCCGGTGGCCCTCGGGCTCGCCCCCCTTCGGGGGCACCTCGAGGCAGATCCAGTGGGTCCCGGTGGCGTCCTGCACGACCTTCATCACCCCTCCTCGGCCGGTGCGATCACCGGCGCAGCGGTCCGGGCCAGCAGCACTCCGGTGACGATAAGCGCGCCGCCCGCGAGATGCACGGGGCCGGGGCGCTCGCCCAGCATGAGGGTGGCGATCGTGGTCGCCACGAAGGGCGTCAGCAGCGACACCAGCGCGGTGCGCGACGCGCCGAGCGCCTGCACGGCCAGGCTCCACAGCACGTACGCCGCGACGAGCGAGAGCAGCGTGGCATAGGCGAGCCCCACCCAGGCCGCCGCCGAGATGCGGCTCCAGGGCAGCGCCACCAGGCCGGGCACGCCCAGCAGCACGAGCACCGGCGTGCCGAGGATCATGCTCCAGCCGGTGAGTTCGAGCGGCGAGAGCCCGATGCTGCCCATCCGGCGGAGGCCCAGGGTGTAGAGGGCCCAGCAGAGCACGGCGCCGAGCATGAGCGCATCGCCCGCGTGACCGCCGCCCAGCGAACCGCCGCGGGCCACGATCACCAGCAGCACGCCCGCGGACGCCACCACCAGCCCGAACACGCCGCGCCGGGACACGGACTCCATGCCGAGGAGGCCGGCGCCGACCGTGACGACGGTGGGCATGCTGGCCAGGATGAGCGCGCTGTTGGTGGCGCTGGTGAGGGCGAGGCCGTGGATGAACAGGACCTGGTACACGGTGTTCCCCACCAGCCCGAGCAGGAGCAACCGGAGGAAGTTGCCCCGGGGCGGGTGCAGCCGGCCCTCGCGGCGGAGGATCACCAGCCCGAGCAGCACCGAGCCGACCGCGAACCGGATGGCCGTGAAGGGGAGCGGCGGGATCTCGGCGAGCGCGATCTTGCTGGCGGTGAAGTTGCCGCCCCAGAAGAGGACGACGAGGAGGAGGCCGAGGATGGGGGACATGAGCGGCAGAAGATAGCCCGCACGCCGACGTCATTGCGAGGAGGCCCCGCAGGGGCCGACGAAGCAATCCGGGTGCGAAGAGCGGGGCCCTCTGGACGGTTGAGCGGGCTCCGCCCCGATGCATCCGGATTGCTTCGTCGCTGCGCTCCTCGCAATGACGGCGGTGGCGCGGTCCGGCGTACCGTTCGCGCCCCATCTATATTTGCGGGCTATGTCCCAAGCCCGCATCCGCAACTTCTGCATCGTCGCCCACATCGACCACGGGAAGTCCACCCTGGCCGACCGGCTGATCGAGCAGACCGGCACCATCGAGAAGCGCCAGATGCGCGAGCAGGTCCTGGACACCCTGGACCTCGAGCGCGAGCGCGGCATCACGATCAAGCTGAACGCCGTCCGCATGCTCTACACGGCGAAGGACGGCGTCGAGTACGAGCTCAACCTGATCGACACGCCCGGCCACGTGGACTTCACGTACGAGGTGTCGCGCTCGCTGAACGCGTGCGAGGGCGCCATCCTGGTGGTGGACGCGTCGCAGGGCATCCAGGCCCAGACGCTCTCCAACCTCTTCCTGGCGCTCGATGCCGGGCTCGAGATCATCCCGGTCCTCAACAAGATCGACCTGCCGGGCGCCGAGCCGGAGAAGCGCGCCCGGGAGATCATGGACCTGATCGGGGCGAAGCGGGAGGAGATCCTCGCCGTGTCGGCGAAGGAGGGCACCGGCGTGCCCGAGCTGCTCGAGGCGCTGGTGGCGCGCGTGCCGCCGCCGCACGGGAAGGAGCACGCCCCGCTGCGCGCGCTGATCTTCGACTCGTACTTCGACCGCTATCGCGGGGCGATCGCGAGCATCCGGGTGGTGGACGGCGTGGTGAAGAAGGGCATGCAGGTGGCGTTCGGCTCGCACCCCGAGGACGTGTACCAGGTGGACGAGGTGGGCTTCCGCCAGCTGGGCCTGCGCCCCGCGGACAAGCTCGAGGCGGGCGAGGTGGGCTACCTGGTGGCCAACCTGCGCGACGTGCGCGACACGCGCGTGGGCGACACGGTGCTCGACGCGGCCAACCGCGCCACGGAGCTGCTGCCGGGCTACCGCGAGGTGAAGTCGATGGTGTTCGCGGGCGTGTACCCCACCGACAGCGACCAGTACGAGGCGCTGCGCGACGCGCTGGAGAAGCTCCGCCTCAACGACGGCAGCCTGCACTACGAGCCCGAGACGTCCACCGCGCTGGGCTTCGGGTTCCGCTGCGGCTACCTGGGGCTCCTGCACCTCGAGATCGTGCAGGAGCGGCTGGAGCGCGAGTTCAACCTCGACCTGATCACGACCGTCCCGACGGTGGAGTACCACGTGTACCTCACCGACGGCACGATGCTGCTGCTGGAGAACCCCACCAACCTGCCCGACACGACGCTCATCGAGCGCATCGAGGAGCCGTACGTGAAGGCACGCATCATGGCGCCGGCCGAGTACATCGGCGGCATCATGAAGCTGGGGCAGGAGCGGCGCGGGGTGTACAACGGGATGCAGTACCTCGACACGCAGCGGGTGGAGTTCGACTTCGAGTTCCCGCTGGGCGAGATCGTGCTGGACTTCTACGACCGGCTCAAGAGCATCTCGCGCGGCTACGCCTCGCTGGACTACGAGATCAGCGGCTTCCGCGCGTCGAAGCTGGTGAAGCTCGACATGCTCATCAACGGGGACCAGGTGGACGCCTTCAGCGTGATCATCCACGCGGACAAGGCGTACGAGTGGGGCCGCAAGGTGGCCGAGAAGCTGAAGGAGCTCATCCCGCGACAGCTGTTCACGGTGGCCATCCAGGCGGCGATCGGGAACAAGATCATCGCCCGCGAGACGATCTCCGCCTTCCGCAAGGACGTGCTCGCCAAGTGCTACGGCGGCGACGTGTCGCGCAAGCGCAAGCTCCTCGAGAAGCAGAAGGAGGGGAAGAAGCGCATGAAGCAGATCGGCTCGGTGGAGATCCCGCAGGAGGCGTTCCTGGCGGTCATGCAGGTGGAGTAGCCGGTCTCAGCGCGCGCCGCGGACCTCGTCGTAGATGGACTCGAGGCGCGCGGTCTGGATGCGCAGGTCGAAGTGCGCCAGGGCCCGGGCGCGCGCCGCGGCACCCGCCCGCTCGCGGAACGCCGCATCCCCCAGCACGGCGACCAGCGCCGTCGCGAGCGCCGCCGCATCGCCGGGCGGCACCACGAACCCGGTCTCCCCGTCCACGACGCCCTCGGCCGACCCGCCCGAGGGCGTCGTCACGACGGGCAGGCCGCAGGCCTGCGCCTCGACGATCGTCATCGGCAGGCCCTCGGCGTCCCCGGCCGCCGTGACGACGCCGGGCGCGCAGAGCACGGCGGCGCGGCACATGAGGTCCCGCACCGCCGCCGGCGCCTGCACGCCGAGGAAGCGCACCGGCAGCGCCGCGCCGGCGGCCTCGCGCTCGAGGGCGGCGCGGAGCGGGCCGTCGCCCGCCACGACCAGTTCGGCGCCGGGCACGGCGCGAAGCACGGCGGGCAGGGCGGCCAGCAGGTGCGTGAGTCCCTTCTTCGCCACCAGCCGGCCGACGAAGAGCACGAGGTTCGCGGCGCGCGGCGCGTCGCCATCGGGCCGGAAGAGTCGCGTGTCCACGCCGATGTGGTGCACCGTGATCAGCGCCGCCGGGCAGCCGTTGGCACGCAGGCGCTCGGCGATGAAGTCCGACACCGCGATCACGCGCGCCGCCGACGCGAAGACGCGCGCGCGACGGGCCCGCTCGGTGGAGGTGCGCGCGGTGGTGGCGATGTCGGCGCCGTGGAAGGTGACCACGAGCGGCACGCCGAGGGCGCGGGCGATGGGAATCGCGGCGGGTGCGTTGGTGCCGAAGTGCGCATGCACCAGCACCGGCTCCTCGGCCGCGAGCGCCCGGCGGAAGCCGGGCGTCACCCAGCCGAACTGCTTGAGGAGGCCGCGGGAGAGCGCGGGCACCGCGGCGTGCTCGGCGAGCAGGATGCGCTGCCGGCCGGCGAGATAGGCGTTGCCCGCCGGGCCGAGGCGGAAGCCGGCGAAGACGGGCCGGTAGCGCTCGAGCGCCCCGCCCTGCGCCGCGATGAACGTCTCCGACCAGGGCAGCAGTTCCTTGCGGAAGACGAGCGCCGTGGGGCGGCTGGTCACGCCGGGATGAGGCCGTGGCGGTCGAGACCCACGAGCGCGCGCGTGCGGCGGGTGGCGGCGACCTCGTCGCGGATGGCGCGGTTCCGCGCGAGCGCCGCCTCGTTCCGGTAGCCGCGCTCGTGGTCGAGGTGGACGACCGCCGTGCGGAAGCGCACCTGCCGGCCGCGGATGCCCGCGTTCTCGAGCCGCTCGCCGAACTCCCGGTCGAGGCCGCCGTAGGCCATGGACTCCTCGAAGCCGTTCACGGCCACGGCGTCGGCGCGCCAGACGGAGGCGTTGTGCCCGTTGAAGGTGGGGCGCGTGGAGGTCACCCGGTCGAGCAGCGCGGCGAGCGGCGAGCCGACGGCGAGCCGCAGCAGCTGGCGGCCGGCGGGGACGCCATGCGCACGCAGCCAGCGGTAGGAGGTGGCGTGCCCGGCCCCGACGTCGTCACGGGTGAGGGCGCGGCTCACGGCGAGGGGCAGCTTGATGTAGCCGCCCGAGAGGAAGCGCCCCGGGCGCGCGAGGGACCGATGGACGGCGACCAGGTCGCGCCGCGGGATGCAGTCGCCGTCGGTGAAGAGGAGATAGTCGCCCCGGGCGGCGAGGATGGCCCGGTTGAGGATCTCGCACTTGCGGAAGCCCCGATCCTCGTGCCACACGTGCCTCAGCGGCACGCCGAGCCCGGGCCCGACGCGCTCGAGCAGCTCGCGGGTGGCGGGCCCGGAGCCGTCGTCGGCCACCAGCACCTCGAAGCCGCGGTCGTCCTGCGCGCCATAGCCCCAGAGCACCTTCTCCAGCCACTCCGGCATGTTGTAGGTTGTGACGATGACGGAGATGAGCATACGGGCGGTGCGGGCTCCCTGAACGGACTGCGCGGCGCGGCAACTCCAGAATCCCGAGCAAGAAAGCAAGTTCCGTGGTCCGGGGGAACTGGCGGTTTCCCGCGGCCGCATCCGCCCTCCAAGAGGACGACACCGTGAGCCGGCGCTACGTGCTGGGTATCGACATCGGGGGCACCAACGTGGTGGCCGGCTGCGTCTCCGAGGACGGCTCGGCGCTGCACGGCCTGCGCAGCGAGCCCACCGTCGCCGAGAAGGGTGCCGACGACGTCATCGAGCGCATCCTGCGCCTGGCGCACGCCGCGATGGACGAGACCCGCGCGGTGGACCGCCAGGCCGAGATCGTCGGCGTCGGCATCGGTGCGCCCGGCCCGCTCGACACCCGCCGCGGCATCGTGCTGCTCACCCCCAACCTCGGGTGGCGCAACATGCCGCTGCGCGACCGCGTGGGCGGTCCGCTGGGCCTGCCGGCCGCGCTCGACAACGACGCCAACTGCGCCGCGCTCGGCGAGTGGTGGATGGGGGCGGCCCGCGGCGCGCGCCATGCGCTCGGGGTCACCATCGGCACGGGCATCGGCGGCGGCATCATCATCGACGGCCGCCTGTTCCACGGGGCGTCCGACTGCGCCGGCGAGATCGGCCACATCACCATCGACACCTCCGGCCGCCGCTGCAAGTGCGGCAACTACGGCTGCCTCGAGGCGTACGCCTCGGGGCCGGCAATCGCGAGCCGGGCCGTGGAGGCGGTGGAATCGGGCGCGCCGAGCCGGCTGGCGGACTTTGCGGGCGGCGACCTGGCGCGCGTCACGGCGCAGACGGTCTACGAGGCGGCGAGCCACGGCGACGACCTCGCCCGGGAGGTGGTGGGCGACACCGCCAAGTACCTCGGCGCCGGCATCGCCAACCTGGTGAACGTGCTCAACCCCGAGATCGTGGTGGTGTGCGGCGGCGTGACGCTCGCGGGCGAGTGGCTCTTCGGGCCCCTCCGGCGCGAGGTGGCCCGCCGCGCCTTCCGGCCGGCGGTGGACGCGTGCCGCATCGTGCCGGGCGCGCTGGTGGGATCCGCGGGCGTGTACGGCGCCGCCTGCGTCTTCCTCCAGCAGCGCCATGCGTAAGCTCGGCGTCGTCGGCTCGCTGGTCTGGGACGTCATCCACGGCCGCGACCCGCGCACGGCGCCGGTGGAGGAGTGGGGCGGCATCGCCTACGCGCTCTCGAGCCTGGACGCGCACCTGCCGGAGGGGTGGGAGATCGTCCCGCTGATCAAGGTGGGCCGCGACCTGCACGCGCCGGCGGAGCGGTTCCTGCGCTCGCTCAAGCGGCTGGCGCCCGGGGCGCGACCGGTGGAAGTGCCGGTGCCGAACAACCGCGTGGTGCTGCGCTACGAGTCGAGCGACCGGCGCTGCGAGCGGATGAGCGGCGGCGTGCCCGGCTGGACCTGGCCCGAGCTGGGGCCGATGGTGCGGGACCTCGACGCGCTGTACGTGAACTTCATCTCGGGGTTCGAGCTCTCCCTCGGCACGGCCGAGGCGCTCCGGCACGGGTTCGCGGGGCCGATCTACGCCGACCTGCACAGCCTCTTCCTGGGCATGCGGCAGGACGGCACGCGCACCCTCCAGCCGCTGCCGCAGGCGGCGGCGTGGTTCCGCTGCTTCGACTTCGTGCAGGTGAACGAGGACGAGATGCACGAGCTGGCCGACGACCCGATGGCGGTGGCGGCGAGCGCGATGGCGGAAGGCGTGCGAGTGCTCACGGTCACGCTGGGGGCGCGCGGGGCCGCCTACTTCACGGCGAGCGAGGATCCCGTCATCGAGCGGCGGGACGGGGGGCCGTCGGTCGGGCGGCCGGTGCGCACGAGCCTGGTGCCCACGGCGTTCGTCGACGACCCCGACCCCACCGGGTGCGGGGACGTGTTCGGGGCGGCGCTGTTCGCGCGCCTGCTCGGGCGGGAGCCGGTGGAGGTCGCGCTGCGCCACGCCAACGACGCGGCGGCCCGCAACGCGTCGTACCGGGGCGCGAACGGCCTGGCGCAGCACCTTCGAGGAGAACTGGTGACACCATGAGTCGCATCGTGGACATCCCGGCGCAGTTCGACGACCGCGGCTTCGAGCAGTTCGTGGCCGGGATCGGGGCCTGGCCGCCGGAGCAGCGCCTGTTCCTCGACGCGCGCGGGGTGCAGTGGTCGTCGCCCTACTCCCTGCTGGGCCTCCTGACCGCCGGCCAGGCCATCCGGGAGGCGAAGGGCGAGAAGCCCCTGCTCGCGATCCCGACCAACGACGACGTGCGCAGCTACTGGTCGCGGATGCGCTTCTTCGAGCACGCCGCCGACCTCTTCGAGCTGCACGGCAAGCTGCCCCGGCCGCACCGGGGTGGCCGGCAGGCCGACACGCTGCTCGAGATCACGCCGGTGCGGGCCAGCGAGGACGTGCAGGACGTGGTCGGGGGCATCCAGGAGGGGGCCCAGCGCATCCTGACCGGCGACCTCGGGTTGGAGGCGAAGGCGACGATGGGATTCGCCATGGCACTTTCGGAGTCGTGCCAGAATATTGTGGAGCACGCCGGCACGGGCGGATGGGTGGCGGTGCAGACGTACCAGTATCGCCGGCGGCTGGGCGGCCGGCGGATCGCGGTCATCGCGGTGAGCGACGCGGGCATCGGGTTCCGCCGGTCGCTGGAGGCCACGCAGGCCAAGCGCTTCGGCGACCGCTGGCGGGACGGCACCGCGCTCGAGGTGGCCCTGGTCCAGGGGGTGAGCCGTTTCCGCGACCCGGGCCGCGGGCAGGGATTTGCGGGCATCAAGCGTTACCTTCAACGCTGGCACGGCAAGATCAGCGTCCGCAGCGGCACCGCGCGACTCGCCATCGTGCCGCCGTGGGACGACGACGTCCCGCTGGTGGAACACCTGGCCTTCTTCCCGGGCTCGCAACTGCAGGTGACGATCCCGTCTCAGGACACCGCCGCCGAATGATCGAGACCATCAACGTCGCCCGCGTGCTGCGCGAGGCGCTCGCCGCCCCGTACCGGATCCTGGTGACCCGGGCCACGGGCGCGCTGGTGCGCGATCGCATCGAGCTGAAGCTCAAGGTGTCCGACTGCCAGGCCGCCGTGCTCGACTTCCGCGAGGTGGAGCTGCTCGACCTCAGCTGCGCCGACGAGGTGGTCGCCAAGCTGCTCCGCAGCGGCCAGTCGAAGTTCGTGGCCATCGCCGGCCTGCACGAGGACCTGCGGGAGCAGGTGCACGAGGTGCTCGAGCCGCAGCGGCTCGCGGTGACGATCGTCCACGACGACGCGGGGCCGGAGCTGCTCGGCTCGGTGGGCGAGGATGCTCGGCTCGCCTTCGCGGAGCTGCGCCAGGGCGGGTGCACCTGCGACGAACTCGCCCAGCGCCTCGACTGGTCGGCGGCCCGGGCCCGGGCGGCACTGGAGGCCCTCGAGGGGCTCCGGCTCGCGCAGCACGACGACCTCGGCCACACTCTGATCCCCTTCGCATGACGCGCCGCCTCGGCCCCTCCACGATCGCGATCCACGGCACCCCGCACCGCCTGCCCGACTGGGCCCCGGTGGTGCCACCCCTCCTCCAGACGAGCACCTTCACGAACCCCGTCGGCTCCACCGACGAGGTGCTCTACACGCGCTACGGGAACAACCCCAACCAGACGGCCATCGCCCGGAAGTACGCGCTGCTGGAGGGCGCGGAGGAGGCACTGTTCCTCTCGAGCGGCATGGCGGCGACGGCGCTGGCGCACCTCGCCGTGCTGCGCCCCGGCGACCACCTGCTGTCGAGCTCGTGGATCTACGGCGGCACGCGCCGGCTGTTCGACGAGGAGTTCGGCAAGTTCGGCGTGGAGATCACCTACGTGAGCCCGGTGGAGCCGCGCGCGTGGAAGCAGGCGGTGCGGAAGAACACGCGCGCGATCTTCGTGGAGACGCCGATCAACCCGCTGCTGCGCGTGGTGGACCTCGCGCCGATGGCGCGCGTCGCCCGCGACCAGGGGGTGGCGCTGCTGGTCGACGCCACGTTCGCGAGCCCGATCAACTTCCGCCCGCTGGAGCACGGGGCCGACGTGGTCATCACGAGCGCCACCAAGTACCTGAACGGCCACAGCGACGTGATCGCCGGCGCGGTGGCGGGCTCGACGCCGTTCATCGAGGAAGTGACGCGCCTGATGAAGCTGTGGGGCCAGTCCATCGACCCGCACTCGGCGTGGCTCATCGAGCGCGGCATGCGCACGCTCGCGGTGCGGATGCAGCGCCACAACGAGAACGGCCTCGCCGTGGCGCGCTGGGCCGAGGGGCACGCGGCCATCGCGAAGGTGCACTACCCGGGGCTGGCGTCGCACCCCGACCACGTGTTCGCCGCCAAGGTGCTGGGCGGGTTCGGGGGCATGGTGGGCCTGGAGCTGAAGGGCGGGCCCGCGGAGGCGGAGCGCGTGCTCGCGCGCCTGCAGCTGGTGGCGCACGCGCCGAGCCTCGCCGGCGTCGAGAGCCTGGTGTCGGAGCCGCGGCTCACCTCGCACAAGTCGCTGGGGCCCGAGGGGCGCGCGGCGATGGGGATCCCCGACGGGTTCATCCGCCTCAGTTGCGGCATCGAGGATGCCGCGGACATCATCGCGGACTTCGAGCAGGCGCTGGAGGCGTGAGGTGATCCGCCTCACCCGCGTCCAGAAGGCATACCCCAACGGCGCGATGGCCCTCAGGAACGTCTCCTTCGAGGTGCAGAAGGGGGAGTTCGTCTTCCTCACCGGGCACTCGGGCGCCGGCAAGTCCACCATCCTCAAGCTCCTCTTCGCGGAACAGCGCCCGAGCTCGGGCGAGGTGCGGGTGGCGAACTTCGGCGTGCACGACATGCCGCAGTCCGACGTGCCGAAGCTGCGCCGGAAGCTCGGCGTCGTGTTCCAGGACTTCCGCCTGCTCGAGGACCGCACGGCCACCGAGAACATCGCCTTCGCCCTCGAGGCCACGGGGGCCCGTAGCGACACCATCCCCGCCCGGGTGATGCGCGTGCTCACCCAGGTGGGGCTGGCGGCCAAGGCGCGGGCCTACCCGCGCGAGCTCTCCGGCGGCGAGCAGCAGCGCGTGGCCATCGCGCGGGCGCTGGTGAACGACCCGGTGGTGCTCCTCGCCGACGAGCCCACCGGCAACCTGGACGAGCGCGCCACCCGCGGCGTCTTCCAGCTCCTGCGCGAGATCAACACGGCCGGCACGACGGTGGTGATGGCGACGCACGACCTCGACCTCGTGCGGCAGACCGCCTACCGCACCATCGAGATGCGCGACGGCGGCATCGTCTTCGACAGCGCCGCCGACGCGGCGGAGGAACCGTGAGCCTGCTGCTGCGCGAGGCGCTGCTGTCGTTCCGCCGCACCCCGGCGCTCTCGGTGCTGTCGGTGGTGGCGATCGCGTTCTCGCTGTTCACGGTGGGGCTCTTCGGCCTGGTGGCGCTCAACCTGCGGCAGGCGCTCCGGGGCGTGGAGGAGCGGGTCGAGGTGGTGGCGTTCCTGTTCCGCGGCACCGCGCCCGAGGCCGTCACGCTGGCGTCGCAGGACATCGCCCAGTTCCCCGAGGTGGGCGACGTCACCTTCGTGAGCGAGGAGCAGGCGCTGGCCCAGGCGCGGCGCGAGCTGGTGGAGTTCAAGGACGCCTATCGCGACCTGCAGGTGAACCCGCTGCCGGCCTCGCTCGCCATCGGCCTCAAGGAGGGGTTCCGCGACGCGGCCCACGTGGCCGCGGTGGCCGAGCGGGTGAAGGGGTTCGCGTTCGTCGAGGACGTGCGCTACGGCCGCGACTGGGTGGAGCGGCTGGACCAGCTGCGAAGCACGTCCACCATCGTGGGGCTCCTGATCGGGGCGGCGTTCGCGCTGGTGGCGATCGTCATCATCGGCGTCACGATCCGGCTCACCATCCTGCAGCGCGCCCGCGAGATCGCGGTGATGCGCGTGGTGGGGGCATCGAACTGGTTCGTGCGCGGCCCGTTCCTGCTGGAGGGCATCGTGAAGGGCCTGCTGGGCGGCGTGCTGGCGCTGGTGCTGTCGTACGTCGCCTACGCGCTGTTCCGCGGCAACGGCTCCGGCCCCCTGGCCGGGCTGGTCTTCTTCCAGCCGCTGCACATGCTCGCGCTGCTGGTGTTCGGCGTGGCGCTCGGCCTGCTCGGCAGCCTGGTGAGCGTCGGGCGGCACCTGCAGGACGTCTGACGTGCGGTGGCGCCACGCCCTCGCCGCGCTGGGCGTCCTCGCCGTGGCGTCGCCCGCGGCGCTGCCCGCCCAGCAGCGGCCGGGCCAGTCGCAGCAGGAGCTCGAGGAGTCGCGGCGGCGGCTCGAGGAGATCCGCGCCGAGCGCGAGCGGCTGCGCCGCCAGGCCGAGCGGCTGCAGGGCGAGGTGCACGACGTCGAGGACGAGCTCACCAATCTCGAGCGGCAGCGGGAGTCCACCAACCGGATCGTGGTGGAGATCGAGCGGCAGATGGGCGGGCTGGTCTCGCAGCTCGACCGCAGCACCGCCGAGCTGATCCTCGCCGAGGACAACCTGGCCGAGCGCAACGCGGTGCTGCAGCGGCGGCTGGTGGACATCTACAAGCGGGGCCAGCTCTACACCTTCCAGGCGCTGCTGTCGGCGGCGTCGTTCGGCGACCTCATCAGCCGCTACAAGTACCTCTACCTGACAAGCCAGCAGGACCGTCAGCTGGTGCAGGAGGTGGAGTCGCTCCGCAACCGCATCAAGGGCCAGCGGAACCGGGTGCTGGAGATGCGCACGCAGCTCGACCGCACCCGCGAGGAGCGGGCGGCCGAGCTCAGGCGCTACGGCTCGCTGGTGCAGGAGCGGGAGAAGCGCGCCTCGCAGCTGCGGCGGACGGCGCGGTCCACCGAGCAGCGCCTGACGGCGCTCGAGCGGGACGAGAAGCAGATCCAGCAGCTGCTCGCCACGCTGGATCGCCGCCGCACCGAGGCGGCGCGCAACGCGGCGCGCGGCACCACGCCCGCGACCACCGGCACGATGACCACGTCCGACCTCGGCAAGCTCGACTGGCCGGTGGAGGGGCGCATCGTCTACCGGTTCGGGCGCGACACGCTGCCGAGCGGGGGCGTGATCCGCTGGAACGGCATCGGCATCGGGGCGCCGGCGGGCACGAGCGTGAAGGCGGTGGAGGCGGGCCAGGTGGGGCTGGTGGGCCAGGTGGGCACGTACGGCCTCACGGTGGCGGTCGAGCACGGCAACGGCTACTGGTCGCTGTACATGCAGCTGCAGGGTGCTGCGGTGAAGCAGGGCGATCGGGTGGCGCGCGGCCAGGTCATCGGCACGGTGGGCGGCGAGAACTCGGACTACGGCTC
>Ga0079037_100001261_pt1 | contig 12984 bp, 9 predicted proteins | sample Mud3Dept4metaG_FD_71479 | JGI IMG/M metagenome (GOLD analysis project Ga0079037, IMG submission 71479) | Freshwater wetland microbial communities from Ohio, USA, analyzing the effect of biotic and abiotic controls - Mud 3 Core 4 Depth 4 metaG | ecosystem: Environmental > Aquatic > Freshwater >... | reverse complement strand
TTTTGTTGCCCGCGTCGATCCTCGCTCACGCTTTAAAGTCGATGATAAAGTGCGTATGGTCTTTAACATGGAGAATATGCACATCTTCGACCAGGAAACAGAAAAAGCAATTCGCTGAAAATATTATTAAATCAAAATTCAACGGGAGCGTCTCCCAGGATTATTAACCAGGGAGACGCTTACTATGCAAAAAGACAAGGGATTATATGCAATGACTGAGATTTATAAATTGGTACTCTTACGCCATGGCCAAAGCACGTGGAATCTAGAAAATCGTTTTACCGGTTGGACAGATGTCGGTTTAACCGAAAAAGGCCGTGAGGAAGCCCATGCCTCTGCTAGGGCGCTTATCGAAGGTGGTTACACGTTTGATATCGCCTACACCTCAGTGCTCAAGCGCGCCATCCACACCCTGTGGATCGTCCTGGAAGATATGGAGCTGGAATGGCTTCCTGTCGTGCGCGCCTGGCAGCTCAATGAGCGCCACTACGGTGCCCTTCAAGGTTTGAATAAAGCAGAGATGGCGGAAAAATACGGTGAGGCTCAGGTAAAACTGTGGCGGCGCAGTTATGCCACTCCTCCACCTGCGTTGGAGTGGGGTGACCCACGCCACCCGCGTTTTGACCGCCGCTATGCCAGCCTCACCAAAGAGCAGTTACCCGCCTGTGAATCGCTCAAGCTAACCGTTGAACGTATGCTGCCTTACTGGCACAGCACACTCGCTCCCGTGGTTAAATCCGGTCAGCGCATGCTCATTTCAGCTCACGGCAACAGCCTGCGCGCGCTGGTCAAATACCTGGACAACATCTCTGACGATGAGATTGTTGAGCTAAACATCCCCACCGGCATCCCCCTGGTTTACGAATTGGATGTTGACTTGAAGCCTGTTAAGAGCTATTATCTAGGCGACCTGGAAGCTGTAAAAGCTGCAGCCGAGGCTGTTGCAAGGCAGGGGATGGCAAAACCAACCGGTTAGCTTAGCCTTCTAAGTATCTCAGCTGTTGGTCTGCACCACAATTTATTGCATCGTGGGTGAACGACACCCAAACAGGAGGTCGCAGATCCTCACTTCAACTCTTTTCCAGAGCCAACGAAACATACGGCACGGGAATTTTTTTAACCCTCAAGGAGTGATTGGGCGTAATGAAACCAAGGAGGAGCGATGACACATCCAAAGTTTTCTCTTTTCGCGGTATTTCTAATAATAATTTCAACCGCGTGCCAGGGTGCAACATCACCCTCAGGTGTGGATGAGCACGCGACAATAGTAGCATTGGCGCTAACGCAAACCGCTATGGTTAAAGAAGTTGCCATCCAAGCACAAATCCAAGAGCGTGCTACTTTGGATGCTTTGGCGACGAGCGCCGCCCAGTCCACTCTGGATGCACAGGCGAAACTCAATACCCAGAGTACATCCACTGCTGCTGCCCAGGTCACCCAGCAGGCTGCTTTGGATGCCACCTCAACCACCTTTCAGAAGAAAGCAAGCCAACAGACTGCCACAGCCGAAGCTAACCTGCAGGCTACTGCCCAGGTCAAACCGATCTATGACCTCCTTCAAAAATTGCAGGGAAACGGCGTGATCACAGAGACCTTAGGGACTTATCTGCGCCTGCCCGATTATGAACGTACCCTGGCGCAAATCGGTTATTTCGGCGAGCCGGAACCAATTGGATTCACCCTTGAGAATTTCGCAATTCGCGCTGATGCCTCCTGGAATTCAGCCAGTGATGCGGCAGACTGGAATCAATCCGGTTGCGCCTTCTTGATCGGTGTGGATGAACGGGAAATGTATGATATCGTTTTCCTGTCACTAGATGGATATGCAAAGCTTTATCTGCCAGTGCTGAACACAAATCGGTGGAAGGAAAAAGCCACCGAGCGATATGGAAAGCTGTCCATACCAGAAGGCGATGCCGAGGTTATGATAGCAGTAATAAACAATCGGGTGATTTTCTACGTAAACGGTGTTGAAGTCCTGAGCGAATATGATGGCAACTTAAAACCCGGTGACGTCTATTTTGCTCTCATTTCTGGTACCAATAAAGATTACGGCATCCGCTGCAAGCTGGAAAATATTGACTTGTGGATTTTCGAATAAATCTGTAATCTAATGCTTTCTAAATGCTATCCCCAGCGCCAATCCGCCAGCCAGAGAAAGCCCACCCACAATTAAGAATAGATCGCGCCAAAACCGCTGTGGAAAGAGGCGGATAAGCGTATCATTCCAATTGAACGTCCAGGTGCCAGCGGCGAAAAATATGTTATGAAAAATAACGAATAATACGCTAAAACTAAGCAGAATGAAGACCAGCAGACCAACAATCAGGAATACCGTCAGCCAGCCGCCGCGCCCCAGCCCATGCCGGTAAACCGCCCACCAGCCGCCCTTCCAAGCCCAGATTCCGATAACCAGCAGAGCACCCAAAGCCAGATACCACACCAGGATAACACTTCGCACCGTGTTTTTTACGTCCACCATATGCTGGAGTTCGCGCTCGTTGAAAACAGGCATGCCATCTGCAAAACGCAAATCACTCAGGAATGAAATCCCTTCCGAGTTGAGCAGATAATCCACCGCAATCTGCGACCAGTAAAGACGCTCCTCTTTCGTAAAACCATAGCGATCAGCCGGGAATCCTGGCGAGTTGTATTCAAAATGCAGTACCCAAGGATATAAAACGATCCGTACAGCCGTGAGCACCAGGACAACCGGCACCAGGATAGTCATAAGCCAACCCAGCAGGTGCACCCAAGATGGCGCTGATTCTTCCATATTTACCTCAGTCACGATACTCATCTCAATTCTTCTATATCCTCAGAGAGTACATACCTCAACACCAATTCATTGGTGATCCACTCGATTGGCGCCTTATCATCGGTGAAAACCGTCCTGCTGGTTGGCGTTGGCTGTTGATAACTCACCACCCATTCTATGGCGCGCAACAACAAAGGATGGGTACCCTTGAGGGTAAGCAGGTGTACAAAATTGTCATACAGGTTTTCTATTTTCGTTGGCAGTCGGGTGGCATAAATGATTGAATTAAAAGTATCTGGCACATCCATCACATATACCGATGGAAACACTTCTCCCAATGTGCCTACCAGGCCATCCACCAGCCGCCTGTCACTTGGCGAGTTTCCAACATTAATTACTACAACGCCATCTTCTGTCAAATGATCACGCACTATTTGGAAGAACTCGCGAGTCGTCAGGTGCCAGGGGATATACGGTGGTCTGTATGCATCAACTGCGATCACCGTGTACTTGTTATGGCTTCGCGCTAGGCCAACACGCCCATCCTCAGCAATTGCTCTCAAGTTGGGCAGGTTCATATCGAAATATTGCTGGCCGACCTGGATGATCTTCGGATCAATCTCAAATCCATCGATCGGAATCGGGCCAAAGACGGCGGTTGCCTGCCGAGCCAGTGTGCCTCCCGCTAATCCAATAATTGCCATGCTTTGCACCTGATCCAAATCATAGGGTGCAGGGTTTAAGAACGGCGCCGCCAGGAATTGCTCCCAAGGGCCCATATAATCGAGCTGAGTGGGATGCCACTGCGAATGCACTCCCTGTCCCTCGTTCAAGCGTAAAAAACGGTATCCGTTCTCCTCCAAAACCTGAATGTAGTTATATGCCGATTCGGTTTCGAAAATCTGCCCTCTTGTGGTTTTAATTGGTTTTCCAACAAAGAAAACCGCAATAAGCACTAAAACGGCTGGCATCCAGGCATACGCCAGAGCACTGCGCCAACCCGTCGTGAGCCATAGTCCTGCCAGCGCCACCCCCACCAGAAATATACTAAAGATGACAAAAGTCATGGTAGTACCCACCAGAGGGATGAACACCAGCACTGGTAGGAATGTCCCCACAAACGACCCCAGAGTAGAGATGGCGTAAATCCGTCCGGATACGCTGCCCGCATACTGAACGTCTTGCATCGACAGGCGGATAGCAAATGGAGAGATAGTGCCAAGCAGTGTTACCGGAATGCTGAAAAGGATCAGCACTGCGCTAAACGACCCAAATAATATTCCTAACTGAAGCTGGTCGAAAGCATCGGCTGCCGTGCGCAGCACAGGACGAGCGATAAACGGCACTAACCCAGCAGTGAAAGCCCCCCAGGCAAGGATGACATACATCGTTCGGGCTTTAGGTGAGCGATCTGCCCACCATCCACCCAACAGATATCCTGCTGTTAGGTAGATCAAGATCAAGCCAATAATGCTTGCCCATACCAGGTTGCTGGTTCCAAAGACACTACCCAGCAGGCGTGACGCAGCTATCTCCATCGCCAGAGTAGTCATCCCGGCGCTAAAAACGGTAAAGTAAAGATATCCTTTCATGGACTCCGAAGGATTATATCCCATAACTATAGGTGGGTATGTTTTGAGGAAACCTTGTATAATTCGATAACCTTGATATTCTTAAAAAACACAAGCTTGCTTCTTGGTCAGCATAAGATATCATAAAGTTTAATATCCGAAATGAGTTAGGAGTTTTTATGACTTTTACCAATTTGACCGGTGCCCGCATCCGCCAGGATTTTATCGACTTTTTTGTTGCCCGCGGCCACACCTTTGTGCCATCCTCTTCGCTCGTCCCTGGAGGCGATCAGACATTGCTCTTCACCAACGCAGGCATGGTGCAATTCAAAGACATTTTCTTGGGCACAGACAAGCGCGCTTACGTACGCGCAGCCAATTCACAAAAGTGTATGCGTGTTGCTGGAAAGCACAACGACTTGGATGATGTCGGTCGCGATGACACACACCATACCTTCTTTGAGATGCTTGGTAACTGGTCCTTCGGCGATTATTACAAGAAAGAAGCTGTTGCCTGGGCCTGGGAGTTGCTCACCAGTGCATGGGCTTTGCCCAAAGAGAACCTTTGGGCGACGTGCTTCCAGGATGAAAATGATATGATCCCTAGGGACGATGAAGCTGCTAATGCCTGGCGCAATCAACCCGGTTTCGACCCCACACACGTCCTCTTCTTTGGACGCAAAGATAATTTCTGGGAAATGGCTGAGACTGGTCCTTGCGGTCCATGTAGTGAAATTCACATTGACCGCGGACCGGCTTATTGTGACATGCAAGGTAATCCGAATCATACCTGCCGGGTGAATGGCGACTGCAAACGCTTTTTAGAGTTATGGAATCTGGTCTTCATCCAATACAACCGTACCAGCCCATCTGGTTTAGAACCACTACCCGCCATGCATGTCGATACCGGCATGGGCTTAGAGCGCATCGTTTCCGTGCTTCAAGACGTCGACTCAAATTACAAAACCGATCTACTGAGCCCGTTGTTGGATGTCGTCCAGGGACTCACCGGACAGACCGCCAAAGAACGGGCTGCCAACATCACCCCTTATAGGGTGATTGCGGATCACTCACGTGCAGCAACTTTTTTAATCGCAGATGGAGTAGTCCCGGGTAATCTTGGACGTAATTATGTCTGCCGCATGATCATTCGCCGCGCGGCGCGCTTTGGAGGCAAGATTGGTCTGAACAAGCCTTTTCTGGCAAGCGTCGCCGAAAAAGTGATCGAAAATTATGGCGAATTCTATCCAGAACTGATTCGTAACCGAAAAACCATCCTCGATAATATCACCCGCGAGGAAGAACGCTTTCAGCACACTTTGGAGAGTGGAACGGCTAAGCTCAGCGCATTACTTGAGAGGTTATCTGGGACCTCGGAGAAAGTCCTGCCTGGTGAGGTGGCTTTTGACCTTTACGCCACTTTAGGCCTCCCATTAGAGATCACACGCGATATTGCTCGCGAAGGGAATTTAGACGTTGATGAGCCAGGCTTTCGGGAAGCCATGGAAAAACATCGATTGGCCTCAGGCGCTGGAGAAGCGTTTGGCCCCCTGGGCGGTGAAGACGTAGAAATTTATAGCTCCATTTTGGATGAGCTTCAGGCAGCATCAAAACTTGGAGCAGAGGGAGTAGGATACGACCCCTACCACGCTTTAGAAGTAGAAGGAAACATTCTGGCTATCATTAGAGACGGAAAAGTTGTTAAACAAGCTCAACCAGGTGAAACAGTTGAAATCATCCTTCCAGAAACATGCTTCTACATCGAATCCGGTGGGCAGGTCTCTGACACTGGATGGATCATCGCTGCTAACGAGCCCTCCTGGGAGATTCGGGTCAATGATATGCGTAAACCAGCTGCAGGGATCATCGTCCATCTCGGAGTAGTGCTGCGCGGCTCGCCATGTCTGGGAGATCAGGCTATTGCACGTATAGATGCTCAGCGACGTCACGACACCATGCGAAACCATACAGCCACCCATTTACTTCACGCCGAGTTACGCCTCGTCCTAGGCGAGCATGCCCGCCAGGCTGGCTCTCTAGTCGCTCCCGATCACTTGCGTTTTGATTTCACTCACCCCAAGGCGCTTCTACCAGAGCAATTGGAGCACATCGAAGCTGGCGTGAACCGAACCATCCTGGAGGATTTTCCCCTCAACATCCAGTTTAAGCCGCTGCAAGAAGCGATTAACGATGGGGCAATTGCGCTGTTCGGAGAAAAATATGGTGAGACCGTGCGAAACATAACCATCGGCGAGGATGACCATATTTCGAATGAATTATGTGGGGGCACGCATGTCTCAGAAACTGGCGATGTCGGCCTATTCATCATTACCGGCGAAACTAGCGCCGCTGCTGGCATCCGTCGCATTGAAGCCGTCACCGGGCGCAGCGCTTATGAGCTTGTTCAGAAGCGCTTCCGCGCCTTGAAACAAGTTGCTAACCAGCTGGGCTCGTCACCCGAAGAAGTCCCGGTGAAGACCAGCGAAATCCTCGATGAGTTAGAGGAGACGCGCAAACAGGTAATCATCCTGAAACGTAACTACGCCTGGCTTAATTTTGTTCGCTTCTTCGACCTCATCGAAACGGTTAAAGGCGTGTCGGTCCTTACTGCAGTGTTGGAAGATACCGACGCCGACACGCTGCGAGCTCTAACCGACCGCTTCCGCCAGCGTTATCCTAGTGGGGTGATCGTACTGGCTTCGACCGGAAGCGATGGCAAACCAATTATCATTGCCGCGATTACAGAGGACCTGGTCAAGCGCGGTCTGCACGCTGGAGACCTGGTTAAGTTAGTAGCTGCACCATTGGGAGGCAGCGGTGGCGGCCGGCCAACCCTGGCCCAAGCCGGCGGCAGGGATGCCAGCCAGCTTGAAAAGGCTATGTCCATCGTTAAGAAATGGGTTGAAATTAAACTATCTTAGGAATTCTCCTGTGGGGAAGTCCCAACTCAACACCAAATCAGTTCCTCTGGCTCTCTTGATCTTATGCCTGCTCGCTTACGGCCCGTTGATCCTTAGATTAGGCTTATATTGGGATGATTGGCCATCACTTTGGTTTCTACACTCATTCGGTCCAACCATATTTCCCCATGCTTTCGCCATCGACCGCCCTGTACAGGGTTGGTTGTGGGTTCTGACTACCAGCCTGGTCGGTCAATCTGTCTTCGCCTGGCATTTGTTCGGTATCATAACACGCTGGCTATGCGCCCTAACATTCTGGTGGGCCCTTCGCACAGTCTGGCCCAAGTACACCATCCAGGTTACCTGGGCTGCCCTGCTGTTTTGCGTTTATCCCGGTTTTACCCAACAGCTCATTCCGATGACTTACGGTCACCAAATCCTGGTCCTAACCGGTTTCTTACTCTCCCTGGGGATGATGGTGTTGTCAACTCGCAAGCCAACCGTGTTCTGGCCTTTGACTCTCGGCTCCATGGCTATTTCGATCCTTTGCATGTTCGCCCTGGAATACTTCGTTGGACTGGAGCTGTTACGTCCCGTGCTCCTATGGATAAGTGCTGGCGAAGAAACCGACAGACCACGTAAACGAATCCTCATTGCCTTGAAACGCTGGCTGCCATATTTAGCCATGCTGATCCTGTTCGTGATCTGGCGCAGCCTTAATAAAACCCCACGGGCTGAAATCATCATTTTTGAACAGCTGAAGACCAATCCTGGAATGGCGATCCTGGAGCTATTCCGGACAATTTCAATTGATATATACGAGTCCACTCTGCTTGCCTGGATCAGAACTCTAAATCTCAACCAGGTGTTAACAAATAAGCCACAAGTGATCCTGGTATATGCCACGCTTGCCATCCTTTCAGCCGTCCTGGTGTTCCTTTATCTGCATTCTCTAAGACCAACTAAAGCAAGCCAGCCTGGAGAAAGCGCACCTTCCCTCAAATCATGGGGCTGGCAGGCGTTCTTGATTGGCCTTTTCGCCATGTTAATTGCTGGTTGGCCAATTTGGGTAACCAACCTCCACTTAGAGTTGAAATTCCCCTGGGATCGCTTCACCCTGCCGATGATGTTCGGCGCATCGTTGTTTTTTGCTGGCGTAATTGCCCTGCTGGCGCGTAAATCCTGGCAAAGCGCGGTCATGCTTAGTGTGCTAACGGGGTTAGCCGTTGGAATGCATTTCCTGGTTGGCATGGAATATCTACGCGAATGGAACTATCAAAAAGCCTTCTTCTGGCAGCTGGCCTGGCGCGCACCTGGCATTAAACCAGGCTCCACAGTATTCACCTCGAACCTGCCATTCCAGTTTGTTTCGGATAACTCCCTGACCGCGCCTTTGAATTGGATGTACGCGCCGGATAACACCTCGCACGAAATGCCTTATCTCTTTTACAACATTGACGCCCGACTGGAGAACTCCCTGACCGGTCTTGAAAAAGGATTAGTAATTGAACAACCCTATCGAGCGACTACTTTCAATGGCTCAACTTCACAAGCATTCCTGCTTTTTTATTCCCCCGAGCACTGCTTGAAGGTAATTGATCCCGTTGCCGATCATGCCTGGCCTTACAAACCACGCTATGTATCAGAAGCACTCCAGCTTTCTGACTTGAGCCTGATTCTGCCCGAGGCGACTCCAGCTCGACCGCCAGCCCAGATGTTTGGTCCTGAGCCGGAACACGATTGGTGTTACTATTTTGAAAAAGCTGAGCTTGCCCGCCAGGAAAAGGATTGGGTAGAGGTTGCCCGCCTGGGTGATCTCGCTCTCCCTCTTAAAAAGGAATTTAATAAAAAGAGCGTAGCCGAGCTGGTAACTTTTATTGAAGGTTATGCTCGCACAGGCCAGTGGGATAAAGCGCTCAACCTGACTCTGGAGGACACCCAATACCCAGAGATCATGCACGACTTTCTCTGCGAGAGTTGGCGCTCTATCCAAGAGACAACCCCAGCCGATGCGCAACAACAGCAAGCTGTCGCCCGGGTATCTAAAAAACTCAATTGCACGCTTCCATGACCGTTCTGCGCAATCATAAAACCTGGATCATTCCAGTTTTTTTGCTCTTCCTTTGCCTGATCAGTTTCGCACCATCTATTCGCCGGCTGGGTTTCTATTGGGACGATTGGCCGACGGTTTGGTTTCTGCATTTTCTCGGGCCATCCAGCTTTACTCAAAACCTCTCCACTGACCGCCCTCTTCTAGGTTGGGTCTACTGGTTGACCACCTCTTTGATCGGCGAATCGCCTCTCAATTGGCAGCTTTTCGCCATTTTCACTCGTTGGTTGAGCGTCATCGCTTTGTGGTGGATGCTTTGTGGGCTCTGGCCTGGTAATTCTCACCGGTCTATCGGCATCGCTTTAATCTTTGCCGTCTATCCCGGCTTCAGCCAATCCTATATCTCTGTGACCTATAGCCATGTTTTCCTGATGTATGGCTTGTTCCTAACTTCTGTCGGGGCTATGATCTGGGCATTGCGCAAGCCGAATTGGTACTGGCCGCTCGCCATATATTCATTACTTGCTTCAGCCTTCGGCATTTTCACTATAGAGTACTTCTTTGGTTTGGAGCTGCTCCGGCCAGCGTTTTTATGGATAGTTTTCGCTGAGCAATATGCAGATCGACCAATCCTTTTGCGCAAGACAATCAAGGCCTGGTTGCCTTACATCGCTATCCTGCTCGCTTTTGTAATTTGGCGTCTTTTATTGTTTGAAAGCCCCAGGGCTGAAATCACCTTATTTGAACAGCTGCTCTCTAACCCAATGATGGCGGTTTCTCAATTGCTCCGCACTATCGGAAACGACATCCTCGAGGTCAATTTCCTGGCATGGTTGAATGCCCTCGATTTTTCCCGTTTTTACTCTTTTGAGGAAGCGTTCCAGAAACGTCTGGTTTGGTTCATTATCATTTCGTGTGTGCTCTGCTTCCTTTTCTTAGCTTTAATGCGTGAGCCATATTCTGATTCACGTAAAAAAAATGCGCTATCCAACACGAGATGGGCAATCCAGGCAATAACCCTCGGCGTGCTTGCCCTTCTGGTTGGAGGGTTGCCTTTTTGGGTGACCAACCTGCACCTGGAACTGAAATTCCCCTGGGATCGCTTCACCTTACCAATGATGCTAGGTGCTTCCTTTCTCTTAGCAGGAATATTGGGATTGATCAGCCGGCCTCGCTGGCTAAGTCCCCTTATCCTGAGCCTCTTAGTCGGCTTTTCAGTGGGATACCAATACCAGCTTGGATTACGTTTTCGGCAAGAATGGCTCTCCCAAAATACCTTTTTCTGGCAGCTTGCCTGGCGGGCTCCAGGCATCCAACCTGGGACCGTCTTACTGACCTCAGCTTTGCCATTCGCATTTTACAGCGATAACTCCCTGACCGCGCCGCTAAACTGGATTTACGCACCGCACCAGAGGGACCTGCGCCAGATGCCTTACTTACTCTATGACATTGAAGCCAGGCATACGGAAGTCCCACCCGAATTCGAATCTGGCTTACTTATTCATCAGCCATACCGTTCAGCTTCATTCACGGGTTCGACGTCGCAATCTCTCGTGCTCTTTTACAGCCCTCCACGATGTTTAAAAGTTATGCATTCTGTGGACGATCGCCTCCTGCCACACGAACCTCTTCACATTTCTGCTGCACTTCCGGTATCTAATCCGAATTGGATCCTAACGGACTCGCCACATTCAGCTCAACCGATGCCAGAAATTTTCGGAACTGAACCTGAACCAGACTGGTGCTACTACTTCGAAAAAGCAGAGCTGGCTCGCCAAATAGGAGATTGGACGCAAGTCGCCAAGCTGGCTGACCACGCCTTGAAAATCAAGAAAACCTTCCTCCGGGAAAACGCCTCCGAATTGGTTCCCTTTATTGAAGGCTATGCTCACACCGGTCAATGGCAGAAAGCCAAGCAGATATCCCTTCAAGCTGCTCAATATTCAGATAAAATGCCCTATATGTTGTGTGACGTCTGGAATCGCATCCGGTCTAATACATCTGATAGCCTTCATCGCCAGCAAGCTCTAGAAAATATAAAAACTGAATTCAACTGTATCTTCCCAGCACCATGAGAATCCTTGCCGTTGATCCCGGAGAAAAACGTCTGGGTCTAGCTATCAGTGACCCGAGTGGTACAATTGCAAACCCGCTCACTGTGCTAAAGCACACATCTCGCACAGTGGATGCAGCGACGATTGCACAAATCGCTGAGAAGAACCAGGTTGGTGTAATCGTTGTGGGCCAAGCGCTGGATACTGAAGGGAATCCTTCACCGCAAGGAAGGAGCGCGGCACGCCTGGCAAATGCGATTGGCGAGCAAACCGCCATACCTGTCGTTTTATGGGACGAAAGCGAGAGCACCCTGGCAGCGCGCCAGGCGCGCATTGCAATGGGTGTATCCCGGCGCAAGCGCCGAGGTCACCTGGATGACCTTGCAGCAACTTATATCTTACAAACCTACCTGGATGCCAATATTCGATGAAATCTCGTAACACACTTATCGCCTGCCTCACAACCTTGCTGATCTTATTATGCTTAAGTGCATTGCTTGCAGGCTGGCTTCTTACCCTTCCGGGGCAAGCTGAACGCGCCTTCGGTGCTCCATACGATGAAATAGATCCACTTCAACGTATATATCTCTCAGCAGCGCTGTTAACACAAAAAGAAAACCTGATCCACCCAATTGATTCGCTTGGTGAATCGCGCCCATTCCGCATCTCATTAGGCGATTCGATCGACACCATCACCGGTCGCCTGGAGGCAGAAGGCTTCATCCACAGCGCTGAGGCAATGCGCCTCTACCTGGTATACGCCGGCCTGGATAAAACGATTCAGGCTGGTGAATACCAGCTCAATCCACGCATGTCGCCGCTTGAAATCGCACATGCCCTACAGGATGCTACACCAAGCGAAATCACATTCACTGTGTTACCCGGTTGGCGGATGGAGGAGATTGCAGTCGCTTTACCTACTTCCGGATTAAGTTTCTCACCCGAAGATTTCCTGCAAAGCGCAAAAAATCCACCCAAAGACTTTCTGGTGGAAAATGGAATTCCTGAGGATGCTTCTTTAGAAGGTTTCCATTTCCCCGACTCGTATCGATTACCTAGAGAGATACCCGTTGAAGCCTTTATCGTTAAACTCCTGGAAAACTTCTCAATAAAGGTGGATAGCGAGATTCGGGCTGGATTTCAGCGGCAGGAGTTAAGTCTCTTTCAGGCAGTGACCCTGGCTTCGATTGTTCAGCGCGAATCCATTGTAGAAGAAGAGATGCCATTGATTGCTTCAGTTTTCCTCAACCGAATGAAAGCCGGAATGAAGCTGGACGCCGATCCGACCGTACAGTACGCCTTGGGTTTCAACCAAGGACAAAACACCTGGTGGACAAATCCTCTTAGTGCAGATGATTTACAAATTGATTCTCCTTACAACACATACCGACAAGATGGTTTACCGCCTGGCCCAATCGCCAATCCCAGCTTGAATGCCATGCGGGCTGTTGCCTTCCCAGCAGAGACACCCTACTACTATTTCCGAGCGGCGTGTGATGGCTCAGGACGCCACACTTTCTCTGAAACCTTCGATGAGCATGTGAATAACGCCTGCCCTTAACTATCATAGTTTATGAATTTTGGAATTAATTACTCTCACGAGGCAGCCGCGCTGCTCCGACAAGGCCGCATTCAGGTCGATCGATTAAAG
>Ga0079037_100001259_pt1 | contig 12988 bp, 11 predicted proteins | sample Mud3Dept4metaG_FD_71479 | JGI IMG/M metagenome (GOLD analysis project Ga0079037, IMG submission 71479) | Freshwater wetland microbial communities from Ohio, USA, analyzing the effect of biotic and abiotic controls - Mud 3 Core 4 Depth 4 metaG | ecosystem: Environmental > Aquatic > Freshwater >... | reverse complement strand
GCTTCTTCAATGATGCGGTCATGAATGACCGGTCTGCCTAAGCGCTTTCCTTTCTGTTTTGCATTTTCCAGACCGGCAACTACTCTTTCCCGAATAATGTCTTTTTCAAATTCTGCTACGGCCACCTCTCTGAAATACCAGTTTCTACATGCCATAAGTAATAAGTTTTTAGTAAAAACTTTAGCCATTCTTTAGCGAGATAATTTAATAAGGAATTATGATGACTTATAACTTGCTGAATATTAGAACAAAAAAGTATTGACTGTATTTATTGACGCAAGGGACTTAACTGTATAAATTATCTTCCTTAATTGTGTATAATGTTCCTAACTGATTATTAAAAAAACCTTTAAAATCAATCGCCGGAGTGGCGGAATTGGCAGACGCAAGGGACTTAAAATCCCTCGAAAAGCGATTTTCGTACCGGTTCGAGTCCGGTCTTCGGCACCACTTTTTTTGTAAGTTCTCAGCCCCTGAAGATCCTAAGCGAAGAGCCCTTAGGAACGTAAGTTAGTAAACTCGATGAAGCCCTGATACTTCAGGCATGTAGACTTTCTCCATCTTCATACAATCCCGCATTCAGGCTTGCCTGCGCAAGGACGATGCCTGCGGTGTTGGCCAGGTTATAACTCCGTACGTTACCCAGTATCGGTACATATACAGTACGGGTAGGCCATTTTTGCAACCAGTCCTCTGGCAACCCCCGGGTTTCGCTGCCAAAGACCAGTATGTCTTCATCTGAATACTCCGGGATATCATAACGCAATGTTCCGTGTTTGGTTACCAGCCAGGGTTTACGATCTCCGAGCCATTTGAGAAACTCATCAGGGGTCTTATGGACTGTAAGATTCAATTCACTCCAGTGGTCCAGCCCGGCTCGCCTGACGGCACTGTCGCTTATATCAAATCCTGTTGGGCAGATTAGATGGAGACACGCGTTCATGCCTACGCACTGCCTTGATATATTCCCCGTATTCGGAGGTATCTCTGGCTGGTAAAGGACAACGTGTAACATGACTCAACATTTTACCATCCTTTCATGCATCGCTAATTCAGTCTTCCTGATAAGCTATGATTTAATGTGGCTGTCTTCCTTGAAGACAGCAATATAAGGGAGATTTCTGTATTTATTATCATAATCAAGGCCGTACCCGACCACATACTCATCAGGTATTTTATATCCCGTATAATCCGGCTCCAGGTCGACCTGTCTATGGGCTTTTTTATCAAGAAAGGCACATATCTTTAATGAAGCGGGTTGCCTGTTGAAAAGAGTATCCTTTATGTATTTGAGAGTCAGACCGGTATCAACGATGTCTTCAAAAAGGAGCACATGTTTTCCTTTTATATCTTCCCTAAGGTCAGCATGGATTTTTACTTTCCCGGTAGTTTCTGTTTTTATGTAGCTCGACACAACCAGAAAATCAATATCCATCGGCACCTGGATCTGCTTGACAATATCAGCGAAAAACATAAAGGCACCTTTTAATATGCCGACTGCCAGAATTTCATGCCCTTCATAGTCATTGGATATGTTCCTGGCAAGCTCCTTTACCCTCTTTTGTATCTGTTCGGATGTGAGAAACGGTTTACCGATTAACATGTTATACCTCGTATCTGTATTGAAATAAAAAATATTATATAGAGTAGCGTGCCATTTTTACTACTAAATATAAAATAGGTTGCAAAATTAAATGCATGTATCGTCGATTCTAAAGAGGTGCAGGCTTTAGCAATATGCTGTCCTGAGTTTCTTTTTACTTCAGGATGATATCATAACATTTGGTTTGCCATTCTGGCATGCTTTCCGTTAAACTAAGCATATAAGTTTTTATCATTTTCATTAGTGATCCAGAGGCATACATTTTGTTTGATCACCATAATAAAACTGATATTCTTTTTGACTCCTCAAAGATAATAAGGGCAATCTTTATTTTTATCGACACCAGGGCTTTATTCTCATCATGCTAAAAAAACTCGGAAAAAGTATCACTATTGTAAATGCAATAGCATTTATAGTAGTCATTTTGGTTGGCGGAGTTAGTATCTACCTTACCAAAGACATCCTTCATAAGGCTTACAAAGTTGAAGAGTTGAGTAAGGACATCGTGGAAGTAGAAAGTATGCATTCTGATGCCTATCGGTTGATACTGTCCATGCATCACCTTCTGATTGAACAGGATGATCTGTATTCACGAGAGGCAATCGATGTTATTTCAGAACTGAAGAAAAAGGTGGGAGAGTATAAGAACCATGAACTCAAATCGCTGTCCGGGGAAAAGAATGATGAAATTGAGCTTTTGGACAGGATTTTGGGAGATGTTAAGGGCCTGGAAGTCATCAATGAGTTTATGAAGGACTATATGAAGACAGGACGTTTTGACAGGGATTCTCTCATTGGATTGGAGGAGTATGCCTATGGAATTGAAGAAAGCACAGACAAGATAAATAAAGTACATCTGTCCAGGATAAAAAAGTTAATCGAAGAATCACTGACAAACATGTGGATTATTTTCTTTATCTATCTCGTATTCATTATCATAGGCGGATTGTCCATTTACGCAGGTCATATCATGCTCTTAAAAAATGTCGTATACCCTATAAAGACGCTTGCTTTTGCAACCATTGAGTTTGCAGAAGGTAAACTCAATAAAAGGGTCTATACGGGTTCCCGGACCGAGATAGGTCAGTTGTATAATTCTTTTAACCGGATGGCGGAGAAACTGCAGGGCAATGATGAATTTCTCAGGAAGTTCAATGAGGAGCTTGAAAGGAAGGTACGGGAGAGGACAGTTGAATTGCAGAACGCCAATGAAGAGCTGCTGAAGACCCAGAACGCGCTCATAAGGACCGAAAAAATAGCGGCAGTAGGTCAGATAGCGGCAGGCGTTACCCACGAGATAAAGAACCCGTTGAATTCCTTGTCCATAAATGCTCAAATGCTTATAAGAGAGCTTGCCCATAAATTCGGACCCGATTCTTCAGCCCACGAGTCTGCAATGTTAATTAAATCTGAGATAAACAGGATTAACGATATCCTTGAGGAATTCGTGAAGTTTGCGAAATTCCCGGAGCCCCGCCTGCTTGACAACAATATCAACCAGGTTGTAAAAGAAGTCGCGGATTTAATTTCTGAAAGCGCGAAGGACTCCGGTATTACGATTGCATTGTCTCTCCAGGAGAATATTCCGCTTATCAAAATTGATAACTGGCAGGTGAGGGAAGTATTGATAAACCTTACCCAGAATGCCATCAGGGCGATGAAGGACGGCGGAGAGCTGGCGCTGGAATCCTTACTGGCTGATGAAAATGTTATCATAAGGGTACGAGATAACGGGGAAGGAATTCCGGAGACAAATCTTGGGCGGATATTCTCTCCTTTTTTCAGTACAAGAGAAGGAGGTTTGGGTCTGGGTCTTTCAATCGTTCAGCGGATTGTAGAAAGTCACGGAGGAAGAATAAACTGCACAAGTAAAATGGGAGAGGGGACAGTTTTTGAATTGTACTTCCCCCTGAAAGAAGTTAGCGTTCTGCAATGAAACCGTCAATTCTTATAGTAGATGATGAAAAGTCGATTCGGGACAATCTGGCGAAATACCTGTCAGTGGATTATACGGCATACACAGCTGCCAATGGCACGGAGGCTATCAGAGAACTTACTGCAAACAGTGATATAGAAGTGGTCCTCAGCGATATGAAGATGCCCGGGATGGATGGCCTTGAATTACTGCAAAAGATCCGTGAGGACAGCAGGGATGTCGTGGTGATTCTTATAACGGGCTTCTCCACTATTGAGTCTGCCGTCGATGCAATGCGACGGGGGGCCTATGATTATCTGACTAAACCTATCGACCTTAACAAGCTCGAAATAACCATAAAGAATGCCATTGAAAACAAGAAACTGCGGTCAGAGAATATTCTATTGAAGCAGAGGATAAGAGAGAAAATTGACGCTACAGCTCTTGTGGGAAAATCAGAGGGGATAAGAAATATTCTGGGACTGGTCGATCGGGTTTCATCTACCAAGGCTACCGTATTGATCCAGGGCGAAAGCGGAACAGGCAAGGAGCTTGTAGCGAATGTTATTCATTACAACAGTCTTGTTGCAGACGGGCCGTTTATAAAAGTGAACTGCTCTGCCCTTGCCGAAGGGGTCCTGGAAAGCGAACTTTTCGGGCATGAGAAGGGGGCCTTTACGGGCGCGCTGTACATGAAAAAAGGAAGGTTTGAACTTGCGGACGGAGGGACGCTTTTTCTGGATGAAATCGGTGATCTTCCTCCCTCCATTCAGATCAAACTGCTGAGGTTTTTACAGGAATCGGAGTTTGAGAGGGTAGGGGGTACCAGGACTCTTAAAGTCGATGTCAGGATCATCTCGGCCACAAACAAAAACCTTGAACAGCTTGTCAAGGAAGAAAAGTTCAGGGACGATCTCTTTTACAGATTAAAAGTCGTAACGATTGATGTGCCTCCTCTCAGAGAAAGGGTGGAGGACATTCAGCCACTCCTGGATTATCACCTGAGAAGATTTACGGAGATCCATAATAAGCAGATAAAAGGTATATCACGAGAGGCCATGAAACTGATCAAATCATACAGCTGGCCCGGCAATATAAGGGAATTGATGAACTGCATCGAGAGCGCTGTTGTTATGAGCATCAGGGATGTTATAGATGTGGACAGTCTGCCGCCGTTCATGATTATAGGGCAAAAAGACCAGTCATCGGGCAAAGTGGTCAGGAATCTTTTTGATATTGAGAAAAAAGCCATACTGGAGGCGCTTGATAAATCCAGGGGCAATAAAGCGGAAGCAGCGAGGACCCTTGGGATCGGATTAAGAACACTATACAGGAAATTAACACAGTATGGCGTAGACAGCTGATTCCCGTATCTCAGAGTTCCAGTTTGTTCAGCTCTGTTTCAACCGCTTCGATGCTCTTAAGAATTGAATCGTAATTGTTTATTGAATCTTTTTTACTTGTTCCCTTCCGGATCATCTGCAACGATCGGGAAAGCTCTTCATACTTATCTTTAAGGCCTGAAAATCTTTCCCTTAATTCTCCTGTCATCTGGTTGAGCTCATCGGCAACATCCCTGAAATCATCTTTTTGTCTCAGTACGATACGTGAAGACAGGTCTCCGCCTGTGACTTTCCTGATGTCCCTGGTCATCCTTATGAGCGGGCCGGAAGTTTTTTTGAGCATCAGAAAGCCTATCAGGACCAGCAGGGCTGCAACAAAAACAAAATTAATAATATTGACAAAAAAGAAAAGGGGCCGGATCAGATCATCTGTTGAATTGATGCTGATGTGTGTACTCCACATGAGTGTGTCCAGCTGTTTCAGTGCCAGTACGTTAAAGGCTGTTACAGACAGAATATTGCTGATAAGGGAGATGGCGACGAATAACAGAGCATATCGTATCTGCAGTCTGGTGTCTATCAGGTATCTGGATCTTTGCAGTTTCATTATTGGTTCCTTTACTTAATGTGGCACTCAAGGCACAACTTGCTTCCCCTGTTATTTATTGCCAGCATATTTTTTTCCTGAGAATATATGTTGTGGCAGGTGCCACAGCCTATTTTTCCATCGAAGAGCCTTACTTCTTTGCTCAGCATAACTGCCGGCCTGAACTTATTCATTTTTCTCGAAGTGATTTTATCGTACGAGACACCAATCGGATGGTTGTAATCTTTATTGTTATGGTTCCAGGTGCCGGCCCCGATGGACGCTTCCGGAGACTTGGCATATGTGTCATGACATTCAATACATTCCAGGGACACACTGTCTATACGTGTCGTCCTGTCCGTTACTTTATAAGCACCCGGATGGACATTTTCGTAAACAAGGTGCCTGTTTTTATCGATCTTATGACAGATAGTGCAGAAGTATATGCCTTTGGACGGTCTTCTTAAAAAAAGGGAATTATCAGTTAAACTCTCTATGGCATATTCCGGATGGACGAAGTGGCAGGTGATGCACGTTAATTTGCCGTCTGTGAGCGGCATATCTTCCGGGACTGTCATGGTCGGGTATACATCTGACGGGTGAGACTTCTTCTGCTCCAGTTTCAGATGACAGGCTTTGCATGCCAGAGTAATTGTCGGTTTTATCGTCCCGGGATTGTCTTTCACATTGGAATGGCACAGCACGCACTTGTCATTGGAAAACACATGTCCCCTTCCGGAAGATCCGTACACTGCTACTGCGGCCGCTACCAAAAGCGGAAATATGATGAACCACCTGCTTTTCATATCTTAATGCTGTCTAAAAGACCTTTGATCTGACGGTCTCTATCCAATGCCTCCTTTAATGCGGCCTCTGTATCTTTCCCGTCTTCGGTAAGGGACTTCAGATTGGTTACAGCAATTTTTAAATCATGGATTCCCAGAGAGAACGACTTGACCACGATGCCGTAGTGGTCGGTCATTTCATTGAGAGATTCAGCAAAAGGGTGGATCACATCTTTTTGCCTGAATTTGACCCTTGTGCCCAGCCGTCCCTCTCCGATGGCCTTTGCACAGACCTTGATCCTGTATAACGGTCCTGCAATCCTGTGGGTATAAAGAATGACCAGGGCCATCAAGCCGAGTATGATCAGTAGGGAAGAGATAGCGCTTATCTTCAGGGTCTTGATAATGAGGGTATCCCTGATATCAGTGATGGCGCATAGAGCAGCGGTATAATGAGTACCTATGGGCTGGCATATTTCGAGGTAAAGTAGCAGGGCCGACACGGCTATGCTAAATACAAATATGCCCAATGCCGCAAAGATAAGTCGCGGCAGGTAACTCTTTCCGATTATTCTTTCCTGTTTCAAAGCAGGACCTCCTTATTTAACAATCACGGCCTCTTCAAGTATCAATTTATAAAAGTATCCGGCGCCGAAATTAACATCGGATTTCAGAATTCCTTTTATGGTTACAACGTCACCCGCAGCGGCAGTGTCCAGTGTCGTTGCAGTCAGTTTGTTGTCCGGCGGGGTCCCGGTCCCGTCCTGCAGGGTAAGCCAGTTCCTGGAAAGTATATTTTTACTTGCCTTCATGACCCTGGCCCTCACCAGGACTTCTCTGCCTTTGAGTTTTTCCGCATCCGCAAATATTTCTTCTATGGTCTTGCTGTTTTCAGCCTTTTCTATTTCCCCTTTTGCCGGAGCAGCGATTGTCTGGTCCTTAGCCTGTTTCACAAACTGGGAATGATAGTTGTCTGCCGGGACGTGATCGAGGTCCTTTAACTGGGACGCGTCGGTTTTTTTTATTTTTGTAATAAAGAGTATTTTGTCAAAAGTCCTGTTTAGTTCTTTGCTGATAAAATCGGTCATTTCAACCCCTCCCGAATACTGGACCCTGTCACCGGTCTTTACCTCTCCACCCAGGAATGCAGGGATAGTCGCTATCCATGTTTTGGTCCCCGCCTCTTCAAGTTCGAGGTAGATATATTTCTCCCCTTTGCGGGCTTCCACAATGGTAGCTGTATGCTGTTTTTCCGGTCCCGGTTCTTTTACCTGCTGCTTTTCAGGCTGTGGCTGTTGCTGCTCCTGGGCAGCAGGACATATTGGGGTAAGGAGCATCATCAGCATGAGCATCGCTGTTTTCATTATCTTCATTTTTCTTTTCCTCCCGTACAGAACATAGTGACGTAAGTCTTTTCCAATGAATCTCTCATTATGGATATACCCCCGGATTATGGTCTTTACCGTGACAGCTGAGAAAACACTGTCCACTGAATATGCCACGGTCCTCAAATTTCAGAAGCCCCAGAGCATTGGGCCGTACTATACTCATATCGAAATTTATCAGGTGGCTGTTATTTAACGGGGTCCCCTGAGTGCTGCTTATCCCGTGAGGATCATGACAGGCGGAACAGGGGGTATTTGCCGTGACTACGTGCCTGTTATGCTGCTTAAAGCTTGCATCACTGAGAATACTGCTTCTGTCGTGGCATTTGTAACATAACGCATAGTTGTAAGAACTCTCCTGCGTAAAGTCCTGTGTATCATAATTCTTCTCAAGAAGATACCTGTATATGGAGCCATGGGGCCCGTTTGCCCCCCCGGTATTATCGTTATTATGACAATCCGTGCAGAATATGATGCTGGACACTGTATACGGCGGAAGAATGCTTGGCACATTCGGGTTCACCCCTGCTGCTTCAACCGGATGATAAGACGGATTCGAGACATCAAACTGATATCGTGTATTAAGCTGCTGAATCTGCCTGTCTATCTGAAAGGTCGAGATGACATTGTTGTCCCCGTGACACTTGTAACATATTTCATATAAATACGACGATGGGCTGACCGGCATGCCTGAGGAGCTGATGCCGCTCACTCCGGCATTTGCGCCTGAGACCTGCGGCGCTCCTGATGATGCATTACCGTTGGCCCAGTGAGGGTTGTGACAGTCTGCACATTCAACGTGTTTTGGTGCTCCGCCGGGAGTAAATTCTTCTGCCGGATCATGAATGCCGGTATAGCTTTGGACCGAGTGTCTGAAGGACTTCATCAACTCCTGCTCAATGTTTTTTGCCGCCACATTTCCGTTATGACAGACAAGGCAGTTGTCCTCTTCGAAGGGGTAATTCAGCAGTCTTTCATGCCCTCCTGCAGTATGAGGTTTATGACAGTTCTCGCAGCCATTTTCTGAGACGGTATTATATGCCGTATGAGGCCAGGGGTCCGGACCTGCGTTGTTCCACATTGAGTTTGAGAGGGAATGAGAGGTCGTATTCCAGCCGTCTTTAACGTGACAGGCCGTGCAGAGATTCGAATAGATGTTTGATATCAGAAGAAATTTGCCGTATGTATTATTATGAGGATCATGGCAGGCGGTGCACTGCAGTTCACCATTATCATCCAGTTTTATTTCATGGGGCAATGAGAGGGGGTCCGCGAGTTCACCATTTCTCATGGCCAGATTGCTGTCGTATGCAAACGAAACAGGGTGATCATCCGAAAGGTCTGTCCCAAGCTTTGACGGGCTGTCCGGCATATAACGGATTCCGCCTGCAAAGGGGACTTCAAAGTATTCCGATACCAGTGCGCCAAGAGCTATTGTTCCATCGTGGCAGCTCAGGCAGAGTTTTGATGCGCCGGTCGGTTGCCCCACGGCTGCATACAGAGTACTGCTCTGATAGGGTATGTAGTTGACAGTGGAATCAGCACGGTTCCAGATGTAAGGGACGTCTCTCCGGGCGCTGTGGGGGGCATGGCAGAAGATACAGATCTGGTCTTCTGTCGTTGATTTAATGGTACCCGGGCCGCTGATAGACAGATTATGCTTTGTATATTTAATGCCCGGCATAGGGGCACCCGGCGGCGGCGGTGGTATGATCGGCGGCGGTGGCGGCGGTGGGGGAGGGGCCTGTGCTATCACAATACTCGCTGTTATGAAGAGGGCCAGCATACCCGTAATAAACAACACATGGATGGCTTTACATATATTATTCATAAGCCTTTTCATTACAGAGTAAGTCATACAAATCAACAAAGATATAAGCAATTTCAATGCCATATTCCTGTGATTACTTTATGAACTCATCTCCTTTCAAATATTTAAAAATCTGCACCCTGTGATTAAATGAGTCTGAAACATAAATCCTGTCATCTTTATCGATAAATATTCCCGACGGAAGCCAGAATTCACCATACCCGTTTCCCGGACTGCCGAAAACCATGAGCAACCTGCCCTGATTATCAAAGACCTGTATATTGTCAAAAAGGGCATCAACGACATAAATGTTCCCGTCGCTGTCAGAGGCAACCCCCCGCGGCCGTGAAAAATAACCCGGGCCGTCCCCGGCCCTGCCAAAGTGGGATATAAATTCACCTTCCGGCGAGAGTATCTGTACCCTGAAGTTGAGGGAATCGGATACGATAAGTCTGCCGTCCGGATCAGCAGCTATGTTTGTAGGCTTATAAAAATGACCGGTCAGGTTTCCTTCCCTGCCTATTATTCCTTTTACTTTATAGCTTCCTGCATCATATCTGATGATTTCGGAATTTTGCGTATCAACTGCAAGCACTTCATCTGTCTCTGCATTGTACATTATCCCTGTAGGTCTTTCCATCAGGCCCCGTCCGATTTCACCGATATATTTTTTGCCCCCGTCCCGGAATATCTTTATGACCGCATCCTTGGAGTCTGATACATAGATGGTATCTTTGCTGTCAATTGCGATCCCTATTGGTGATATGAAAGAAGTGGCGTCTTCGGGGAATGTATAATAGACCCCGCTGGCTTCATTGAAGACGTGAACGAGCCTGTTAAAGTTGTCCACCACGAAAAGCCTTCCCTCGCGGTCCGTAACAATTCCGTACGGATTAACGATAGGTTTATTCGTCACCCCTTTCAGGAACCTCATAAACCTTGACATACCTCCCTCCCTGATATTCATGTCCTCAGGGTCAGAGATGGTGTTGACAAGACGTATCCTTGGGACATCGGGAGGCTTGGGCCAAATGATGTCCGGGACAGGTTCTCTCGTCTCTACAATCTGTTTGAAACACGCAGTGGTGCTCATGGTCAATAACAAAATAAACAAGTATAAACCAGCAAGTCGAACATATGTCATATGTACCCGAAACAATCGCCATAAATATGAAAAATATTTCATGGACCGCATGCTTAAAAAAGCTCTCTTTTTACCGTAACCATTACAAGATGATTAATATAAGTTGCGTCTGTTGTCATATTTTTCTCATTCGAGGCCGTATATTCGATAGCGCCTTTATAGATATTATAGCTCCATTCATAGAGAGAATGAATACCGTACTCCCGGGTTTTATCAGGATATCCCCGTCTCTTGTTCAGGTACGCATCAAGAGCAAGTCGCTGCCTGTTAGAGACCATCATTTCATAAATTGCACGGTAGTTCTGAAACTTCTCGGTATTGTCGGATTCGGCCAGTTCTTTAAAACGTGTTTCCCCTACATCAGCGGAAAGGCTGAGGAAACTCCTTCCTGTCGGCCTGAATACCAGCAATTCACCTGCCCTCCAGCTTTCAGTCGGATTGTCCGATGCCGATATATCGGTGTATTCAAAGGATGTTGTACTCCACCTCCACCTATACTCCACTCCAGCGATATTACTGTAATAATAGTTGAGGGTGTCGGGCTCTGTCCCCCTGAGAAATCGCTGACTGGATGCAACGTAGCGGTAATACATTTCGGTTGAATTCCAGAGATTAAGCGTGATGCCGTATGACCTGTCAAATACACTATAATCAAAGGGCGGCTCACTGACATAGGTATAATCAACATAAACGTCAGCGCCATCCGGTATGGTCGTCGTACCCGGCTTACGACTCATACCGGTTGAATCCCCAATCACGTTGATTATATAATCAACATTTTCTTCATATGTCCGCCCTCGTAATCCGTCGGGTCTCTTTTCCATTACTCTTATAGAATTTAAATCCACATTTTCGTTGTTCAGGAATACAATGGTATTGCCGCTGAGGGTCTTTATTTCATCCCGCACATCGACATCGGTGACATCCGAATCTTTCCGCTGATCAACAATCGTATATGCGTGGCTCATATTGGCATTTATTGATCCACCCGGTATTTTCCTTATATAATTCCAGTCAAGCCCGGTCCGGTAATATACTTCCTGACCGTACTCATTGATGTTTTTTGACGCATTCGCGTAATACCTCGTTGTCAGGTTTTCATACAGCAGATGGTTAAGCCCGAAATTAAAGTACTGTAACTCCCTCCTCTTGTTTTCCTCAAGGTCATAGGATTCGTAGCGGAGCGTGTAATCTGTTGAGAGAGCTCTCGTGTGTTTCCATGACAGGTCCTCGCTCCAGTTGACGCCTCTTTCAGAGTATGCGTCCGTGTCCTTGTCTCTGTATCCAAGCCATGACGTCAGAGACATCTTCCGCGCGCCGGGAAATTCGTAAATATTCTGTAATAATACTTCCTTGGAAAGAAAATTTGATTCGGCCGACCTTGATTCGGTCGTCTCTGATGTCTCCGATAAATCAATATAAATCATGTCTACAATGGTATTCCCGTAATGTTCGTCATATCGCATATTCAGACGCACTTCATCTTTTTCAGTAAAAGAATTAATAAAACCGCTCTCTGTTTCTTCGTAATGGGAATAATTCAGGACTGATGGGAGGACCCTGTATTTTAGGTTTAACCTCGCACCGTAGTAATCTGTTTCTACACGTGTCGTCTCGGCAAAGTTGCTGCTCAGAGTCGACGATTCTTTGGTGCCGAAGAGTGTCACCGTATATGGTTTATATTGCAAAAAGACAAATTCAGCATCATATCCCTCAAGGAACTCCCTTGATGTCTCCGTGTCAGCATCATCTCTCACTTGCCTGATCTGCTCCCACTGGGGTGAAAGCGTAAGATCAAATTCAACAAGCGCCGGATGATAAAACCATCCCCCTGTCTCAATATCGAGTCTCTCGGTAACGGTATGCGACTTATCGTCATTCTCAACATAAGGGTCGGTCGATTTATCCTGCTCATACTCATATGTTACCTCAAAGCCAAGCTTTGGTCTGGATAAGTAATATTGTCGAACGGCAAAAGCCTGAGCGGTAAATATAAACACCACGATTCCAGAGCTTATAAACATGAGGACACATTTTCTGGTATATTGTTTCATATACGTCATCTGCAATTAAAATTAATTTAATAAGCTTTCGTCTAAGTCTTTCTTGAGCAGAAATCTGGTTTTCCCTAAGTGGGGATTGTGACAGGAGGTGCAGTCTTCATCTTTCCGGTGATCATCTGTCTCCATAATGAGTCCGGGAGCGTGGCAGGAAGTGCACATTTCCCGTGAACTGCCCTTTTTAAGCATATATGGATAAGTGGATGCATGTGGACTGTGGCAGGTGATGCATATACCTTCTGACACAGGCCCGTGGATCCAGAGCCCAAGGCCGAATGCTGAATTAACAGACTTTGCTGCGTGACAGTCAATACAGAGTTCTTTTATCGGCATAACGAGCCTGCCTGAAACATTTTG
>Ga0079037_100001258_pt1 | contig 12990 bp, 11 predicted proteins | sample Mud3Dept4metaG_FD_71479 | JGI IMG/M metagenome (GOLD analysis project Ga0079037, IMG submission 71479) | Freshwater wetland microbial communities from Ohio, USA, analyzing the effect of biotic and abiotic controls - Mud 3 Core 4 Depth 4 metaG | ecosystem: Environmental > Aquatic > Freshwater >... | reverse complement strand
TTAAACCGGAGAAGAAATGCTCAGATCAAACACCATTTCTTTTTTTCTGTTTTACCGGTCTTTGTTTTCCCAATATTCCATCATTCCATTCTTCCAATATTCCGTTCTTCCTGTCTTCCATCATTCCATTCTTCCAATATTCCATTTTTTTCATAGGATCAGCATGGCATCGCCATAACTGTAGAATCGGTACTTTTCTTTGACGGCTTCCCGGTAGGCCTTCATCAGGAGATCTTTTCCTGCCAGGGCTGAGACCAGCATGACCAGCGTCGATTTCGGGAGATGGAAGTTAGTGATCAGTCCATCAATCACCCGGAACCGATAAGGGGGCCGTATGAAGAGTGAGGTGAGCCCGCTGCCCGGCTGAATGTGTCCCTCCGAGTCAACGAGAGATTCGAGCGCGCGGGTCGTCGTGGTGCCGACGGCAATGACCCTTCCTCCCGTTTGCCTGGTCTGTTCGATCACCTCTCTGGTCTCGTCCGATATCTCGATCCACTCTGCTTCCATGTGATGTTCTTCAACCTGATCCGTTCTTACAGGGGCGAAGGTTCCTATCCCGACATGGAGGGTGATCGATGTCATCTTCACCCCGTGCGCCTGAATCGACGGAACGAGGTCGTTGGTAAAATGGAGTCCTGCGGTCGGGCATGCAATCGAACCGTCACTTTCCGCGAAGATGGTCTGGTAGCGCTCCCTGTCGAGAGGCTCATCTTCGCGTTTGATATAGGGGGGCAGGGGAATGCGGCCTATCTTTTGAAGAGCGTCGGTGACCGCGATATGGTCGGGGAATCGAAGCTTCCCTTTTCCTTGTGTTACCTCCTCGACGACCCCGTAGAGTTCCTCTCCGAACCGGACGCGGGTTCCCGGTTTCATCTTCTTCGAGTCTTTGACCAGGGCTTCCCAGACCCTCTGGGTGCCGTTTCTCGGGGGGATCAGGAGAAATTCGCATTTCTTCCCATCCTCTTTCCTGCCAATGAGCCGAACGGGAAGAACCCGGCTCTTATTCGTTACGAGGAGGTCCCCGGCGCGAAGGAAATCGGGGATGTCTTGGAATGTCCGGTGTTCGATCTCTCCCCTGTCGCGATGGAGGACCATCAAACGCGACTGCCCGCGCTCCGGAGGCGGGTACTGGGCAATCAGGGAGGGGGGCAGAGGATAATCGAATTCTTCAAGCTTCATAATTGATCAATTATTTCTTAGGATTCACGATCATTATTAACAAAGTCCCTGCGGATCCGCAAGCAGACGACAGGCCCGGTTCGGAGGATTGACTTTTTCCAGCCCATCGATTAACGTAAAGAAAATTCGCGTCGAAGAGGGAGAGAGTGAAAAAGACGTCTTACAAGGATGCGGGAGTGGATGTTGAAAAGGGAAACGAGTTCGTGCGCGCGATCAAGCCCATGGTGGAATCCACGTTTCGGCCCGAGGTGCTGACAAAACTGGGCGGGTTTGCAGGGTGTGTTTCCCTGAATCTCGAACGTTACAAGAAGCCGATCCTGGTCTCCTCGACCGACGGCGTCGGGACAAAACTGAAGATCGCCTTCATGATGGACCGCCACGACACGGTGGGTATCGACCTGGTCGCCATGTGTGTCAATGATGTCGTGGTCGTCGGGGCAAAGCCCCTCTTTCTTCTCGACTATCTGGCAAGTTCCCAATTGGAGACGGAGAAAGGGAAGGCCATCGTTTCGGGTATTGTCAAAGGGTGTGTCGAAGCGGAATGCTCTCTGATCGGGGGGGAGACCGCTGAAATGCCCGGGTTCTATAAAGAAGGGGAATATGATCTGGCGGGATTCACCGTTGGCATCGTCGAGAACGACCACTTCATCGACGGGTCGAGTGTGACCGTGGGGGACCGGTTGATCGGAATTGCGTCCAGCGGACTCCACAGCAACGGGTATTCTCTGGTCAGAAAGGTGCTCCTTGAACATCAGAAGATGGATCTCGGAAAGAAAGTCAAAGAACTGGGATGCGAGTTGGGAGAAGAGCTCCTTCGGCCCACTCGAATCTATGTGAAGACCATCCTCAATCTCACGAGAGATTTCAATATCGGCGGAATCGCCCACATCACGGGAGGGGGGATCACCGACAACCTTCCGAGAGTCATTCCGAGGGGATGCAAAGCAGTGATCCGCAGAGGGAGCTGGGATGTCCCTCCGATTTTTCCCTTCCTGAAGGAGAAGGGGAAGATTTCCGAAGATGAGATGCTTCGGACCTTCAATAACGGGATCGGGATGATCCTTGCTGTCCGGCCCAAGCAACAGGATGATGTGCTGGGACGGCTCCGCTCCCTCGGGGAGAAGGCCTTTATCATCGGTGATGTGCTGAAGGCAGAGCAGGAACAGCCTGCCATCGAATATGTTTAACCCTCCGGTTTTTTCAAGGCATTGCTCTGCGCCGGCCGTGCGATATGATCCAGCAAAAACAGGTCAATGAGTATGATGTGATTCTCTGGGGCTCCGGCCTCGGGAGTCTCGTCGCCGGGATCCTTTTGGCCAGGGCGAAGCTTTCCGTCCTGCTTTTGAAAGAGAAGGGATACGAGCCCTCCTTTGCAAGGGAGGGGTACCGTTTTTTACCCTTCTCGACCTTTTCGGAAAAGATCCTGAGAGCCCCTTCCTTGAAGAAGCTCTTTCATGCGCTGGCCCTTCAACCTCTCCTCGACCCGAAGACGGAAAAAGAACCGGCGGCCCCGGATTCTCGCGCACCACGGCAAGGAGTTCCTTTCCAGGTCATTCTCCCGGAGAGCAGGGTTGACTTGTATTGCGATCCCGCCCTGCTGCAGGACGAATGGAAGAGAGAGTTCTCCGGAGAACTTCCGCAGGTTGAGCGGTTCTACAAGAGGGCGGCAGACAGCGGGGGCCGCCTGAGGAGAGAGAGTTTGAGGGTAGATGCCTCTTCCTTCTTCCCGCTTCGCACTCGCTCGTTGATGCGCTGGTTCAATTCGTCAGAGCCTGTTCTCCGGTTTGCTCCTTTTTCAAAAGAGTTCAAAGCCTTTATTCAGCTTCAATGCCTGGCGTGGGGGAATCTTCTCCCGGACCGTTGTGAGGCCTCCGCGGCCGCCTATCTTCTGTCCATGAACGAGTCGAGCGAGTGGGTCTGGGACCTGAACGTCGAGGAAGTGAAAGAAGTCCTCCTGGCTGAATATCTCCGCTCCGGCGGGAGGATTGAGGAAATCCGCGGCGTGGAAGAGGTGAACCAGGGGTGGAGAAAAGGGTTTGCCTTGATGCTCGCAGGTGAAGAAAGAATCATCCGGTCGAAATTCCTTGTGCTTCATTCACCGATCCACCGTGTTGTCACCCTCCCGGGAAAGAGAGGAAAGCGCTTGTCAACATGGGCGGAGAGGGTGAAGCCTGCTTCCGTCGTTTACCCTCTTTTCCTGGCTGTGCAGGAGAAGGTGATTCCCGTCGGAATGAAGGACTTGCTCATCTCCCTTCAGGATCTGGAGAAACCGTACGATGGAGGGAACCTCCTCATGATTGCCCTTGGACCGAAGGGAGACAAGGCCTGGGCGCCGGAGAGAAAAAGAGCGATGACGGTCGAGAGCCTGATCCCGTGGGAGAGGTATCGTGGTCAAGAGGATCCCGAGTCTCTTGACGAACACAGGGCGGCTGTGATGAAACACCTCTGTCGCGTCATTCCCTTCCTTGAAAATCACATCGAGTTCGTTGACGCCAAGACCGGGAGTGATCTGATCCGCCGCTGGTCTTACCCCCACTTTGTTTACGAGTCTGCGTATGAGTACCACTGGAGAGAGGGGTTGGTTCCGATACGGATATCGAAAAACCTTTATCTGGCGGGAAACGAAAACGCTCCTTACCTGGGGCTGGAGGGCGAAGCCCTCAGCGGGTGGATGGTGGCCAGGGAGATTTCAAGGAAGCATTCGTGATCCCGTCCCCTGATCTGATCCGAGATCATTCCTGGCGGGTCCCATAACGAAAGACCTTCCTTCTTTCGACGGGGAAGGTCAATGTGATCATCGTCCTCGACCTGTCTTCGCTCGATTCGAATTTTATTCTTCCACGGTTCCCGGTTACCACCTCTTTGATCAGCAGCAGGGGAAGGTCGGTGGGTTCATCCTTCGGAAAATCCGGGACTCCAAGGTGCTGCCAGGACGTCTCTTGCGTTATTCCACATCCTGTTGAAACGATCTGGATCTCAATGACGGCTGGATTGTCCGGTTCCTTCCCCGATGCACTCCGTCCAGGACCTGCGGCTCTCGTGGCTATCGCCACGGTCTCAAACGGCGGGATGACCGACACAACGTACTCGAGGAGGGAATCCAGAATATACCACAAGTGTTCGTCGGAAACAGTCGTCTCCGGAAGATCTCCGGCGAGCCTCCTGAATATCTTAATCTTTTTTTGTTCCAGGGCAGGCTGGTGTTTTTGGAGGACCCTCTGGACCAGGGTTTGCACCGAGTTTGTTTTCTGAACGGGGGAGACGGCCCTTACATAATTCATCAGTCCCCTGATGAAGGCATCGGTTTTGTCTACGTCCGAATCGATCGTTTGTGAATAAAACTCTGCGACTCGCCTGTCCGACAGCCGGGTCTGGAGCATCCGGGCGGAGGTTTTGATGGCGTCGAGCCTGCTTTTCGTAAGGAGGACCAATTCAAGAAGCCGGTCGTATTCCCCTAAAGACTCTCGATTCCGGCCTTCAAAGGAGGTGACGGGGGCCTGAATTTGAATTGGGCCGACGACACGAAAGGGTCGCTTTGGTTCTCCATTTCGTCTTTCGAGGTGATCCCGATGTAATAGGTTCCTGGTCCCGCGGGGAACTCGGGCCAGTCGTCGGGCAGCGTCAGCTCGGTCCGTCCGGCCACAGGTTTGAACAAAACCCCCGGGGTGGCCTCCCATGCAAACCTGCCGGGATCGAACGTCTCGCCGTTCGTGCTCACGTACACAACATAGCTGGCGGCCTCCGGCACAGGCTCCCACCAGATCTTCCGTTTTCTGACCAATGCCATTCGTTTCTCCTCCTTGTCCGCCCGTGGCGGTTTCTTATCGTGTGGGTTTTATCGAATTCATCTCACTTTACACGATCAGAACGAACGCGTCAATATGAAAGAATCCCTGAAAGCATTATAGGGCGTGGCTCCGGCACCAACCTGCTCCTTCCTCACGTTTCAAGAAGGCGCATCGTTGACAGGTGAGGCAACGAGTCCATGTCGCTGCTCCGTCCGTCGTGGGGCAGGAGTCCCTTGTAGCCCTCGGGAAAAGGTTTCGCCTCTGAAACGTTCCGGGTGATCAGGCTGGCACCGGAGCCAACCTTTGTGGGCCGATTGCGGCTTTGCACGGGCGGATAGGTCAGCCCCCCATGACTTGGGAGTTGGCCGGCGGCAATTCTCCCTTGCGGATTGGGGAATTATCTGTTAAAAATCTAAATTATTCCATTTATTGAGGTTCAGCGATGGCAAAGGTTTGCGATATTTGTGGAAAAGGTCCGGTGTACGGCCACAATGTGAGTCATGCCAACAACAAGACCCGAAGGACGTGGCATCCCAATCTGCACAAGGTGAAGGCCCAGAAAGAGGGGAGGGGAAAGACCCTCAAAGTCTGCTCCCGGTGCATCCGTTCAGGTCGGGTGACGAAAGCCGCATAGGCAAGAACTGTCTTTACACCCTGACTCGTTCTACCCGGCTGACCCCCTTCACCTTTTCAAGGGCCTTGATCACCTTTTTCAGGTGATTCAAGTCCTGGATTTCCATCTCAAACGTACAGACCGCTCTTTTGTCCCCGGTGGTATCCACCCTGGCATTCGTGATGTTGGCTTCCTGCGAAGAAATGGAGTTGCTGATCTCAGCCAGCAACCCCTTTTTGTCTTCGCAGTCGACGCGGATCCGGACAGGGTAATTATACTCCTTGGTCGAATCCCATTCCACGTCCACTTTTCGATTTGGATCCTCATCAAGGGCATTCTGGCAATCGGCCGCGTGAATGGTCACGCCGCGCCCCCGCGTGATGTACCCGACCACCCTGTCTCCTGGTAACGGGTTGCAGCACCCGGCATAGCGTACCATCACGTTGTCAATTCCTTTGATGAGAATGGCGTCCTTCGGTTTCCGTGTGACCTTCTGGATCAGGCTTTTCAGGACACCTTCTTCTTTAAGCCCTTCTTTTTTCTCCAGTGTTTCCTGGGGTACGACCTTCCCGATGACCTGGTTTGCCGTGATCCGGCCATACCCGATGGCTGCAATCAGGTCGTCCACCGTCTGGAAACTGAATTCAGTGGCAACCTTGGCCATCTCACCTGACTTGACCAGCTTGGCTGTCTGGAGGCTGTACTTACGGAATTCCTTCTCCAGGATCTCCTTTCCAAGGACGATCGATTTTTCCCGCTCCTCAGAGGCAAACCATTGGCGGATCTTGGTCTTGGCCCGGGAGGTTTTGACGTTCTTTAGCCAATCCTTGCTCGGTTTCTGATTGGGCGAGGTGATAATTTCGATGGTATCCCCGCTGCGAAGTTGGTATCTCAGAGGGACGATCTTGCTGTTGACCCTCGCCCCCACGCAGTGATTTCCCACATCGGAGTGAATGCTGTAGGCAAAATCGACGGGTGTGGCCCCGAAGGGAAACTGCTTCACCGCTCCCTTCGGCGTAAAGACATAGACCTCGTTCGGAAAGAGGTCCACCTTGACGCTTTCGATGAACTCGACGTCATCCTTCAAATCGCGTTGCCATTCAAGAAGCTGCCGCAGCCACGTAAACCGTTTATCGTCAGCCTCTTCCAGCTTGCCCTCCTTGTATTTCCAGTGGGCGGCGATGCCTTCTTCCGCAATTCTGTGCATGTCCTGGGTTCGAATCTGGATCTCGATCCTCTGCCCGTGGGGTCCGATCACCGTGGTGTGGAGCGACTGATACATATTCTCCTTGGGCAGGCCGATGTAGTCCTTGAACTTGCCGGGAATGGGTTTCCAGATCGAGTGGATGACTCCGAGGACGTCGTAGCATTGTTTGATGTTGCTGACAATGACGCGAAATGCGGTGATGTCGTAGACCTCATCGAGTTCGAGGTTCTGCTCCCTCATCTTCCTGTAGATGCTGTAAATCTGTTTGATGCGGCCGCTGACTTCGCCCTCGATGTGATTCTCGTAAAGCTTCTTCATCAAGGTCCGCTTGACTTCCTCGATGTAACTCGTTCTCTCCTTTTCTTTCTTGGCAATCTTTTTCTGTATTTCCTCGTAGAGCTCAGGGTGAAGGTGGCGGAAGGCCAGGTCTTCCAACTCCAGCCTGATCCAGTCGATCCCGAGCCGATGGGCCAGCGGGGCGTAAATATCAAGGGTTTCCTGGGCAATCTCCACCTGTTTCTCCGAGGTATGGTACTTCAGTGTCCGCATGTTGTGAAGCCGGTCAGCCAGCTTGATGAGGATCACCCGGATATCCTTGACCATGGCCAGAATCATCTTCCGGAAGTTTTCAGCCTGATTGGCTTCTGAGGACCGGATCGCGATACGGCTGATCTTTGTCAAGCCGTCGACCAGCTGGGTGATTTCGTCGCCAAAGTTCTCCCGCATCTCATCGAGGGTGGCCAGTGTATCTTCCACGGCGTCATGAAGCAGACCGGTGGCGACACTGGCGACATCCAGCTTGAGCTGGGTCAGGATTCCGGCGACTTCCATGGGGTGGATCAGATAGGGTTCTCCCGAAAGACGGACCTGCCCGAGGTGGACCTTGGCGGAGAAGACATAGGCCTTTCTCAACAGGTCGACGTCCGCGTTCGGGTTATAAGAAGCCACGCGTTCCAAAATGTCGTTGAATCTCAACATCTTGGTCTCATCTTACCTATATTCTTCAGGAAATTCAAGGGTAAACCGGCCCGGGGGGCCAACGATGAAGACAATAGATATTAGACGTTAGACACCAGACTACGGACGAAAAACTCCGGATTTACAAAAGAAAAGATCGGAGAATATCTGAGTCATCTCTCCGGATCGACGGTGCAAGAACGTCGATCAAAACGACAGGGTCCATAAGTCTCTTTGAGAAGTCTGATATCTGAGGTCTGATCTTCATGGTCTGAGGTCTGCACTTCAGGGACAAAACCTTTTGACAGGGGACAAGAGGGAATATATAATGGAATTCATTAAATTTATTCCAGCAGCGCTAGGGGTTCATCGATGAAGAAGCGGGTTATCCCAGTTGTCCTTCTTGTGGCCGTTGTCGCCGGCCTCATCACTTACCTGTCAACACGAAACCAGCGGGAGAACGATCACGTTATCAACATTTCAGGAAATATCGAGGCAACGGAGGTCGACGTTGGATTCAAGATTTCCGGGAGAATAGTAGAAAGGCCTTTTGAAGAAGGAGCTTGGGTCGAGAAAGGACGGGTTTTGGCCAAGCTGGATAACGAGGACCTGAAAAACCGCCTCGAGGTGGCGGGGGCCACGCTGGTTTCAGCCAGAGCGCGACTGGAGAAGTTGTTGGCGGGCTCAAGGCCGGAAGAAATCAGACAGGCCGAGGCGGCTCTTCAACAGGCCCAGTTCGACTTGGACAATAAACAGCTTGCGTACGATCGGATGAAAATGCTCTATGGAAAACAGGTTATCGCCAAGGAAAGCTATGACAATGCTGAGACCGCCTTTAAGGTCGCACAAGCTGCCTTGGACCGAGCAAGGGAGAATTATCAGTTGGTGAGGGAAGGACCGAGAAAAGAGGACATTGACGATGCGAGGGCTCAGGTGGAGCAGGCCCGGGCCTCCCTGAAACTGGCTGAAACACAATTGGGCTACAGCGTTCTTTATTCGCCCCTGTCGGGAGTGATCCTCGTCAAATCGGGCGAAATCGGGGAGGTGGTTAATCCGGGCACCCCGGTTCTCACGATCGCGGACATTCAGAAGGTGTGGTTGAAGGCGTACATCTCCGAGACCGATCTCGGAAAGGTGAAATGGGGGCAGGATGTGATCGTCACCACGGACCTTCATCCCAAGAAGGAATACAAGGGAACCATTTCCTTCATCTCCTCGCAGGCTGAATTCACGCCCAAGAACATTCAGACGGAAAAAGAGAGGGTTACCCTGGTTTACCGCATCAAGGTGGACCTTGAGAACCCGGACCGGGAACTGAAGCCGGGGATGCCGGCCGATGGAAAGATCCTCCTGACAGCATCCGACTCGGTCAAGCCCTAACCCGGGCTAACCGGACCCAAACAGAGATTGAAATTCCAAATGACAAATTCCAATTTCCAAATAAGCTCCAAATTCCAATTTCAAATGACCCAAACGTATTTCTTCTGATTGAAGCTTGGACTCTTGAAATTTAGTGGCAAACATCATGCCCCCCATTTTTGTATGCAGCCTCATCCCTTAGAGACGAAATGCTATCCATTCAAACAACCAACCTGACCAAAACCTTCGGTTCTCTGACAGCCGTCAATCGCCTAACCCTGGAGGTAAGGGCCGGTGAAATTTTCGGCCTGGTGGGGCCGGACGCCGCAGGAAAGACGACCACGCTTCGGATGTTGTGCGGAATTCTTCGGCCGGATGAGGGAGATGCGAAGGTAGCGGGGTGCGATGTACGGAGCGAAGGAGAAGCTTTAAAGGAGAAAGTGGGTTATCTCCCCCAGCGATTCGGACTCTATGGAGATCTGACGGTTCTTGAAAATATTCATTTCTACGCGGACCTCTATCAGGTTCCAAGGAAGACGAGGGGAGAGCGGATTGAGAGACTTCTCCGTTTTGCCAACCTGGCCCCCTTCGGGAAACGAAGAGCCCAGGACCTCTCCGGTGGCATGAAACAGAAACTGGGGTTGATCTGTGCACTCATCCATACCCCGCAGATTCTCTTTCTGGACGAGCCCACCACGGGTGTTGATCCTCTCTCACGCAGGGACTTCTGGGTTATTCTTTACGACCTTTTGAAAGAAGGGGTAACGATCCTTTTTTCAACGTCCTACCTCGACGAGGCCGAACGGTGCAGTCGGATCGGTCTGATTTACCGGGGAGACCTGCTCGTCGCGGACACCCCTTCTGCGGTCAAGGCGCAGATCGGAGGAAGTATCCTTGAACTGCGAATGGGAAACCATCAAAAGGGAGTGGCGGTCCTTGAAGGAGTGAACTCCATCCGGAGCCTTGTCCTCTCAGGTGACAAGATTCATGCCCTGGTGGATGATCCCGAAGCGGGCGATAGGGTGATCCGGAAGAGGTTGAAAGAAGCGGGAATGGAGATTCAGGACCTGACGGTTGTCAGGCCTTCGCTGGAGGATGCCTTCGTCTCGATCGTCCAGGAGAAGACGAAGGGAAATGAATCGTAACAAGAAAATTCTCTCACAGAGGCCTCAAAGGTCTCGGAGGCCGAGAGACAACAGGATCGAGCATGGGTGAGTTCTCTGTAGAGGTGGAAGATCTCGTCAAGACCTTCGGCAAGTTCGTGGCCGTGGATCATATCCGCGTTCAGGTGAAGCACGGGGAGATCTTCGGGTTCCTCGGGCCCAACGGGGCCGGGAAGTCGACCACGATCCGGATACTCTGTGGCCTGTTGCTTCCCACCTCGGGCAGGGGAAGGGTGGCAGGGTTCGATCTGTTGAAAGAACCGGAGAGAATCAAGCAGGTGATCGGTTATATGTCGCAGAAGTTTTCCCTCTATGAGGATCTGACCGTCATCGAAAACCTCCACTTTTTTGGAGGAATCTACGGACTGGGGGGGCCTTCGCAGCGAGAGAGGGAGGAGCAGGTCCTGGAGAGAGTGGGGCTGAAGGACCTGCGCAGCCGAATCACGCGTGACCTGGCTGTCGGATGGAAACAGCGGCTCGCTTTAGGCTGCTCCATTCTTCACCGCCCGTCTATCCTTTTTCTGGACGAGCCCACGTCCGGCGTGGATCCGATCTCACGGAGGAATTTCTGGGGACTGATCCAGCAGATGGGAGAAGAAGGTGTGACGACGTTCGTGACGACCCACTACATGGACGAAGCGGAGTATTGCGGCCGGCTGGCCCTGATTTATCGTGGGAAGATCATCGCCATGGGAGCCCCTTCCGAGTTGAAAGCGAAAACACTCAGGCAGGGCGTTCTCGAGGTGGAATGTGACCCGCTTGTCCCGGCCCTGGACCTCCTGGCAAAGGAAGCTTGGGTCTACGAAGCCGCGATTTTCGGTGATGCGCTTCATGTGATCGGCCGCGAGGGGATCGATGTGAAGAAAGAGATTGCAGCGTTGTTCCAGGCACAGAAGATCGGGCTGAAGCGGATGGAGTGGATCAGGCCATCGTTGGAGGATGTCTTCGTGTCCCTGGTCGACAAGGAGGAAAGCAGATGAACCTGTCCCGTGCCTGGGCCATCGCACGGAAAGAGTTCCTGCACATCTGCCGGGACCCGAGGAGCCTGGCCCTGGTCATCCTGATGCCGGCGCTGTTGATGCTCCTTTTCGGTTACGCGATCACTCTCGACGTGAAAAAGGTCTCCCTGGCGGTCCTGGACCGCGACCGGACGCAGGAGAGCCGGTCCTTCGTCCAGAGGTTCAGCGCTTCTCCCTATTTCTCTCACCCGTTTTTCGTGAAGGATGAAAGGGAGATGAAGCGACTCATCGACGAAGGCAACGCGAGGATGGGACTGGTGATTCCCTGGGATTTTTCGAAGACCGTTACGGCAGGGAGGAAATCTCCTGTGCAGGTGGTGGTGGACGGCACCGATTCGAACACAGCCAGCATCATTATCAGCTACGTCCAGACCGTTGGCCGCCAATACACCCAGGAAAAGACACTCCGGAAGGCGGAACAGATGGGGCTGCTCCGGCCGACCTTTCCCGTGGAGGGACAGGTGAGGGTGTGGTTTAATGAAGAACTGGAATCTAAGAACTACTTCATTCCGGGGCTGGTGGCCGTCATCATCACTCTCATCGGAATGCTCCTCACAGGCCAGGTCATTGTCCGGGAGTGGGAAAAGGGGACGATGGAACTCCTCATCTCCACCCCGGTTCGGAAGGCCGAACTCATTGTCGGCAAGTTGTTCCCTTACTTCTTCCTCGGGCTCCTGGACCTGACACTGGCTGTCCTGATGGGGAAGTGGGTCTTCGGAGTTCCACTCAGGGGAAGCGTGGCGCTCCTCTTTGTCCTCTCTTCGGTTTATGTTCTCGTCGCACTCGCAGGGGGCATCCTTATTTCCACGGTGACGAGGACCCAGCTTCTGGCCAATCAGCTTGCGATGGTTATCGGATTTCTGCCCACCTTCCTGCTCTCAGGGTTTACCTTCTCCATCGCGAACATGCCCAAATGGCTCCAGGGCATCACCTACGCGATCGCCCCGCGTTACTATGTGTCCATTCTCAAGGATATTTTTCTGAAGGGAGTGACCTTCTCATTTGTCTGGCAGGAAACCCTGGTGCTGATGGGAATGGCGGTGCTGGGGCTCTGGATGGCGACGCGAGCGTTCAGAAAGGAACTGCGGTAGAATGTTCAGCCGGATACGATATCTCATTGTCAAGGAATGGGTCCAGGCCCTGAGGGATAAACGGATGAGGGCCACGCTCATTCTTCCTCCCATCCTGCAGCTGATCGTCTTCGGATATGCGGCCAACCTGGACGTGAAGCATATTCCCACGGCAGTCAGGGACCTCGACCAGAGCGTGGAATCGAGAGAAATCATCGGGCGATTCGGAAGCTCGAACTATTTTGAGATCGTCTCTTTTCCGGAGACCCCGAGCGAAGTCAAGAACCTGATCGATCGGGGAAAGGTGGCGGTGAGCATCGAGATCCCCTCCGATTTCTCGAGGACATTAAAAAAAGGAAATACGGCCACACTTCAGATCATCCTCGACGGGACGGACTCCAATACAACCATGATCGCATTGGGTTATACAGGGCAGATCCTTTCGCAATACGCGTCAACGCTTCTGCAGGAGAGATTGAACAGGGCAGGGAAGATCAGGTTCGAGGAGGCGGGTGTGGAGGTGGAGCACCGTGCCTGGTTCAACCCGAATCTGGAAAGCCGGCTTTTTTACATCCCTGCGGTCATCGCGTTGATCGCGTTTCTCATTCCGGTCATCCTGACGGCCCAGGCGGTCG
>Ga0079037_100001257_pt1 | contig 12996 bp, 11 predicted proteins | sample Mud3Dept4metaG_FD_71479 | JGI IMG/M metagenome (GOLD analysis project Ga0079037, IMG submission 71479) | Freshwater wetland microbial communities from Ohio, USA, analyzing the effect of biotic and abiotic controls - Mud 3 Core 4 Depth 4 metaG | ecosystem: Environmental > Aquatic > Freshwater >... | reverse complement strand
ATGCCGAGATTGTCCATCATCTTGCGGAACCGGTCGCGGTCCTCGGCCAGATCGATCGTGTCCACGGAAGTCCCGATAATCTTCACTCCTGCCTTGGCGAGCTCGCCGGCGATGTTGAGCGGGGTCTGGCCGCCGAACTGGACGATGACCCCTTCGGGTTTTTCCTTTTCGTAGATGGAGAGCACGTCCTCCACCGTCAGGGGCTCGAAGTAGAGCTTGTTGGACGTGTCGTAGTCCGTGGAGACCGTTTCGGGGTTGCAGTTCACCATGACGGACTCGACCCCCTCATCGCGCAGCGCAAAGGCGGCGTGGACGCAGCAGTAATCGAACTCGATCCCCTGCCCGATCCGGTTCGGGCCTCCGCCAAGCACCATCACTTTGCGGTTGCCCGTCGTCGTGACCTTGTCAGGGGCGTTGTAGGTGGAGTAGTAATAGGCTGCGTTTTCGACACCGGAGACGGGAACGGCGTCCCAGCACTCGACAACGCCCAGGCCGGTGCGCCGTTTTCGGATCTCTTCTTCCGGGATCCCCAGGATCTGGGAGAGGTAGCGGTCGGCAAAACCGTCCTTCTTGGCCTGGACGAGGAGCTTGTCGGGCAGTTCCTTGCCTTTGGTTTTCAGTATCTTTTCCTCGAGTTGTACGAGTTCTTTCATCTGTTCGATGAACCAGTGTTTGATGTAGGTCTTGCGGAAGAGCTCATCGACGCCGGCCCCTTTTCTCAGGGCCTCGTACATGATGAACTGTCGTTCGCTCGAGGGCTCAACGAGCAGGTCCATCAACTCCTCGAGGCTTTTACGGTTGTAGTCCCTGGCAAAGCCGAGGCCGTATCGGCCTTTCTCCAATGAACGGATCGACTTCTGAAGGGCCTCTTTATAGTTCTTGCCGATGCTCATCACCTCGCCCACGGCGCGCATCTGGGTGCCCAGCTTGTCCTCGGCGCCGGGGAACTTCTCGAAGTCCCAGCGGGCGAACTTCACGACCACGTAGTCTCCCCAGGGGGTGTACTTTTCGAGTGTCCCTTCCCGCCAGTACGGGATCTCGTCCAGAGTGAGCCCCCCCGCGAGCATGGCCGATATCAGGGCGATGGGGAAACCCGTCGCCTTCGAAGCCAGGGCCGAAGAGCGCGATGTGCGGGGGTTGATCTCGATGACGACGACACGGCCCGTCTTCGGGTTGTGGGCGAACTGAACGTTGGTCCCGCCGATGACCTGAATCGCCTCGACGATATCGTAGGAGTACTTCTGGAGCCTCTTCTGGAGCTCCGGGGAAATGGTGAGCATGGGCGCCGTGCAGTACGAGTCGCCCGTGTGGACCCCCATGGCATCCACGTTTTCGATGAAGCAGACGGTGATCATCTGGTTCTTGGCATCTCGGACGACCTCGAGCTCCAGTTCCTCCCAGCCCCAAACAGACTCCTCGACGAGGATCTGACCCACCACGCTTGCCGCCAGGCCCCGAGCCGCCACGACTCTAAGCTCCTCGGGGTTGTAGACATGCCCTCCGCCCGTGCCGCCCATGGTGTAGGCCGGACGGATCACGACGGGGTAACCCAGCTTTGCGGCCACGGCTTCGGCCTCCTCAACGCTGTAGGCGATTTCGCTTGCGGGCATCTCGATGCCGAGGCGGTTCATGGTCTCCTTGAACGCCATGCGGTCCTCGCCGCGCTCAATGGCATCGACCTGGACGCCGATGACCTTCACGCCGTATTTTTCGAGGATGCCCTTCTTGTGCAGCTCCGAGGTCAGGTTCAGGCCCGTCTGGCCGCCGAGGTTCGGCAGGATGGCATCGGGCCGCTCGTTTTCGATGATCTCGATCATGCTCTGGATATTGAGAGGCTCGATGTAGGTCACATCGGCCATGCCGGGATCCGTCATGATCGTGGCCGGGTTCGAATTGACGAGAACGATCTCGTAACCGAGCTTCCTCAACGCCTTGCAGGCCTGGGTGCCCGAATAGTCGAACTCGCAGGCCTGACCGATGACGATCGGGCCCGATCCGATGATCATTACCTTCTTGATGTCTGTCCGCTTTGGCATGCTGTGATCTCCCTCGATTTCCATGGTGAAACGGCAGTTGGTGCCGTCCGTAAGTTCCCTTGAATACTGGATATTAAGGCGTTGGCACTATAGGTTAGACGCCCGTCGGTGTCAAGGCAAAACTAGGCACGGGGCGGAAAAAATGAAGAAGGGAACGGATATCCGGCGGTTGCACAGCTGTAACGGATGTTCAACATCCGATGCAGAGATATCTCCGGAATTTCTCGAGTCGTTTTTCCTTGATCCCCTTGATGCGTGTGAGCTCATCGAGCTTGCGAAACGTCCCGTTGAGCCGTCGATCCTCCACGATCCTGTCGGCCGTTTTCTCACCGATACCCGGGACGAGCACGAGTTCCCCGAGCGATGCGCGGTTGATGTCGATGGCGATGCCGAGGGCCAGGCGCTTTTCTGCAGCCATGGTCTCAACGGAGATACGGGAAAACATCGGAAGCAGATTGATCGTTGTCGCCGACCGGATCGCTCCGAACCGCTTCGCCTCGCCGGTCTCGTCGGCAGCCGTGATGCCGGCCATGTCCAATAAAACGGGCACAGGGGTTCCTTTCGGAATGAAATAGATGCCGTTTCGACCCGACTCGCCGGCGATCTCCACGGCGACCGTTCCGGGCCTCTCGATGGCGAAAGGGATCTCCCGGACCCCGGGGTCTCGCAGGCACCGTGAAGGAAGGGTAAGAATAATGAGAAGCGCCGTTAAGGCGAGTAGGGTGAAGCTCCCGAGAACATGCTCCCTGCCTGGTTTCATGATCCCCTGCCCTCAATGAAAAGGCCGGACGAATCTGCGCAGACAGATCGGCCCGGCCCCGTTTCAAGCGGAGACTGATTTTACTTCCGGTCCAGCCCGAAGGTTTCGTGCAGGATCATGACGGCCAGCTCCGTGTACTTGGACTCGATGACACAGGAGATCTTGATCTCCGAAGTGCTGATCATGAGAATGTTGATGCCTTCCTTGGCGAGGGCCGCAAACATCCTGGAGGCCACCCCGGCGTGGCTGCGCATGCCCACCCCGATGATGGATACCTTGGAGATGTTCTGGTCATACTGGACCCCCTGGGCCCCGATCTCCGCGGCAACGGGGCCGATCAGCCGCTCCACCTCTTTCATGTCCTTCTTGGAGACGGTGAAGGAGAGATCCGTGAAAGCCTCCACGCTGGCATTCTGGATGATCATGTCCACGGGGATGTTGCGATCCGACAGCGTCGTGAAAAGACGGGCCGCAATGCCGGGCCGGTCCGGCACGTGGACGACGGTGACCTTCGCCTGATCCCTGTCATAGGTGACTCCCGACACAACCACTGCTTCCATTTCCTCATCCTCCTTCGTGACCAGAGTGCCTTCATCATCGGTGAACGATGATTTCACGTAAACGGGGACATCGAATTTCTTTGCCAGTTCAACGGATCGGGGATGGAGGACCTTGGCCCCTGCGCTGGCCATCTCCAGCATCTCGTCGTAAGATACCTTGACCATTTTGCGGGCCGACCGGCAGAGGTTCGGGTCCGTCGTGTAGACCCCGTCCACATCGGTGTAGATCTCGCAGACATCGGCCTTCAGGGCGGCCGCCAGCGCCACGGCGCTCGTGTCGGATCCCCCGCGGCCCAGCGTCGTGACATGATTTTCCGTGTCAACCCCCTGGAAACCGGCCACCACGACGACGTGGCCCTTCTTGAGTTCCTTTTCGATTTCACGGGTATCCACCTTGAGGATCCGCGCCTTCATGTGGGCACGGTCCGTGTGGATCTTGACCTGATGGGCCAGAAACGAACGGGCCTTGTGGCCCAGCCGGTTGAGCGTAAGGGCCAGCAGAGTCACCGTCACCTGTTCGCCCGTGGCAATCAGGGCGTCGTACTCCCTCTCGTCGGGCCTGCTCTCCGATGCCTGGTTGGCGAGCCCGATGAGGCGGTCCGTCTCACCCGCCATCGCCGACAGCACGACGACCAGGCTGTTTCCCCCTTCTTTGGCGCGGATGACCCGATCAGCCACATTCCGGATCTTGTCCAGGTTGGCAACGGAGGTCCCGCCGTATTTCTGTACGATCAACGCCATGAAATCGATCCTCCTGCTTTCAGAAGCTCCTCAATCTTCCTGATCTTGTCGCCGGGTCCCTCCAGGATCATTTCCCGGGTGTTCTCGTCGATGTATCGCATGCCGACAAAAAGGGTCTTTGCCGGCAGGATGTCCCTGATCTTCTCGGCCCACTCGATCACGATGATCCCGCCGCCTTCGAAATACTCCTCGTAGCCCATGTCCTCGAGGTCCCGGGGCCCTGAAAGCCGGTAGACATCGAGGTGAATGAGAGGGATCTTCCCCGGGTACTCGTTGATCAGGGTGAAGGTGGGACTCACCACCGGGACATTTTCCTCAACGCCCAGCCCCTTTGCCAAACCCTGGGTGAGGCAGGTCTTCCCGGAGCCCAACTCCCCGATGAGGGCGACGACGTCCCCCCTTTCGAGAATTTCCCCGATGAGACGGCCCATTTCCAGAGTCTGTTCCCGACTATCAGAAATCAGCTTCAAAATCAATTCCTCTCTGCCGGCTTTTCGCTCTTGTCCAGACCCGGCTCGAAGACGACGAACGCCACGGCGTATTCGGCCGTGTGGGAGATGCTGACATGGACCTTCCGGATATTTTTACCGTCCAGCTTTTTCCGGATGCCCTCGGAAAGCCTGAAAACCGGCTTTCCCGCCCGGTCGTTGAGCAGTTCGATCTCATGCCAGCGGATGCCGCGGGAAGACCCCAGGCACTTGATGAAGGCCTCCTTGGCGGCAAAGCGGGCGGCAAAACGCAGCGCCTCGTCCCGGTGACGCCGGCAGTACTCCGCTTCGCGGGGGGAGAAGACCCGTGTCACAAATCGATCCCCCCACCGCTCAAGGGCGGTTTTGATTCTTTTCACGTCGGCAATGTCCACCCCGACGGCATCGATCATCGGACCCTCCTGATGGCGTCGGCCATGGCGGCCACGCGTTTCATGGCCCCGACGTCGTGCACCCGGATGATGCTTGCCCCGTTCAAAACAGCCGCCGTCACGGCTGCGGCGGTCCCCTCGATCCGGTCTGCCGGGCGTGCGACCCCCGTGATCTTGCCCGTGAAGTGTTTGCGGGACACGCCGACGCAGATCGGCCTTCCCAGGGCCTTGAAGTCCCCGAGTTGCCGCAGAAGCCGGAGGTTGTCGTCGACGCTCTTGCCGAAACCGATTCCCGGATCGATGATCAGATTGTCCGTCGCGATTCCCGACAAGGCGGCCTTCTCGATCCGGGCCTCGAGGAAATCGCGGATCTCCCCGATGATCGATGTGTAGGCGAGATCGCCTTTCTGCATGGTCGCGGGGGACCCGCGCATGTGCATGAGGATCACCGGCACGCCCGCAGAGGCGGCCACCCGGGCCATTCTGCCGTCTCCCCGGAGGGCCGTAATGTCGTTGAGGATCTCGGCCCCCTCGTCGATGGCCTGCCGCGCCACTTCGGCCTTCGTGGTGTCGATGGACAGGGGGACATCGGTCTCGCGGGCGATCCGGCGGATCAGCGGCACCACCCTGCGGAGCTCCTCCATGAGCGGGACAGGTTCTGCACCGGGACGGGAGGATTCCCCGCCCACATCGAGGATGTCCGCCCCCTCGTCGACCAATTTCATGGCCTGACGCAGCCCCTCCTCCTCGCAGGTGATCGTGCCGCCGTCGGAGAAGGAGTCGGGGGTTGCGTTGATCACACCCATGACGAGGGTACGCTTCGAAAGCTCGATTACGCGCCGGGGCGTTTTCAGCTGATAGGACTCCTTCGACAGGTTGCCCAGCAGCTCCTGGAGATCGGAGGCGATGGCCTTCAGCCCGAAGGGCTGGAGACCCGCCTTTTCGATGAAGCGATGAATCTGTTTCCCGGTGCCCATGATGAGCACGTCCGTCTTCTCGATGCTGCAGTCTACGGAGCCTCGCGATACGGCGGCATCGCCTCCCAGCGAGAGCATCTCCTGTTTGATGATGTTGGCCACCTTCGGCTTGAGCCCCTCGATGAGCAGGTTCCAGTGGCTCATCTTGGGTCCCATCGAGGCAATCCCGTAGGGTTCGACACCGATCTTTTTCATGCAGTTCTCGGCCTCGGGAAGCGACGTCACGGGAAGGGGGCGGATGCGGTTCTTCAAGGGTTGCCTCTAAAAAAAGGGTGCGCTCCCGGGCAGAAGGAAACGCACCGTCTCGGGCTCTGCATAAGGTGCCTGCTGACTGGGCCGGGGGGCACCCTGCGGTTGACTGATCTAATGGACGGTCTCGGGGCCTTCCGTCTTTTCCTGTTCCGGAAGAACGCGTCCGCTGATGATGGCATCGAGGTCCTCCGCGTTCAGCACTTCTCTCTTGATGAGCTCGTCGGAAAGCCTGTGCAGAGTGGCCAGATTTTCGGACAGGATGGACTTCGTTTTTTCATACCCCGATGAGATGATCGCGGTGATCTCGGCGTCGATCCTCTTGGCCGTTTCATCGCTGTAGTCCTTGTGCGTGGCGATCTCCCGGCCGAGGAAGATCTGCTCCTCCTTTTTCCCGTAGCTCATGGGGCCCAGCTGGGGGCTCATGCCCCACTCGCAGACCATCTTCCGGGCAAGGTCCGTCGCCCTCTCGATGTCGTTCCCGGCCCCTGTCGTGAAGTCATCCAGGACGAGCTCCTCTGCGGCGCGCCCGCCCAGCAGGATGGAAATGGTGTTCAGGAGGTAGCGCTTGGGGTACGTGTGCTTCTCGTCGATGGGAAGCTGCTGGGTGAGCCCGAGCGCTCTGCCGCGGGGGATGATGGTGATCTTGTGGATCGGGTCCGTGCCGGGAAGCATCCTGGCCACCAGGGCATGGCCCGCCTCGTGATAGGCGGTGATCCGCTTCTCCTGCTCGCTGATGACCATGCTCTTGCGCTCGGCGCCCATCATGACCTTGTCCTTGGCGTACTCGAAGTCCACCATGGAAACCTTTTCCTTGCCCAGGCGGGCTGCATGGAGCGCGGCCTCGTTGACGAGGTTTTCGATGTCGGCGCCGGAAAATCCCGGGGTCCCGCGGGCAATCACTTTCCCGTCCACGTCCTCGGCGACAATGGTCTTGCGCATGTGCACCTCGAGGATCTTCTCCCTTCCCTTCACGTCGGGAAGCGGCACGATGACCTGACGGTCGAATCGGCCGGGGCGCAGCAGCGCCGGGTCGAGGACGTCGGGACGGTTCGTGGCCGAAACGAGGATGACGCCCTCGTTGGATTCGAAGCCGTCCATCTCGACGAGAAGCGCGTTCAGGGTCTGCTCGCGCTCGTCGTGGCCGCCTCCCAGCCCCGCGCCGCGGTGGCGTCCGACGGCGTCGATCTCGTCGATGAAGATGATGCAGGGGGCGTTCTTTTTGCCCTGCGTGAAGAGGTCCCTCACGCGGGAGGCGCCGACGCCGACGAACATCTCGACGAAATCCGACCCGCTGATGGTGAAGAAGGGGACATCGGCTTCACCGGCTATGGCCCGGGCAAGAAGCGTCTTCCCCGTACCCGGGGACCCTACGAGAAGAACCCCCTTGGGGATGCGACCGCCGAGGCGGGTGAACTTTTTGGGGTCACGTAAAAAATCGATGATCTCCTGCAGTTCGGCCTTGGCCTCATCGATTCCGGCCACGTCGTTGAAGGTCACTTTCTTGGAGCGGTCCGTCATCAGCCGGGCTCGACTCTTTCCGAAGGACATGGCCTTCCCGCCCCCGGACTGCATCTGCCGCATGAAGAAGATCCAGATGGCGATGAGCAGGATGGTCGGGAACCAGGAGATGAGCACCGTCATGTACCACGCCTGTTCCTCGGCAGGCTTGGCGGCGATCCTCACGCCCTTTTCCTTGAGCAGGGGCACGACACCTGCTTCCTTGGGGGCATAGGTCTTGAAGCTCTTCCCGTTGAGGAACTTTCCCGAGATGTTCTCACCCTGGATGCTGACTTCGACGACCTGACCCTGCTCGACCGCGGCGATGAAATCGCTGAAGATGACGCCTTCCTGGGAGTTCTTCGGCTGGTTGAAGAGGTTGTAGAGCAGCACGAAGATAAGGCTGATGATGAGCCAGAGAGCGATATTTTTCTGTAAAGGATTCAATCCTCGATTTCCTCCGTGATAGGGGTTGTGAATCTGGCAGCCAAACCGGATGACAGGGCGGCACAGCTGAAAACGGGCTCGCGAGATCCCGAATTCCCGTCACCCGGGTGTAAAACGTGTTAATTATACCAACATCGTTAAATTTTCAAACGATTTCTGCGCTCAGGATGCGTTTGCTCCCCTTCCCTACGCGCACCCTTTCCGACAGACGCAAACCGGGCACCCAGAGGACGGAAATGTCGTCGGCCACAACGGGGATCCGGCCCCTGTGTTCCCTCGGGATCTTCTCATCGATCAAAATCGACTTGAGTTTCCGGGTACCCTTCATGCCCAGGGGCTGAATGCGGTCTCCCGGCAACAGGGTGCGGACGACGAGCGGGAATGCAATCCGTTCCATGTCCAGGTAGGCCTTCCGCTCCGTCGAAAGGACGGACGGCGCCCTCCTGAGCTCACGGAACCGGATGCTCGTCGTGCCCCCGGGGATACGGACAGTGCCCGGAACGGAAACTTCGAACCGGTACGGCTCTCTCGAGCTTTCCGGGGCATTCTCCCGGCGTGGACGTCCGCCAAGTCGCGAGACCCGGCGGAATTCAAGAAGACCGTAAGATCTTCCGACCCGGATCCCTCCCGGCAGATCCAGCGAGCCGGAGGGATTTGCTCCACCCGCCATATCCAGCACGGCCTCTACGTGTTCCAACCCGATGGCGGCATCCCGGGCGGATACGTCCCGGGCGATTTCCAGAATCGCTCTTCGCTGCAGGGCCGGATGCAGGCGCGTGAGCTCTTCGATGGGAACCTCCAGAGGGTTCTCCAGGCCTCTGCCCTCCCGCCAGCGCGACAGTCGAATTCGCGCCTGCTCCGTCATATAATCATTTTCCGTCCGAATGACATCCGCCAGCCGGCAGAGCGTTTCGCCGATGGACGGGTTGAACCGCTTCTCCAGCTCCGGCATGAGGCTGAAACGGATTCGGTTGCGGAGGAACCGCTCATCGGCGTTGGAACTGTCGTCGACGAAGGAAAGTCCCTCTGCTGCAAGGTAATCGACGATCTCCCGGCGCGAGCAGTCGATGAGGGGTCGGATGAACGTACCTCCCGTTCGGACGGGGGGAATGCCCGAAAGTCCGTTGAGCCCCGCGCCCCGGATGACGTTCATGAGAACCGTCTCGGCCTGGTCGCCCTGATGGTGACCCAGTGCAATCCGGGTGGCCCCCGCTTTTCGGAGCGCTTTCTCGAGGAATCCGTAGCGTCTTCGACGGAGAAAATCCTCTGTGGAAATCCCCTTGGGCCTTTCTGCGTGTTTCAGGGACCCGCAGATCAGGGCGATCCCGAAGGATTTGCAGAGCGCCCGAACGAAGGCCTCGTCCCGATCCGATTCGGAATCCCTGGTTTTGTGGTTGAAATGGGCTGCCGTCAGGGAAATGCCGCAGGCGGGGCGCAGACGGTCGAGAACCGCAAGAAGGGCCACCGAGTCGGCGCCTCCCGACAGCGCAACCAGGACGTGGTCTTCCTTTCGGAGCATGCCGTGCTTCCTCACCGTTTTCCGAACCTTTGTCACTAGCTTTGAGGTCAGCATGCTTCCTTGCGGTCAAAAGGCGATTTCCTTGAGATCGATCATCCGTTCGATGGTGAAATCGGGCTCGAGGCTCAACAGATCCTCCCGTTTCCCGAGACCGTTCAGGAACGCACAACTTTTGGCGCCCGTGTTTCGGGCAAGGAGGATGTCGTTCATCCCGTCGCCGACGATCAGGGTTTCTGCGGGTCCGGTCTTGAATATCCCGAAGAGCGGCAGCAGCAGCCGGGGATCCGGCTTCATGAACGCATTCGAATCCGCGGCGATGATCTGTTTGAAAAACCCGGCGATCCCGAGACCGCGGCAGAGGGCCAGAGTGAAATCGAGGCCCTTGTTGGTGATGAGGACCATGTCCTTGCCGCCGAAATGCCGAAGCACGTCCGTGACACCCGGGTAGAGGCGCGTGTGATCGAGCAGGTGGTCGGCATAGATGCCGTTGAATCGCTCCAGGGCCTCCGTGAAACGATCCCGGTGCGGCTCGCCCAGGGCCCTCTCGATGAGTTTCCTGACCCCATCGCCGACAAAGCCGAGGATTTCCGCATCCGGCCGTCTCGGGATTCCCAGGGATTGGAGGGTCCGGTTCACGGAGCCTGCCAGGTCCGCTCCCGTATCGGCAAGCGTCCCGTCGAGATCGAAGATCATCAGTTTCACGGAGATGCGTTCACGTTGCTTGTTCTCCATGGCATTCACTATAGGGAATCCTCTTTCCGTTGACAAGCAATTTAGAACCAGGGCCCGTCGAAGGCCGTCGTCCGCCCATTCGGACGCGGTGCTTGACAGGGGGAGACGACCATGCTAACAGAATCACAACCGCTTGGATCCGCGTTGAGGACTGGGACGGGGACGGACAGCCATTCGCACGATTGAGGTCTGTAAATGCCTTCCCTGCGCAGTAGGGGAGGCATTTTTTGCAGAGGGGGATGGATGGTGGAGCTGAAGGAAAGGGAGCGCATAGCCATTATCGGGTCCGGCAAGGTCGGGACGGCCGTGGGCTATTTGTTGAAACGCGCAGGCCATGACATCGTGTCCGTCGCTGACCTCATCATGGAAGAGGCGCAGCGGGCCGTCGCCTACACGGGGGGCGAGCCAACGACGGACCTGGTCCGTGCGGCACGCGGAGCCGACTGCATACTGATCACAACCAATGACGACGCGATTTCAACTGCCTGCGCGACCGTCGCGGAAGGCGGCGGGGTGGGAAAGGGAGACAAGGTGGTTCACACAAGCGGGGCCGGGGGGCTCGATTTGCTCCGCGCGGCAAGCCGTCGAGGGGCCCAGACCGCCTGCATTCACCCTCTCCAGACCTTTGCCGACGTGGAAAGCGCCATCGGGAAGATCCCGGGCAGCACATTCGGCATTACAGCCGATGAGGAGATACTGCCCTGGGCTTGCCGGATCGTCGAGGATCTCGGCGGCAGACCCTTTCACGTCCGGGCAGAGGACAAGGTCCTCTATCATGCGGCCGCCTGCATGGCGTCCAACTATCTCGTGACGCTCCTGTATCTCGTGGAGGAAGTCTACGGGCGGATGGGACTTGCCCGCGAGGAGGCGATCCGGGCTTTCTGGCCCCTGGTCAAAGGAACGATCGAGAATCTGGAAAGCAAGGGCACGATCCCGTCGCTGACAGGGCCGATCGCGAGGGGCGACGGGGGAACGGTACGAAAACATATGCAAGGATTCCGCACGCGCTTTCCGGAGCTGTCGAAGATCTATCGCGAGATGGGGCTGTTCACCGTGGATGTGGCTGCCCGAAAAGGGGTCTTGAAGGATGAACAACTGGCGGAAATCCGCCTGATCTTGAAGGAGGCAAGAGAGGATGAGCACTCAGGTTAAAATCACGCGGGTCACCACGGCGACGGTTCGGGACATGAAGAAGAAGGGGGAAAAGATCTCCATGCTGACGGCCTATGACTACCCGACGGCGGCCGCCATGGACGAGGCCGGGATCGATCTCATCCTCGTAGGGGATTCCCTGGGGATGGTGGTCCTGGGTTATGACAGCACCCTTCCCGTGACCATGGAAGACATGCTTCACCACACGAAGGCCGTCACGCGGGCCGTGAATCGGGCCATGGTGATCGCCGACATGCCGTTCATGTCCTATCAGGTTTCCGTGGAGGAAGCCGTCCGCAACGCGGGACGCTTCATGCAGGAAGCAGGCGCACACGCGGTGAAACTGGAGGGCGGGCGCGAGGTCGCAGAGGTGACCCGCAGGATTGCCCAGGCCGGGATTCCCGTCATGGCCCATATCGGGCTCACGCCGCAGTCCGTGCACCAGCTCGGGGGCTACAAGGTTCAGGGGAAGGATCACCCCTCGGCAATGAAGCTCATGGAGGATGCCAAAATCCTCGAGGATGCCGGAGCGTTTTCCATTGTGCTGGAATGCGTTCCCGCGACGCTGGGGGAAAAGATCACCGCATCGCTCTCCATGTCAACGATCGGGATCGGGGGCGGGGTGCACTGCGACGGACAGGTGCTGGTGGTTCACGACATCCTCGGGCTCTTCGAGCGTTTTACGCCGAAGTTCGTCAAGAAGTACACAAACCTGAATGTGCAGATCAAGGGCGCCGTCACACAGTACATCTCCGAAGTGAAGAAGGGGACGTTCCCCGGACCGGAACACTCCTTCTAGCGGCCTGAAGGCCGCGGGCATCAGGCTGCAGGCTTCAGGCATCAGGCATCAGGAAATACAAGAGCCCCATCTTCGTGAACACGGGATGGGGCTTTGTCTGGATCAGACTTTCTCTTCCAGTTTGCCCTTTTTGAAAGCGTCGATGGCGGATCTCACCGGTCCGGACGCTCCCAGGAAGATTCTGACCCCTGCCCCTTTGAGCAAAGCCGCCGCTTTCCGCCCAATGTGCCCCGTGACGACGCAGTCCACGTTTTCGCCGGCTACGATATGCCCGGTAGCCGTCCCGCGCGTGATTCAATGCATCCCGGCGGTATTTTCTTTTGACTCGTGCAAGCCCGTGCTCTCGTCGTAGAAGATGTAATAGCGGCAGCGGCCGAACCGGGGGTCCACGAGGTCGTGCAGTCCGGGCCCCGTCGAGGAAACGGCGATTTTCATGAAATTGACCTCCTATCTAGTTTTTCCGGCATGGGATTTCCGCCATCCATCCCGAACCCGGGACGACGGGCTCAGGAATCCCCCTTCCCGTACCTGTGCGCGCAGCTTTCGGACAGGTCGTCGACCTTTTCGTTGAGCGACCGGAGGCGGGCGGACATCTCCCGGAGAAAAGAAACCACGATCTTTGGATTCTCCCTCAGGATGGTTTCAAGGTTGGACTCCGAAATAAC
>Ga0079037_100001255_pt1 | contig 13009 bp, 9 predicted proteins | sample Mud3Dept4metaG_FD_71479 | JGI IMG/M metagenome (GOLD analysis project Ga0079037, IMG submission 71479) | Freshwater wetland microbial communities from Ohio, USA, analyzing the effect of biotic and abiotic controls - Mud 3 Core 4 Depth 4 metaG | ecosystem: Environmental > Aquatic > Freshwater >... | reverse complement strand
ACGCCGTCGGCGAGCAGGTGCGCGGGGGTCGTGCGCCCGTCGTCGAGGGCGAACTGGCGCGCCACCCAGCCGCCGTAGAGGACGTACCCGGCCGCGAGCAGCGCGAGCAGGCCGACCGCGACGAGGGCGAGGCTCATCGCGGGCCGGGCGCGCGTCGCAGGCCGGCGAGAGCGCCGATCGCGAGAGCGGCGACCCCGGCCAGGATCATCGCTCCGCCCACCGCGGCCCTGCCGTGGCCCGGCACGCCCGCGCGGATCGCCTCGCGCAGCAGCTCGCCGATCCCGGCGTCGTGCGGGATGACGAACAGGCCGACTCCGGCGAGCGCGAACCCCAGCCCGAGCAGGTTCATGAACGGCGGGTTGGACGCCGGCCGCCCGGCTCTGCGGCCGAGCACGCTCGTGCGCCATCCGTACGCGGCGTAGATCGCGGCGCCGATCACCAGCCAGCCGACGAAGCGCCACCAGGAGGCGGGCGGCAGCCAGACCATCAGGAAGACGCAGCAGGCCGCGCCCGCGAGCGGCACCAGCCAGGCCCCTCCCGGCACCCGGAACGGCCGCGGCCGCCCCGGGTCGGTGTAGCGCAGGACGATGACCCCGAAGCAGACCAGGACGAACGCGAACAGGGTCCCGATGTTGGTCAACTGCACGATCTCGTCGATGTTGGCCAGCCCGCCCAGCACCGCCACGAAGATCCCCGTGATCCAGGTCGTCACGTGCGGCGTGCGGAAGCGCGGGTGCACGCGCGCCGCCCACGCCGGGAGCAGCCCGTCGCGCGCCATCGAGAAGAAGATGCGCGGCTGGCCGAGCTGGAAGACGATCAACACCGAGGTGGTCGCGAACACCGCCCCGAGCGAGATGAGCAACGCCGGCCAGCCCATCCCCAGGTTCGAGAACGCCGTGGCGAGCGGCTCTGCGGTGCCGAGCTGGTTCCACGGCAGCATGCCGGTGAGCACCGCCGCCACTACGATGTAGATCAGCGTGCACACCGCGAGCGAGCCCAGGATCGCGCGCGGCATGTCGCGCTGCGGGTTCCTGCTCTCCTCGGCCGCGGTCGAGACCGCGTCGAAGCCGATGTAGGCGAAGAAGATGATCGCCGCCGCCGAGGCGATGCCCTTGAAGCCGTTGGGCGCGAACGGCGTCCAGTTCTCGGGCTGCACGTAGAAGGCGCCGAGCACGACGAAGAAGCCGATGATGGCGAGCTTGAGCAGCACCATCCAGTTGTTGAACCCGGCGCTCTCGCGGATGCCGCGCACCAGCACCAGGGTGATCCCCATCACGATCAGGAACGCCGGCAGGTTGAACACGATCGGCACGCCCACCAGGTGGGGCGCGCCGGCGAGCGCCTGCGCCATGCGCACGGTCGAGGCGCCGAGCTCGGCCACGGCGTCGCCGCCCGCGGCGGTCGCCTCCGCGACGCGCACGGCGGCCTGCGCCGCGCTGCGGTAGTCGATCCCGAGCCAGGGCGGCCAGGCGATTCCGAACCCGCGCAGCAGCTCCTGGAAGTAGCCGGACCACGAGATCGCCACCGCGATGTTGCCGACCGCGTACTCGATGATCAGGTCCCAGCCGATGATCCAGGCCGCGAGCTCGCCCAGCGTGGCGTAGGAGTAGGTGTAGGCGGAGCCCGAGATGGGCACCATCGACGAGAGCTCGGCGTAGCAGAGGCCGGCGAAGCCGCAGGCGACGGCGGTGAGGACGAAGGAGAGCATGATGGCGGGGCCGCCGCCGAGGTGGTCGGCGCCCCCCGCCGCGGCGGTCCCCACGGTCGAGAAGATGCCGGCGCCGATCACGGCGCCGATGCCGAGCGCGGTCAGCGCCCAGACCGAGAGATGGCGGCGCAGGGTCGGCCCGTGCCCGTCGTCCGACACCGCGAGGATCTCGTCGAGACTCTTCCTGCGCAGCAGATCGGAGATCAAGCCGTCCTCCTCCCTTCACCGCTCCACCAGCGACCCGGATTGAACCGGCGCAGTCTCTCAGACCCCGCGCTGGCCCGACAAGCCGGATCTCGCTCCGGCGCCCGTTGCCCGCGCCGACCTCCGGTCGCCGCGGGCCGGGGGCGGCGGGCGGAGCGCCCGGGGCGAGACCTCATCGCCCTGCCAGACGCGACGAAAAGCAAAGGCGTTGTGGCGAAAGACGTTCTGTCTGAGGGAAGGAGAGGTCGCCCCGCCGCCCGCGGGTCCGGGCTGCGCCGACCTCGCCGGCGACGTCTTGCCCGCCACCCGCTAAACAGCACGACTTTGTCTTTGTCTCTGTCTTCGTCTTGAACAGAAAGGCCTTGTCTTACGCCCCCTGCCCGCCGTCGGGCTCGAAGCGGTAGCCCTCGCCGGCGTCGGTCACGAGGTAGCGCGGCGAGGCCGGGTCGGGCTCGATCTTGAGGCGCAGCCGGTGAACGAGCTGCTTGAGCAGCTGCCGGTCGCCCTCGCCGCGCCCGCCCCAGACGTGGACGAGCAGCCGCTCGGCCGGCACCGTCTCCCGAGCGCGCGCCACCAGGTACTGGAGCAGGCGCAGCTCGAGCGGGGTCAGGCGTACCGGCGGCGCGCCGGCCACGGTGGCGAGGCGCCGCTCGAGGTCGACCGAGAGCGCGCCCGCCTCGAGCGGCTCGGGCCGCTCGATGCCCGCGCGGCGGAGCACCGCGCGCACGCGCGCGAGCAGCGTGCGCGGCGAGAACGGCTTGGTCAGGTAGTCGTCGGCGCCCAGATCGAGCGCGCGCACGACATCTTCCTCGGCCGCGCGCACCGAGAGGACGAGGATGGGGCGGGACGCCGGGTCGCCGCCACGCAGACGGGAGACCAGGTCCAGGCCGTCGGCGTCGGGCAGGTTGAGGTCGAGCACCACCAGGTCGGGCCGCTCGGCCGCGGCCGCGGCGAGCGCTCCGGCGCCGTCCCTGGCCTCCACCACGAAGTAGCCGGCGCCGCGCAGCGCGAAGGCCAGGATGGCGCGCAGGTCGGCGTCGTCGTCCACCACCAGCAGCTTCACGTCGCCCCCCGGGCCGGCAGCTCGGCGGTGACGCGCGTGCGTCCGTCCGCGCGCGTCACCGCGAGCGAGCCGCCGTGGCGCTCGAGGATCGAGCGGCAGATCCAGAGCCCGAGCCCGCTGCCCTCCTGGCGCGGCTCGGACGGTCCGCGCCGGAAGCGCGCCGCAGCGCGCGGCGCCGGCTCTTGGAAGCCCGGGCCTTCGTCCTCGACCCAGAGCCCGATCCGCTCGCCGTCCGCGGTCGCGCCGAGGCGCACCGTCGATCCTTCCGGGCCGTACTTGGAGGCGTTGGAGAGCAGGTTCACGAGCACCTGGCCCAGCCGCTGCGGGTCGCCGGTCAGCGCCGGCGGCGGATGGGGCAGCTCGACCTCGAGGCGCTGGCGCCGCCTGCCGGCGAGCGGCCGCGTCATCGCCACCGCCTCCTCGAACACCTCCTCGAGGTCCACCGGCACGTGCCGCACCGAGAGCTGCCCGGACTCGATGCGCACGCTCTCGAGCAGGTTGTCGATCAGGCGGCGCAGGCGCGCGGTGCCGGCCTCGAGGGCGAGCACCAGGTCGAGCGCATGCGGGTCCGACTCGGTGACGCGCTCGCGCAGCAGCTCGAGCGACGCGCCCTGCGCCGCGAGCGGGGTCTGGAGCTCGTGGGAGAGGTCGGCGACCGCGGCGTCGCGCGCGCGCTGCGCGGCCTCGACCTGCGATTCCTCGCGCAGGATCAGCACCTGGAGCCCACCGGAGGGCGCCGACGCCCCGATCACGACGGGGCGCGCCGGCTCGCCCGCCGCCTCGAGCAGCTCGACCGCGTGCGACGCGCCGCGGAAGCGCGCGTGCAGGATCGGACAAGCGTCGTCGCAGGGCCGCACGCCGTCCACCGCCTGCGGGCGCAGCAGGTCGCCGCAGAAGCGGCCGACGGCCTGCGACGGTTCCACGCCCAGCAGCGCGGCGGCCGGCACGCTCAGGTAGCGGACGCGCCGATCGCGATCGACCGCCACCACGCCCTCGGCGATGCCGGCGACGACCGACTCGAGCTCGGAGCGGCGGCGCTCGAGCTCGGCGCCCGCCTCGGCGAGGCGCACGCGCGCGCGCTCGAGCGTCGCGCCCAGCGCCGCCGTCTCCGTGCCGCCCGGGGACGGGATCGGCCGCCCGAGCTCGCCGGCCTCGAGGCGCTCCGCCGCGCGCGCGAGCTGCGCCAGCGGGCCTCCGAGCCGGCGCGCTGCGAACGCGGCGGTCAACGCCGCGGCGAGCGCGACCAGGAGCGACGCCGCCAGCACGCGCGCCGCAAAGCGGCGCACCGGCGCCTCGACCGCCGCGGCCGGAATGCGGGCCTCGAGCACGCCCGGCGACGGTTCGCCGGTCAGGGCGCGCACCGCGACCGCGCCCACCTCGGCGTCGACGATGCTCGCCGCCCCGCCGCCTTCGAGCGCCTCGCGCCAGAGCGGCACGCGCGGGTCGTCGAAGGCGCCCGCGATCTCGGCCCGGTCGCGCACGGCCACCTCCACGCCGGTCCCGGCCTCGAACAGCTCCGGATCGAGCCCGCGTGCCCGCGCGCCCAGGGCGCGCTCGGCGGCGCGCTCGGCGCGCGCCAGCGCCTCCTCGTGCGAGAGGCGCGCGACCATGAAGTAGGAGACTCCGGCAGTGGCGACGATGGCGGCGGCGACCAGGCCCAGCGCCCAGACGGTCAGCCCGAGGCGGAAGCTCCAGCGCGCCACGGCGAGAGGCTATCTCAGCCGTCGCGCAGGCGGCGCGCGAGGCCCGCCTGCGCCGCGAGCGTCACCAGGGCGAGGAGGGTGAGCAGCGACGCGACTGCGAAGGCGGCCGCGAACTGGTACTCGTTGTAGAGGATCTCGACGTGGAGCGGGATCGTGTTGGTCCTGCCGCGGATGTGCCCTGAGACCACCGACACCGCGCCGAACTCGCCCATCGCGCGCGCGTTGGTGAGGATCAGCCCGTAGAGCAGCGCCCAGCGGATCTTGGGCAGGGTGACCCAGAGGAAGGTCTTCCAGCCCGAGGCGCCCAAGGTGAGCGCTGCCTCCTCCTCCGCCGCGCCCTGCGACTCCATGAGAGGGATCAGCTGGCGCGCCACGAACGGCAGGGTGACGAAGAGCGTCGCCAGCACGATGCCTGGCAGCGCGAAGAGGATCCTCACCCCCCGCTCGGTGAGCCAGGGACCGAGCAGGCCCTGGGCCCCGAACAGGAGCACGAAGAGCATGCCCGCGACCACCGGGGAGACGCTGAACGGCAGGTCGATGAGCGTGACCAGGAGCTGCTTGCCCCGGAACCGGAAGCGCGCGACCGCCCAGGCCGCCGCCAGGCCGAAGGCGGTGTTGAGCGGCACCACGATCGCGGCGACGATCACGGTCAGCTTCACCGCGGCCAGCGCCATCGGCTCGCGGATGGCGGCGGCGTAGACCTGCCAGCCCTTCGAGAACGCCTGCGCGAAGACCGCGGCCACGGGCACCGCGAGGAACAGCGCGAGGAAGCCGAGGGCGAGCGCGCACAGCGTCCAGCGCAGCCACGCCGGCTCGGCGCGCGGATCCCGGAAGTGCCCGCTCACCGCGCCGCTCCCGGACGCGACCCGCGCGCCAGCCGGTTGAGGGTCAGCAGGAGCAGGAAGGAGGCGGCGAGGAAGACGAGCGCGATCGCGGTGGCGCCCGCGTAGTCGTACTCCTCGAGGCGCACCATGATGAGCAGGGCCGTGATCTCGGACTTCATCGGCAGGTTGCCGGCGATGAAGATCACCGAGCCGTACTCGCCCAGCCCGCGCGCGAGCGCGAGCACGAAGCCGGTGGCGGCCGCGGGCGCGAGCTCGGGCAGGACCACCCGGCGCAGCGTGGCGAGCCGGCCGGCGCCGAGCGTCGCGGCCGCCTCCTCGAGCGCCGGGTCGAGGTCGGCGAGCACCGGCTGCACCGTCCGGACCACGAAGGGCAGGCCGATGAAGGTGAGCGCGACCACGACCCCGAGCGGCGTATAGGCGATCTTGACGCCCAGCGGCTCGAGCCAGCGGCCGATCCAGCCGTTGGGGGCGTAGACCGCCGCGAGCGCGATGCCGGCCACCGCGGTCGGCAGCGCGAACGGCAGGTCGACCAGCGCGTCGACGACCCTGCGGCCCGGGAAGCGGTAGCGCTCGAGCACCCAGGCGACGAGCACGCCGAAGACGAGGTTGATCGCGGCCGCCAACGCGGCGGCGCCGAAGGTCAGCCGGTACGAGGCGAGAGCGCGCGCCGAGGTGGCGAGCTCCCAGATCCGCTCGAGCGGCAGCGACGCCGTGCGCAGGACGACGGTCGCCAGCGGGACCAGGACGAGGAGCGCGAGGTAGAGCAGCGTGACGCCGAGCGAGAGCCCGAAGCCCGGCAGCGCCCCGCGCTCCGCGCGCCCGGTCACCGCCCGCCGCCTCCGAGCCGGTCGAACTCCCCGCCCTCGGCGAAGTGACGCTGCTGGGCCTTCGCCCAGCCGCCGAACACCTCGTCGATGGTGAACAGCGAGACGCCCGGGAAGCGTGCCGCGTGCCGCGCCGCGACCTGCGGATCGCGCGGCCGGTAGAAGTGCTTCGCGGCCAGCTCCTGCCCCTCGGGACCGTAGAGGTACTCGAGATAGGCCTGCGCCAGCTCGCGCGTGCCGTGGCGGCGGGCGACGGCGTCCACCACCGCCACCGACGGCTCGGCCAGGATCGACTCGGACGGCAGAACGATCTCGAAGCGGCCGGCGCCGAACTCCTCGAGCGAGAGCAGGGCCTCGTTCTCCCAGGCCAGCAGCACGTCGCCGATGCCGCGCTCGACGAAGGTCACGGTGGAGCCCCGCGCGCCGGTGTCGAGCACCGGCACGTTGCCGAAGATCCCGGCCACCAGCCTGCGCGCGGCCTCTTCCGAGCCGTGTTTGTGCAGCGCGTATCCCCACGCCGCCAGGTAGTTCCAGCGCGCGCCGCCCGAGGTCTTCGGATTCGGGGTGATCACCGAGATCCCGGGCCGCGCCAGGTCGTCCCAGTCGCGGATCTTCTTCGGGTTGCCCGCGCGCACCAGGAAGACGATGGTCGAGGTGTAGGGCGCGCTGTTGTGGGGCAGGCGCTTCTGCCAGTCGGCCGGCAGCAGGCCGACGCGCGCGATGGCGTCGATGTCGCCCGCCAGCGCGAGCGTCACCACGTCGGCCTCCAGGCCGTCGATCACCGAGCGCGCCTGCTTGCCCGAGCCGCCGTGGGACTGCTGGATCCGGACCTCCTGCCCGGTCTTCGCCTTCCAGTGGCTGGCGAACGAGGCGTTGAGCTCCTGGTAGAGCTCGCGCGTCGGGTCGTAGGAGACGTTGAGCATCTCGACCGGCCCGGCGCCGAAGGCGGACGGGGCGGTCAGCGCGCCCGCGAGGAGCGACGCGCTCAGGGTGGTGAGGACTCGATTCCTGGTCATGGCGACTCTCCGTTCCTCGGCGATCAGAAGTTGAGCTGGACGCGGGTCAGGAGGGCCTGCTCGGTCTCGCGATCGCCGCCGGAGCCGCCTCCTTCGAAGGTCGTGTGCTGATAGTCCACGACGAGCTTGACGGCGCGGTTGAGCGACCAGCCCAGGCTGGCGCCCGAGTTGGCGATGCGCGCGACCGAACGGGTCGGGTCGGCGAAGAGGGGGAAGGCGCCGCGGTCGGCCTCGAGCTCGCCGTACCGGATCGAGAGCAGGAGCCCGCCCCACCCCCTCGCCTTCGGGTCGAACGGCCGCCGTGGCACGGCGCCGCGTTCGGTGACGCTCTCCCCGGTGATCGCCCACAGGCCTGCGACCTGCCAGGCGCGGTGGACGAGCTCCGCGCTCGCGGCGTCGAGGCGCACCTCCTGCCGGCTCTCGGTCCACTCCGCGAACACCAGCCAGGGGCCCGAATAGAGCCACATCTGGGGCGCGAGCCGGACGCGCTGCCCGTCGGCGACCGCGGTGCCCGCCCCGGTGCCGTCGTTGCGGTAGGTGAAGACGGGCTGCAGGGAGGGGCTCCGGTAGGAGGGCAGGTTCGGCGCGCTCGCGGTGCCGCTCTGGTCGCCGTAGCTCGCGCCGACGCCGAAGGCGAGACCGACCGGCGCCGGGGGCTCGCTCGCCGGGCGCTGGAAGGGGCGGAACATCAGGCGCGCGGCGAAGTCCTTGTCGTCGGAGTTGTCGCCGTCGCCGCTGGCGCCGTCCGGCACGCCATTGAAGACGCCGACCGCGTAGACCAGCCTCCCGCCGAGCGGCTCGCCGGTCAGCTGGAGGCCCAGGTCACGCACCGGGGCGAGGTTCGACGGCAGGCCGCGCTCGACGAAGGGCAGGTTGGCGTCCTCGAGCAGCGCCTCGAGCCCGACCGGGACCTTCGCCTTGCCCGCCCGCAGCCGGACCGCGCTGGAGAACCTGAGATCGAGGTACGCGTCCTGGAGGACCGAGCTGCCGAGCCCGAAGTCCGGCATCACCTTGAAGTCGACGATCTTCCACAGCGTTCCCTCGAGGATCGGCCGCGCCCGGCGCAGGACGAAGGTGTCGTGGATCGGCCGCTCGTCGTCGCCGAAGAAGAAGCGGCCGTCCTCCTGGACGAGCGCCCGCAGGCGAAGCTGGAAGGCGCCGTCGGCGCTCCGGAGGCCGAAGCCGTCGGCGCCCGCGGTCACGGCGGGCGCGGTCTTCGCTCTCTCGGCTGCCTGTTCCTCGGCCAGCTCCAGCTTGCGCTCGACGACGCGCAGGCGCTGCTCGAGATCGTCGGGGCTCGCGGCCGCGGCGGGTGCGGACGGTTCGGCGGGTTCGGCGGGTTCGGGTTGCTGCGCGACGGCGGGCGCGCCCAGCAGCAGGCAGGCCAGCGCCAGGTTCGGGATTCCGTGTCTCACGTGGAGTCTCCTTCGAAATCGCAGGGCGGAGTCCGGCGCGCGCCGCTCATCGCCGCTCCGCCGCCCACTCGGCGGCGCGCGAGCGCACGATCAGGACCGGATGTCCGCGCAACGCGTCGAGCACGGCGCGCGCCGCGCGGCCCCAGCGCACGCGCCCCGCCTCGTCGGCCAGCGGCGAGCCGAGCACGAGCAGGTCGTGCCCCGCACCGAGCCGCGTGCCCACCGCCGCCGCGAGATCGCCTTCCACCACCTCGGCGGCCGCCGACACGCCCCAGCGCTCGAGCGTGCGCACGCAGCCGGAGGTGAAGCGCTCCGCGATCCGGCGCCCGGACTCGTCGGTCCCGACCTCGAGCGCGGTCAGCACGGTCGCCGGCGAGCCCAGATGGCGCGCCAGCCGGCCCACGAAATCGACGTCCTCCTTGCCCGGCTCGCCCACCGCCACGGCCACCAGGAATCGCTCCGGCGGCAGCGCGCGCGGCTGGTCGACCAGCAGCAGGTGGGCCTCGCCCGCCGCGGCGAGCAGGGCCCCGATCCCCTCGCCCGGCCGGGCGGGCAGCGGCGCGACGACCAGGTCCACGGGCTCGCGCGCGAGCCGCTCCGGCAGCTCGGCGGCCGTGGCCACGCCGTCGCAGCGCGCCTGGGTGAGGCGCGCCAGCTCGGCCGCGCTGGCCGCCGCGGGCCCGGCGCCCACCGACACGAAGGAGAGCCCGGGATGGCGCAGCGCATGCAGCCGGCGGATGCCGACCCAGACCTCGTCGCCGGCGCCGAGCGGCTCGCTGCGCGCCACGTTCTGCGGGCGCACGACGTCCACCGCGACGTGGGTGCCGCCGAAGGGCGCGGGCGGGTGGATCACGCGCACTCCGGGCAGCGCGGGCAGGAGCACGCGCACCCGCTCCGAGGAGCCGACGAACGCGACCTCCTCGACCCGGGCCCGGCCCAGCACCGGGTGGCTGAGCTCCTCGCGCGCGCCGCGCAGGGCGATGTCCTCGGGACGCACCAGGACCTGGACACGCTGGCGCGACCCCGCGCTGCGCACGCCGCCCGGCAGCGCCATCTCGACCTGCCCCAGCCGCACTCCGGCGGGCGAGCTCTCGCCCACCCAGAGGTTGGCCCCGCCCAGGAAGGTGGCGACGAACTCGGTCTGGGGGCGCAGGTAGAGCTCGTCGGGCGGACCCTCCTCGACCAGACGCCCCTGGGCCAGCACGGCCACCCGATCGGCGAGCTCGAAGGCCTCCTCCTGGTCGTGGGTGACGAACAGCGTGGTCACCGCGAGCTCGCGCTGGATCGCGTGCAGGCTGCGTCTCAGGTCGGCACGGATGCGCGCGTCGAGGGCGCCGAACGGCTCGTCGAGCAGCAGCACGCGCGGCCGGTGCGCGAGGGCGCGCGCCAGCGCGACGCGCTGCTGCTGGCCGCCCGAGAGCTGGCTCGGCAGGCGCGCGCCGAGGCCGGCGAGGCCGACCAGGTCGAGCAGCTCCTCGCGCCGGCGCCGGCGCTCGGCGCCGGGCACGCCCTGCACGCGCAGCGCGAACTCGACGTTCTCGGCCACCGTCATGCGCCGGAACAGGGCGTAGCTCTGGAAGACGAAGCCGCAGTCCCGGCGCTGCGCCGGCACGCCGGTCAGGTCGCGGCCGTCGAGCAGGATTCGTCCCGAGTCGGGCTCGGCGAGGCCGGCGATCAGGCGCAACACCGTGCTCTTGCCGCTCCCCGAGGGCCCGAGCAGGACGCAGAGCCCGCCCGGGGCGACCTCGAGCGAGACGTTGGAGACGACCGAACGGCCCTCGTACCGCTTGGTGAGCTGCTCGAGCCGGATCGACATGCGAGAGCGACGCTACCGGCCGCGCGGTGACGGCGTCAGTCGCGCCGCGGTGACGAACGCGGGCGGCTCTGGAACCTCACCCGCGGCGGCGGGAGCCGGTCAGCCGGAGGAGGGGCCGCTCTCGCCGCGCGCGACCACCACCGCTGCGGCCAGGTCGCCGGTGACGTTGAGGGTGGTCCGGCACATGTCCAGGAAGCGGTCGACGCCGAGGATGATGCCGATGCCCTCGACCGGAACGCCGACGGTGCCCAGGATCATCGCCACCACCGGGATCGAGCCCGCCGGCACGCCGGCGGTGCCGATGCCGCCGAGGATGCAGATGAAGAGCACCAGGGCCTGCTGGCCGAGCGCGAGGTCGATGCCGTAGAACTGGGCCAGGAAGAGCACGGTCACACCCTCGAACAGGGCGGTGCCGTTCTGGTTCGCGGTCGAGCCCAGGGTGAGCACGAAGCGGCTGACGTGGGCGGGCAGCTTCAGGTTCTCCTCCGCCACGCGCAGCGCCGTGGGCAGCGTGGCGTTCGACGAGGCGGTCGAGAAGGCGGTGATCATCGCCTCCTCGACACCGCGGAAGAAGCGCAGCGGGCTCATCTTGCCGAGCCAGGCCACCGCCGCCGAATAGACCACGAACTGGTGGATGGCGAGGGCGAGCAGCACGACCCCGACGTAGCGCGCGAGCTGGACCAGGATCTCGAGCCCCAGCTCGGCGGTGAGCGAGAAGAGCAGCGCCGCCACGCCCACCGGAGCGAACGAGATCACCACGCCGATCAGGCGCATGGTCACGTCGTAGAGCCCTTCGACGACGTCCTCGAGCCGCCGCGCGGCCTCGGTGCGGGTCCGCGACAGGCCGATCCCGAACACCAGCGAGAAGAACATCCAGGCCAGCATGTCGCCCTCGGACGCGGCGCGCAGCGGGTTGGCGGGCACGATCTCGGTGAGCAGCTCCATGCCGCTCCTCGGCGCCTGGGCGCGCGCCATCACGGTGGCGCGATCCGCGGCCCCGGAGGTGAGCCGCGCGCGCGCCTCCTCGGACAGCCCCTCGCCCGGGCGCAGCAGGTTGACGAGCACCAGCCCGAGCACGACCGCGATGGCCGAGACGGCCACCGTGTAGGCGAGCGTCTTGAGGCCGATGCGCCCGAGGCTGCGCAGGTCGCCGAGTCCGGTGACGCCGAGCACGAGCGCCGCGAAGATGAGCGGCACCACGAGCATGAACAGGAGGCGCAGGAAGATCTTGCCGACCGGCTGCGCGATCCAGGTCAGGACCCAGGCGAGCGCCGGGTCGCCGCCGAGCGTGCCGTGCGCGACGAGGCCGGCCGCGATACCGAGCGCGAGCCCGGCCAGCATCCTCGTATGCAGCGGCCATCGTGGCCGGCCGGCGTCGCGCTCCCCCGCCATGGTCCGCCGAGGATACGGACCGCCGGCGCGGCGGGTCAACCGACGCCGGCTCGCGCCCGCCGCGCTCCGCGGCTCAGCGGGCCGGCCGCACGCGCACCACGAGCGGGTCGTGGTCGCTCACGCGCACGCCGTCCGGACAGTCGGCGTCGACGTGCACGATCTCGGCCTCGGCGCCGCGCGCGAGCGCCGGCGAGACGACGACGTGGTCGAGCGCCTGCGCGGTCCCCTCGAAGTTGAAGGTGTAGCGCCGCTTCTCGGGCACGCGCAGGAGGAGGTTGTCGAGCGGCGGACCCGACACCAGCCGGACCGCCGCGCTCCAGGGATAGTCGTTGAGATCGCCGAGCACCACCACGCGCGCGTGCGGATCGGCGTCGAGCAGCCGGTCCACGAAGGCGCGGATCTCGCGCGCCTGCGCCAGGCGGCGGCTCGCGGTCGGCCGGCGGGGCGGCTGCGCGGCGCCGAACAGGCGATCGTCCTGGTACTTCGAGGACCAGTGGTTGACGATCACGAACAGGCGGACGCCGCCCGCCTCGAGCTCGACCGCGAGTGAACGGCGCACGCCCTCGCCGCCCACCAGCGTGAAGGCCTCCGAGCGCGCGGCCACACGTCCGGGGCTCGCGGTCAGGCGGGTCTCGCGTCCGGTGCCCTCGATCCCGACCTCGGAGAGCGGTCCGCCCGCACCCCGGCGCGCCACGCGCACCCGGAGCGGGTCGGCGAGCAGGGCGACCCGGATGTTGCCGCCGGGCTGACCGCCCTCGCGGTCGAGCTCCGGGTCGATCACCACCGCCTCGTAGGCGGGCCCGCCCGCCGCACGGATCGCGCCGGTCAGCGCCGCCAGCGTGGCCGCCGAGGTCGCGACGCCGTCCCCGCCTTTCGCGCCGCTGTCGTCCTGGACCTCCTGGAGCGCCACCACCGCCGGCCCGGCGAGGGCGCGCGCGATCACCCCGGCGACGTTGGCGATCCGCTCCGGAGGCCCCGCGACCGACAGGTTCTCGACGTTGAAGGTGGCGATCGTGAGCGCGC
>Ga0079037_100001254_pt1 | contig 13011 bp, 7 predicted proteins | sample Mud3Dept4metaG_FD_71479 | JGI IMG/M metagenome (GOLD analysis project Ga0079037, IMG submission 71479) | Freshwater wetland microbial communities from Ohio, USA, analyzing the effect of biotic and abiotic controls - Mud 3 Core 4 Depth 4 metaG | ecosystem: Environmental > Aquatic > Freshwater >... | reverse complement strand
TGTGCTGCACGAGCAAGCGGGAGATTGTGCAGGAGAAAAAAGTCCGCGTCGTTCCTGACCAATAACAGAACTCTGCCCGCTCTCAAGTATGATCCTTGTCGCCGCTACCGGCCCGGAAGCCTTCGCTGATCTTCCAGCCACGCTTCAAACATCAAGATATCCCAGAGGTGATACTGCCAGTTCCATTTCCCCAGCACATGCTCGCGCCACTTTTGCCTGATGGACGGGACATCAAAAAAGCCCTCTGCTTTCAAACGGCCCTCATCCAGCAGGCTCTCCGCCCACTCGCGCAAAGAACTACGGAGCCAGATTCCAATGGGTACGCCGAATCCCATCTTGGGGCGTTCCACCATTTCCTGCGGCACATATTTGTACAGCACTTGCCGGAGGATCCACTTGCCTACGCCGTTCCTCAACTTCATTCCGAGTGGGATGCGCCAGGCGAATTCCACGACCCGGTGATCGAGCAGGGGCACTCTCGCTTCGAGACTGACGGCCATGCTCGCACGGTCGACCTTGGCGAGAATATCGTCCGGGAGATAGGTCACAAGATCCAAGAACATCATGCGGTGCATCAGGCCGGGGAGCAACGCCCATTGATTCCTATCGGTGAGAATGGTTGGCGGCTCGCTGGCGCCCATGACCAAGTGGGACGGTTTGTGCCAGTGCGAATTCAGGATTCGGTAAATGCGTTCCTCGTGATCCGCCGACATGAGTTCAGGCAGCTTGTCAAGTTTGCCGGCCAGGGAGTTGCTTCCGAAGCTGCCGAAAACTCGATAATTGGTATGCTGCATCGCACGTGCGAGCCTTTCCGCCACGCGCCCAACTGGCCTCGACAATCCATGCCGGACACTTCGTGGAAGAAGGCCCAGAGCGCGCCAGATCTTCCTGACCCAGACGTACCGGTTGTAGCCCGCGAAGAGCTCGTCCCCTCCATCGCCGGATAAGCTGACTGTGACTTGAGACCGTGTGAGCCGTGAAATCAAATAAGTAGGAATTTGCGATGAGTCGGCAAATGGCTCGTCATACATCTGCGGCAACAGCGGGATGCAGTCCATCGCCTCCTTTTCCGTAACATATAACTCAGTATGGTCCGTTCTCAGATGTGTCGCGACCGCCTTCGCGTCTTCGGCTTCGTTGTAGATTTGCTCGTGAAATCCTATCGTAAACGTCTTCACGGGCCGTGTTGACTGTTCCTGCATGATCGCCACGACTGCGGAAGAGTCGATTCCGCCCGACAGGAAAGCTCCAAGCGGGACGTCCGATTCCATGTGAATCCTGACCGCATCGCGCAGCAGGTTCTGCAGACAGGTCACGGCCTCTTCTTCTGATCCCTCAAACGGCTCCGCCACCCCCAGCTCACAGATCCTGCGGGCCGACCAGTATATAATGGGCTCGGGTCTGCGCTGCACTTCACTGCAATCGAGCCGGAGGATCGTGCCGGCAGGAAGTTTGCAGACATCCTTATAGATGGAATAAGGTGACGGCACGTAGTTGTGCCGCATGTACAGGGCGAGTGAATTCCTGTCGATTTCACCGACGAAATCGGGATGCCTGCGCATCGCTTTAAGCTCGGATGCAAATAAAAACGTCTGCCCTGCCCACCCATAATAAAGGGGCTTTATCCCAAGCCGGTCCCTGACAAGATAAAGAACCTGGTCCCGGGTGTCCCAGAGCGCGAATGCAAACATTCCTATAAAGCGGGTTACTGCCTGTTCCACACCCCATTCTTCGATAGCTGCGAGTACCGCCTCCGTATCGGAATGACCCCGGAATGGGTGGCCGAGACTCGCCAGCTCCTGCTGCAGCAAACGGTAGTTGTATATCTCGCCGTTAAACACGATTATGTAGCGGCGTGAGCCTGAAATCATCGGCTGCCGGCCTTCGGCCGAAAGATCGATAATCGACAATCTCCGGTGTCCGAGGGCCACTCCCCTCTCGGGATCCAGCCAACAACCCTCGTCGTCAGGTCCCCGATGTGCAAGCGCGTCCGTCATCGCGCTGATCGTTGACTCCAGCGAATCTCTTTGCCTCGGCCTGTCTTCAATAAATCCAGTGATTCCGCACATTCAGAGCGCCTCTCCGCATTCCCGGATTCTTACTCAATACCCGCGCAGCATGCTGAACCTGCGACACATGCGCCACGCTGCTGGCTGCGCGGCGGCCTCATCAGTGAGGTGTTCCGCGAGGCTGTCGAGACCAAGCCAGCACGATAAGGGTGCACACGATCAGGGCGAATCCGGATTTCAGTGTGTTCCAGGGATCCCCGTACATTACCCTGAAGGAAAGAAACAGCAGCCATGCGACACGCAAAACAGAGATGACGGGCGATCCGCCAGACGGCAGCAAACGGTCAAAAAGTCCGAGCGTAAGGCCGAAAACCAGGCAGGTCACAAGAATGCCGGGAAGCCCCAGGCTGTAGTACCCGAAGGACATGAGATCGACCGGAATCGGCTCACCGATTTGTCTTATGTTTATGGCTGTGACTGTCTCGGGCATTTGCAACGCCAGCAATCGCTTCGGCAAAAGGAGAGTCAAAGCCTGGGGCACGTCCCTGAAATAGCGGTAGCCTACTTCCACCGGGACCGCGTTGACGGCATTTGCCAGGTTCGGATAAGGAAACGAGAATTCGAGTAGAGTAAGGGTGACACCCTCCGCGGGATCGTTGAGAAGCAGTCTGCCACGGTCGGCAACTGAAGAAGGTGCGACGCCGAGCTGGAACAGCTGGCGTCCGAAGACGATGAAGAGGCCCCCCAGAATGAGTACAGACGTCAAAAGTCTCAGGTATGAATGCCGCCGGTACAAATAGTGGTGCACTATGAAGACCAACAGATAGGTTCCGAGCAGCATCCGGCCCGCCATATGGTAAAGCACCAGCAGGGAGATCACCGACGTCGCCAGAAGTGCGAGTCGGAGTCTTAACCGTCGACCCCAGGTTTTTGCCTGAAGCGTCAAGCCATAAAAGATATAAGAGGAAATCACAGTAAAAGGCGCGATGTGAATCAGGAAGGACCATGGAGTCACCACCGGTGGGTCCTCGCCCCGGAATGCGTTGGCATATCTCAAATAGTTTCCCAGTCCGCCTATCGCGTTGCAATACACGAGCAGCGCCGCGGTACCCACTGCAGCCGTTACAATGGCGAGAGACAAAAGGAGATCTTCGCGTACTACCCGATGCCTGTTACGATGTTTTTGCTTCGCGGCCGAAGCGGGGAAATCCCAGGCAGCATAGCCGCCCAGAATGACAAAATATCCGACCAAGCTTATTATGGAAGCGTACAGGAATATTGTATCCGGGAAAGGATGCTTATAGATCCAGTTCCATACGCCCAGGTCGCGACCACGAAGAAGTGCCATTAAGACCGGTGCGGCAACGTAGCAGTTCAAATACAAGAGGTTGAAGAGCGACAGAAAAAAGGGATCGCGGACAAAGCGAAGCCGGCAAGCCTCGATGGTCAGTATAGAGATAGCAAGCATCAAAGAGATGGTAAAGATCAACAGTTCCATGACAGCTTCGACGACGGGTCGGTGCGCTCTGTTGCCGCCCCGGAAGAGGATCGGTCAGAGCCGGATCGCCCGTCGGAGGTTACATCGGTCCTTTGGGACAACGGAGACCGAGCCGCTCTTCGGTCGATTGTATCAACCTCTCGAGACTAAACTTTTCGACGATCTTTGTACGGAGCGCCGTCGCGTTGTATGAGTTCATGCGCTCGAGGGACAGTCTGACAGCCTGCGCCAGCGCGACCGGATTGGATCGCGGAACTACCGCATCTCGATCCCCCACAATGACAGCGGAATCCCCCACATCGGTGACGACGCACGGCACACCGCAGGCCATTGCCTCCCCGATGCAATTGGGAAACCCCTCACTGAGTGAAGAGGAGACACCTATGTCGAGGGCGTTGTAAACCGAGCGCATGTCGCTGCGGAATCCAGCCCATATCAGGAGGTCATCGAGTCCGGAATGCGCGGCCAGGGCTCGAAGTTCATCCCTGTAAGCCTTCGGTCCGTCCCCTACACATACGAAGCGAATGCGATCCACGCTCGAAGCTAAAAGTGACGCTGCCTCGAGGAATGTTGCGTGGTCCTTGATCGGATCCAATCGAGCCACGTAACCGACGAGACGATCCGACGGACGAACGCCCCACTCGGATCGGATTTGCGTGCGGCCCTCAGGATCTGGAGAGAACATCTCGGTATCAATTCCGTTGGGTATTACAACCATCCTGTCGGAGGGATATCCATGGGCTGCATGATGCTGCAGTCCGCACTCCGAGTTGATAATGATCAGATCGGCAAAGCGCGCGAGGCTGCAGCTCGCCCGAAAGCAGAGACGCGCCAGCCAATCGTGATGCTGGAAATCATTCGCCGACCCGCGAACTCCCCAGACGACCCGCAGGGGGGGAAATAAGAGCTTGGCAGCCACGGCAACGATGTTTGGCGGGTCCAGGTATCCGTGCAGGATTCTGGGGCGCTCGCTTCGCAACAGGCGGATGAACCGTATGATGACCGGGAACAGGTCCCAGCGTCCCCTTTTGCCCAGATTGTGGATGGGGACGCCCGCCGTTCGAAGCTCGTCCAGAAGGGATCCTTCGGCATAGAAGGTCACGACCGACACGTTATGTCCCCGGGCGTGCAGGCAGGAAACGAGGGTAATGAGCTGTCTTTCGCTCCCTCCGATGTTCAGGGAGCGAATCAAATATAAAACATCGGTCATGTTCTGATCTTGCGAAAAACGAATTCATTGCATCCGTGCCCGCCGCCGCAAGTCTTGAGCACCTCAAGCTGAAATCCGAGCTTCCTGAAAAAATCGAAGACTTCTTCGGGTTTTGCCGTTTCGAACGGATATCCCCCGATCCAGTCCCGCCAGTCGTGCCACACCGACATGCCACGATCGCTTCGCTTCTTCGAATAGCGTGTGATCGGGTTTCTGAGGAAAATCAGGTCCTTGATAACGCCCTTCGCTACCTCGACGGCGGAATAGATGCCTAATATGATGACCCGTCCGATCCTCGGGGAAGAGACATAAGTTCTCTTTATCAGCCGGTAAAAGCCGCTCCAGTATACCTGGTAATTGTAGATCGAAATAAAGAGACTCCCGCCATCTGAAACCAGCGGAGCGATGTTCTGAAATGCCTGGCGCATCGCGCCCGTATGATGCATAACTCCCCATGAATACACAACGTCGAATTGTCCGAGAGAGCTCAAGTATGCAGGATCAAGAAGGGAGCCTATCTCAGTTATCCACGGACGGCCTGGGCCAGCGTACCTGGCCCTGACTTCCTGCGCCGCGGACACGGATATCGGGTCGATGTCAAAGCTGTGAACCGAGGCGCCCAGCCGTGAGGCAGCCAAACTGAAGAGTCCGCTCCCGCAACCCGCGTCCAGGAAGCGCATACCCTGAAGATTGTCGACCCGCAGCATGGACTGCAACGACCGCTCAGCCTCGAGAATGCGGCCCTCGTCCAGAACGCCAAGAAAACTCTTCCAGTTTTTTCCAAACTCGAAGCGGCTTCGATGCGGTGAAAGATCAGCAACGCCCTGGGATTTTGGTTTATCCGTGAGTGTCCGTTGGCTGCCCAACTTTGTCCTCCTCTGCCTTCATGATCCGCAGCAGAAAATAGAATACTATGGCGACTGCCACGGTATACACCATAGTTGAAGAAAGGGCGATGCCGGCAACTCCGAAATATCTCATCAGGATGTAATTACTGGCAAAATCGACGACCAGGTTGACGCTGGAAACAAGTATCAGCAGGTGGTTGCGTGAGAGTGCGCTGAGCAGGCGCACGCCGAGAATACCGACAATGTAGAGCGGCACATGGATAAGATGGAATTGCTGGACTTTGCTAACGAGCAGTGTGTCTACAGCAGTAAAGGAGCCTCGCTGGAATAGAAGGCGAACCAAAGGCTGCGAGGCATAGATGAGCATCAGTGTTCCAGGCACGGCGAGCGCGACAACGGCGGCGATGGTAAAACGCAGCACGCGCCGAAGCGCTTTCCAGTCGTTCTGTGCAACGAGCCTGGAGAAAAGGGGCAGCGCTGCGGTGCTCAAGGCGAGAGAAATCACACTTATTATAAAGCTGACGAGTTTTTTCCCGTAGCTGAGGGTCGAGACGGCGCCGGATCCCAACGAAGCTGCCATAGCCTGATCGACGATGTTGGTCGCACTCATTATCAGCGCACTGGCCACAAGCGGAAGGTATTGCTCCGAGGGAAAGATTTGCGCCACGGGTGCGGATGATCGTGGGGATCGCAATGAAAAACCGCGCCGCACGAGCGCCGCACGAAGGATAAGCAACTCCGGAACGGTTGACAGGAGAGTGCCGAAGGCCAGCGCATAAATTCCCCATGATCCGGAAAAGAGGAGCAGCACGGCGATGACCGTTAGAGGCGAAAGCAGCGTTGCCGAAGCGGCGAGTGCAAAGGATCCGCAGGCGTTCAATATTCCCGTGTAAACGGTGAGCAGCCCGGTGGCGACGATAGTCGGCGCCAGGACAAAAAACAGGGTGCGAGTCAGTGCCAGTTTTTGACCGCTGAAGCTGGCTCCCAAAAAGGGAAGCGCAAAAAAGCCGCCAGCCAGCAACAGAATGGCTGAAAGTAAAAGCAGTGCGGTGCTCAAGAAGAGGATTTGCCGCACAAAACGTCGCAGAGCCTCCGGTCCGTCAGCTTGCAGGATTTTTATATAGCTGGGCACGAATGCCGGATTAAATGAGCCTGAGACTGTTACTGAAACAAACGATGGCAACAGGAAGGCGATCAGATATGCGTCCATGTCATCGCCGGCGCCAAAGCGCGAAGCTACCACCAGCTCTTTGACGGTTGTGAGGACGCTCGTGAAAAACGCGAAAAAGCCGACGCTGACAAACCCGCCCACCATTCCCCTGAGAACGAGTCCGGCCTTGACATTTACCCGAGAGGTTTCATCGGTCTCAAACTTCATTGCCGTCGGTTACGAAAGGGTCGGATTCCTGATGTCGGTCAACAGCGCGATGCCGCCTTCGTGCGGCTTGCCACGGGCATGCACGCCGGCGACTCGAACGGCGGATGGTGTCGGGGGCAACTGGCCATCCAATCTACCTGTCATCTCACACATAACTTCCCGGCCGCACTGTAAAGTAATATCCGCCAGAGGTGGTTGCAGTGAAATCCTACCGCTGAGGGCGGGACTGCGCCAGCATAAATGCCATATGCGTCCCAAAAGATTGTAGTGCATGACGCTGGTGGTTCCTTGTGACTGTCGGCCCGGCTGGTCACCGCGAACGCAGATGCTGGAAAAGAGATTGCAACTGACGTCGGCCTTGCAAGACCGCCTAAAACTCCGCTCCTTCACTTACAGTGCGCGATTGCTGTAAGCGATAGATATTGCAGGGTTTACTGGATAGAAGCGGACAAACACTACACTTTAGTGACCCGACCGTGTCATGTCAACCTAATATTCTGCTGGCACGGATAACGGACAGACATAGCGCGGCCGACTGGCCGCAATCAAGCATGCGGCCACTCCTGGAAGGCGTGGCTTTGGCATGCCGCGCACGGCGGGCGAATGCCCGGCACAATCGGTATCGGTATCGCCATCGGGATCGCTATCGGGATCGATTTCGGCATCATTGCGTTGCCGACATCAACACAGAGGCGTCCGATCATGCACTGTTTTCGATAGCGATTGCGATCCCGATGCCGATACCGACCGTTATTCCGTGGTGCTGAAAAATCCTTTCCTTTTTGGCAAGGATTTTCAGGTGAGTAGTACAGAATCGCGATGAGATCCCTTACTCATGCGATGCTGGAACCTGGATGCCGTTGCGATCGCGGAAGTGCGGCCAACGAGTTGGGATCCCACATTCAACAATGAATCGATCCCCGAATACCGAATCGCGGCGCTCTCCTGCGGCAACTCAAGCGGTGCGGACTCCGGCAGCGGCGGCGTGCGTGCTGTGACCTGAGGAACAGCTTGCAACGGCTCGGCCGGAGTTGTCGCTCCGTCAGTTGTGTGTTGACATCGCACGCACCGAAGATCTATGTTTCACTTTTTTGGCATAACTTTGAGCAAGGTGCCGGGATATTTCATTATGCAGGGTGTGAGAATCTGCTGATCCGGCTTCCGGGGCACCGCATTTTTGCCGTTTCCTCAGGGGCCAGGCGCTTTACAGGCAACTCCTGTACCCCTTCCAGGCGTACGGAATTGCCCAGATTCTCTTACGGGCGACCAGAAAAGGGGGGACTCGCATGAACTACCAGGCAGACGCACGACATCAACTCCCGGAAGCCGATCCAAACGTTCATGCAGAATCCCAGGAGCCTGGATTAGTCGATGCAGTTCGTTTCCTCTACCGGCGCCGAGTCAATCTGGCGATCCACTCCCTTGTGATTTTCGTCGTTGGCGCTCTGATCTTCTCCCTTTTCTATTTTGCGTCGCCAAAGATCGTCGCTGGGATCGTGGGCCTCACGTTCCGGGGAATTGAAAAGGGCGAATATCCCAGTGGGAGAAGGTTCAATGTCGAGGACTTCAGGAGTCCTGCCCTGCTTACCAAAGCTCTTGCGGACGCCGGGATTTCCGAGCAGCGTATTTCGTTGCGGGACCTTGCTGCGCGTATCTACGTTACTCCCGTCGTTCCGGCGGAAATTCAGAACCGCTGGAAAAAGCAGGAACAAGCCGGTTCGAAGAAGGAAGAGTTCTCCCCGGGTGAATTCAAGATCGGGATAGAGATGAATGGATTGACCGACCTGGAGCGCATCAGGCTGTTCGACGCTGTGATAAACCGCTACCAGGAGAGCATGAAATTTGATCAGAAGTCGGCTCAGGGTTTTGTCTCGACAGTGGAAGGCGGTTACGAAAAGCTTATCAGCATCTATGATCCTTGGGACATACCCGACCTCTTCCGCCAGACCTTTATTTCGCTGCACTTGAAGCTGGATGATCTGATCGCCGAGTCGCTGCAGTATCAAGACTCCAGCTATCAACTTTCATTTCGTGAGATTGCCAAAGACCTCGATACCTGGGAGCGGACCCGACTCCAGGCTCTGGAGGCTTTGACCTATCAGGGACGTCTGACCAGAAACAGGGAGATCGTCGCTCAGCGCATCCAGTATCGCATCCAAGACCTCGATATCCAGATAAAGCAAAAGTCCCAGGAATCAACTGAAGCTGTCCGATTGCTGGAGGTCATTGACCGGCCCCAGGCGCTTTTGGCTGGGCAACTCAGCAACAAAGAGGGGCTTCCCTTGATCGACGCCGGCGTACTGGACAGGCTGATCAAGAGCGATTATGTGGGCCCGGTCGTGCAACGCGTTTCGCGTCTCCAGGAACAGGTTCAAACCATGCAGGCTGAAAAGGCCCGGCTGGAGAAGCAGCTTTCCTGGCTGCCGAGGTTTTCAGACGCCGGTACCGTGGCAATTCCGCCCATATACGGAGACCTCACCAACACTCTCTCAAGGGAGCTCGCCGCGATCATACAAGAGTACGATGGACTGCTCGATAAATACCTGACCGCCACGGTTACGAGCATGGTGGTCGTAAAGCAATCGCCGTTGGTCTCGAGGTCAGGGTATTCGCCCATTCTTTTTCTGCCCGGAATAGCCATCCTCAGCGTCTTCCTGGCCGTGGCACTTCTGAGCATTGAACGCCTCTTCGAGCGCACGGGAAGAGGCGGAGTATAGGAGGGCGATCGATTCGTCCCGGCAGCAGGCAGTTGCAGGCGAACCCTGCGATCCCGGATCAAGCCGCGCATCCCGGATTACTGCGCGGACATGGTTCGTACTTCATGCCCGCGTTTGGTTTATTGCAAGGCTGCATCCTGACAGTGTGGGCAACTCCCTCCGGAAACCATATGGATGGGAAGGTTGCACTCTCCGGTGAAGACTGAACATAATCTCTCTGCCGAGGACATGCGGCGGGACCGCCAGCATGCCCTGCTTGCGTTGTTGTAATCATGACTCGTAATCAATCCGCCGACGAAACAATGTCCCGCTACTTGCGGCGAATTCTCCACATCGGCTTGTATCTGATTCCGCTCACGCCGCTTTTTTTCTGGGGCGGCTTCACATCGCCGTATGTCACGGCCAAGGTCCTCGGATTCCAGATCCTCGTGGAGCTGGTGCTTGCCGCCGCCCTGATATTGACATTTCTGGAGAGGAAGTCGCAGAAGAGCCGGCGGCATCTGTTCCTTTCGCCGCTTTTCATCGGCACGGCGGGTTTCCTCGCGTATTCGTTCTTCACTGCCGTGATTGGGCGGGATTTGAACCGCAGCCTCTGGGGATTCATCGAACGGCAGGATGGGCTCGTCCTGCTGCTGCACTTTTTCGCCTGGATGGCGATCGTCGCCTGGTTTTTCTCCGGAAGCGCTGCCGGGTCCGGCGCATCCCCGGAGAAGAGAGTAGATGTCCGTTCCTACCTGTTCTTCTCATTCTGGATCAGTGTTGTTGCGGCTTTGACCGCCCTGTATGAGGCAGGACTCCGATTTGGCAATCTCGGACAACCGTTTCTTCAGGCTTTGTCCTCGCCCGAACGACTGAGCGGCGTGGCCGGAAACCCCACTTATTTCGGACCCTACCTTCTCTTCCATTTCTTCTTCGGCCTCTACTTCCTCCGGACGAAGACCAGCCGGGAGAATTACCCGGAAGCCGCCAAGCCGGGGACCAACCGACAGGCTCTCCGGCATGCCGTTATGTTCGCTGTGATAGCAGCGGAAATGCTCATCGGAATAGTGATCATCGCCGGGCAGACAAGGGGAGTGATACTGGGCATGGTTGCCGGGCTTTTAACTGCTGGCATATCGTTCGCTCTCGGCTCCAGGCACCGCGCATACAAGTTGGCCTGCTTCGCATTCGTCCTACTGCTCCTGCTTGCCGCAGCAGTCACCTGGAGTTACCGCGACAGCGATTTCGTGCGACGGATTCCCGTGTTGCAGCGATTGGCAGGCACGTTGAGTGCGACGGATGTCTCCGCCACGGAACGGCTGCTCGTTTGGGGAAGTGCGATCCGCGGCATCCGGGACTATCCGGTTTTCGGCTGGGGATTCAACAATGCGTACTACGCTTTGAACAGGTACTACGACCCGCGACTGATCCAGGTCAGCCCCTTTTTGATCGACTCGACCGAGACATGGTTCGACAAAAGCCATAATTTCTACCTCGACCTTCTGGTCGAGCGCGGGATTGTCGGACTGGCGGCCTACCTGCTTCTGCTCGGGATTGTCGTCCGCAGCCTCATGAGGCTCCCTGACAGGCGCCTTGCCGGCTGCCTGGCAGGAGCCTTGGTTTCGTACCTCATCAGCAACGCAGTGGCATTCGACGTTTTTGGCTCGTTGTTCGGGTTCTTTCTGACTCTTGCCTGTCTCGCCACGCTCAGTCAGGAAGAGCCTGCAGCCTGGTTGAAGTCCTGGGCTGGTGCCGAGCGGCGTTCCGGTCGAAAGCCGAAAAAGCTGCCGCATCCCGTGCGGCGCACACCAGCCTTTAAGATTGTCCTGGTGATTGTCTCGGCCGGGATTGCTCTCTACCTCCAGGTCGAAATCGGGATTGCCTGCAACAGATATGCGGCAGCGCGGGCGGCTTTCTCCCAGGATCCTGCGACCGGGATATCCCTCTATTCTGATGCATTCAGGCGTTTTTCTCCTTACCACGCGAAGGAGAAGCTGAAATGCGCTTATCTGATCGTCAACAGCGTGGTCACTAAACGCGAGTCATCCCAATCGATCGAAACCGGCTCCTACATCCTCAGACTGACCCGGGAGGCGTTCGATGAGCATCCTCAGGATGTCTCCTTTTACATGTACGTCAACGACATGTTCAACGGGCTCGGACTGTATGCCAACCAGGAGTTTGCAAGACAGGCGGAAGTCTTCGGCAGGAAAGCCCTGGAGCTGAGTCCGGAACGCCAGGAGGCCATGATGAAGCTGGGGCGCACGTATGTGATCCTCAACCAGCCCGGCCGGGCCGTGGAACTCAGCCGACGCATGCTGAAGAACGCTGACTTTCCTTTGGGCCACTGGCTGCTGGGCCTGGCCCTGTTGCAGAACAATCAGCGCGAGGAAGCCAAAAAGGAAATCCGCACGGCAATCGGGATGGGCTACCAGCTGAATGCCACCGATACGACCACGCTGAAGGGACTCCTGGGGGAGCAGGAATTCGGCGGGCTGACCGGCCGGAAGGACTGAACCGCCAAGCCCTCAAAGACCTCAAAGAAGAGTCTTTGAGGTCCTCGAGGATCCGACTTGAGAGTGGAGCGCGCAGAGAATTTGTGGCAGCAACTTACTTCTTTGCCTGGGGATTCGTACGCTGCTGCTGGCGGGTGCCATCGCCCAGCTTTTCGATCCTGCGGGCTTTCATGTTGTAGACGTCGCCGGGAGAGAGCACGTAATACGGCTTTTCCCATGGCTGGTACAGCCGCGTGTTGTCGTGAACTGCGACCTTCCAGGCGCCGATCACCTCGAACATGTCCCCTTTCACCACGATCGCGGTGTCTTCGGAAAGGCCGATTCCAAGCAGATCTGGGAATTTCTTGATCACCGGGATCAGATCGTCCCAGCGGTTCCGGGCGTTGATGTGCTGGTCGATAGCCGAACGCCGCAGGAACGCAAATGCCTTCTGGTGTTCCGGCTCCGGCGCCATGACGATCTGGCTCCCCTGGACGGCGCCCCGGACCAGGTAATCGCCCTGAATGGTGGCGCCCGCGGATGAACCGCCGATGACTCCGCCTCGCTCCAGCACTTTGTGGAATTCCTTGAACGTCAGCGTGTTTGCATAGGAGTCGACGATGTTCCACTGCCTCCCGCCATCAAACCAGACGGCATTTGCCGCACGCAGGTTTTTCACAAACTCCTCGGTGTCCGCGATCTTGGGATCGTGCGTGTGAAGCATGGTGACGTTTTTGAGCCCGCGCTTCTTCCAGGCGGCGATCACTTGCTCTTCCGTGTAGACCCGGATCGAGCCGTCCTGGTTCTTGTTTCCACCTGCAGTGGGAACAATCACGAATCTGGCATCCGGCCCGCCGGCGAGCTGTATAAAACGTTC
>Ga0079037_100001253_pt1 | contig 13017 bp, 15 predicted proteins | sample Mud3Dept4metaG_FD_71479 | JGI IMG/M metagenome (GOLD analysis project Ga0079037, IMG submission 71479) | Freshwater wetland microbial communities from Ohio, USA, analyzing the effect of biotic and abiotic controls - Mud 3 Core 4 Depth 4 metaG | ecosystem: Environmental > Aquatic > Freshwater >... | reverse complement strand
CGCCACCCGAGCGACGGCCCGGCGAAGAAGCCCGCCGGGATCAGCGCCGCCGTCGCCGCAGCGACCGCCCCGGGCGCGGCCCGCCCCGCCAGTCGAAGGAGCCGCCGCCGCGCCGCCGGCCCGAGCGGGCCGGCCTCGCGAAGCAGGGACACCGCGGCCCGGGCGGCGAGCCCGCGCGGCGCGCGCTGCCGCTCGGGGAGGTCCGCCCGCGACCGCTCGTGCGCCGCATGGCGGACGGGCTTCACGGGCGCGACGCCCCCGCCGGCTCGAGCTGGTACACCATCTCGCCCGGCCGGACGTAGCCGAGCTCCTCGCGCGCCGCGCGCTCCAGGGCCCCGGGGTCGCCGGCCAGCGCCCGGGCCTCGCGCCGCAGGTGCACCGTCTCCTGCCGGAGCTCGGCGTTCTCCCGCTCCACCCGGACCGCCTCGGCGCGCAGCCGCCGCACCTTGGCGAGCCCGGCCGGGTCCAGGGCCGACAGCCCCGTCAGCGCCGCCAGGGCGGCGACCGCGAGAAGGGGCCAGCGGCGCTGTAGGAAGGCGGACATGGGCCTCCGGCGAAGTGCGGCCACCGTAGCAGCCGGGAGCGCCACGTCCAGATTTCGGCGGATATCCGGGGCCTTGCGCCTGCCCCGGCTACTCGTCCTCCTTCACCTGCTGGGCCAGGTAGTTCTGAACCCCGACCTGCTCGATGAGGGTGAGCTGGGCCTCCAGCCAGTTGGCGTGCTCCTCCTCGTCCGCGAGCACGTGCTCGAGGAGCTCGGCCGAGCCGTTGTCGCCGGCGGCCCGGCAGGTCTCGATGCCCCGGTTGAGCACGCCCACCGCGGTCTTCTCCAGCGCCAGGTCGATCTTCAACTGCTCCGGAACGGTCTCGCCGACGTTCACCTTGCCCAGGCGCTGCACGTTGGGCATCCCCTCCAGGTACAGGATCCGCTCGATGAGAGCGTCGGCGTGCTTCATCTCGTCGATGGACTCGGCCCGGACCTTCTTCCACAGCCGCTCGTAGCCCCAGTTCTCGCAGAGACGGGCGTGGAGAAAGTACTGGTTCACCGCCGTCAGCTCCGCGGTGAGCACCTCGTTGAGGAGGTCGATGACCTTCTTGTCGCCTTTCACGCGTGCACCTCCAGGCACCCCCGCATGGGATGTCGGCGGTATATACGGTGAGCCGCCGATGACCGCCACCGTACTGGCACTGGCCCTCGCAGCCCGGGCCGCTGCGGAGCCCGCGGCGGCGACGACCGAGGCGCGCCCGCTCATGGGCACGCTCGTGTCGATCACCGTCGTCGGCGCCTCCTCGCGGACCGCCCGGGCGGGCGTGGAGGCGGCCTTCGCGGCCTTGGATCGCGTCGATCGCGTCATGAGCGAGTGGCGGGCCGAGTCCCCGCTCTCGGAGCTCAACCGCGCCGCCGGCAGCGGCCGATGGACCAGCCTGCCGGCCGATCTCTGCCTGGTGCTGCGGTTCGCCCTCGAAGGCTCCCGGCGCACGGCAGGGCTCTTCGACCCGACCTGGGCGGCGCTTCGAGACCTGTGGCGCTTCGACCAGGCCTCTCCCGTGGTGCCTTCCGACGCCGCGCTGCAGGAGCGCTGCACCCTGGTGGACTACCGTAAGCTGGAGCTGGATCCGGCTCGGGGCTCTGCGGCCTGCCGCGCGCGGCTGGCGGAGGCCGGCATGCAGGTCGGTTTGGGAGGGGTGGCCAAGGGCTGGGCGGTGGACCAGGCCGTCCGGGCGCTCCGCAGCGCGGGGCTGAGCAACTTCGTGGTCCAGGCCGGCGGCGACCTGTATGCGGCGGGGTCGAACCGCGGCCGCCCCTGGAAGATCTCCATCCGCGATCCGCGCGGCGCCCCGGACGAGGCCTTCGCGTCGCTGGCCGTGCGGGATCAGGCCCTCTCGACGAGCGGCGACTACGAGAACTTCTTCGTGGCGGGCGGAGTCCGCTACCACCACCTCGTCGATCCCAGGACCTGCCGGCCGGCGACCGCGAGCCGGTCGGCCTCCGTCCTGGCGCGCTCGGCGGTCGAGGCGGAGATCCTCTCCAAGGCGGCCTTCATCCTGGGCGGTGCGGCGGCCCTGGATCTCGTGGCCGGCTGGTCGGCCGCGGCGGTGCTGGTGGACGCCGAAGGGCGGCTGGTCGTCTCCCCTGCCCTGGCCCACCGGCTCGGTGGGCGCACGCCGCGTCCCCGATCGGCTCGGGCCCTGGCCGGTCGCCGCCCTCCGGCGGGCACGGGGCGCCACCGTCGAGCGCGCCGCGCCTCGCCGGCAGCAGCATCGCCGCCAGGAGCCCGAGCCAGAAGAGGACCATCCCTTCCACCGACAGGAAGGCGACGATCTTGAGCCAGGCCAGCCCGGGCCAGAGGAAGCGGATCACGAACCCGGCGGCGATGCCCACCAGGACCCCGGCGAAGGTCAGCGAGGACAGCACCGAGAACGCCCGGCGCCGGACCAGCCCCGCCATGGCCACCAGGTGAACGGTGACGAACACCGCCAGCGGCATCGCCACCAGGTGGGGCACGGCCACCTCCAGCAAGCCGAGCGCCGACCGCGGCGGCGCGAAGATCTCCGGCGCCCCGAGGTAGAACCTCCGCACCCCCTCCGGCGTGAGGCCCAGCTTGCGGACGAAGAGCACCGCCCCGCTCGCCAGCAGGACCAGCATCAGGGCCAGGAAGGCCAGCAGCGCACCCCGGAAGGGCCCCAGCCGCGGGTCACGCATTGGGCCGGCTCCCGTTGCGCCCGTACCGGACCCAGGCCACGGCGGTGGCGAAGACGAGCGCTCCGCTCGCCAGCAGGAACCCGAGCGCCCGCAGCGCCGCCGGAGCCCCCGCCTTCACAAGCAGCAGCGGCCCGAACAGGTCCAGCAGGGCAGCGCCGACTCCGACCGCCAGCAGCGCACCGCGGACGCGCGGCTGGACCGGGGAGGCCGCCAGCAGCGAGCCCAGCATGAGCCAGAGGGCCCCGTAGAGGAAGGCCCCGGCGTGCACCTCCTCCCAGAGGGCGGTGGCGCCCACCGGCTCGCTGCCTCCTGGGCCGAGGTAGAAGGACTCGATCTGCGCGGGGAGCAGGCCGGATTGCAGGGCCCGGTTCGCCACCGCCGCCGCCACCAGCACCAACGTGAAGGCCAGGAAGACCCTCACCGGCGGCTTGGATCGCTCCACCGCCTCCGGGGACGGCGCCAACAGGAACCTCATCGCCTCACCTCGGAGGCCACCCCAGCCAGCTGGAGGGCCTGCAGCAGCCACCGGGATTGCTCGGCGATACCTCGCGCCGTGAGCGTCGCTCCGCTGATGGGGGCGATGTCGTCGCCGACCGTGAGCCGGTCCTTCGTCCCCTTTCCCTGGAACTGCTCCAGCCAGCGCTCGGTGGGCCGGTACTCGGGCGGCTCCAGGAACGCCACCACCAAGATCTTCCGGATGCGCCCGTCGGGCTCGAAGCCGATCACCAAGGTCTCGCGCTTGGTGCGCACGATGTGGCTGTGGATGACGGCGTGGCCCAGGACGCGGCTCCCCGCCAGGGCCGTGTAGAAGGTCACCATCCGCTCCTTGACCCGCGCCCGTGCCAGCCGCTCGACGGCGGCCACCATCTCCGGGGTGAGCAGGACGTCGCGCGAGTCGACCCGCTCCGTCTCCGGGAACACCTGCCGCACGGCCGCCAGCTCGGTCGCGGCCGTGTCGGCGCGCGCCGCGCCCGCCGCCGCCAGGGCAGCGACGGCGAGCGCGGCAGGGAGGCGGTAGGCGCCCGGCAGGAGCGGGGTCAACTCTTTCCCTCAGTAGACGAGGCCGAGGCCGAGGTTCGCCTGCTGCAAGGCTGCCCCGCCCGCCGCGGTGCTGGTGTACTGGTAGTCCGCCTTGACGACCACCATCGGGATCGGCTTGTAGCCGAGCCCGGCGGTCCAGGTGCGCTGGTCGAGCGCCGGGTTGGCCGTGCCGCCGGCCGGGACCTGCCAGTGCAGGTTCAGCCCCTCGTACCGAAGGAACGGGGTCAACGCCATCTCGAGGCTGGGCGCGAAGAACCCGAGGACGTCGAACGCAGCCTCGAGGTAGGCGCCCCATACCCGGCTGCCGACGACCTGGGTCCCGGTCAGGCCCAGGGCCTCGCTCACCAGGTCGGCCTGGCCGAGCGCTCCCACGGTGTAGAGGGCCCGGATCTGAAGACTGCGCCAGGTGAAGGAGGCGTGGACCTCGCCGAGCGTGACCTGGGCCTGGATGGACCCGCCGCTCGGCGTCGTCAGTCCCTGCCCGGACCACCCGTAGTAGATGGAGCCGCCGACCAGAAACGGGCCGTTCTCGTAGACCAGGTTGAGGACGCCCGCGAAGTTCTGGGCGATGGCCAGCGCCCCTCCCTGGCGGCCGCCCCGGATCCAGTTGGCGGCGGTGAACCCGGCGGCGTCGAGGCCGTTCAGGAAGTAGCCCTTGTAGCGAAGCCCGCTCACCTGGCCGTGGACCCCGACCCCGTTCTCGTTCCAGGTGGTGGGGATGACGCGGCGCTCCACCGCGGGGCGGTACACGCCGTTGAAGAACACCGGTTCGTGCACCTCGTTGATGAATCCCATGGGGATGAGGACGTTTCCGAGCCGGATGCTGAGGGGCTCCGCCAGCAGGAAGTCCACGTAGGCGAACTCGACCGCCACCTCCCCCTTCTCGGTGTTGCCGTGCTCGAACTCGATCTCCGCGTTGAAAAGGATCCTATCGGAGAAGCGGTAGCCGGTGTAGAGCACCAGGCGAAGCAGGTCGGTGAAGGACGGCGTCGAGGAGCTCCCCAGGTAGTTGGTGTAGAGGATCTCGCCGTACCCGCCGATGGAGAGCCCCTTGGGCGTGAAGTAGACCTTGGAGGCCGCCGGCCCGAGGCCCTGGTAGGAGCGGTACTCGGGCTCGGGCAGGCCGATCTCCAGCTTGAGCCGGCGCACCTCCTCGGCGAGCGACTTGACCTCGGCCTTGCTGGCCGGAGCCGAGTCGTCCGCGGCCGTCGCCCCGGAGGGGGCCGGCGGGGCGGCGGTCGGGTCACCCGGGACGGGCGGCGGGGCGCCGGCGGCTGTCGCCGCGCCGGACGGGGGCGGCTTGGCCTCGGCCGCCGCCTGGCCGCGGGCGGGCGGCGGCGCGAGCAGAAGGGCGACGAGCACGGCGACGGGCGCGAACGACCTCTTCACTTTCATTGCGAATCCAAGGGCTCGGCGGCCTCTCTCCTGTTCTGGAAGCGACGGAACTTCTGCTGTCGGCACCGCGGCTCACCCGGGGCTCATGCCGCCTCGCGCCGGGCCAGGCTCCGCGAGCGGTCCCCGCCGGCACCCGGCTCCGGCGCGCGGTCGGGACATCCGGGACAGGGCGGGAGGGTGCTGCAGGCGCGCCGCGCGGACTTGAGCGTCGCGCCCACGTCCTGCTCGCAGCGGCCGCACTCCTCCCCGGCCCCGGTGAGATTCCGGATCTCCCGGTCGGATCGGCCGGTGCGGGCCAGGGCCCCCAGGGCGCGGTCGGAGACGTTGCGGCACAGGCAGACGATCACGGCGAGCCTCCTCAGGTCTCCAGTCGCTTCACGAAGATCTCGCCCGCGATCTCGGCGTCGAGGGCGATGGTGGTCTCTCCCACCTCGATCACGTAGGAGGGCGAACGCTGGTGGAGCCGGATCTCGCTGCCGGGGATGACCCCCAGGGAGGCGAGCCGGTCCATGCGGTCGTGGAACTTGGGGGCGATGAAGACGATCCGGCCGGTGGCCCCCAGCTCCAGGTGCCGGAGGCCCGTCACCAGGGGCCGGACGGTCCGCTGGTAGGTTCCGCAGCACTCGCCCTGCGGGATGGCCTTGCCGTGGGGACAGGTGGGCGGGTGCCCCAGCAGCGTGCACACCGACTCGGTGGCCTCGGGCGAGAGGATGTGCTCGAACTCGCAGGCCTGGCTCTCCATGGTCCCCTCGGAGAGGTCGAGCAGGTCGCGGAAGAGGCGCTCCGCCAGGCGGTGACGCCGCACCACGGCGCGGGCCCTCCGCTCCCCCTCGTCGGTGAGGGCCACCCGCGCGCCGTCGCGGCGGACCAGGCCCATGGCCTGGAGCTCGGCGAAGTCGGCGCTGGCGCGGTCGGTGGCGTGGGCTCCGGCGTGCGCCAGGATGCTCTCCTCGTCGTCCCGCCCGGATTCGCGTTCCGTGAAGACCGTCTCCAGGAGCTCCTCGACCTTGCGCTCGTTCATGGCGGTCACGGGGTCCCTCCGGGCCGCTCCCGGCGACGATCGAGCAGGCCGCGCAGCTTGCCGGCGAGGCCGGTCTCCTGCGGGAAGCTGTACCCGCACCGGGGACAGCACACCACCCGGCAGCCCTGGGCCAGCGGGCAGCTGGGCCGGCAGCCCTGTCCCGCGGCGTCGAACTCCTCGCCGCACAGCGGGCAACGCTCGTTCCTGGCGACGACGGCGGGCACGTTCCTCCTAGTAGAAGCGGCGCATGAGCACGTTGACCAGCGCGCCCGTCCCGATCGAGAAGGGCAGGATGAACCCGGCGATGGCCGCGCCGGTCCTCCAGCCCCGCTCCTTCAGGATCATGAAGAAGTTGGCGATGCAGGGGATGAACAGCGTGATGGTCACCAGGGCGACGGTGACCTGGATGTTCATCTCCCGGGTCATGGTGCCGGCCTGCATGAAGGGCTGGAAGTGGCTGAACAGCCCGGCGGCGGCGTAGTCGCGGCGAAGGAAGCCGAGGATGAAGGCGCTGGCCGCGCTCGGGGGGAGGTCGAGCAGCCCCACCACCACCGGGGCGGCGGCCCGCTCCAGCAAGCTCAGCGCGTGGACCCGGTCGAGCCCCCACAGGAGCAGCGTGCCGAGCACGAAGAGCGGCAGCGCCTCGCGCAGGTACCACTCGATGCGGGCCAGGGTCTTCACCGCCACGTTGCCGGCCTGCGGCAACCGCAGCGGCGGCAATTCCAGGACGAAGTCGGAACCGCGGCCTGGAATGACCCGAGCCGCCAGCCAGCCGACCAGGAACAGCACCGCCAGGATCGACGCCCCGAACCAGGCTGCGGCCGCGGCCGACACGCCCGCCAGCATGGCGAAGACCACCGCCAGCTGGGCGCTGCAGGGGACCCCCAGCGCCAGCAGCAGCGTCACGATCACCCGCTCCTTGCGGGTCTCCATGATGCGCGCGGTCATGGTGGCCATGGTGTCGCAGCCGAGGCCGAGGACCATCGGCAGCACCGCCTTGCCGTTCAGGCCCATCCACTTGAAGACGCGGTTCACCATCACCGCCAGCCGCGGCAGGTAGCCCGAGTCCTCGAGGATGCTGAAGGCGATGAAGAAGGTGGTGACGATGGGAAGCACGATGGCGATGCCGTAGGAGAGACCCATGGAGAGGATCCCGTACTTCCCCACCAGGAATCCGGAGGTCTCCCGGAAGGGAGCGCCCGGCGGGCCCACCAGGAAGTCGTGCAGCGGCCCGGCCGGGAGGAGCCAGCCGAAGAGCGCCTGCGTCCAGGGGATGACCCGATCGTAGAAGACACGGTTCTCCAGGAAGTCCACCGCCGTCTTGGCGCCGAGCACGCCCACGAACTCGTAGGCGGCGAACAGGACGGCCGCCAGCATGGGCACTCCGAGCACCGGATGGGTGGACCAGGCGCCCAGCCGCCGCGCCAGGCCGCTGCCGGCCGAGGTCGCGCCGGTGCGCGACAGAACCGCGTCGTGCAGCCGATCCACCGCCGCCAGGCGTTGCCGCGAGATCACGAAGCGCAGCGACTCCGGGTAGCGCGCCGAGAGCTCCCGCCGGATGCCGTCCAGGCGCTCCAGCTCGGCGGGCGCCATCGAGGCCGCCAGGAGGCCGCGCAGCGACTCGTCGCCCACCAGCGCCATCATCGCCAGGGCGCGGCGCCCGAACCCGCCGCGGGCGGGCAGGAGCCCCTCGACCTGCGCCAGCGCCGCCTCGATCAAGGGATCGTAGCGGGGCAGGAAGGCCGAGGGCCGGGCCTCGGCCACCTTCTCGGAGAGCAGGGTCAGGCCCTGCCGCTGCACCGCCACGGTGGGGACCACGTCCACCCCGAGCTCGCGGGCGAGCCGCTCGACGTCGATGCGGATGCCTCGGCCGGCCGCCTCGTCGGCCATGTTGAGGGCCAGGACGAAGGGCACGCGGGCCTCCGCCAGCTGGGCCGAAAGCAGCAGGCCGCGTCGCAGGTTCTTGGCGTCGCAGACCTGCAGCACCGCGTAGTCGCGCTCCTGCAGCAGGATGTCCCGGGTGACCTGCTCGTCCTCGGACATGGGCAGGAGGTTGTTGGTGCCCGGGGTGTCCATCACGTGCCAGGCGCGGCCGGCCAGCTGGGCCGAGCCCCGGGTCACCTCCACCGTGGTCCCGGGGTAGTTGGACACCGTCACGTACTTCCCGGTGAGCGCGCCGAAGAGCACGCTCTTCCCGACGTTGGGGTTGCCCACCAGGATCAGGCATCGCGGCGCGGCCACCACCGCCTTGCGCTCCAGGTCGACCTGGCTGCGGGCGGCGCCGGCGGGGGGCGGGGGCGTCACGGCCGCTCCTCGCGGTCCGCCCTGCGGCAGGCGCTGCACCGCCCGTACAGCTCCAGCTTGTGGCTCTCGACCTCGAAGCCGTGACGGTGGGCGATCCGCAGCTGGAGCGACTCGATCTTCTCGTTCTCGAACTCGACGATCAGCCCGCAGCCCCGGCAGATCAGGTGGTCGTGGTGCGCGCCCCCCTGGGCCGGCTCGTAGCGGGTCTGACCGTCGCCGAACTGCCGCGCCGCCGCCAGGCCGCAGTCGGCGAGGAGCTTCATGGTCCGGTAGACGGTGGCCACGCTCACCCGCGGGTCACGCTCGCGCACCCGCCCGACCAGGGCCTCCACCGTCACGTGCCCGCCCATGCCGAAGAAGGTCTCGACGATCAGGAAGCGCTGCCGCGAGTGCTTGAGGCCCCGGCGCTCGAGGAAGCTGCCCAGCCGCGCCAGCGCCGCGCGGGCCGAGCCCGCACCGCGGCGGCGCTCGGCCGTACCGTTCCCCGCTCGCTGTCCCTGCTGCTCGCCCAAGGCTCCTCCGGAGCTCCTATCTTGATAATGATTCTCATTATCATGAGGCCGGCCGGGAGGCAAGCCCCTCCCCCGCGCCCGGGCGCCTCAGGGCGCGGCGACGCCGCGCGCGCCCCAGAAGGCCCGCCACCGGGCCGGCGCGTCGACGCCCTCCCCGCCGGCGTCCTCGCCGGCCAGGACCACCAGCGAGGAGCGCGCCTGGCGGCGCACCTCGGGCGCGGGGTCGTCGAGCAGCGCCAGCAGGCGGGGCACGTAGCGCATCGCGTCCGGGGGATCGCGGTGGCGCACCAGCTCGGCGGCCATCGCCCGCGCCTCCGGGTCCGGGGATCCGAGCTGCCGGGTGAGGTCCACCGGGCGGGCGCGCCCGGCGCCGGCGGCGCGGTAGCGTTCCACCGAGCCGGGGAGCAGCAGCGCCAGCACCGCCAGCATGAAGCCCACCTGCACGAAGGCCTTGCCGGCGTGGTAACGGCCGGCCCGGACCAGGGCGAAGCGGTAGACCGCGAACAGGACCACGAAGACCGCCAGCAGCGCCGGCCCGATCATGATGAAGGCCGGCGGGCGCCGGCCCTCGCGGACCGCCTCCTCCAGGGTCGGGACCCCGGCGATGGTCGCCACCGCCGAGCCCAGCAGCAAGAGGTAGAGCAGGTAGCGGAAGGGCTTCACGAACGCCGGCGGCCGTGTACGCGGGGTCTGGGTCTCATCCGCCATCGATTGCATCTTACGCGCGGCCCGGGCCGAGCATCCACGGATTTCACGCCGCGCTCCGGCGGCCTTGACTTGGGCGGCGACCCGTCGGACCTTGCCCCGGGATGCCCGAACTGGACGCGGAGCTCATCGAGCGGGCGCAGCGCTGGTGCGCCTCGGCCGGGCGGCCCGCCGGGCCCGAGGAGGTGCGCGCCGCGCTCTCCCGCCTCGGGTGGGACGAGCTGGTGGCGGCCCGGGCCATCCTGGCCGATCCCCCGCCGGCGCGTCCGCTCGGGCCCCGCGCCCTGGCCGACCTGGCGCGCGGCGCCGATCCCCGGCAGGCGGCCGAGCGCGAGCAGGCCGGTCAGTACCTCGACGAGGACGCCGCCGCGGCTCCCGGAAGCCGCCGCGCCCCCTCCGCCTCCGGCCCGGCCCGGCCCCGGAGGCCGGCCCGGGCGTCGGTGGTGGTGCGGCGGGTGCGCGACCGCGCCCCGCTGGTCCCGGCGCCGCCGGCCGCCCTCCCCTCCCTGGCGGAGCTGGAGCATTCCGAGGGCCGCGCCGTGCTGGAGCGGCTCCTGCGCCGCCACGGCGCCCGGCGCTCGGCCATCCTGGCCGACCTGGCGGGCGCGTGGCGGCGGACGGACGGCGGGCCGCCGCTTCCGTCCGACCTGGATGCCCTCCTCGATCGCCACGGCCTGGCGCGCGTCTTCGCAGCCCGCGAAAGGGCCCTGCTCCTGCACGCGCTCCGCGCGGCCGGAGGGGTGCGCCCGCGGGCCGCCGGCGCAGCCGGTTTTCCCCCCGAGGAGTGGCCAGCCGCGCTGGCCCGGCTGGGGGCGGAGGCGGAGGCCGAGGCCATCCGCGAGGAGGGACGCCGCGAGATCCGCGGCCGGGCGACGCTCTCCCAGCGCGCCCGCATGCTGGTCGCGGACGAGGAGCGCCTGGCCGACCTGGGCATGCTCGACGAGGTGCTGCGCGACCTCCGCGCGCGCATGCCCGAGCACCTCCGGGCCATCCGCAGCGGGCGCCCCGCCTCCCTGGCCATCGCCCTCGGCCGCAGCCTGGCGCTCTCCCGCTCCGCGGTCGAGCGCCTCGCCGAAAGGCTTCCCCTCGACCTCGGCCGGCCGCGGCCGGAGCCCGAGGCGCCGGCGTCCCGGCCACCGCGCCCGGCGACGCCACGCCCGGCGCCGCGGCGCCCGCGCCGTCCCGGCTTTTGACCGGCCTCGGCACCCGCCCCTATGATGAACGGGCGTGCCGATCTACGAGTACCTCTGCGAGTCTTGCGGCAAGCTCACCGAGGTGATGCAGAAGGTGGGCGACCGCCCGCCGGCCCGGTGCGGCGAGTGCGGCGGCAAGAAGCTCGCGAAGCTCGTGTCCCACGCCGCCTTCCAGCTCAAGGGGGGCGGCTGGTACGCGGACCTGTACGGCCCCCCCGGGAAGAAGGCGGCCGCTCCCGCCGGGGACAAGCCGGCGGCGACCCCCCAGGCGCCGGCCGCCCCCCCCGCCGAGAAGAAGGTGGAGGCCGCGAAGGCGCCTCCCGAGAAGGGAACCGGGAAGACGGGCGGCGGGAAGAAGGACGGCAGCTAGGGTGGCCCGGGGCCCCAACGTCCTCGTCGTGGACGACGACCCGACCCTGCGCCAGACGATGGAGGCCATCGTCAAGTCGGCGGGCATGAACCCCCTCACCGCCGCCAGCGGCGAGGAGGGTCTCGAGGTCATCAAGCGGTCCCCGGTCGACGTGATGCTGCTGGACGTGCAGCTGCCGGGGATCTCCGGGCTGCAGGTGCTCCGGCACGTCCGCGAGCGCCACCCCGACATCGGCGTCATCATGGTCTCGGTGGTCAAGGACATCCCGGTGGCGGTCGAGGCCATCCGCCACGGCGCGCTGGACTACGTGACCAAGGACTTCTCCCCGAGCGAGCTCTCGGCCCGGATCTCCAAGTCGCTGGAGCAGCTGCGCGCCGAGCGGGAGCTGGCCTGGCTGCGCGACGAGGTGGCCGCGCGCGGGAATCGGCCCATGGTGCTCGGCCGCTCGCCGGCCATGGCCGCGGTGGTGGCGGTGGCCAGCAAGGTGGCCCCCAAGCCGGTCACGGTCCTCATCACCGGCGAGAGCGGCACCGGCAAGGAGGTGCTGGCGCGCTACCTCCACGAGCACAGCGACCGCGCCAGCGGCCCCTTCGTTGCGGTGAACCTCCCCGCCATCCCCTCCGAGCTGGTGGAGAGCGCCCTCTTCGGCCACGAGAAGGGCTCCTTCACCGGGGCCACCCGCCAGACCTTCGGCAAGTTCGAGCTCGCCAACGGGGGCACCCTCTTCCTCGACGAGATCGGCGATCTGAAGCCGGACATCCAGGCCAAGCTGCTCCGGGCCCTGCAGGAGCGCGAGATCGAGCGGGTGGGCGGGGCCCGCCCCATCCCGGTGGACCTGCGGGTCATCTGCGCCACCAACCGGAGCCTCGACAAGCTGGTGGCCGCCGGGCGCTTCCGGGAGGACCTCTACTGGCGCCTCAAGGTGGTCCCCATCGAGCTGCCGCCGCTGCGGGCCCGGCGCGAGGACGTCCGCGAGCTGGCCCAGCACTTCCTGACGCGGTTCTCTGCCGCCTACGGGCGGCCCCCGCAGACCCTCACCGAGGGCGCCACCCTCCTGCTGGAGCGCCACTCCTGGCCCGGCAACATCCGCGAGCTGGAGAACCTCATCGAGCGGCTGGCGGTGGTGAGCGACGAGCCGGTGATCGACGAGAGCATGCTCCCGCTCGACCTGTCGGTGAGCGCCGGGCTGGCCGCCGAGGCCGAGAAGGAGTCGAACTACGCCGCCGCCATGGCCGCCTTCGAGAAGGGGTACCTGCGGCGGGTGCTGGCGCAGAATGGCTGGAACCGCCGCCGCACCGCCGAGCAGCTGGGCATCGGCTACTCCACGCTCAAGACCAAGCTGCGCCACTTCGGGCTGACGCCCGAGGGCGACGACGACTAGGAAGGGCGGGCGGCCGGGAGCGCCAGCTGGAAGGTCGTGCCCTCCCCGACCTTGCTCTGCACGGTCACCCTCCCCCGGTGCGCCTCGGTGATGCGCTTCACGTTGGGGAGCCCCATCCCCACGTGGGCGCCGGTCCGCTTGGTGGAGGCGAAGGCGTCGAACAGGCGCGGCAGCCTCTCCGGCGCGATGCCCACTCCCCGGTCGACCACCCGCAGCGCCGCCGAGCGCCCCTGCGGCCCGTCCTCCTCGGCCACCTCGAGACGGACCTCGCCTCCCCGGGGCGAGGCGTCGATGGCGTTCGAGACCAGGTTGAGGGCGGCGCGCTCGAGCAGGTAGCGGTCGCCCCGCGTCCAGACCTCGGCCGGCGCCCGGGACACCGCGATGGTCACCC
>Ga0079037_100001252_pt1 | contig 13020 bp, 12 predicted proteins | sample Mud3Dept4metaG_FD_71479 | JGI IMG/M metagenome (GOLD analysis project Ga0079037, IMG submission 71479) | Freshwater wetland microbial communities from Ohio, USA, analyzing the effect of biotic and abiotic controls - Mud 3 Core 4 Depth 4 metaG | ecosystem: Environmental > Aquatic > Freshwater >... | reverse complement strand
GCCTCGCCGAGGAGGGGTACCCGGTGCTCGGCATCCCGAAGACGATCGACAACGACCTCGGGGGGACCGACGTGTGCATCGGGTTCGCGACCGCGGTGCAGGTCGCGACCGACGCGATCGACCGGCTCCACACGACGGCGGAGAGCCACAACCGCCTGATGCTCGTCGAGGTGATGGGCCGGAGCTCCGGCTGGATCGCCCTGGAGGCCGGTCTGGCGGGCGGGGCCGACATGATCCTCATCCCCGAGCGCCCGTTCGACCTGGACGAGATCGGGGCCCACCTGCGTCGCCGGCACCTGCACGGACACTCGTTCTCGATCGTGGTGGTCGCCGAGGGCGCGGCCCCCGTCCCCGGGACGGTGACCCTGCCCGAGTACCCCAGGGACGAGCGCGGGTTCGTCCGCTTCGGTGGCATCGCCCACGTCCTCCGGCCGCTGATCGAGGAGACCACCGGCTACGAGACCCGCGTGACCGTTCTCGGTCACATCCAGCGCGGCGGGAGCCCGGTCGCCGAAGACCGGATCCTCGCGACGCGGTACGGTCAGGCGGCGGTCGACCTGGCGATCGCCGGCCGGTGGGGGAGGATGGTGGCGATGCGAGGGAGCGACCTGACCGATGTGCCGCTCTCCGACGGGACGAAGGGCCGTCCCGTCCCGGAGGCGCTGTACCGGGTCGCCCAGGTCTTCTTCGACGATTGATGCGGAGCGACGGGATAGCGATGCGGAACGACGGGATACGGAGGGACGCGAGATGAGGATCGGGGTGCTGACCGGCGGGGGCGACGTCCCCGGCCTGAACGCGTGCATCAAGGCCGTGACCATGCGGGCGGAGGAAGAGGGGCACGACGTCGTGGGCATCCGTCGCGGGTGGGGTGGGCTCCTGTGGTGCGACCCGGACGACCCGGAGTCCGTCGCGGCGAACCTCGTCGACCTCGACGCGTCCTCGGTACGCACGATCGACCGTACGGGTGGGACCGTCCTGCACACCTCGCGGACGAACCCGGCCAAGGTCAAGGCGGCCGACGAGCCCGCCTTCCTGCGGGACGGTCGGGAAGGGGAAGAGATCCGCGATCACACCGCGCACGTCGTGAAGGTCCTCGACCGGCTCGGGATCGACGCGATGGTCCCGATCGGCGGCGACGACACGCTCTCGTTCGCGCTGCGCCTGCACGAGGAGGGCGTCCCGGTCGTCGCGATCCCCAAGACGATGGACAACGACGTCCACGGCACCGACTACTGCATCGGCTTCTCCACCGCGATCACGCGGACGGTGATCTTCATCCACCAGCTCCGGACGAGCGCCGGCTCGCACGAGCGTCTCGCGGTCGTCGAGGTGTTCGGCCGGTACAGCGGGGAGACCTCGCTCGTGTCGGCGTACCTGTCGGGCGTCGAGCGGGCCGTCATCAGCGAGGTGCCGTTCGACGTCGAGAAGCTCGCTCAGCTGCTGATGGACGACAAGCGCTCGAACCCGAGCCGCTACGCCATGATGACGATCTCCGAGGGCGCCACGATGGTCGGCGGCCAGATGGTCCAGGGCGGCACCGCGGATGCGTACGGGCACCAGAAGCTCGGCGGGATCGGGCAGGAGACCGGCGAAGCGCTGAAGCAGATCACCGGCGAGGGGATCATCTACCAGCAGCTCGGGTACCTGATGCGCTCGGGGAGTCCCGACTCGCTCGATCTGATGGTCGCGATCAACTACGCGGTCATGGCGGCCGACCTCGTGATCGAAGGCAACGTCGGCCGGCTGGTGGCACTGCGCAACGGCAACTACGTGAACGTGCCGATCGGCGTGACGCGCCAGGGCGTGAAGCGGGTGGACGTCGGCGCCCTGTACGACGCGGATCGATACCGACCCAAGATCCGGCACGTGGACGGCAAGCCGATGTTCCTCTACTGAGGGACGGGCCGCTCGGCGGGAGCCTGTGGCGTCGGCGCGACCGTCTTCGACGCGACGCGTTCGATCACGACGACGCCAGCGAGCACCATCGCGCCACCGATCACGAGGAACACGGTGACCGCCTCGTCCAGCACCACCGCCGCCCACACCTGGCCGAGCAGGGGTACGAGGTAGACCCAGGCGGCGACGCTCGAGGCGTCGAGCACGTCCAGCGCGTCGAACCACAACACGTAGGCGAGCGCGCTGCACCCGAGCCCGAGGAACGCGATCCAGCCCCAGTCGGTGAGCGTCAGGTTCGACAGATCGCGGATCGTCGGCCCGATCGCGAACGGTGCCAGCATCAACGTGCCGATGCCGAGCGCGTACGTCGCGAGCGGAAGGGCGCCGTACGTGCCGACGAGTCTCTTGCTCACGATCGTGTAGACGGACCACGCGAGGGGCGCGAGCGCGGTGACGGCCGCGCCTGCGGCATCCCCCACCGTGAGCTCGGCGTCGGGCGTGCCCCACACGACGAGGACGGCGACCCCGGCGACCGCCAGCGCGATCCCGGCCCACTTCGTCGCCGCGACGTCCTCACCGAGGAAGACCATGGCGAGGATCGCCGTCATCACCGGCATGGAGGCGACGATGAGCGCCGCCACGTTGGCCGAGATGTACCGCTCCCCGAAGTTGAGGGACAGGTGGTACACGGAGACCCCCGTGAGCCCGAGCACCAGGAACCAGGGGACATGGGCGCGTTCGACGCGGTGGGTCCGCGGCCGGAGCACGGCCATCGCGAGGGTGAGGCCGATCGTCGTCAGGGCGAACCGGAGGAAGGCGATCGTCCAGATCGAGGCGTGCTCGAGCAGGACCTTGATGCCTACGAAGGCGCCGCTCCACAGCAGCACGACCAGTGAGAGCTGGAGGTAGGTCCGTCGGCGGCGGTCCACGACCGGCTCACTATACTGACGCGACCGTGAGCGCCCTCCGCGTCGATCTGCGTTCGGACACCGTCACGAAGCCATCGGACGCCATGCGTCGCGCGATGGCCGACGCGGAGGTGGGCGACGACTGGTACGGGGCCGACCCGACCGTCAACCGCCTGCAGGACCGTGCCGCCGAGATCACCGGCAAGGACGCCGCGGTCTACGTGCCCACGGGCACGATGGCGAACCAGATCTGCCTGCGACTGCACTTCAAGGGCGGAGGGCATCTCGTCGTCGCCGAGGCCGGCGCGCACGTCGCGACGACCGAGGTCATGAGCTCGGCGGTGCTCTCGGGGATCGCGTACGAGACGGTCGAGACCGATGGGGGGCGCCACATGACGGCCCAGCAGGTCGGCCGCGCGCTCGCGCCGGACGTCGTGTACGACGTCGAGGTCGTCGATCTCGTCTGCGTCGAGAACACGCGCGGGTCGGCCGGAGGTCGGGTGTTCCCCATCGAGGAGATCCGCGCGATCCGCAAGGTCGCACAGGGCGCGAACGTGCCGGTGCACCTCGACGGCGCGCGGATCTTCAACGCGAGCGTCGCGAGCGGCGTGGACGTGGCGGAGTACGCGGCCGAGGCGGACACGCTCATGTTCTGCGTCTCGAAGGGGCTCGGTGCGCCGATCGGGTCGCTCGTCTGCGGCACGGCGGAGGCGATCCGCGAGGCGCGGCGGATCAAGATCCTGTTCGGTGGGGCGTGGCGGCAGGCGGGCATCGTCGCGGCCGCCGGCCTCGTGGCCCTCGAGGAGGGGCCGAAGCGCCTGCACGAGGACCACGAGCGGGCACGACGGCTGGCGGAAGGGGTGGCGGAGGCGCTGCCCGGCGCGATCGACCCGCTCACGGTTGAAACGAACATGATCCTCGTCGACACGGATGCGGTGGGCCTCGATCCGATCGAGATCCGGCAGCGCATGATGGACGAGGGGGTGGGCTGCACCATCGAGGCCGGCAAGGTCCGGATGGTCACCCACCTCGGCATCGACGACGAGGACGTGGAGACGGCGCTGGCGGCGTGGCGGAACGTCGCGCGAGCCGCCACGTGAGGAGGCCACCGACGTGAAGCTGTTCGGACCCCGCTACCCCGAGGAGATCGCGAAGCGCGTCCCACCCGGCCAGCGCCTGGTGAAGACCTGGCCGGTGCTCCACTACGGGCCGATCCCGACCTTCGACGAGGCCGAGTGGGACCTCGAGGTGTTCGGGCTCGTGGAGGAGCCGTTCGCGCTCTCCTACGCCGAGCTGAGGGCGCTCGGCCCTCAGGAGGTCGAGGCCGACATGCACTGCGTGACCGGATGGTCCACGCTCGACAACACGTGGACCGGCGTGCCGTTCCGCCTGCTGGCGGAGAAGGCACGCGTGCAGCCCGAGGCGAAGTGGGTCATCGCGCACTGTGAGTACGGGTACACGTCGGATCTCTCGCTGGAGGCGATGATGGGCGACGACGTGCTCGTCGCGTGGGCGCACGACGGACAGGACCTCACGCTCGAGCACGGGTTCCCGCTGCGCCTCGTCGTCCCGCAACGCTACGCGTGGAAGAGCGCGAAGTGGCTGCGGGGCCTCGAGTTCGCGGCCCACAACGAGCGGGGCTTCTGGGAGGTCCGCGGCTACCACGTCCACGGGGATCCCTGGCGCGAGGAGCGCTACAGCTACCAGGAAGGCCCCCGGGCCGAGCTCGAGCCGTAGCCCGAGCCCGGCAAGCCCATCTTCGCGCCTACGCCTCGCAGTCCGTGAGGTCCTCGCCGTTCAGGCAGGTGTCCGTGCCGGCCCCTCCGTCCAGCGTGTCGGTCCCGGTTGCACCGTCGAGCACGTCGTCGCCGTCGCGTCCCATGATCGTGTTGTCCGCCGAGTCGCCCGTGAGCGTGTCGTCGTTCTGAGAGCCGAGCATGTCCTCGATGCCCACGAGCGTGTCGCTCCCGTCGCCGGTTGCCGTCCCTGAGACGAGGTCGGCGGTGACGGGCCCGGGCGCGTCCTCGAAGTCGACCCAGTCGATGCCCGCGCCGCCGTCGATCGTGTCGTCCCCGTCCCTGCCCACGATCCCGTCGTCGCCCCCGAGACCGGACAGCGTGTCGTTGCCCTCGAGGCCGACGAGGTAGTTGGCGCCCGCACTTCCGGTGAGCACGTCGTCGAACGTCGACCCGATGACGTGCTCGATCCCGGTGAGCGTGTCGTTGCCCTCGCCGGTCGCCGTGCCGGCCGTCAGGTTGACCGTGACGGCCGTCTCCGACCACTCGTAGAACACGAAGTCGCCGGTCTCGGCTTCACCGCCGCCGTCGAGCGTGTCGTCCCCGCCGAGCAGGAAGAAGAGGTTGTCCCCGTCGTCTCCGGTGATCGTGTCGTCGAACTCCGACCCGACCACCCACTCGACCGACGTGAGCGTGTCGGTGCCCTCACCGGTCGCGCTCCCGGTCGTGAGGTTGACCGTGACGCCCGCCGCCGCCCCCTCGTAGTTCACGGTGTCGTCGCTCGCTCCTCCGGTGATGAGGTCGTCGCCCTCCCCGCCGACGAACCAGGCGCCGTCGGGCCCGCCGGCGAGCGAGTCGTTGCCCGCCCCGCCGACGAGCGTGTTGAGGGCGCTCCCGCCCTCGAGCACGTCGTCGCCGTCCTGTCCGTACAGGAAGTCGATCCAACCCCCTCCGAGGAGGAGGTCGCTGCCCTCTCCGCCCTTCAGCGTGTCGATGCCGGCTCCGCCGCAGAGGAGGTCGTTGCCCCCTCTCGCGAGGATCTTGTCGTCGCCGCCGCGGCCGACGATCACGTCGCGCCCGGCAGTGCCTCTGAGGACGTCCGCCTCCTTCGTGCCGACGATCGTGGCCTCCTTCCCGTCGCATCGTGGGACCGCGGCGTCGGCCGCGACCGCACCCAGGAGCGCCGTCACCAGGGCCACCGTGAACACCACCGAGCCACGCCGCAACGATCCGCGGGTCATGCGGTCACCTCCTCCAGGTCGTGGTCATCCTGTCGAGGCATCCGTCCCGGCGGACAGGGCCGTTCGGCCTTACGAGGCAAGGCGGCGGAGCGTAGCGAGCTCGCGGATCCGCTGCTCGCGGTCGGCGGGCGTCTCGAGCACGAGGTCGAGGTCGAGCAGCTCGGGGCGGTGCAGGATCTCCGAGAAGCCCTCGATGCCGATGTGACCTTCGCCGATCCGCTCGTGGCGGTCGCGCCTGGAGCCCCGTTCTCCCTTGGCGTCGTTCGCGTGCACGAGGACGAGTCGCTCGGAGAGTCCGTTCGCGTGGAGGTCCTCGAAGCACGCGGCGACGCCGTCGGGCTCGTCGAGACCGTACCCGGTGGCGAAGAGGTGGCAGGTGTCGATGCAGAGCGCGAGCCGCTCGTCGCCCACGGCGTCGAAGAGCCCTCGTGCCTCCTCGAAGGTCGACGCGACCGCGCCTGCCGTGCCGGCCATGAGCTCCACGATCAGACGGGCGTCGGTCGCGAGCTCCAGGGCGGCGCGCAGGAGCCCTGCGGCGCGCTCACGGGCGGCGGTCGGCTCTCCGGGTCCACCGGCGCCCGCGTGCACCACGAAGCCGGCCGCGCCGGCGACCTCGCACGCGGCAACCGAGCGAGCCACGAGCTCGAGCGACTTCGTGTGGAAGTCGGGGTTCGGGGACGCGATGTTCACCAGGTAGGGCGCGTGCACGTAGACGGGCCCGACGCCGGCCTCCCGCCACCCGGCCCCGAACCGCTCCGCGGTCTCGACGCGAGGTCCGGCCCACGAGCGCGGGTTCGAGAGGAAGAGCTGGGCGACCTCGGCGCCAACGGCGCGAGCCTGGTCCGCGGCGGTCCCAAGGCCGCCGGGCGTGCGAACGTGCGCCCCGAACCTCACCCGACGTAGATCGTCAACGTCGTCCCAACCTTCACGGTCACTCCCGCGACGGGCAGCTGGGTCGCGACGGTGAGCTCGCCGGTCGCCCCGGGGAGCTCGATCACCTGCGGCACGAGCCCCAGCGAGCGGACCCGTGCGACCGCGGCGTCCCTCGTCATGCCCTCGAGGTTCGGGGCGGGGAACTCCTCGGGGCCGAGGGAGACGACGATCGTCACGGTCTCGCCGGGTTGGAGCTCGGTCTTCCGCTCAGGGTCCTGGCTGATCACGTAGCCGCGTTCGACCGTGTCCGAGTACTCGGTCTCGACGTTCACCACCCACGGCGTGAGGAGGCCCTGGGCGGCCTCCTGGGTCTCGCCGACGACGTTCGGCACGGGCTCCGGTGCCGGGCCCTTGCTCACGACGACGTCGACCGTGGAGCCCTGCGGGATCTTGTCTTTGGCCGGGATGTCCTGGCTCACGATCTCGCCCCGGGCGAACTTCGTGTCGTACCGCTCGGTCGGCTCGCCGAGCTCGAGGCCGACGCGCTCGAGCTCGTTCCGCGCCTCGGCCACCGTCATGCCGACCACGAGCGGGACCTTCACCGGCGGCGGCCCGAGCGAGGGCACGAGGAGGACCTGCGATCCCTCCTCGATGGACGTGCCCGGCGCGGGGCGCTGCGAGAGGACCTGATCCACCGGCGCCTCGAGGTCGTACCGACCCTTCGCCTCGCGGGCGCTGAGGCCGGCGTCGTCGAGCTGCGCCTGCGCCTGATCGAGCGATAGCCCGACGACCCGCGGGACGTCGACCTCGTGCGGGACGAGGTACGTCCAGGCGCCCCACGCGGCGGCCGCGAGCGCGAGGAGCGCGAACACGACGCCGAGCATCCACCGGCCCTTCCGGCGCTGATGCTTCTCGCTCCGCGTCTGCGGGATCGTGACGGTCGTGGCGCGCTCGGGGCTCTCGGGCGGAGGGATCACCGCGACGTCGGGGACGAGCGTGGCGATCGGTGCGGCCGCCGGCAGGCCGCGCGCCTCGGCCTCGAGGTCGCGGCGTGCCTCGGCGGCGGACTCGGGCCGGAGCTCGCGCTCCTTCTCGGTCATCGAGGCGATCCAGGCGTCCAGACCCCTGGGGACGGCAGGGTTCTTCGCCGAGGCCGCGGGGACGCGCTCGCGCAGGTGCTTGTAGGCGATCGCCATCGGGGTCTCGCCGCCGAACGGGATCTGGCCGGTGAGCAGCTCGTAGGCGACGATCCCGAGGGAGTACAGGTCGGTCCGAGGATCGGCCGGTTCGCCCTGGAGCTGCTCGGGGGCGAGGTACTGCACGGTCCCCGTCACCATGCCCGCGTGCGTGATCTGGGCATCCGCGTAGGCGCGCGCGAGCCCGAAGTCCGCGACCTTCACGACGCCGTCGCGCGTGACCATGATGTTCTCGGGCTTGATGTCCCGGTGGACGATGCCCTGGCGGTGCGCGTGGTCGAGCGCCGAGAGCGTCTGCAGCAGCACGTCGGTCGCCTGCGACGGCGCCAGGAGCCCCTCGGCGTTGAGGACGTCGCGCGCGCTCTGGCCGCGGACGAACTCCATCACCATGTAGTAGATCCCGTCCACGGAGCCCCAGTCGTGGACGGCGACGATGTTCGGGTGCGACAGCACCGCGGCGGCTCGCGCCTCACGCCGGAATCGATCCACGAACCCCTGGTCCGAGGAGAGCGGGCGATGCAGCACCTTGATCGCGACCTCCCGCGCGAGCACGGCGTCGTGTGCGCGGAAGACCTCACCCATCCCGCCCGCGGCGATACGATCGACGATGTGGTAGCGGCCGTCCAGCGTGACGAGGTCGAAGGCGTCGGAACGACCGGTCGGTCGCTCGGGGAGCGTGCTCTTGGACGTGGCGGAACCTCCCGTCGCGGGCTGATCTGAGGGGCCGGGGGCGCGTCCGAGCGTTCATCGTAGCGTGGATGCGAGGTCCGATGGTGGATACGCCCCGGCTTGCGGTGAGGTTCCTGTTCGTGTCGGCCCTCACGGCGGTCGTCCTCGCTGGGTGCTCGGAGACGGCCGAGGGACCGGCTTCGAGCCCGGGAGCCGGGTCCGTGCGCGTCACCCGCGTCGTGGACGGGGACACGATCGAGGTCCAGCTCGGCGGGCGCGAGGTCGACATCCGGCTGATCGGGATCGACACGCCGGAGTCGGTCGCGCCCGACCAACCGATCGAGTGCTACGGGCGGCGAGCCTCCGCCTACACGGAGTCCCGGCTCGAGGGCGAGATCGTGCGGCTGGAGTTCGACGTCGAGCGTCTGGATCGGTACGGGCGCACGCTCGCGTACGTGTGGGTCGACGACGAGCTCTTCAACGAGACGCTGGTCGCCGAGGGCTACGCGGTGGTCACGACCTTCCCACCCAACGTGACGTACGTGGATCGGTTCCTCGCGGCGCAGCGCGCTGCCCGGGAGGCCGGCCGGGGCCTGTGGGGGGAGTGCTCCTGACCCGAACGCTAGACTGCCCAGAGCGACCGGGGAGCTCGGGCGACCGGGCTGAGAGGCCGCCAGTGGTGTTCGGAGGGCGGAGCGAGACCCGACGGACCGGCGGCGGCGACCCGCGGAACCTGATCCGGGTAATGCCGGCGGAGGGATGTGATGGGCAGGCTCGATGCGCGTTCGCTGGGCGTCTACGTCGTGACGTCGAGCGGGTTCGTGACCGGCCGTGGCCACCGGGACGTGGCGCTCGCCGCGATCGAGGGCGGGGCGACGGCGATCCAGCTCCGGGCGAAGGAGCTCGTCGACGGCGACCAGGTGGCGCTCGCCGGGGAGCTCGCGGCACGGTGCCGCGAGGCCGGCGTGCTGTTCGTCGTGAACGACCGGGTCGGCGTCGCGCTCGCGAGCGGAGCCGCGGGGATCCACGTCGGGCAGCTCGACGACCTCGATCGCGTGCGTGAGCGGATCGGGAGCGAGGTCGTGCTGGGGATCAGCGTCGGAACGCCGGAGGAGGCTCGAGCGGCGGAGGCGGCGGGGGCCGACTACGTCGGCGTCACGGTCTGGGCGACCCCGACGAAGGCCGACGCGGTGCCGGAGGGGCTCGACGGCGTGCGGCGGGTCGCCGACGCCACCTCCCTGCCCGTCGTCGGGATCGGCGGGATCGGACCGTCGAACGCCGCCGAGGTGCTGGCCGCCGGCGCCGCGGGGGTCGCGGTCGTCTCGGCGGTCGGAGCGGCGGACGATCCGGTCGCCGTGACGCGCGTGCTGGCCGAGGTCGTGGATCGATGGAGGGCGGGACAGCGGTGACGGAGCAGCGGACGGGCAAGGCGACGGCGGAGCTCTTCGAGCAGGTGATCCTCCGTCGCCTCGGGGCCACCGACCCGGATGTGCTCGTCGGGCCGCGGCACGGCGTGGACGTGGGGGTGGTGCGCGTCGCGGACGGCGTCGCGATGGCACTCACGGCTGACCCAGTGTTCGTGGTGCCCGCGTACGGCTGGGAGCGGGCGGCGTGGTTCGCCGCGCACATCCTCGCCTCGGACGCTTCGACGAGCGGGCTTCCGCTGCGCTGGATGGCGATCGACCTCAACCTGCCGCCCGAGACCACGGACGAGGACCTCACCGCGCTCTGGGATGCGTTCCACCGGGCCTGCGAAGCGATGGGCATCGCGATCGTGACCGGTCACACCGCCCGGTACGACGGCTGCACCTGGCCGATGGTGGGCGGCGCCGTGTGCATGGCGAGCGGTCCGGAGGACCGCTACGTGACGCCGACGATGGCACGCCCGGGGGACCTCGTGGTCGTGACCAAAGGCGCGGCGATCGAGGCGACGGCCCTGTTCGCCGCGACGTTCCCGGAGCGGCTCGCGACCGCCGTGGGATCGGACGTGGTACGGGCCGGCGACGCGCTGTTCGAGCAGATGACCGTGGTGCCCGAGGCGGCGGTCGCCAGGGGGTTCGGCCTGCGGGACGAGGGAGTGACCTCGATGCACGACGCGACGGAGGGCGGCGTGTTCGGCGGGCTCACCGAGGTCGCTGCCGCCTCGGGCGTCGGCATGCGGATCGAGCTCGAGGCGATCCCGGTCCGCCCCGAGGTGCGCGCGATCTGCGAGGCCACCGGCATGGACCCCTACACGTCGATCTCGGAGGGCACGCTCATCTGCACGGTCGTCCCCGGGCGAGCGGACGCGCTCGTCGCCGCGCTCGTCGCCGCCAGGATCGATGCCGCCGTCGTGGGCGAAGTGACCCCCATCGAGCGAGGCACCGTGCTCGTGATGGAGGAGGGTGAGCGGCCGCTCGAGCATCCCGGGCTGGACCCGTTCTGGGGGGCGTTCGGCCGGTGGGCCGAGGCGGCCGCGGGGATCGCCGGCGGCGGTTAGCGGCGGTCCCTGGTGCGGTACACGCTCGCGATAGGCTCGTGACGCGATGGATCTCGTGACGGTCGGCGACGTGATGATCGACGTGCGCGTCGATGCCCCAGCGCTCGCCCGCGGCGGCGACGTGCACGGGCGGGTCCTCGTCCAGCCGGGCGGGAGCGCCGCGAACGCCGCGGTGTGGGGCGCCTGGTCCGGGGCGCAGACCGCGGTGCACGGGCGCGTCGGCGACGACATCGGCGGCGGCGTCCTACGGGAGGCGATGGCCGCGCGCGGGGTCCGGACCCACCTCGCCGTGGATCCGGAGGCGGAGACCGGGACGATGCTGATCGTGCACGAGGCCGGGGAGCGCTCGATGGTCGCCGACCGAGGCGCGAACGCACGCCTGCGGCCCGAGGACCTCCCGGATGCGCTCCACGGGGGCGCCGTGCTGGTGTCGGGGTACCTGCTGCTGCAGGAGGACTCACGGCCGGCCGCGCTCGCCGCGCTGCACCGGGCCGAGGCTCGGTACGTCGCGGTGGATCCGGCGTCGTGGCCGCTCGTGGAGGCGTTCGGGGTGGAGCGGTTCCTCGAGGAGACCGAGCCAGCCAACGCGATCCTCGCGAACGAGCTCGAGGCGCGCACGCTCACCGGGACCGAGGCGGGGACGGCGGCCCGGACGCTCGGTCGTCGCTACGCCCTCGCGTGCGTGAAGCTCGGCGCGCGTGGAGCCGTGCTCTGCACGGACGGGGAGGTCATCGAGGAACCGGGCGAGCCGGTGGAGGAGATCGACCCGACCGGCGCCGGCGACGCGTTCGACGGCGTGTTGCTCGCGTCGCTCGCTCGAGGCGCATCTCCCCGGCAGGCGCTCCGTCGCGCATGCCACGCCGGGGCGCTCGAGGTCGCGAGCGCAAAGGCCTGGCCGGAGGTCGGTGCCACGTGAGCGTCCTCGTCACCTCCGAGGAGGTCCGCGAGGCGCTCGACGCGGTGGCCGGCGTGGTCGCCCTGGAGACCAGCGTGTTGTCCCAGGGGCTCCCGCCGCCGAGGAACGGCGAGGCCGTCCGGCGCATGACCACCGCGGTCCGGGAGGGCGGGGCGGTGCCGGCGTGGATCGGCATCGTGGGCGGCGAGGTTCGAGTTGGGCTCACCGACGCGGAGCTCGAGCGCTTCTGCGACCCCGAGGGCGTCTCCAAGGTGGCCCGGCGCGAGCTGCCCATGGCCGTCGCGCGGCGAGGCCTCGGCGCAACCACGGTCTCGACGACGATCTGGGCGGCGCATGCGGCCGGCATCGCCGTCGGGGCGACGGGGGGCGTCGGTGGGGTGCACCCCGGCAGCGGGGACGTGTCGGCGGATCTGCTCGAGCTCGCCCGCACGCCGATCCTGCTGGTGTGCTCGGGCCCCAAGTCGATCGTGGACCCTGTCGCGACCGACGAGCGGCTCGAGGAGCTCGGCGTCGCGGTCGTCGGCTACCGGTGCGACCGGCTCCCGTTCTTCCTCGCGCGGGAGGCGCCGATCGATCTCGAGCACCGGGTGGACTCGCCCCCGGAGGCGGCTGCGCTCGCCCGAGCGACGCGCGAGCTCGGCACTCGAGCCGCGATCCTGCTCTGCAACCCCGTCCCCGCATCCCACGCGATGGATCCTTGGGCGATCGCCACGGCGGTCCGCTCGTGCGAGGTTCGCGCCGAGCGGGAGGGCGTGCGAGGCAAGGCGGTGACGCCCTTCCTGCTCGCGTGCCTGGCGGAGGAGACCGGGGGCGCGAGCCTCGAGGCGAACCTCGCGCTGCTCGAGTCCAACGCGGCGCTCGCCGCACGGGTGGCGGGCGCCCTCGGCGGGTGAACGACCCCGCCGCTACCGGAGCCAGGTCTTGACGATCGCCTTCGAGAAGTTCCAGCCGTAGCGGACGGACTTCGGCTTCTTCGACTCGCCTCCCCGGCGGGTGAGGAACGTCACGGGGACCTCCACCACGCGCGCGTGCTGGCGGAGGGCCTCGATCGTGACCTCGGAGGTCCAGAACTGGTCCTGCTCGAGGATGAGCTCGTGCAGGGT
>Ga0079037_100001251_pt1 | contig 13023 bp, 8 predicted proteins | sample Mud3Dept4metaG_FD_71479 | JGI IMG/M metagenome (GOLD analysis project Ga0079037, IMG submission 71479) | Freshwater wetland microbial communities from Ohio, USA, analyzing the effect of biotic and abiotic controls - Mud 3 Core 4 Depth 4 metaG | ecosystem: Environmental > Aquatic > Freshwater >... | reverse complement strand
CGGAGGTGCTGGCCAACGTCGTCAACCTGTCGCGGTTCCGCTTCGTCGCGCGAGCGCGCCACGACGCGCCCCACCTCGTGGTCACCCGCAATCTCGAGGCGATCTACGATATCCCGACGGCGCTGCGCGCGTTTGCGCGCGTCCGCGATACGTATCCGCGCGGGCGGCTGTCGGTGGCCGGCGAAGGGCCGGAACGAGAGAGCCTCGCGGCGCTGTCCGACTCGCTCGGCATCGCCGCGTCGGTACGCTTCACCGGCCGCCTCGACCACGACCAAGTGGCCGCGCTGTATCGGGAAGCCGACGTGATGGTGAACCCGAGCCGGGCGGACAACATGCCGAACTCTGTGCTCGAGGCGCTCGCCAGCGGCTTGCCGGTTGTCAGCACGCGCGTCGGCGGCGTGCCGCACATCGTGCGCGACGAGGCGAGCGCGCTGCTCGTGGACGTCGGCGATTGGCGGGCGATGGCCGACGCCATCCTGCGCATCCTCGGCGACGAGCAGCTTGCGTCCGGGCTCGCCTCGACCGGGCTGTCGGAGGTTCAGCAATACACCTGGCCCAGAGTGCGGGTTCGGCTTGGTGAGCTCTACGATCGCGCGATGTCGGCGGGCGAAGCGCGAGCGACGGCCGCGGGAAGGCTACTGCGATGAGCGCAGTCCCCTCCGTAGTCGCCCGGCGCGTCGTCTACCCGCTCCAGGAGCGTGCGCTGGGGCGGCCCACGTTCGGCTATCTCGCAGACCTGGAGCGCAGCCAGTGGCTCCCGCGGCAGGAAGTCGAACATCTCCAATGCGAGAAGCTTGGCCGATTGCTGCGGACCGCGCTCGCGAATTGCCCTTGGCACGCGGAACGCATCCGCGGGTGCGGTCTCGCCGAACTTGTCGAGCGCAACGAGTTGGCACTGAGCGACCTGCGCCGGTTGCCGACGATGACCAAGCAGGATGCCCGCGAGCATGGCGAGGCCATGCGCTGGAAGGACGTGCCGGGCGGGAGCTTCCGCTACAACACCGGCGGGTCGAGCGGTCAGCCGCTGATCTTCCACTTCGGCCGGTGGCGGCAGGCGTCCGACGCCGCGGGCCGCATCCGCGCGCGACGCTGGTGGGGGGCCGACGTCGGCGACCGGGAAGTCTACCTTTGGGGCGCGCCGGTCGAGCTCGCGAAGACCGACCGCATCAAGGCCCTTCGCGACCGGCTGCTCAACCAACTGGTCCTGAACGCGTTCGACATGTCGCCGGTGAACATGGACGACTACCTCGTCGCGATCCGTTCGTTCCGGCCTCGCTGCGTCTATGGCTACGCGAGCAGCGTTGCGCTGCTGGCCGCGCATGCTCGGGAGCGTGGTGTTTCGCTGCGCATGCCGCAGCTCGCGGTGGTTTGCACCACCGGCGAACCGCTGTTCCCGCACCAGAAGGCGCTGATCGAGGAGGCTTTCGGCGCACCGGTCGCCAACGAGTTCGGCAGCCGCGACATCGGGTTCACCGCGCACGAGACGCCCCATCACGAGATGCTCTTGATGAGCGAGAGCATCATCCTCGAGGTGCTGGGCGCTAACGGAGAGCCCGTCGGGCCCGGCGTGATGGGCGAGGCGGTGATGACCGGGCTCTGCTCGGAAGCCCAGCCATTCGTCCGTTATCGCACCGGCGACCTGGTGCGTCTCGCGGATCGGCCGGCGAGCTGCGGCCGGGGCCTGCACGTGATCGCGGAAGTTGCCGGGCGCACCACCGACTTCGTCGTTCGCTCGGACGGCACGATCATGCACGCGCTCGCGGTGATCTACGTCGTGCGCGCGACCGAGGGCGTGGCCGAATTCAAGCTGATCCAGCACGGGATCGACGAGGTCGAGGTGCTGGTAGTGCCTGACGCGCGGTGGGATGCGCGCAGCGAGGCCGCGATCGTCGGGGGTCTGCAGGCGCGGCTCGGCGATCGTTGCCGCGTGACCGTCCGTCGCGTCGACTCGATCGCCCCGGAAACTTCCGGCAAGTTCCGCTACGTGGTCAGCCACGTCGCGCTCGCGGGCGGACTTGGCGCCGCACGAAGCTCTGCAGTTCCGCAAACCAGCGAGATGCATTGATGGACCTGGGTAAGCTCGCGTCGTTGCCCGCACGCTTCAAGCCGTGGCGGCCACGGCACGCGCGTTTGATCGCACGCGACCTGCTCGGAACCAGTGGGCAGAAGGAGTATTCGAATCGCATCCACGCCACGGCTGCGATCGACTGGTTGTGCCGCGCCCAGGACGTGCGCGACGGACAGTCGGACGCCGGCGGCGTCTCCGCCGGCTGGAGCTTCGAGGACGGCTGGCTGCCAAGCTATCCGGAGACCAGCGGATACATCGTCGAGACGTTTATCGCAGCCGCCAGGGTGCTCGACCGGCCGGATCTGCTGCCACGCGCGAACAGGATCATCGACTGGGAGCTCTCCATCCAGCAGCCGGACGGCGCGTTCCCGGGGCACTTCGGCGAGCCGGGCAGCCATCCGGTCGTCTTCAATCAGGGCCAGATCATGCACGGCATGCTGGCCGGTTACCTGCAGTTGAATCGCAATGACTGCCTCGAGTCGGCGGTGCGGGGCGGGCGGTGGCTCGCGGGTATCCAGGACGACGACGGCTGCTGGCGCCGCTTCGAGCACAATTCCATCCCGCACACCTACAACACCCGCGGCACGTGGGCGCTGCTTGCGACCGGACTCGTCGCGAACGAGCCGGCGCTGGTTCGATCCGCCCAGCGTAACCTGGACTGGGCGCTCGCGCAGCAGATGCCGTCGGGCTGGTTCCGCAACAACGCCTTCACCCCGGATCGCCTGCCTTTCACGCACACGATCGCCTATGCGATCCGCGGCTTCATCGAATGCGGCGTCCTGCTCGGCGACGAGCGCTACTTGAACGCCGCGGAGCAAGCGGCCGTCGCGGTCGCCGGCGCGCAGCGCGCGGACGGCTGGCTCGCGGGCACGTTCGACGAGCAGTGGCAGCCGGGAGCGGGTTATTGCTGCCTGACCGGTCTCGCGCAGATGGCCCTCGACTGGACGCGCCTCGCGCAGGAGCGCCGCCGCCCCGAGCTGCGCGACCACGCCCGCCGCGGCATCGCCTGCCTCAAGCGCCATCATCGTGTCCACGATCCGGATCCGATCGTTCGCGGCGCGGTGGCGGGCTCCGCGCCGATCTGGGGGCGCTACTCGATGTTCGAGTTCCCCAACTGGGCGGCCAAGTTCTTCGCTGATGCGCTGATGATGGATACGGTCGACGCGCCGATTCCGTCGGTGGCGCGGCGCGCCGAAGCCAAGAGCAGGACCGCAGCCCATGTCTGAGCTCTCGGTGCTGATCCTCTGCGGGCGCTCGCCGCGTCACCTGTACGTGGCCAATCGGCTGTGCCGCGCGGCGCGGCCGCTGGCGATCGTGCACGAGACCGGCACGCAGTGGACGGCGTCGAAGCTCGCCAAGAAGCTCAAGCCCTCGAATCTCGCGCGCAAGGGTTGGCGCTGGCTGCGTGACCGGCGTCGCTACGTGGGCGGTGGCGAGGCCAGGTTCTTCTTCGGCGACTCTCCCGCGAAGCTCGATCGGCCGGATCTCGTCGTCGAGGTGCCGCACATCAACGACGATCGAGTCGTCGAGCTCGCGCAGCGGCTGAAACCGGACGTCATCGCGGTGTTCGGCACGTCGCTGATTCGCGGGCCGCTGCTGGGGATGGGTCGCCTGGGCATGGTGAACCTGCACGGCGGGCTCTCGCCCGAGTATCGCGGCGCCGACTGCACCTTCTGGGCACTCTACAACGGCGAGCCCGAGAAAGTGGGCTGCACTCTGCACTACATCGACGCGGGCATCGACACTGGCAAGCTCATCGCGCACGTGTCGCCTGCGGTGAAGCCCGGCGACGACGAGCTGACGCTGTTCTGGCGGGCAGTGAAAGACAGTGCCGAGGTCTACGCCGAGTTCTTCGAGCGGCTCAAGCGCGGCGAGCGCGTCGGCCGCGTGCAACCTGGGAAGGGGCGGCTCTACCAGGTCAAGGATCGCGGTCTGAAGCACGAGCGCGCGCTCGAGCGCAGGCTAGCGGAAGGAATGCTCGACCGCGTCGACCTGCAGAGGCGGGTGGCGTGGTTCGAGGCGACGGCGGATGCCATGGCGAAGCTGGAAGCGGTGAGGGTTCCATGAGAGACATCGCCATCACGCTTGCGGTTTTCGGATCGCTCCCGTTCATCCTGGCGCGACCATGGATCGGCATCCTCGTGTGGACTTGGCTCGGCTTCATGAATCCCCACCGTCTCGCGTGGGGATTCTCGGTGACGATGCCCTTTGCGATGATCGTCGCGGTTACCACGTTGGCTGCGATCTTCCTCTCGCGTGAGCCGAAGAGGTTCAGCCGGCAGCCCGAGATGATCCTCATGTTGGTGTTCCTGGCCTGGATGCTCGTCACGACCGTCATGGCGTACTACCCGACGCTCGCGTGGGAGCAGTTCGACAAGGTGTGGAAGATCTTCCTGATGATCTTTGTGGCCACGCTGGTGATCAATACCAAGGAGCGGCTGCAGGCACTGGTCTGGGTCATTGCGCTGTCGATCGGGTTCTTCGGGGTAAAGGGCGGTCTCTTCACGTTGTTGACCGGCGGCGGATTCCACGTTCGCGGGCCCGATGGGACCTTCATCGCCGGAAACAACGAAATCGGCCTAGCGCTTTGCATGACGGTGCCATTGCTCTACTACCTAAGCCAGATCTCGCGCCACCACTTGCTTAGGATCGCCATGTTGGGAGCGATCATCCTGACAGTGATCGCCGCACTTGGTACGCAGTCACGTGGAGCGCTTCTGGGCTTGGGCACCATGGCGGGGTTCCTTTGGCTGAAATCGCGCCAGAAATTCCAGATAGCTCTTCTCATTTTGTTCGCCATATTAGTCCTCGTACCACTCATGCCTGATTCGTGGGCAGAGCGGATGCGGTCGATACGAGATTACGAGCAAGATCAGTCGGCAACGGGCCGCCTCAACGCGTGGGGAATGGCGTTCAACCTGGCTTCGGACCGTATCTTTGGGGGAGGCTTCGAGACGTTCCGGCCGGCTCAGTTCGAGCGGTACGCGCCGGACCCGCGATATCTGGCGGACGCGCACAGCATCTACTTCGAGGTGCTCGGAGAGCACGGATTCCCGGGACTCGCGCTCTTCCTCCTGATCGCAGGCACGACGTGGCTCAGCGCGTCGAAAATCATTCGTGCGTGCAAGCGGGACCCGGAGTTGAAGTGGCTGCGCGATCTGATGGCCATGACGCAGGTCAGCTTGGTTGCGTATCTCGTCGCAGGCGCGTTTCTCGGCTTGGCGTACTTCGACTATTTCTACAATCTCGTGCTGATCGTCGTCCTGGCGAAGGAGATTGTCGCGGCGCGCGCGCGGACAGCCGCTGCCGGGACGCCAAGTCCGGACAGTGCCATGCCGAACGTGGCCACGCGCGAGCTGGCGGCGGCTACAGGTTGGCATGCCGGCCGCGTCACGACTCGGATAACCGCCAGTTCATCGGGTCGGGCTGATCGATGAGCGAGCTCGCTGCCAACCTGCAAGCTCCTCGCGCGTCGCCTTTCCGTGGGCTCGGCGGTGTGCTCCTTGGCGGGCTTGTCCTGTTGCTGGCTCTCGCCTATTGGGATGCGTTCAAAGGACTTTGGAACTACTGGATCGAGGGTTACAACTGGCAGTTCCTGATTCCCGTCGCGTTCGTCTACATGCTGAGGGAGCGCCGGGATCTGTACGCGGGTCTGACGAGGCAGCCCAACATTCCCGTCGGTACCCTGCTCTTGGTCCTCGCGTGCGCCATGCTGGTTGCCGGCCAGTTGAGCAGCACCAATGGCCTCCGCGAGGCGTCGATGCTCGTCACCGCTTTCGCGCTCACCTTCCTGCTCTTCGGGAACCGGTACGTACGCAAGCTGTTCTGGCCGCTCGCTTATCTCGGCCTGATGCTGTCGTTCCCGTCGGAATTGCTGGGCATGCTTCGGGAACCTCTCAAGCTGATCTCGGCGACCGTCAGCACCGAGGTGCTCCGGGCCATGGGGTACGCGGTCTACAGGCAGGGCACGTTTCTGCAGCTCCCCCACATTACCCTGGAAGTCGCGGATTCGTGCAGTGGCCTGAACCAGCTCGTGTCGTCAATCGCGCTCGGCATCCCGCTTGCCTTCACGATGCTCAATCGCTGGTGGGAGCGGCTCTTCATCGTCGCGCTGTCGATGGTGATGGGGATCGTGATGAATTGGGTTCGCGTGGTGCTCATCTCCATCTGGCACTACGAATCCGCGAAGACCGAGGTACACGGCCCACACGGCATCTACGAGCTGCCGTTCATCTTCCTGGTGGGCGTGGCGATCACGATCGCCGTCGCGATGGCGATGTCGCGTCGATCGCCGCCCCCTGCCCACCGCGCGCGGGAAATGGCGAGGGACGAAGCCGAACGCCCCGTTTCGGTTTCGTCGCAGGCCGGCCCCCTGAGGACTGTGCTTCCGGCGTTTGCCGGCATCGTCGTATTGGCGCCCACGGCGCTCTATCTCACGACGTGGAAACCCGACCCCGTCCCGTTGGCCAACGGTTTCGCCGGTTTCCCGATGCAGATCGCAGGCTACTCAGGGCAGCGTATCGAACAGCTCGGCGTGCCATTCCGGAAAGGCGTGGCCCAAGAGGAGCTTGCGGTTCGGTTCGTCAGCGGGACCGGCGCCGCGGCGAAGGTCTTCGTGGGCTACTTTCCGTTCCAGAACGAACAGCACGAGCTGATCGATTTCCGGTTCAACTGGCTGCACGAGGGGGCCCAGGCCGTCGAGATTTCCACCTCGCCCGCGACGCACGTGAAGGTGTCCAGGGTGAAGGTCGATGGCCGGCCGGCGACGGCGTACTTCCACTACGACGTGAACGGCCGGCAGCTCGTCGACCCGAGGAAGGTGAAGCTTGCTTCGCTCATCGATGCGCTCGCGAAGCGGCGAACGAATGGTGCCATCGTGGTGGTATTGTTCGAGGGCGGCGGTGCGGAGCCGCTTTCGCCTCAGCAGCGGGAATTTCTCGAACAGGTCTTCGCCGCCGCGGGCGCGCTGCTTCCCGGGACGTGACGCCTTGCGTCGCGCCTTCGCCCATAAGTGGACTTGCTGGAGCCGGCGATGGATCGCAGCGCGCTGACGCTCAGCTTCCTTGGTGAGGAGGATTTCGCAGGTTACCGCCTACCCTGGAACGACCTGCTCGAAGCGTCGAGTTGCCAGTCCTTCTTCCTCGGCTGGGAGTGGATGTACACGTACTGGGAGACCATGGAACGGGCCAACGCGACGTTGCTGGTCGTGCTTTGCCACGATGGCGAGGAGCTCGTCGGCATCGCGCCGCTCTACGCGTATGCGACGACGTTCATGAAGTTGCCCGTGACCAAGATCGCGTTCCTCGGGGACCGCGTCGCCGGCGACTACATGGACATCATCGCGCGTCCGGGTCACGAGGAGCGCTGCTGCCGAAGCGTGCTGCAGTTCCTGCGCGAGGGCGCGCCGATCGACTACGACCTGATCGAGCTCGACGCGGTTTGCACGGGCTCGCATTTGTTTCGCCATGCGGCGCACGAGTCCGCCGAAGCCGCTGAGGTGTCGGTCGACTTTCGCTTCGAGTGCCCTCGCGCCATGCTTGGTTCGTCCTATGAGGAATACGTGGAGCGGCTTACGGCCAGCACGCGATATGCGATCGGCCGGCGCGAGCGAAAGCTGCAGCGACACTTTGCTGGCGTCGAGGTGGCAAACGTCGATCTGCACCAGCACGTCGAGCTTCTCGATGTTCTCTTCGATCTGCACAGACGACGCTGGGAAGCGTTCCGGCCCGGGGAGAGCACGTTCCACTCCGAGTTCAGGATGCGCTTCAATCGTGAGCTCCTGGGGCGTCTCCCGACCGGTGAGGGATACTTCAGCCTCGTTTCCGTAAGCGGCAAGCCCGTGTCGATCGTCTACGTGTTCAGCTACAAGAAACACGCGTTCTTCTACCAGAACGGATGGGCGCCCGATCTCGCGCCGTATGGCGTTGGCCTGATCGGCGTTCAGCACGCGCTGCGCCACGCGGCGGAGACGGGTTGCGAATCGTTCGACTTCCTGCGGGGCGAGGAACCGTACAAGTACGACTTCTGCGGGGACATCCGCCGGGCCTATGCCATCCGGGTCTTCGGCCGTGGGGCGCGCGGTCGCGTGCTGGAGCGACTGTTCACGTTGAAAGGCGGGATCAAGCGCGGGCTCGCGGCGGCGCGTGTCCGGGTGCCTGGTGCGGCAGGTGCGGCAACGCGGGCGGGGGCGACGAGAGGCATCGCGAAGTGGAACTGACTCCGTCCTTCGAGCGTGATTCGGGAAGGCACCTGCTTCGCAATGGGCTGAAGCGGATTGGCGCGTCCGCTCTCCGCCGGACGGGCGTGCTGAGTGCCGTCGACCGCATCGGCCACCAGAACCTCACGATCATCACCCTGCACCGTGTCGTCACCGACGACGAGCGCGCCCGCAGCGTCAACAAGCCGATGATGATCACGGTGGGCCAGTTCGAGCAGCTGCTGGATGCGGTGCTCCGCTACGGCCATCCCGTATCGCTGGGTGACGCGGTGGCCCGCATGTCAGCCGGCGAGGAGCTCGCGCCGGGAACCGTGGCGCTCACTTTCGACGACGGTTACCGTGACCTGTACACGCGTGCCTACCCACTGCTCAAGTCCCGTGGCATTCCCGCGACCGTGTTCCTCACGACGTCCGCCATCGATCTCGCCCGCAATTACCTGTGGTGGGACGAGGTCGACTGGTTCGCCAGCACGTGCGCCCACCGTGTCGGCGAGCTGGGAAAGCCGCAGTCGGCGGACGTTGCCGAGGTGCTGGAGCGCGTCCGTCGGCTGTCCAACGGGCGTTCGGCCGGCGCGGAGGCATCGTTGCGGGAGGCACTGTACCGCCTCACGACCGCCCAACGCACCGAGCTCGTCGAGGCGATGCGCGTGCTCGCGAGGCGCGACGGCGAGCGTCCGCGTCTGATGCTGGTCTGGGACGAAGTCCGTGCCATGACGGACCTGGTCGAGCCCGCGAATCACACGGTCGACCATCCGCTGCTGGATCGACTGGAGGCGGGGGAGGTTCGCCGCCAGATTCTGGCCGCGAGGACGAGAATCGAGGAGAGCACGGGAGTCCGCTGCCGTGGCTTCGCCTATCCGTCCGGCGTGTTCACGGAGGAGGTGATGGCGGTCGCCGCGGAATGTGCCGTCGAGTACGCCGTCACGACGCGATTTCACAACAGTTCGGCGAACACGAACCCGTTGGCGCTGGGCCGCAAGGACGCCGGTTACCTGTTCATCGACGGCCGGATCGTGCCCGACTACTTCAAGGTCATGCTGTCGGGCGTCTCGGATTGGTATCGACGCGAATACACGTGGACGGGATCCGGCGAGATGCCCGCGGCGCGTCGCGGCATTCCCGCTCGGGCACCGGCGTTCGAGCACACGGGTGTCGCCCCCGACGCGCGTCCACTGATCGTGCACGTCGTGCACAGCCTGGCGGTGGGTGGACTGGAGAACGGGCTCGTCAATCTGATCAATCACCTGCCCCGCGATCGGTATCGCCACGCGGTGATTTGCCTTACCGACTACACCGACTTCAGGAACCGCATCCGGAATCCCGACGTCGAGGTATTCGCCCTGCACAAGCGTCCGGGCAAGGACTTCCCGGTCTTCGTCAGACTCTGGAAGCTGCTGAGGCGCCTGCGTCCCGACATCGTTCACACGCGGAACCTCTCGACGCTGGAAGCCCAGCTTCCGGCGTTCCTGTCGGGTGTTCCGCATCGCGTGCACGGCGAGCACGGACGCGACGCCGACGACGTGGACGGCACGCGCAGGAAGTACCAGATGCTGCGGAAGCTGTTCAGGCCGTTCGTGCACCAGTACGTCGCGCTGTCTCACGACCTCGAGCGTTACCTCCGACGCCGGGTGGGTGTTTCCGAGCGGCGGCTCGTGGTCCTGTGCAACGGCGTCGACACGGGGAAGTTCTCGCCCGGGCGGTCGGGAGCCCGGGATCGACTGCAGCTGGGTTTCCTCGGGCGCGATGTCATCATCGTCGGCACGATAGGGCGCATGGAGGCCGTCAAGGACCAGATCACCCTCGTCCGCGCATTCGTGCGCATGGTACAAGGTGGTGCCGGCCGGTACGATCACGTGAGGCTGGTGGCGATCGGGGACGGGACGCTGCGAGCGCCGGCGCAGCGTCTGCTGGAGGAAGCCGGCCTGACGGATGCGGCTTGGCTTCCCGGCGAGAGAGACGATGTTCCCGAGCTCCTCCGCGCCATGGACATCTTCGTGCTTCCATCGCTCGCGGAGGGCATTTCCAACACGATCCTCGAGGCGATGGCGAGTGGCTTGCCCGTCGTGGCAACCAACGTGGGCGGCAACAGCGAACTGGTCGCGGCCGGGAAGACCGGCATCCTGGTTCCGCGCGCAGACCCGGATGCAATGGCGGAAGCCATCCGCCGCTATGTTGACGATCCGTTGCTGCGAAGAGAGGATGGGGCGCGTGGCCGAACGCGATGCGAGAAGGAGTTCAGCATCGACGCCATGGTAGAACGCTACGCCGCACTCTACGACTCGCTTCTGGACGCCAGTAGATCTGGGGCCCACCCCAGCCGGGTTGTGGGCGCAGGTTAGACCGGATGGCGAGGCATTCTTCCGGACCATCCGCGGCGACAGGGCGGCGCGGCGCGATGCTGGCGGGTTTCGTCGTGCTCGCTCTCGTGATCACGGCGGCCGCCATCCTCTATCGCACGGACTCCCGATTCGTCGACTGGCCGCTGCCGCGGGTAGCCACGGATCGGCTCTTCGACATCGGGATCGTCGATGCGAACGGCGACGACCTCCTCGACGTCTACACGACGAACCACCACTTCCGGCAGTCGCTGCTGATCGCTACGGGCAAGGGGGAGTACAACGACGTCGTCGCGCCATGGGGGCTCGACCAGAGCAAGGACTTCCCGCTGGCGGAGTTGTCCTTTACCGGGCCGACGATGGACAAGCCCGGCATCTACGTGTTCTGGCTCGGCACGGACCTCCTGGTTCAGGGGCACGGGTTGCAGGCGGCGGACGCGTGGCGCGGCGAGATCCGGATGAACGATCCCGTCAAGGTGATGAGGACGGATGGAGTGACCGTCCAAGTCCGGGAGGCCGGGTCGCTGGCGGAGGAGTCGGTCGTGCGGTTCGCCGGCAGCGGCATCGGACACTTGCGCCTGAGGCCCGGAGGTCAGGGATTGCCAATCACGTTTCACTTCGACGAGCCTCCGCGGATGGAGCAGGTGTTCGTGGGCAGGGGAGCGGTCGTGCCGAAGTCGCGTACCTTCGTGCTCGCGATGCTGGACAGGCACGCGATGGCCTGGGCGGATTACAACGGAGATGGCGTTCTCGACTTCTTCACCAATCGGGGCGCGCTGGGCGGCACGCTCCGGGCGCGATCCGAGGCGAACCGCCGGGACTTCAGGGATGAGCTCTTCCTGAGCGAGGGCGCCGGGCGCTTCGGTGAGGCGGCTTCACAGTTGGGTATCGAGAAGAAGGGATGCTCCGGTCGGCACGCGCGCTGGCTGGACCTCGACCGCGATGGCCGGCTCGACCTCTTCGTAAACTGCTACGAACGAGGCAACGTCGAGGGCAGCTACCCCAAGCAGCTCTGGCAGCAGGACGGAGGTGGCCACCTTCGAGACGTCGCAGAGGAGGTGCGACTCGGACTGCCGGACCAGCAGATGGGTGGATTTGCCTGGCTAGACGTCGAAGGAGACGGGGACGTCGATCTCGTGGCGTTCCAGCACGAGGGGCTGTTCCTCTATCGAAACGTCGAGGGACGTTACGCCCAGGAAGTCATCGTGCGGCGCGTCGCCGACGACGCCGTAAAGGTGGGGCGCACGACTGCGGACGAGTGGGAATACGACGGCAAGCTCACCGTCGCGGATTACGACGCAGATGGCGAGGTCGACGTCTTCTCCGCTTCCAAGCGGGGCAACTTCCTGCTGCGCAACGATGGCGGTCGTTTGGTCGCCGTCGATCCGGAGTCCGTGGGGCTGCCCGCCTCAAGCCTGACGGCGAGCTGGGTGGACTACGACAACGATGGCCTGTCGGACCTGCACCTCGTTCCCCAGGGTCTCTACCGGCAGACCCGGCCCGCGTGGTTCGAGCCGACGGGTATCCTGAAGGTCGATCCCGACCGATTCGACGCCTCGATCGTCAACTGGTTCGATCGCGACAACGATGGCCGGCAGGACGTGCTGGTGGCATTGCACGAGAAGCCTGGCTTCAAGCATTGGTGGGAGTTCTCGAAGAAGCCGAGGTCAGCGGCCATCTGGGACCTGCAGGGCTTCCGCAACGTGGGTCCCACTGGCAATTGGATCCAGATCAGGATCGAGGGATCCCGAGGGAATCCCCAGGCCATCGGTTCGCTGGTCACGGTCGTGACGGAACGCGGACGGCACGCGCAGGAGGTCGGCTCCACCGACGGCGCGTTCTTCTCACAGGGCCACTACCGGCTCTACTACGGCCTCGGGACCTCGACGCGGGCGAGCGAGATCACCGTCCGCTGGCCCGATGGGCACACGCGTACCCTGAAGGACGTCGAAGGCAACAGGCTGGTTGTCATCGGACGCGACGCCGCCCTTTGACGTCCCGGTTGGCGCTTACCGCGGCTCGTGCGCGGCAAGCCAACGCTCGAGCATCATGACGATCCAGATCATCACGCCGAAGTAGGTCGCGTGGGTGGTCTGGTGCTGCTGCAGCAGGCGTTCGATGTACGACCGCTTCATGTAGCCGCGCGCCATGAAGCTCTTCACGCTGTCGAGCGCGATGTCCCGCAGCGCGTCATCGCGCTCCATCCAGAGCCCGAACGGCAGGCCGAACCCGTGCTTGCTCTTGGCGATGGTCGCGTCGGGCAGGAAGTCCGATAGCGACTCCTTGAAGAACGGTCGGAGCTTCAGGCCCCGGACCTTCTGAACCGGCGACAGGCGGCCGGAGAACTCCACCATCTCCTCGTCCAGGAGGGGGTAGTGCACCTCGATGCCGGCGAGCTCGCA
>Ga0079037_100001250_pt1 | contig 13029 bp, 8 predicted proteins | sample Mud3Dept4metaG_FD_71479 | JGI IMG/M metagenome (GOLD analysis project Ga0079037, IMG submission 71479) | Freshwater wetland microbial communities from Ohio, USA, analyzing the effect of biotic and abiotic controls - Mud 3 Core 4 Depth 4 metaG | ecosystem: Environmental > Aquatic > Freshwater >... | reverse complement strand
CCATCCTTTGAGCTTCTTCGCCGCCGTGCCGAAGGGCCCGAGCTGGTAGACAGCCGCTCCGGCGGGTGAGAACGTGAACGCCTCGAACGGTTCGGCGACCATCTTGTCCAGGTACGCCGTGGGGGCGACCCCGGTCGAGACATGCGGGTTGAAATGCCGGCCCGCATATCTCGGCACGTATGCCGAGACGTAGTCGATGATGCTCGCGTCGAGGGCCGGGTCCCCGTGGGGAGCGGTAAACGCGCCGATGGGCCCGCGGTCGACCATGAACGGTCCGAGGGCGGCGACGATCTCGGCCTGAAGCCTGAGGATCTCCGGCGACGGCTTCGCGCAAATGCCCGCGACGCCATCCGCGCCCGTTGGTGCGTAGTAGTACTTGAACGCCTCGAGCCTCATGCGGTTCAAGTCGGCGCCCGCAAGGGCCTTGCCTGCGGCCGCATAGACCTGGTCGAGATCCGCCGTGCGAACGAAGGTCTGGAGCATCGTGATGTGCGGACGATGCGCCGCATCCAGGGCGAATCCCTTCGGGTTAACCTTGAGCAGGCGGGCGTTGTTGGCCTCGGCATGCCGGAGCATCGTGGCGTCCGGCTCCAGGAGGACGTCGATCGCGATGATGCCGGACTGCGGAACGGGGTACACCTGCTTCCAGTCGCTCTTCATGCTGACGACGGTCCAGCCGTCCTTCTGGGCGCGCTCCTCGAGAGCCGGCGTGAAGGCGCCCCCCGTCTTCACGACGGGCAGTCCACGCGCTGGACCGTAGGCGAATTCGCGCGCTGCGTCGTCGTGCAGCACGAGCAACTCGAACCGCGCGCCGCTGCCGCCCTGGGTGTACTCCAACATCTGCTGGTCGCCGACGGCATTCCCGAACGCGGCGATGGGCCGCCTGCCGATGTGTTCGTGGATGCCGATGACCTTGCCGGCTTTGTCGTCGTTGAAGTTCACCTCCGGCAGGCGGACGATCACCGGCTTGCCGTCCCGCATCTCGAGCATCGTCTTCACGCTGCTGCCGACGACCTGTTCCGGCGGAATGCCGTACACCCGCTCTGTCCACGCGCGCATGAACTCGATGCCGCCGCCGGACACGATGAAGGTCTTGAAGCCGTTCGCGCGAAGGTAGGCGACGAGCTCCAGCATCGGCTGGTAGACCATGTCCGTATGAAGCCTGCCGGTTACCGGGTGCTTGGCCTTCGCAATCCAGTTCCCGACGATCTGCTCGAATTCCGTCGCCGTCATGCCGGCGTGCGTGGCCATGAGCAGCTCGATGAGCGCGCGTTCGCCGCCGGCGAACGCCGTCTTCAGGTCGCCCTTGAGAAGCGAGGCGAACGGCTCCTGGTCCTTCCACTCGGGATGCTGCGGCGCCAGCTCCTTCACGCGGTCGAACACGAAGTAGAGCTGCACGGGCATCGGTTGCTCGCACCAGAGCGTGCCGTCGTTGTCGAAGACCGCGATGCGTTCGGGCACCGGCACGAAGTCCGGCGAGCCGGGTGTCGTGACCTTCTCCACGAAGGCGACGATCGACTGCTTGGCCATGCCGCCGTTCCAGGACGGCAGGGGATCGCCCGCCTGCGCCCCGGCGGCGACGACACTGGCGGAGACGAGCGCAAACGCGATAGGGAGTATTCGGAGTGAGGTTCTCACGGCCATTCCCCTTGACGCCTTTTGGACGTTGAAGGCTGCGATCGATCGCTTCGGGCGGTTGGGGCCGGGGATCACAAGGGTGATCCCCGGCCCTTGTGCGACGCTTACCGGCTGCCGGCGTTCGGGTTCTCGAGCTTTTTCATCACCTTGTCGATGACCGCCTTCATGCTCAGCGTGTCCGCGCCCTGGCTCGGCGGGTAGTCGCCCAGGCTCTTGAGATGCGCCGCCAGGAACGGGACCGCCCCGGTCCCGGCCCACATCTTGTGCGCGAAGAACTTCTGTCCGATGTAGGCGAACTCCTCCGAGTCGGGCGTCATCTTCTCCATCGGGTCCATCAGGAGGTTCACGACGTACGGCACGCTGGGATACGACTTCTCGTCGAACCAGCTCCCCTTGTGTTTCACGCCGATGTGCAGCTTCCATCCGTCCACGCGGACCGCCATCAGGTCCGTTTCGTCGTAGTAGAAGAACTCCCGGCGCGCCGACTTGTCGGTCGCGCCGGTCCACAACGGCAGGTTGTTGTAGCCGTCCAGGTGAACCTTGTACGTCGCGTCCCCCATTCTCTTGCCCGTCAGCAGCTCGTCCTTCAGCCCCGGCATGCCGGCCGCCGCGGCGAGCGTGACGAAGAGGTCTTCGTGGCTCTGAATGCCGTTCGAAACGCTGTTCGGCTTGATGTGCCCCGGCCATTTCACGAGCATCGGTGCCCGCAGGCCGCCCTCCCACGTCGTGCCCTTCTCACCCCGGAACGGCGCATATCCCGCGTCGGGCCAGAAGATAAGCTCGTTGCCGTTGTCGGTCGTGTAGATGACGATGGTGTTGTCGGTGACGCCCAGTTCCTGGAGCTTCTTGAGCAGCGAGCCCACGAGTTCGTCGTGCTCAATCATTCGCGCGCGCACCACGTCTTCCTCGGCCCGCCCCTCATCTACCGCCATCTGGACGTACTTCTTCGTCGGGTGCGACCAGACGTGAATCGCGGTCGAGTTGTACCAGCAGAAGAACGGTGTGCCGGCCTTGGCCGTCCTGTCGAGCCACTTCAAGGTCTCGGCCGTCACTTCCTGGTCGATGGTTTCCATCCGTTTGCGGGTCAGCTTGCCCGTGTCCTGGATCCTCTGCTTGCCGATGCGGCCGAACTTCGGGTCGGTCGTCGGGTCGTCCACGTTGGTCGCCCACGTGTGAAGCACGCCGCGCGGGCCGTACTTCTCCAGGTATTGGGGGTTCTTCTGCCCCGGGTAGTCGAGTTCCTCCGGCTCCTCTTCGGCGTTCAGGTGATAGAGGTTGCCGAACCACTCGTCGAACCCGTGGACGGTCGGCAGGAACTCGTTGCGGTCGCCCAGGTGGTTCTTACCAAACTGGCCCGTCGCGTAACCCTGCGACTTGAGCACCTCGGCGAGCGTGGGGTCCGACTTCTGGATGCCACGGGTGGAACCCGGCAGGCCGATCGTCGTCATGCCGGTCCGGATGGGCATCTGGCCAGTGATGAAGGCCGCACGGCCGGCGGTACAACTGGCCTGCGAGTAGTGATCTGTGAACAGCATTCCCTCGCGCGCGATGCTGTCGATGTTCGGCGTGCGCCCCATCATGCCGTGGGTGTACGCGCCGACGTTCCACATGCCGATGTCGTCCCCGAAGATGACGAGGATGTTCGGCCGCTTCGGTTCTGGTGCCGCCGCCGGCGCTTGCGGCGCTGCCGCGGGTGTGTTCGAGACGGCGGCGCGTTTCTGCTGGGCGCCGGCGGGTACCGGGCCCAGGAGCTGGACCGCGGCTGCCAGAGCCACGAGCCAGGCCAGTGTGTGTCTTCTCATTGGTGCTCCTCGGTGAATCGGCGACGGTGTCAACCGCGCTCGAACAGGCTCGAATCCTCTACGACAGCTCCTTCGCCACGCTCCGCGCGGCGGAGCCGATGGAAATCATCGAGAAGCCGCTGAGTATCAGGTTGACGCCCACCAGCGTGCCGATGGCCCACGTCCCCGAGAGCGGCCATTCCCGGAGCAGCAGGAACCCGAGCAGCACACCCATGACGGCGCTGAACAGCATCGAGCCCCATCCCTTCTGCGGCCGCACCTTGAACGCCAGGATGGCGCTCGAGATGCCGTCCACGACGAGGTAGACGCCCAGCATCAGCGTCAGCGTCGTCAGGCCGATGCCCGGCCGGCCCGACAGCGCGAGGCCGGCCACCAACGTGATCATGCCGCCGATAAACGCCAAGGTGCCCTGTCCGAACGATCCCGCGCTGAACGCACCGACAATGCGCGCGAGTCCGCCCATCAGCATCGCGATTCCGAGGAACAGCACGACGGTGAGGCCGCTGGCCAGGGGAGACCCCATGGCCAGGATGCCCGCGACGACCGTCACGACACCCAGCACCACGATCCATCCCGCGTTCTTAGCGGCCGTCTGCGCCCACCCGCTTACCATCTCTTTCAGATTCGTCATCTCACACCTCTTTCAACACAAGGCCCGCTCGTGGGCGGGCCTTCCCTCGCCACCTGCCAGGTCACGTCACACCGAACGCATTCCGATCCAGTCGTTCGACGCTCAGCAGCGGAAAGCCTAAGGTGTAGAGCTGCTCGAGCACGCCCATCAGCGCCGCCTGGTCCGCGAGCCAGCCTGTGAGTTCCGTGACGGCAGTGGCCCCACTCCGCTCGTGGACGACCGGCGTCATGTCACCCAGGCGTGCGGCCCGCAGGGGCTCCAGCCGGCCCTGAATCCGGATTCGATACGTCGCCCCGAGGTCTGCCAGGCAAGCCGTCATCGACGATCCCCCCCGGTCTCCGGACGCTCGCTGCGCCCGCGTCGAGCCACCGCTGCGGATGGGTCGCGCAACATGTCTTGAACTTAGAGCGGGCAGGCGATTCGCAACAGCCCCCGAGGCGGGGGATAAACGGGGGACGGCAGCCACATCGGCGGCCATGGCTGGGGCGCGAGGCTATCCTGGCCCGCTTCCCGAGCTGTCGTGCGAGTGTTGAGATTCGGCGAGAGCCGAATCGTCGGAATCCTGAAGGACGCGGAGGATGGCGTCCCCGCCGTCGGCGACGAACGCGGGCCGCCCGCACGAGCGGCCCGCGTCCCTGAGGGCCTGGCGACTACTGACGCATCAGGATTCTCCGCGCCTCCGCCTCAAGGGCTTCGTACGAGGCTTTTTCGACCGTGACGCCGACGAACCGGATGGTTCCGCCATGGAATGTGCCCGGCGTCTTGTATTCCTGGCTGACGGCGTCGCCGCTGTCATAGCCGACGCAGAGCCCGTCACCCGATAGCGTGAACTTGGCTGGCTGCGTCTTCATCGGCCCCTCGGCAACGACCTGGTCGTCGACGTAGAGCTTCATCGCGCCGAGGGACTCCTGGTGAGGACCGGCGCCGGTGCGCGTGAACTCCATGCCGAGCGTGTACTTGCCGGGCTTCAAGACCTGCTTCGACACGAAGTGCTGCTCGGGTTTGATGCCCAGGAAGTTGTATACGTAGTGGAGCTTGCGGTCCTTGATGAACAGGGCGTGCCCGCCAAAACGCGATCCGTGGGCGAAGATCACGCCGGCGGCATCCGCATCGGTGATCTCGACGTTGGCGAGGATCTTGAACGAGCGCTGGCGTACGCTGACGGCCACGCCTTCCGGGACTGGGGCGGTGCCCGGGTAATACACGTAACGGTCGCGCGCCGGTTCTCCCGAGGGACGCTCGATCAACAGAATCTCCGAGGCCGTGCGATCATCGACCGGCAGAGCCAGATTGATTCGGGCTTCTTCGTCCCACGCCATCTTCAGCGCCTCCAGCTTCTCGGGGTGCTGCTTTGCCAGGTCGGTCGATTCCGAGCGATCCACATCGACGTGGTACAGCTGCCACTGGTCCTGATCGAAATGGCCCTTGCCGGTAAACGGAGCGTGCACGGCGGCAGCCAGCCAACCGTTCTCCCAGATGCCGCGGGTGCCGAGCATGGAGTAGAACTGCCGCTTCTTCTGCGTCGGCGCATCAGGCGCCGATGCGAAGGTGTAGCGCATCGAGATGCCGGAGAGCGGGAACTGCTCCACGCCACGGTAGACCTTGGGCATCTCGACCCCGACGATGTCGAGGATCGTCGGGACGATGTCGACGGAATGGTGGTACTGGCTGCGGACTTCCCCGCGCGCCTTGATGCCCTTCGGCCAGCAGATGACGAGCGGGTCGGCCGTGCCGCCGGAGTACTGGGCGTAGCGCTTGAACATCTGGAACGGTGTCGAGAACGCGGTCGCCCATCCGGTGGGGAAGTGGCCGTAGGTGTCCGGCCCCCCGAGCTTCTGGAGCAGCTTCATGTTCTCGGCCAGATCATCGGGATAGCCGTTGAAGAACTTGTTCTCGTTGACGGAACCGTTCGGCGTGCCTTCGCCGGAGGTGCCGTTGTCCGCCGCGTAGAAGACGACCGTGTTGTCGAGTTGCCCGGATTCTTCAAGGTAGTCGATGACGCGGCCGACCTGGGCGTCGGTATATTCCGAGAATCCGGCCCAGACCTCGGCCATGTGCGAGAACAGCTTCTTCTCGTCCGCGTTCAGGCTGTCCCACGGGCGGACATGGTCGGCCTTGTTGGCCTGCTCGTCGGGCATCGGATTGATCGGTGTGAGCTTCGTGCCCTTCGGCACGATCCCTTTTTCGATCATGCGCGCCAGCACCCAGGTGCGGTACGCCTCGTAGCCGTCGTCGAACTTGCCCTTGTACTTGTCGATGTACTCCTGCGGGGCGTGGTGCGGGGCGTGGTTGGCGCCCGGATTGTAGAACATGAACCACGGCTTCGAGGGGCTCGAGGCCCGCTGGTTCCGGAGCATCGTGATCGCCTGATCGGCCAGATCCTTGGACAAGTGGTAACCCTGTTCCGGTGAGGCCGGTGGCTCAATGAAGTGGTTGTCCTCGACAAGGTCCGGATACCACTGATTGGTCTCGCCGCCGAGGAACCCGTAATAGCGCTCGAATCCCTGGCCGAGCGGCCAGTTCTTGCGGTCGCCGCCCTCGGCGACGTCCTGCTCGGGAACGTTGTGGTTCTTGCCCAGCCAGAACGTGCTGTAGCCGTTGTCCTGGAGGATCTGCGCGACGGTGGCGGATTGCGGCGGGATACGGCCGCTCCAGCCTGGAAACCCGTTGGAGGCTTCCGTGATCGCGGCCATGCCGTTCAACGTGTGGTTGCGTCCAGTCAGGAGCGTCGACCGTGTCGGCGAGCACAGCGCCGTCGTGTGCCACTGCGTGTAGATCAGCCCCTGGTCGGCCAGCCGTTGGAGCGTCGGCATGTTGACTCGGCCGCCGTACGGCGACCACGCGGCGAGTCCGGTATCGTCGTAGAGCACGAAGAGCACGTTGGGTGCACCCGCGGGTGCTTTCTTCGGCGTGAACGGCCCCCAGTCGGGCTTCGAATCGCGAACGTCCAGCGCGATCGTGCCCTTGAAGTCCTTGTAGGGTCCGACGGGTTGGTCTTGCTGAGCCGTCGGTGTGCACGCTGGCAACGCACACAGCGCGAGCGCGAGCACGGTCACGGGCGTTGTGGCTCTCATCGCGTCATGTCCTCCTGGCTTCCGCCTTCGTCAACCTTCGGCGCGTGCGCCGACCTGGAACACCGGTCGTTCGTTCGTGCGGCTCCACCTCGACGCCTGCGGCACTAGCGCCGAGTCCGTGGCCGCTTCCGCGTCTCTCCCTTCGCCTCGGCCGAATGACGGCGCAATCGACCGGCCGGACGGAGGGTGATACGTAGCTCCGACGTTACTTCGGGCGGGAGTCTCTGACCAGCCCCCGACGCGGGGGATAATCGGGGTACGGCGGGGTGCTGGACTAGGCACGGGGGCCGATCAGACGCTTGGCCACCCCCATGGCGACGGCTTCACGCCGCCCGTGGACGTCGAGCTTCTGATAGAGATTGCGGGTGTGCCTCTTAATCGTCTCCGACGAGACGTGCAGGCGGTCGGCGATCTCCTTGTTGGAGAGCCGCTGTGAGAGCAACTCCAGTACGTCGATCTCCCGGTTGGTCAATTGCAGTTCGGCCACGGGCGGCGCGGGTTGGTCATCGGCATGAGCGGTAGGCCCTCCTGCGGCCGCAGTCAGCAGGATTCCGACAAACCCCTGCCGACCGTCGCGCGCCGCGAGCGCCTCGAGCAGGCCCGTCAGCCGCGGGCCACGATCGATAAACGGGCGCACGAGAACAGCCGGCTCCGCACGGCGCACGGCGCCCGCGAGCGCGTCCAGCGCCGCCTCTTCCGCCCCGCGATCGGCGAGGGCCTGCGCACGGAGCACCGAGAACACGATCGATTGGACGACATTCTGGACGGCGTCGACCCGGTCGAGCGAACGCTCGATGACGGACAGAGCCGATTCCCGCGCCGCCGGAGAACGATCCCGCAGAAGCGTTTCGGCGTAGGTCACCGCGGGCACTTCAAGCCAGAACGACATGGAGTCGTCGGCCGCCGGCGGTGCGGAGACCGCCACCGGGCCATCGCCGGCGTCCAGGGTCAGGCGCACATCGAACCAGTCGGCGATGCCCAGCGACACCGGATCGCCAGCCTGCAGCGCTGCGGCACGCACCTCCGCCGCGTAGCGTACGACGCGATCGGTGTCGCCCGCGGCTCGCGCGATGAGACAGAGCCCGATCAGGGCATCCTGATACGTGCGTGTGTTGACCTGGTACCGGATCTCCACGACCTGGCGAAACTCGGCGGCCGCAGTGTCGAGCCGGTTCTGCGCGTAGGCGACCAGCCCGAGCATGTGATGCGCGTGTCCCAGGTGGTACTGCTCGATCGGCGTCGCATCGTGGAGCGCCAGCATTCTCCGCGCCGCGAGCGTCACGGCGCTCAGCTCCGCCGCGTACCAGTGGATGACGGCTTTCGAGAGCAACTGCAAGGCGATGCCCGGCTCCCCGGTGGCGCTCGCGTCCTCGAGGGCACGGTCGAGCAGCGCAAGGGCCTCGCGCCTCCGGCCGGTGACGGCCAGGCCGGCGGCCTTGTACCGAGTCGCCAGCCAGCGGGCCATGCCGCCCCGCCGCGGCGGGAGGGCGCTCAGGGCGCGTGAGGCGGCCTCCACGGCGCCGGTCGCGTCGCCGCTCCAGTAGTGCACGAAGGCTGCCAGGGCATCGACGTCCGCATCGAATCTCACGCCTGCTGGTGCAGAGCGCCTGGGTGCCGGCGTCTGCAGGAGCGGCGCCGCTTCGTCGATGAGCTCGCTCATGCCGCGCAGGTCCCATTTGGCCATCCTGAAGTAGGCGTGGGCCACCAGAAGGGGGAGCCTGTTGCGCTCGGCGCCGGCGGGAAACAGCGACAGCCAGCGCTGCAGCACCTGTCTGGTCATGTCCGCGTCGAGCACGGCCCTGACGTTCGCGCCGAGCAGCTCGGCCGCCGCGTCGATCGCCCCGGCGCTGATCAGGTGCCCGAGCGCCTCCTCGACGAACCCTTCGCGCGCGAACCACTCGGCTGCCGCGCGGTCGATCTCCGCCCGGCGCTCAGGCCGTGACAGGCCCGGAAGGTGATGCAGGAGCAGGTCCTGGAACAGGTGGTGATAGCGGTACCACTCCCCGTCAGCGTCGAGGGGAACGAGGAAGAGATTCAGATGCAGGACGCGGGCGAGGAGCTCGCGCGCGGGGCGCTCCTTGGGCCGACCCGCCAGCAGGTGGGCGCACAGCGGCGCCGAAAAGCGCGGCAGGGGTGCGGTCACCGTCAGGAAGTTCCGGATCTCGGGCGGCTGGGCGGCGATGACCTCCGCCACGAGGTAGTCGGCCACGAGTTGATCGGTGACGACGAACGCGCGCGCCTTTTCCTCGGGACGAGCCGAGTTCCGCAGCGACAGCTGCATTAACCGCAGCGCGGCGACCCATCCTTCGGCCCGGGCATGGAGCCGCTCGATCGTGCTGTTCGACAGGTCCGCCCCTCGCTCCGCCGCGAAGAAGCGGCGCGCCTCGTCGATCGAGAACCGGAGGTCGCGGGCGCGAAGGTCGCCGAGCCATCCCTTCGCGCGCCAGCGCCCCAGCGGCCAGGGCGGGTCCACCCGCGACAGCACGAGCAGGTGCATCGACGGGGGCATCGTCTGTACCAGGCGCTCGACCAGGCTGTGGATCTCGGTCGATTCGAGCGTCTGATAGTCGTCGAGCACGAGAATCAGGGGCGACTGGGCCGCGGCCAGCTCCGAGACGAGCACCTCACACTGATATGCGAAAGGGAGCGGGGTGCGCGCCGCGATCAGGGCCGCGGTTTCCGGCAGCCGATGCGGCGTGCTGTCCTCGACGGCGGCCACGAGGTAGCGCACGAATCGATCCGGATCGCTGTCAGCCGTGTCGAGCGCCAGCCACGCCGTCGGCACGGGCTGCTGCGCCAGCCACTGCGTGGTGAGGGTCGTCTTGCCGAAGCCCGGCGGTGCCGACACCAGGGTGATCCGATGCTGCTCGACGGCCATGTCGAGCCGCTCGACCAGCCCGCGGCGTTCCACGAACTCCGGCCGTGTCGGTGGCCTGGTGAGCTTCGTGCGGATGAGCACACCATCGGGACGGAGTCTCTTCCGGTTGGCGGTCCTCACAACGTCTCCCGAATTGATTGAAAAGTCGGCGAAGTCTTGTACGCTCCGCCCTCCTCCGACAATCAACGCTTCACGTCCCACTCCTTGAGCTGCTTCGCGGCCGTCCCGAACGGGCCAAGCTGGTAGACGGCCGCACCTGCGGGTGCGAACGTGAACGCCTCGAACGGCTCGGCGATCATCGTGTCGAGGTACGCTTTCGGCGCAGCGCCGGTCGCCTCGATTCAAACCAGAGCCATCACTGCCTGGCGCCTTCCAACTGCAACGCGACGTATGGCGAGGCGCTCTCCAGCCGGGCGCCGCGCTCCTGTATCAACAGCAGCGTCTGGAGGCCTGCGGGGTCGGCCGAAACCAGGTCCGTCAAGTCCAGCCGCAAGGGTGGCGGAGCGTCCTCGCACAGTCGCATCAGTGCGTCCGCATGCTCACGCTGCAGGCGTCCCGCCAGCCGGACAACGCGGAAGCCCGCGTAGGCGTCGATCTCGGCCTTGAACTGCACCGTCGTCCATGGAGCAAGAAGGAGACCAGAGACCAACGACGTGGCTCGATGGCAGCGAACGTCTTGTGACAGAAGGAGTTCGGGTCGAAGTCCGTAGCGCTCACGCTGGGAAGCCGATCCAGATGTCGTAACATACTGTTATTTCATATCGATATATTGTCATTCTTGCGCCTGCGGGCTTTGCGGCTGCGTGAATCCGTCGTGACGGACCTACCCCACGAAGCAAGTCGCCTGGTGGCACACAATCTCTGGTGACAACATGTTGCGAGCGGCCCTGGCCTGCGCTACGCTTGCACGGCTGTACTCAGTGGTTGTGCGTCATGCCTCAAGACGATCCGCGCGCCTTGGAACGAGAGCTTGCCTCGTTCGAACGCCTCGCGGCAGATATCTCGTCGCGGTTCAATCTCCTGTCTGCGGACGAGCTTCCCGCCGCGATCGAGGGCACGCTCCAGCGTGTCGTCGAGACGCTGGACGTTGACCGCTCAACGGTCTTGGAGTTCACGGACACCGCGGATTTCGTCGAGACGATACACGTATGGGCGAGGCCCGACGTCCCGCCGCTGAGCCTCCCGAACGTCAAGGCCGTTCCCTGGTTCCTTCGCCTCCTGCAGCGGGGTGAGGTCGTGCGCCTCGCCGACCTCGAGCGCGACCTCCCGCCCGAAGCCGCCGCCGAGCGGGCCTACGGTCGACAGACCGGTCAGAAGTCCATCTTGACCGTCCCGGTGTCGCTCGGCGGACGGCTGGTCAGTGCGCTGTCAGTCGGGACCTTTCGGCGCCACCGTGACTGGCCGGAGCCACTGGTCGAGCGCGTGCGGCTGATTGCTGAGATCGTTGGTGCGGCGCTGCAGCGCCGAAGGCAGGAGCTGGCCCTGCGCGCCAGCCTGGCCGAGATCGAACGCCTGAACCGCCGGCTGCAGGCCGAGAACGTCTACCTGGAGGAGGAGGTCAGGAGCAGCCGCGAGTTCAACGAGATTGTCGGGAAGAGCGACGCCCTGCGCCTGGCACTCGGACGCGTGGAGCAGGTCGCGGCCACGGCCAGCACCGTGATGCTGTACGGCGAATCCGGAACCGGGAAGGAGTTGTTCGCGCGAGCGATCCACGACCTGAGCCCGCGCGCCAAGCGGCCGCTCGTGCGGGTCAATTGCGCAGCCCTCCCCGCGGGGTTGATCGAAAGCGAGCTGTTCGGGCACGAGAAAGGCGCGTTCACCGGAGCGGTGGCCCAGCGCCTCGGGCGCTTCGAAGTGGCCGACGGCGGCACGCTCTTCCTCGACGAGGTGGCCGACCTGCCGATCGAGCTCCAGGGCCGGCTGCTGCGCGTCCTGCAGGAAGGTGAGTTCGAGCGCGTGGGCTCCTCGCGCACCATGCGCGTGGACGTCCGTGTGATCGCGGCAACCAATCGCGATCTCGATGCCCTCACGCGTGACGCGAAGTTCCGCCTCGACCTGTTCTACCGGTTGACGGTGTACCCGATCCTGCTGCCTCCGCTGCGCGATCGGCCTGAGGACATCCCTGAGCTGGTGTGGTTCTTCATCACGCGCCACCAGCGGCGGATGGGGCGCCACATCACACGAGTGCCGCGCGCGGCGATGGATGCGCTTCAGCGCTACGACTGGCCTGGAAACCTGCGCGAGCTGCAGAACGTGGTCGAGCGCGCGATGATCCGATCGACGGGCGATGTGCTGGAGATTGACGAGAGCCTCGGGCTCAACCGCAGGCGCCCGGCGGGCCGCACCGGCGCCCGTTCGTTGGCTGCCGCCGAGCGGGCGCACATCGAGGCGGTGCTCGACGAGTGCGCGTGGCGCATCAACGGTCCCGGCCACGCGGCCGAGCAACTCGGCCTCAATCCCAGCACGCTTCGCTTCCGCATGAAGAAGCTCGGCCTCACGCGGTCGGCTTCCGGAACGAGACGTCGGTGACGCTCTCCCGGCCGACGTGTTCGGGCGAGATCTACACTGCCCAGCGAGAGCTCTCGCGGACACCGGAAGTGTTAGCGATGTCTCCGGACCGATCTGTAACGCATGTGTCCGGAATGGACCCCGAAAGTGTTACCGATGTCTCCGGAATGATCTGTCACCCATGTGTCCGGAATGCACCCCGAAGACGTTGGCTGGGTGTCAGGGACGGTTTTCGAACCTGGGTCATCGAGAACGCCGCGTAAGTACCGCGCGGCATTCGGTCGCCCGGCCACACGCCGTGAGCGGCCGCCGCCGGGCGTGAGGCCCGGCGGCCCGCAAACCTTCACTTACTTCTTCGGTCTCGGCGGGAAGTCCTTGAGCAGCTTCGCCATCGCCTTGTCGAGGTTCTTCTGCCGCTTCTCCGGGTCCTTCTCTCCACTAAGCGTCTTGCTCGCCTGGCCCTTCCAGACGAGTTCCTTGGCCGCGCTGTCGTACATG
>Ga0079037_100001249_pt1 | contig 13031 bp, 14 predicted proteins | sample Mud3Dept4metaG_FD_71479 | JGI IMG/M metagenome (GOLD analysis project Ga0079037, IMG submission 71479) | Freshwater wetland microbial communities from Ohio, USA, analyzing the effect of biotic and abiotic controls - Mud 3 Core 4 Depth 4 metaG | ecosystem: Environmental > Aquatic > Freshwater >... | reverse complement strand
GGCGATGCGCGCGACCCGCACGCCCTGGCCCGCCGCCGACGCGCTGCGGTCGAGGACGGAGCTCGCATAGACGTCGGCGAACTCCGCCCGCGACTCCTTGAAGCCGGTCGTGCCGGCGTTCGCGATGTTGTTGCCGGTCACCGACAGGTCGGTCGACGCGGCGTTGAAGCCGCTGAGTGCGATGCGGAAGCTCATCGTTCGTCTCCTCGTGAGGAATCAGTGGATCTCGCGGATGTCGGCGAAGGGCACGGTGCCGAGGCCTGCCAGATCGAGCGTCAGTCCGCCCTGGTCGCCCAGGTTCACGCTGTCGACCCTGGCGTAGATCTGAGTGTCTACGGCGTGGGCCTTGTCGCCCGAGAGCGCCTCGGCCTGGACGTAGTAGGTGCCGGCCGGCGCATAGGTGCCGGCGGCGGTCATGCCGTCCCAGCTGAACCGCAGGTCGCCGGCGGGGTGGCCGCCGAGGCTGAGGTCGCGGACCAGGGCGCCGGCGCCGTTGTAGATGTGCAGCACCACGTCTGCGGCGGAGGCGTCGAGCCTGGCGATGCCGCGCATCGGCGTGCCCGGCGCCAGCGCCGCGACACTGCCCGGCACCAGCACCTCGCGTCCGATCAGGTTGCCCGCCTGGATCGCCTGACCCGAAGTGAGGCTGGACGCCAGGCCCTCGAAGGTCTTGTTCAGCTTGTCGATGCCCGACACCGTGCCGAACTGGGCGATCTGGCTCAGGAACTCGCCGTTCTCCATCGGGTCCATCGGGTTCTGGTTCTTCAGCTGCGTGACCATCAGCTTGAAGAAGTCGTCCAGACCGAGGTCGTTGCGCTTGCGCTCGGTCTGCTGACGTGCGATCCCGATGGCGTCGAATGGGTTCGTCGCGGTCGAGGCGGTCGTGATGCTCATCTGTCGATCCTCAGCGGCCGAGGTTGATCAGCGCGACCAGCATCTGGCGGGCCGCGTTGATGACCTCGACGTTGTTCTGGTACGAGCGCGAGGCCGAGATCATGTTGGCCATCTCCTCGACCGGATTGACGTTGGGCCGGTAGATGTAGCCCTCGCCGTCGGCCATCGGGTGGTGCGGCGCGTAATCGCGGGTGAGCGGGGCCGGGCTCTCGACCACACCGGTCATGCGCACGCCGTTGGCTGCGCCCCGCGGGTTGTGCTGGTCGAGCACGGTCTGGAAGACGGGCTGGCGGCTGCGGTAGGTCGCATCGGTGCTGCTCGACACCGCGTCGACGTTGGCGAGGTTGCTCGCGACCAGGTTCATGCGCAGGTTCTGTGCGCTCATCCCGGAGCCGGCAATGTCGAAGACCTTGAAGCTGGACATGGCTAGTCACCCTTGATGGCGGTGAGCAGGCTGCGGAGCCTGCCCTCGAGGAAGCGCAGGCTGGCCTGGTACTGCATCGCGTTCTGGCTGAACGCGACCTGCTCGCGCACGACGTCGACCGTGTTGCCGTCGACCGACGGCTGCGTGGGGTTGCGGTACTGGAGCTGGCCGGCGGCGACGGGGCCGCTGTCGCTGCCGATGTGGCCGGGCTGGGTGGCGGCGAGGCGCACCGGGCCGGGCAGTTCCTGGCGCAGGACCGCGGCGAAGTCGACGTCGCGCGCCTTGAAGCCGGGGGTGTCGGCGTTGGCGAGGTTGGCCGCGAGCACCTCGCTGCGCGCCGCGCGCAGGCGCAGGGCGTGCTCGTGGATTCCGAAGGCCTCGTCGATCTTCATGCTGTCGGGTCCCTGTCGGCCGAATGCGTGTGACAGGGCGGCAGCACGAGTCGTGCCAGCGCTGCTCCTACCGGCAGGTGGCCCGCCCTCGGGCCGATGATCGCGGCGGGGCGCCGCTCCCACCACGCAGGAAATCGGCAGCGACGGGACAGGAGCGTCGTCCACGGCGCGCCGTTCCGCACGGACGGGCGGCGGCAAGACCTTGCCGCCCGCGGCAAGCCGCGGCTGCCGCCCGCCCTACCTCTTTCTGTAGTAGCCCGCCCCGTCCGCCGACAGGACCTCGAAGGCGTCGTCGAGCCCAGCCGGGTCCTCGGCGGAACCGAGGAAGAGATACCCCCCGCTCTTCAGCGAGCGGACGAGTCGCGCCAGCACTTCGTGCCTGAGGGGGGTGGCGAAGTAGGCCAGCACGTTGCGGCAGAAGATCACGTCGAAATGCCCGAGCACGTCGAGGCCGCGCGTGAGGTTGAACTCCCGGAACACCACGCGCTGGCGGATCTCCTGGCGCACCGACAGGCAGTCTCCCGGCGCGGGCGCGAAGAAGCGCTGGCGCTGGTCCTCGGACAGACCGCGACCCGTGCCGCTCCCGCAGTAGAGACCGCGACGCGCCTCGTCGAGGACCGAATGCGCGATGTCGGTGGCGACGATCTCGACACCGCCCGGGAACCGATCCGGCGCGCTCCGCAGGTAATCCTGGACGGCCATGCTGATGGAGTAAGGCTCCTGGCCCGTGCCGCAGCCCGCTGACCAGATCCGCGCACGGCCGCCGGGCAGCGCGGGAAGAATCTCGCCCCCCAGGACGCGGAAGTGGGCCGGGTCCACGAACCACGATGTCTCGGGAGTGGTCATCGTGGTGATGACGGCGGCGCGCAGGCGCGCGTTCGCCGCGGTTTCCAGTGCACGGACGACGTCGTGCAGCGACGCGAGGCCGTGCTCCCGCATCAGGTGCATGAGCCGGCTCTCTATCAGCGATTCCTTCCCGGGTCCGAGGACGATGCCGCACGTCTGCCCGAGATAGCGCTGGAACGCCAGGTAATCGGACGCGCGGAGCGGCGCAGGCTCCGCCCGCCGCCGGCCGGCCTGCGCCAGTGACGCGGTTCGCTCTGTCGACTCGGCCCTCTTCCTGCGCACGCGTTCCTCGTCTCCGGAGGCAACCCGGTTCTGGAGCGATCTGGATAGCGGCGCCCCGGAGGCCGGCTTGAGCCCGCGAGCCGGCACGCCGCTTGCCCCGAGTGCAGACACGAGCCCCTGAGCGTCAAGAAGCCGACACCCCAACGCCATGAACCGACTGCCCGCCGCCCTGCTGACCTCTGCCCTCGCCGTCGCCCCGCTCGCTGCCACCGCAACCGACGAAGCGGTCCAGGATCCCGAATCCATCCGCGAGACCGCCCGCCAGTTCGCCGCGGGGATGGCGGCCGCCGAGGGCGGTGCCGCGCGGATCGAGGTCGGCGCCCTCGACCGCCGCCTCCGCCTGCCCCAGTGCGACAAGCCGCTCACCGCCTACCTGGGCACGGGCAGCCGCGCCGCGACCCGCCAGAGCATCGGCGTCCGCTGCGAGGGCACCGTGCCCTGGAGCCTCTTCGTACCCCTCAGCATCGAGCGGCCCGGCCAGGTCGTCGTTACGGCCCGCCCGATTCCGCGCGGCCAGGTCATCACGGAAGACGACGTGCGGCTCGCCGAGCGCGACCTGGGGACGCTGCACCGCGGCTACCTCACCGACCCGGCGCAGGCGGTCGGCCAGCGGGCCGAGCGCGACCTGCCCGCGGACGAGGCGCTGGTGCCGGGCAACGTCGGCAAGCCGAACGTCATCAAGCGCGGCGCCGAGGTCACCATCATGGCCGCGGATGAGCTGCTCGACGTGCGCGTCAGCGGGGTCGCCCTCGCCTCCGGCGGCCTCGGCGAGCGCATCCGGGTGCGCAACGCGAGCTCGAAGCGGGAGCTCGATGCGGTGGTCGTCGGCGAGGGCCTCGTCCAGGTCGCGCCCTGACCCGCCCGTGCAAGAGAATTGTCACCTGGCCCAGCCACTTAGCCGGCCAACGCCTGGGAACGAGCCTCCCCGGGGCGAAGCCCGTTCGCAAATCCGCATTGGGCTCAACCACTTGCTAAAGTTCGGCCGCCGTTCACCGATACAGACGACGGAAATCGGACACAGGCAGGTGAATGCATGGCCATCGATATCCACGGATTCTCGAAGCCGCTGGTCAATGACAGCGTGGAGAGCAGTGCCGCCGTCGGCAGCAGGTCGGCGAAGCCCGCGGCCGGCAGCGGTGCCGGCGCGCCTACCGATCAGGTCAGCCTGACGGCCTCCGCGGCGCTGTTGAAGGAGCTGGAGAAGGAGATCGTCCAGCTGCCGGTCGTCGACACCGGCCGGGTCGAGGCCGTGCAGCGGGCCATCGCGACCGCCACCTTCCAGATCGACCCACCGCGGGTCGCGGACAAGCTGCTGCAGCTCGAGCTGATCATGAATGGCAGGGGGTGAGTCGATGCCGCGGCCCAGCACCTCGATCGATTGGTCCGTCATCCCCTGGGACGAGCTCGCGGCCACCGGCGACGAGCTGCTCACCGTGCTCGACGACGAGCGCGACGCACTCCTCGGCCGGGACCCTGCCGCCCTCGAGCGCACCGTCGAACGCAAGCTCGCGCTCCTGTCGTCGATCGAGACGATGCTCAAGGCTCATGCCGCCCGGCCACTGCAGGAACACGGCGTGGACACGCTGCTGCGCGCCCGCGTCGACCAGGTGCTCGAGGAGGCGATCCGCCGCAACGAGCTGAACGGCCGCATCGCCGCCCAGCGTGAGATCGGCGTCCGCCAGGCGCTCGACGTGATCACCGGCAAGTCCACGGCCCCCACGGTCTACGGGCGTGGCGGGCGTGGCACCGCGCGCCGCGGCGGCCATTCCATCGGAGTCGCCTGATCACACCGTAGCGTCCGCAATGCCCGAGCCCCTGCGCATGTCAGCGACCGACTCCGCAGAACCGCCGCAGAGATCGAGCCGCTTCGCGGTTACGCGCAAGACGTCCATCATGCGCCTGCTCCAGCTGCTGGAGCGGCGCAAGCTGCTGCTCGACGTGCAATGGCCCGGCGAGACGCAGCGCTACGCGACCGCCCTGCTCGGCATCTATCCGGAGCAGGGATTCATCGTCCTCGACGAGCTGAACCCGCGCGCCGGCCATCACAAGCTGATGGCGCGCGGCGAGCTCACCGCGGTCGGCCGGCTCGACGGCGTGAGCATCAAGCTCACCACGCGGCTCCAGGAGATGCGCGAAAAGGACGGCGTCGCGTTCTACAAGCTCGCCTTCCCACAGCAGATCTACTACGTCCAGCGCCGCGACAGCCATCGCATCAGCCTCGTCGGCACGCCCACCCGCTTCGAGGGACAATGGGCGCGCGGCGGGGACGCCACCACCCTCACCGGCAACGTCAGCGACGTCTCGGCCGACGGCGTCGGCCTCCTGCTCGACGGGGAGCTGGCACTGCACCAGGGTGACACGCTGACCCTTTGCCGGGTCTGCCTGCCGCAGGACGGGAACGTCGACTTCGACCTCGAGGTCCGCCACGCGGTCTACCTGCCCGCCCGCAAGCTCACGCGCGTCGGCGCGCGCGTCCGCAACATCGACCCGCACTCCCGCCACCGCGTCGAGGCGGCGATCGCGCGCATGGAGCGCGACCTCGCCAAGCGCCAACGGCCCGACTGAGCGGGCGCGTGCGCGGCACCCTCGCCACTCGCGGCCGACAAACACAGGCTGCGCGAAACGAGATCCGACCCACCCAGCACGGACCAACCGCTTTACAACTTCAGCCACTCGCCGCCATGAGACAAGACATGTTCCTAGCCCGTCCGGTAAGCGGCGACCCTGGACCGGAACAGCCGGCGCCGTTCGATTTCGAGACGGCGAGAGCCAGGATCGGGGAGTCGAGGGAGCGCGGAGACCTGCAGGAACTAGCCTTCCACTGCGGCCAGATCTTGATCATGGCCCAGAAGCAAGGCCGCCGGCCGGATCCTGACGCGCTGGACTTGCTGGCGAGACTGCTGCTGATCGACCCCGAAGGCCTGGACATCGGGCCCATCATGCTGCTGTTGCGAGCGTACCCGCGGCTCCGCCGGGTCATCGAGTTCGACATGCACCGGCTCCTCCAGGACGACGAGCCGCAGATACGCCAGATCCTGATCGCAGGACTCGATTCCAGGGTGAACAGGTTCGGCTTCCTGATGGTAAAGGACGGGGTGATTGACCGCTTCATCGACTTCACAAAGTCGCCTTACCCCGTGAACGCCGACGCGCGCCAGAGAATTCACACTGTATGGATCGAAGCGACGAGTCATTGCAACCAGAAGTGCACCTTCTGCCCGGACCCGAAGAGGGAATCCCCGCGCGAGCTGATGGATCTGGAACGTTTCAAGAAGCGCGCCCGTGAGCTTCACGACAACTTCGACATCGGCTATTGGCAGCTCAACGCCTATGGCGAGCCACTCCTGCATCCCAAGCTGGGGGAGATGATCTCGTTCATCAAAACCGAGCTCAGGTCCCCCGCCCCGGTCTTCTTTACAACCCATGGGCTGACTCTGACGGACAAGCGGATCGATAGGCTCCTTACGACCCTGCCGGACGAGGTCATGATCTCCCTCCACAACGACTCGGCAGAGTCATATGCGCTGAGCCGCTCCGAAAAAATCGGGAACTACCAGCTGCTGACCGACAGGGTCTTCCGGTTCTGCTCTTCGCTGATGGCGGGCTCACACTGCTGCTCGGTGCGTCTTTCCGTCCTGGTCAACAACTCGAATGCGAGCAGTTGTGTCGGCAAGGACATTCTGAGTGCCTTTGCAGACAACCCGGAGCGGTTTTATCGGCTCTGCCTGTACTGGCAAGAGCGTGTCAGGGATTGGGCCGGACACGACGGTGTCTGCATCAGACTACCCCGGCTGGATCGCGATGCCGTCGCGACGACATTCCACGAGGCGAATCACGGCCCCGAGCATGCGGTGGTCATCGCCGAGTGGGACACACCGGCCGGACCTAGGATCATCTTCGCTTCGCCGAGGCCTGTCGGGACCTACGCGAACCTGATCCCGTTCCAGCGCGATGCAGGTTCCGTGCAGAGATTCGAGGCATCGCCCCTGGGCTGCGGGTTCACCCGCGCGCCGTCGCTGACAATCTTTGCGAACGGAAGGCTTGGCATCTGCTGCCTCGACCTGGAAACCACCGCCAGCTTCGGACATGCCGATGACAACGAAACCCTGTTGGGTTCGTTGACGAGTCAGGCCATCAGCACCATGTTCGCGGACCTCGCCTTCGGCGTTCCCGGCTCGCCGGGCTGCTCGGTCTGCCTCGGCCGGGTACGCGATCAGGCGGTCTGACGCAATCGAGCGGCAAAGGGCGCGTGACGCCTCCCCGGCTGTAGCTGGATCTCTCCCGCCCACGCAGTAGGTGCATCGGACCCACTGCGACCCGCCCCCCGCTAGGGTGAAGACCCCAGGAACCAAATTCCCCGAAGGGTCCCCACGGGACCAGAGCAGGGATTCGCCGCCGTAGCCTCAGGTAGAAGGCCGAGGGCACTTCGACCGAAGGGAGTCCGAACCTCCGCTTCCCAGGAGGCGACTTCCGCACTGCACTGGCACGGCAGCGATTTGCAGCGGAGAGAGATTTCCGGCCGTTGCGACAGAAAACGGGTTTCGCTAAACTGCTGTCGCCGTTACAGATTTCCAACTGCCCCCGTAGCTCAGCTGGACAGAGCATCCGCCTCCTAAGCGGAGGGTCGCGGGTTCGAATCCCGCCGTGGGGCGCCAGCCCCGCCTGGCTGCCTATACCGTCGGACCAGGGCATCGATGGACGTCGGGCCGCGCCTCTGCCCACGCTACGGTTCCTGGATGGGCAGGCTGCTGCGGTTGTAAATGGGGCGCCGGGGACGTTGCCCGCAGGTCGCCCGACCACTAGCCGCTGAGCTCCTCCAGCAGGCGCCGCAGCGCGACCGCTTTGTCCTCGGTCTCGCGGTACTCCGCCTCGCACTCCGAGTCGGCGACGATGCCGCCGCCCGCCCAGAAGCGCGCGACGCCCTCCGACTGCACGAGCGTGCGGATGGCGATGTTCGTGTCCATCGCGCCGTCGAAGCCGATGTAGCCGATGCTGCCGCAATAGAGGCCGCGGCGGTGCGGCTCGAGCTCCTCGATGATCTGCATCGCACGCAACTTCGGCGCGCCGGTGATCGAGCCGCCGGGAAAGCAGCCGCGCAGCAGGTCGACGGCATCGCAGTCGCCGCGCAACGTCCCGGTCACGGTGCTGACGAGGTGATGCACGGTCGGGTGCTGCTCGACCTCGAACAGACGCGGCACGGCGATCGACCCCGGGATGCAGCTCTTGCCGAGATCGTTGCGCAGCAGGTCGACGATCATCAGGTTCTCGGCGCGGTCCTTCGCGCTGGTGGCGAGCTCGCCGGCCAGCGCGGCGTCGCGCTCCGGATCGACGGAACGCGGCCGCGTGCCCTTGATCGGCCGCGTCTCCACACGGCTGCCGCGCAGCTCGAGGAAGCGCTCCGGCGAGGCGCTCAGCACACGGCAGAACGGGAGGTGGAGATAGGCGCCGAAGGGCGACGGGTTCTGCGCGCGCAGCCGCCGATACGCCGACCACGGATCACCGTCGGCCGCCGCCGCGAAGCGCCGCGCGAGATTCACCTGGTAGCAGTCGCCGTCGCGGATGTAGACCTTGATGCGGTCGAAGGCGCGCCGATAGGCCGCGGAATCGAGATTGGTCGTGATCGGCGAGCGGACGCGAAACACGGGGTGCGCGCCGGCTTCGCGGCGATCGCTCAGGCGCGCCAGGACGGACGCACGCGAGGGGGCGTGCGGCAGGTCGTTCCACACGAGGCGTGCGCGTCGCTCGGCGTGGTCCACGACCACCGCCCAGGCGTAGATGCCGACGGCCAGGTCCGGCAGCCGCTCGGAGTCCTCCGCAATCACGGGCAGTCGCTCGATGCGACGCGCGAGGTCGTAGCCGAAGTAGCCCACCGCACCGCCGACGAAAGGAAGGCCCGAGGGCGGGGAATCGACGGGCCAGTGGTCGGCGAGGAGCTGTCGCAGCAGATGAAAGGGATCGGCAGCGGAATGCTCGGCCGATGCGCCGCGGCGTATCTCGCTGACCGCGCCGCGGGTCACGAGCATGGCGACGGGATCCGCGACGAGGATGTCGAAACGGCCGGTGGACGCGAAGGGTCGACCGCTGTCGAGGAACAGCGCCCAAGGCTCGGCGGCGAGCGCGGCGAAGCGGTCGGCCGAGTCCGCGTGATAGGGCAGGTCGTCGATGGTGGGTCTCGTCATCGGTGTCTCGGGAGCGACCGATGGGCATCGCCTGCGACGCTGCCCATCCTACGGGCGGGCGGACGATCTCGCAGGCCTGCGCCAGCATTTCATCGATGTCATCGCCGTGCACGAGGTCCGGAGCTTCAAGCCCGACCCCGCGGTCTATGCGCAGTTCCTGGCGAGAGCCGGCGCACACGCCGCAGACACCTGGCTGATCTCGAGCAACCCGTTCGACGTCGTCGGTGCCGCGGCGACGGGCTGGCGCACCGTCTGGGTGCGCCGCTCCCCCGCGCAATCCTTCGATCCCTGGGGCATCGAGCCGACCCTCGAGGTGTCCCGCCTGACCGAGCTTTCGGGCCGGCTGACATGAACTCGACGGCGCAAAGCGGTTAACATCGCGCCCCGGCCCGGCCGACTGACCGGACCCTCAACACCTGAATTGCGCATCCGAACCATAGCGGAGGGGATCGATGACCGAAAAAGCAACTGAGAAGCTGTCGCTGAAGCGCCTGGCCGAGGAGATCGAAGAGCTCCGCAAGCAGGTCGCCAAGCTGGAGAAGGCCGCAGCACAGGAAAAGGCCGCGCCGCAGGAGAAGCCCAAGGCAAAGGCCGCGGGCCCGCGCAAGGAAATGGCGGCGGAACAGAAGCACGCGCTGATCGAGACCCTCGCCCACTACAGGGCGAAGCGCCGCGCCCAGGCCGGGCAACCCGGCGATGCCGAGACCGACTGGCACGATGCGGAAGCGGAGGTCGTCCTGCTGCTCGCCGCGCTTCGCTCCGACGGCTGACACCGCATCGCGGGACGTCGTGCCGGCACTCGCCGGCAGGACGATCCTGCGGCGGGCGGAGCGGTCTGCCGACGCCGACTCAGGTGCCCTGCTCCACCTCGCACAGCAGCCAGGCACCGTCCGGCGACTTCACGAAGGTCCACACCTCGTCGCAGTCGATCGGATTTTCCGGTGAGCCGTCGATGATGTAACCGGGCTCGTCCGGGAGCTTCGACATGTCGATGACGTAGTCGAGCGCGCGCCAGTGCATCCGCGCCTTGGCGTAGTGCAGCCCGTCCTGGTCCCAGTCATCGAGCCGCTCCACGCGGATGCCCGAGACGTCCACCACGCGGTTCTCGACACCGTTGTCGACGTTCTGCGCGAGGCGGCGGTCGAAGTAGGTGGCCATGTCCGGCGTGATGTGGCCGCGCATCGCCATGACGTCGCCTGCAGACCAGGCCGCCTGCACCACGAGCAGAATGTCGGCGAAGTCCTGCTCGTCGGCGATCGCCTTCAGGTCGTCGACGCGACCGAGCGAGCCGGGCTCCGGCTCGGGAACGGCCCGGCCCAGCTCGTCCCAGGCCGAGAGGCCGGGCGCGCTGCGCATCCGGGCGGCCACCGACGCCGCCCCCTCCGCCATGCGGCGGCGCCACAGCACCACCGCCAGCGCCACCAGGCCGCCGAAGAACGCCAGGCGCATCAACTGACCCGCCTTCTCCGCGGTCGTCAGACCCTCGGCCACGGGCTCGAGCACGTTGCCGGTCGGGGCTCCCGTGCCCGTCGGGGTCACCGGACCCTCGTCGCCCAGCAGGGCGTCGGCCAGGCTCGCACCGAGCAGCCCCGTGAGGAAGCCGCTGACGAGCGGGTGACGCTGCCTGAACGACATCCCGGGCGCGGGCGCGCCGGGCAGGGCCGAGGCCGTGGGTGTCGCGTCGCGCAGCGGCGTGGCCTGCTGAGCCGGCGTGGCCGGGGCAGCCGGCTTCGGGGCGGACGACTTCGGCTCGGCGGGCTTGGCCGCGGTCGGGGCCGTCGTCTTCGCCGTCCCGGCGGGCTCCTTCGAGGTCGCGGGCTTGGCTGCGGTGGCCGGCTTCGTGGTCGTCGTCCCCGCCGTGCTCTTGGCGGGGGCGGTCGACGTGGTGGTCTTGGGCGGCGCCGTCGAAGTGGTGGTCTTGGCCGGCGCCGTCGACGTGGTGGTCTTGGGCGGCGCCGTCGACGTGGTCTTGGCCGGCGCGGTGGACGTGGCGCTCCTGGTCGCCGCGGGCTTGGTCGCGGTCGTGCTCGGCGCGGTCTTCGGGGTCGCCGCCGGGCCGGTGGGCGTCGACGTCGTCTGCCCGTGCGCCGGCTGCAGCGGCGCCACCGCGAGCGCCGCGACTGTCAACCAGGCCGCCAGTCCGCCCCTGCCGAGCCCCATCGGTCGAACCTCCGCCGAAAGGCGCGTAGGTTAGGGACAGGCCCGCCCGCCGTCCAGGGGCATTGTCATTCGGTCAGCCTGTCAGCACCCCGTGATGGCCGAACAGGGCCAGCAGACGCTCGACGTTGGCCCGCACGGTTGGTGGCGGCGCCCCCGCGAGGCCGGCGATCTCGCCCCGCGTGACCGCCCCTTCCAGCGCGCCGACGACCGCGGCCCGGTCGCGCGCCCCCTCGAGCAGGCCGGCACAGCGGCCGCCGAACGCATCGAGGTCGATCGCCTGGTGCCGGGGGGTGGCCAGGTGGCCCCCGGGCGCGAGGGCGAGGCAGAGGCGGTTCAGCCGCGGGCGCTGTCCGGATCGCGGTGATCGCGGTCGCGGATCGCGGGCGGCCGGCTCGGCCCGCACCGCCCCCGCCGCGAACAGCGAGAAGAGCTCGGCGGCCAGCATCGCGTCCTGGCCGGCGGTCGCGGCAGTCCCGGCAGCGGCGACGCGCGCGCCCGCCTCGGCCGCCAACGTCGGGAAATCGATCGACGCGGGAAAACGCTTCGCGAGGCACGCCAGCGCCGCTTTCACCAGCGGGGAAGCGATCGTCGCCTGACCGCCTCCCGCAAGCGGGAGCTGCTGCGGCTGCTCGCGGTCGAGCACCAGCGCCGGCAGCGCCGGGAGGTCCGCGAAGAAGGCCAGCGACTGCACGTCGGCAAGTGCGACCTCGCGATCGACCGCGGCCTCGGCGTGGCACAGCAGCGCCCGGCGGAAGTTGCGCAGGCGGACGAAGTCGATCCGCTGCTCGAGCTCGAGCTGGTCGTCGATCGCCGCGAGCGCCTGCCCGGCGTGGGGGCCCAGGGTCGACGGGAACATGGTCGCCAGCGTCGCGTCCGCCAGGTACTGCAGCCCGTGCGCGCGGGCGAGCGCGGCGAAGTCCGCGAACAGCAGCGCGTCGTTCGTGTCCGCGAGGTACTCGTGGTAGAGGTAGCTGGGGTGCGCGCCCAGCAGGTAGCGCACCTCCTGCTGCACGTAGGCCGTCGCGGCGTCGGTGGCGTCCCCCTGGGCTGCCGCGAGGAACCGCAGCAGCTCCCCCGCCCGCTCGAGCCGCGCCACCGGTCCCTCGATGCCGCGGCAGTGGGCCAGCAGCATCTCGCGCAGCGCGCCGCGCAGGCGCCAGCCCGGGAGGGTGTTGAAGCTCAGGAAGGCGATGCCCTGCGGGGCGAGCAGCTCCCGGCACAGCCCCAGCATCCGCGCCCGCACCGGGTCCGGCACCCAGGAGAACACGCCGTGCGCGACGATGTAGTCGAATCGGCCCAGCTCGGCGCCCACGTCCTGGAGATCGGCCGCCAGGATCCGACAATTGCCGAGCCCAAGCGACGCAATGAGGCGATTGCCGGCCTCGGCCTGCCGGACCGACCGTTCCACGCCGACGCAGTCGGTGTCGGGCAGGTACCAGGCGATCGGGATCAGGTTGCCGCCGCCGGCGCAGCCCAGCTCGAGCACCCGGCAGCGATAGGGGTCGGGCGTCGGGATGCCGAGCAGCCGGCCGACCACGGCCAGGTGCGTGGGGTGGCTGTCGGGGTGCGGGACGCTGCGGTAGGGCAGCTCGTCGTAGCTGTCGGTCATCGGGTGTTCAAGCGCGCGCTGTCGCGGAAGGGGCACGAAGGTGCGGGTCTACGGAGATGCGCCGCCACGGGCAGGTGAGACGCCATCGCCTATTTATATTTTAAATCCGATATTTGTAATCTTTTCTTAAAAACCATCAGAGATCATTCCGCCATCCCTTGCCGCGGACCGGGAAGCCCCAAATGAACTCGAAACTGTCGGCAGAAACCGCTTCATATTGCTGTTTTGAAATAGTTTTCATGGAT